>WNFL01443471.1_pt3 | contig 13713 bp, 10 predicted proteins | sample 5400361 | NCBI WGS metagenome assembly WNFL01 (sample SAMN13153351, study PRJNA577476) | soil metagenome | isolation source: 40 cm soil on Douglas fir-dominated hillslope | place: USA:California | collected 2013-09-17
CGACGCTCAACGTTCTCGCCGGGCGGCACGGAGTCGGCCGCGTCGACCTCGTGGAGAACCGGCTCGTCGGCATCAAGTCCCGCGGCGTCTACGAGACTCCCGGCGGCACGCTCCTCGTCGCCGCGCTGAAGGCCGTGGAATCGCTCACGCTCGACCGCGACGCGGCGCACGAGAAGGAGCACCTCGGGATCCGCTACGCCGAGCTCGTCTACTTCGGGCAGTGGTTCACGCCGCTTCGCGAGGCGCTCGAGGCGTTCATGGCGCGCCTGACGTCCACGGTGACCGGGACCGCGACTCTCAAGCTCTTCAAGGGCTCGGCGACCGTCGTCGGACGCTGCTCGCCCTACGCCCTCTACTCGACGCAGCTCGCGTCCTTCGACATGACGGGCTACACGCCGAGCGACGCCGCCGGGTTCATACGCCTCTTCGGGCTCCCGACGCGCGGGCGCAAGCGCGTCTCCCCCGAGCCCTACCAGGCGGTCGTGGGAGGGGAGCGTTGACCTCGACGAAGCGCCGGGACGGCGTCGAGGAGGATGCGAAGCCGGCCGCCGCGGAGAAGGCCGAGCTGATGTGGGGCGGGCTCCTGGCGCACGACGTCGCCGCCTCGCGCGCCTGGGCCGCCGAGCTCGCGGCATCGGGGGTCCTCGAGGCGTCCGAGGCGCACCGTCTCGACGGCGCGCTCGCGGACATCGCGGCGGAGGGGCCGCCGGCGTTCGAAGCGGGGCCGGAGGACGTCCACTCGCACGTCGAGGCGCGCCTCTTCGCTCTCATCGGACCCCTCGCCGGCAAGCTCCACACGGGGCGCTCGCGGAACGACCAGGTCGCGACGGACCTGAAGCTCTGGCTGAGGGACGCCTTCGCCGAGGCGCGCACGCTCGTCCTCGACGTCGCCGAGGCGCTCGCCGCCCGCGCGGAAGCCGAATGCGCGACGGCGATGCCGGGCTACACGCACCTGAAGCGAGCGGTGCCGGTGACTTTCGGGCACTGGGCTCTCGCGTACGCGGAGATGCTGCTCCGCGACGCCGACCGGCTGCGCGCCGCCGCCGCGCGCGCCGACGAATGCCCGCTCGGCTCGGGCGCGCTCGCCGGCACGCCGCTGCCGATCGACCGCGCGCGGCTCGCGTCCGCGCTCGGCTTCGCGCGCCCGACCGCGAACTCCCTGGACGCCGTCTCCGACCGCGACGGAGCGGTCGACTACCTGCATGCCGCCGCGCTCCTCCTGTCCCACGTCTCGCGCCTCGCGGAGGATCTCATCCTCTTCTCCTCCGACGAGGTCGGCTTCGCGGAGCTGCCCGACGCTCTCGCGACCGGCTCCTCCAGGATGCCGCAGAAGAAAAACCCCGATCTCCTCGAGCTCCTGCGCGGACACGCAGGGCGCGTCTCCGGGCACCTCGCGGGCCTCCTCGCGATCCTGAAGGGGCTGCCGCTCGCGTACGACAAGGACCTCCAGCTCGACAAGGAGCCGCTCTTCGAGACGCGCGGCACGCTCGCGGCGGGGCTCTTCGCGCTGCGCGCTCTGGTCGTCGGGCTGACGCTGGACCGGGAGCGGATGCGGGCCGCCGCGTCGGACGAGCGCCTCCTGGCGACGGACGTCGCGGACGCGATCGCGGCGCGCGGCGTTCCATTCCGGACCGCGCACGAGATCGTCGGGAAGCGTCTCAGCCAGGCACGGCTCTCGGGGAAGACGATGGCGGAGCTCGGCCCGGGCGGCGGCGTCACCAAGGCGGACCTCGCGGCGCTCGACGCCGGCCGCGCCCTCGCGCGCCGCTCGGCCCTGGGAGGCACGGCGCCCGCGGCCGTGCGCGACGCGGCGCGCGCGGCGATCCGGCGCGTGGCGCTCGCGAGGAGCGGGGGATGAGGGCGCCCGCCGGCTTCCTCCTCTCCGGCGTCCGCGCCGGGATTCGGAAGAAGCGCCCCGACCTCGCCGTGATCCTGGCGGAGGACGGCGCGAACGCCGCGGCCGTGTTCACGAAGAACCGCTTCCAGGCGGCGCCCGTCGTCCTCGCGCGGCGCGCGCTCGCGCGCTCCGGAGGGCGCGTGAAGGCCGCGGTCGTGAACGCCGGGTGCGCGAACGCGATCACGGGCGGCGAGGGGCTCGCCGCGGCGAAGCGTGTGCAGGCGCGTGCGGCGGAGGTCTTCGACTGCCCGAAGGAGGAGGTCTTCCTCGCCTCGACGGGGGTCATCGGCGTCGTCCTCCCCGACGCGAAGGTGCGCGCGGCGCTCCCTCTCGCGAACGCGCGCCTCTCGCGCTCGGGCCTCGAAGCGGCGTCCGTCGCGATCCTGACGACGGACGTCGGCCCGAAGACCGCGCAGGCGGCGTTCACCTGGGGCGGGAGGAAGGGGCGGGTCGTCGGCTTCGCGAAGGGCGCCGGCATGATCCATCCCGACATGGCGACCATGCTCGCGTTCGTCATGACGGACGCGGCGGCTTCTCCCGCGTTCCTGAAGGCCGCGCTGAAGGAAGCCGTCGACGCGAGCTTCAACGCGATCTCGGTCGACGGCGACACCTCCACGAACGACACCGTTCTCCTCCTCGCGTCGGGGAAGCTCGGGAACGGCAGCCCGGCTTCCGCAGACGACGAGAGCGCGGCGGAGACCGCGTGCTTCCGGCGCGCGCTCACGGAGGTGTGCGCCTCGCTCGCGCGGATGATCGCGCGCGACGGCGAGGGCGCCACGCGCCTCATGCGCGTCGAGGTGACGGGCGCCTCGAGCCGCGAGGACGCGCGCCGGGCGCTCCACGCGATCGCCACGTCGCCGCTCGTGAAGACCGCCCTCCACGGAGGCGATCCGAATTGGGGCCGCATCCTGGCCGCGGTCGGGCGGAGCGGGGCGCGGCTCGTCCCGCGCAAGGTCTCGCTCCGGGTCGGCGGCCTCACGCTCGTGGCGAACGGCGAGCCGGCGGATTACCGCGAGGCCGACGCCGCGAAGATCTTCGCGCGCGAGGAAGTCCCGATCACGGTCGACCTCGGCGCCGGCTCCGCCAGCGCGTCGCTCCTGTCGTGCGACCTCGGGCACGACTACGTCTCGCTGAACGCCGACTACCGGAGCTAGGCCGCGCGCCGCCGCTCGGCGGCGGAAACACCCGTTCGACGGCACCGTTCGCCCCTTCACCGAGAGTGCGTCGACCGGACGCACACACGCGCTCACCGTGTCGTCGGAGGCGACCGATGCGAGTCAGATGCGTGGTTTTCCTTTCGGTGATGGCGAGCCTGCCCCTAGATGGCGCCGAGAAGGTGCCCGGCTACCTCGTCGACGACTTCGAGAGCGGCGACCGCATCGCGAAGAGCGGCGCGGCCTGGATGCCGTTGTGCGACGCGGTCATCGGCGGCGCTTCGACCGTGCGTCTCTCGGTCGCCGGCGCGCCGGGCCGCCGCGCGCTCCGGGCCGAAGGCTCGATCGCCGCGAATGGCTTCGCGGGGACGTGGGTCGCTCTCGACCGCGAGGCGCGCGCCGTCGACCTGAAGTCCTTCCGCGCGATCCGGCTGCGGCTGCGGGGGACGGGCGACTGGGCCGTCGGCGTGCGGGCGGGCTCCGCACAGATGGACAATTTCCTCGCGCCCGTCAGCGGCTCCGACGTCTGGACGTCGGTCGAGATCCCGCTCGCGGTCCTCCGTCCGCGTCAGGGCGACAATGGACCCGACCTCGGCGAGGTGCGCTGGCTCGGCGTGCAATCCCTGCCGGGGCGGTCCGGCGACTTCACTCTCGAGATCGACGACGTGGAGCTGATCGGCGCGGCGCGGCCTTCCTCGCCGCACGGGAACGCCATGGCAGCGCGGATACGACGCACGCCGGCGAGCGCGCTCAGCGCGGCGAAGTGGAAGGCGCTCGGGACGGATCCCGCCGGCGACGGGAAGGTCGCGACGCTTCCGGACGTCGTCGCGCTCGCCTCGTGGTCCGAAGCCGACGTCGTCTGGTTTCGCGTCTCGCTCGCCGCGCCGCCGGGCGCGGCGTTCGGCGTCAACCTCGCCTTCGACGTGGACGGCGACCCGACGAACGGCCGGCCGTGGTGGGGCGTGAACACCGCCTTCCGCTTCGACCGCCTGGTGAGCGTCTGGGTCTTCGACACGACGGAGGAGACGTTCGAAGGCACGATCGGCATCGCGTCGGCGGACGACGCGATGCAGGGACGGGCGATCGATCCCTCGTTCGGAGTACCGCGCGTCGCCGTCGACGCGGCGGCGCGGGAGATCAGCATCGGCGTGCCGCGCGCCGTGCTCGGCGGAGCCGGTAGCGTGCGCGTGCTCGCCGCCGTCGGCTCTCCGATGCGTCACAACGACGACCTGCCGGACGTGGGCGCGATCACGTTCGAGCCCTAAGATCCTGGACGTGACTCTCCGGCGAGACGCGCGCCCGGCGGCGCCCGCGTGGCACGTCTACGCGGCGGGCTGGCTGCCCCTCGTCGCGGTCTACGTCGCGCTTTTCGTGGCGTGGGGCGCGAAACCGGGGCAGGCGCTCCGCACGGCGATCGCGAGCGCGCTGCCGGCGGCGGTCTTCGGCGTGCCGCTCGTCGGCCTCCGGATCGCGCCTCCGCAGGGGAGAGGCGCGAGGCTCGTCCTCGAGCACGTCGCGCGCGCCGCGGCGTTCGTCGTGGCGGCCACGGCGCTCTGGGCCGGGCTGATCGCCGTCGACTGCGTGGCGAGAGGCGTTCCGTTCCGCCTGGACGGGCGCATCGTCGGATGGCAGGTCCTTCTGTCGGTCCTTCTCTACGGCGTCCTCGCGGCCGTCGCGCAGGCGCGGCAGGAGGCGTCCCGCCTCGCCGAGCAGACGCAGCGCCTGGCGGCGGCGGAGGCCCTTCGCGCGAGGGCCGAGCTCCAGGCGCTCCGCTCGCAGCTCAACCCTCACTTCGTCCTCAACGCGCTCCACACGCTCCACGCGCTCGTGCGCCGCGATCCGGAGCGGGCGGAGCTGGCGATCGAAGAGCTGGGGCGTCTCCTCGCGTACGGACTCCGCCAGCAGCGCCAGGACGTCGACGAGGTGACGCTCGCGGACGAGTGGGCGTTCGTCGGCGACTACGTGCGCATCGAGCGCCTCCGGTTCGGGGATCGCCTCGCTGTCGTGCTCGACGGCGCTCCGGACGCGCTCACATGCCGGCTGCCGCCGTTCTCGATCCAGCCGCTCGTCGAGAACGCCATCCTGCACGCGGTGGCTCCGCGCGCCGCCGGAGGGGCCGTTCGCGTCGAGGCGCGGCGATCCGGCGACGTGCTGCGGGTCTTCGTGCGAGACGACGGACCCGGGGTGCTGGAGAGCAGCGGAGACGGTCTCGGACTCGGGCTCCGGCTCATCGAGCAGCGGCTCGCGGTTCTCTACGGCGCGGAGGCTCGCCTGCGCGTGACGGCGCGGGACGGCGGCGGGACGGAGGTCTCGCTCGAGGTGCCGCAGCGCGAGAACGCCTGCGAGGACGCATGAGCGCTCCGCTCACGGCGCTCATCGCCGAGGACGAGCCGCACGCGCGCGAGGCGCTCCGCGCGCATCTGGCGGAGATCGACTGGCTCGAGGTCGTCGCGGTGACGGGCGACGGCCGGAGCGCCTTGACGCTCTTCGAGGAGCACCGGCCACGCCTCCTCTTCCTCGACGTCCGCCTTCCGGAGCTGTCGGGCCTCGACGTGGCGCGGCGGCTGGCGGGCTCCGCGGAAATCGTCTTCACGACGGCGTACGACCGCTACGCGGTCTGTGCGTTCGAGCTCGGGGCGCTCGACTATCTCGTCAAGCCGTTCGGCAAGGAGCGGCTGCACGCCGCGCTCGACCGTGTCCGGGCGCGCCTGGCGGCCACGCCGGGATCTCCTCCGGCGCCGGAGCGCGTGCGCGCCGCGCTCGCCCCGGAACCGCTCCGCTGGCTCTTCGCGCGCTCCGGCGACCGCATCGTTCCGATCGAGACCGCCGCGATCCGGCACGTGCACGCACGCGGCGACTACGCGGAGGTGCGGAGCGCGGGCGGCGATCACCTGCTTCACGTCCCGCTCTCGGAGCTCGCGGAGCGACTCGACCCGGAGCGCTTCCTCCAGATCCATCGCTCGCACCTCGTCAACCTCGGCGAGGTCGCCGAGCTCCGGAAGTTCGACGAGCGTCGTCTGCTCGTGCTCTTGAAGGACGGCACGCGCATCGTCGCGAGCCGCGCTGCATCGGAGGCGCTGCGACGCCGTGCCCGCTGAGCGTTCGACGTCCTGACGTCAGACCCGCGTACCATCTTGGCGAAACCGTGGAGAGAATCGGGCCCTACGAGGTCCTGGAGAAGCTCGGCGAGGGCGGCATGGGCGTCGTCTACCGCGCGCGCGACTCGCGACTCGGCCGCGAGCTGGCAATCAAGGTCCTTCCGTCCGAATGGACCGCCGATCCCGACCGTCTCGCGCGCTTCGCGCAGGAGGCGCGCGCCGCCTCGGCGCTCAACCATCCGAACATCGTGACGGTTTACGACGTCGGGCGCGAGAGGGAGACCTCGTACCTCGCGCTCGAGCTCGTGGTCGGGGCGAGCCTGCGCGAGCTCCTCGGCGAGCCGCTCCCCGCGAAGCGGGCGCTCGCGATCGCGGCGCAGATCGCGGAGGGCGTGGCGGCCGCCCACGCCAGCGGCATCGTGCACCGCGACCTGAAGCCCGAGAACATCATGGTCACGCGCGAGGGGCTCGTGAAGATCCTCGACTTCGGGCTCGCGAAGCTCGTCGCACCGCTCTCCGATGGCGCTTCGGCGCTCGCGACCGTCTCGCGCGCCACGATGGAAGGGACGGTCCTCGGCACCATCGGGTACATGTCGCCCGAGCAGGCGACCGGCAAGCCGGTCGACTTCCGGTCGGACCAGTTCTCGTTCGGCGCGATCCTCTACGAGATGCTCTCGGGGCGCCGGGCGTTCCACGGCGCGAGCGCCCCGGAGACGCTCGCGGCGATCATTCGCGAGGAGCCGGAGCCGATCGACTCGAGCGTGCCAGCTCCCCTGCGCTGGGTCGTGGAGCGGTGTCTCGCGAAGGACCCGGAGGAGCGCTACGCCTCGACGCGCGACCTCGCGCACGATCTCGCAAAGCTGAAGGAGCACACCTCGGAAGCGCTCTCGCAGGCGTCTCTCGCGGCCGCGCCGGAGCGACGCAGCCGCGCCCGCTGGATCCTTCCAGCCGCGGCCGGGGCGGCGGCGCTGACGCTCGCGGTGGGGCTCCTGCTCGGTACGAGGCTCGCGCGCAGGCCGACGCCCAGGTTCACACGCCTCACCTTCCAGAGAGGCCGCGTCATCGACGCCCGCTTCGCGCCCGACGGGCAGACCGTCCTCTATTCCGCGACCTGGGGGGGCGCGCCCGAGCTCTACTCCGCGCGCGCCTCTATTCCGTGTCGCCGACCGCCGAGCTCGCCGTGCGCATGGGAGGGAGGCTGCTCGGGCGGGTGCCGCTCACGGGCGGCGCTCCTCGAGAGCTCCGGAAGGGTGTCATGGCGGCGTGCTGGCTGCCGGACGGCTCGTCGCTCGCGGCGTCGATCACCGAGCACGGCAAGGCGCACATCGAGATGCCGCTCGGCACGAAGCTCGTGGACTGCGCCGAGCTCCCGCAGGCCCTGAAGGTGTCGCCGGACGGAAAGCGACTGGCGTATCTCGCGCGCTCCGGCATCACGAGCGGCTGGGACGTGCAGCTCGTCGAGGCGAGCGGCGAACGGCGCCTGCTCAGCGGCGGCTGGCCCTTCATCCAGTCGGGCGGGCTCGCGTTCTCCCCGGACGGGCGCGAGGTCTGGTTCGCCGGAGACCGCGACGGCTCGACGTCGGCGTTGCACGCCGTGACTCTCGACGGAAGGGTCCGGCTCGTCGCGCAGCTCCCCACCGACCTCGTCCTCCACGACATCTGGAAGGATGGACGCGTCCTCCTCGCGCGCGAGACCCGTCGCTCGTCCGTCGCCGTCCGTGTCGACGGAGACCCGGCCGACCGCGACCTGTCGTGGCTCGACTTCTCCGGCTTCGGCGGCTTCACTCCGGACGGAAAGAGCGTCGCGATCGTGGAGTTCGGGCAGGGAGGCGGTCCGAGCTACACGACGTATCTGCGGAAGCTCGACGGCTCTCCCGCGGTGCGCATGACCGAGGGCGGAGCCGTGATCTCGCCCGACGGAGCCTTCCTCCTGACGATGACGCGTAACCGCTCGCGCATTCAGGTCGTGCCGGTCGGCGCCGGTCAGCCGCGCGAGCTTCCGGGTGCGTTCGAGACGGTGAACTGGATGGCGTGGTTCCCGGACGGCAAGCGCGTCGTCTTCCACGGGCGCGAGACCGGGCACGCGCGGCGAGTTTGGGTGCAGGAGACGGCGGCGGGGCCGCCGCGTCCGATCACGCCCGAGGGGTGGTCCCTCGCGTTCTCGAGCCGGCCCGTCTCGCCCGACGGCCGGAGCGTCGTCGTCGTCGATCCCGATCAACTTCCGATGCTCGTCCCCGGAGAGGGCGGCCCGCCGCGCCCCATCCCGGGTGTCGTTGCTGGAGACGTCCCGGTGCAATGGAGCCAGGACGGCCGATTCCTCTACGTCGACGCGGAGACTCTGCGTATCTTCAAGGTCGACGTCGCGGATGGAAAGCGCGTGCTCTGGCGCCGTATCGAGACACCGCCCGACGCGAGCAATGTCTCCAGCGGCTTCGGGATCGCGCCCGACGAGCGCTCGTACGGCTACACGTACCAGCGCGTCCTCTCCGACCTCTATCTCGTCGACGGGCTGAAGTAGTCAGCCGTGGATCTGGTGCCCGTTCACGGCCTCGGACGCCTCGTGCATCGCTTCCGAGAGCGTCGGGTGCGCGTGGATCGTGCGGATCATCTCCTCCGTGGTCGCCTCGCACCGCAGGAGCGCGGCTCCCTCGGAGATCAGCTCCGTCGCGTGCGGGCCGATGATGTGGACGCCGAGGATCTGGTCGAACTTCTTCTCCGACACGATCTTCACGAAGCCTTCGTTCGTGTGCTCCATCATCGACTTCGCGAGGACGGAGAAGTTGAACTTTCCGGTCTTCACGTCGTGGCCGCGCTCCTTCGCCTTCGCCTCCGTCAGGCCGATCGAGGCGACCTCCGGGTCGGTGTACGTGCAGCCGGGGACCTGGTCGCGGTCGATCGGGAACGTCTCGGCGCCCGCGATCGTCTCCGCGGCCACGATCCCTTCCGCCATCGCGACGTGCGCGAGCCAGATCGTCGGCGTGCAGTCTCCGATCGCCCAGACCCACGGCACGTTCGTACGCTGGTGCGCGTCTACCTTCACGTAGCCCTTCTCGAGCTCGACGCCGAGCGCCTCGAGCCCGAGGTTCTCGGTGAGCGGCCGGCGACCGACCGCGAGGAGGACGTTCTCGACGTCCCACTCCTTCTTCGAGCCGTCCGCGAGCTTCGCGGTCACGTGCAGGCTGCCGTCGGGCCCGTCCGTCACCGACTCGACGCCGGCCTTCACCTGGACCTCGATCCCCTTCTTCTTGAACGAGCGCTCGATCTCCTTGCTGATGTCCTCGTCCTCCACCGGGAGGAGGCGCGGCAGCACCTCGACGAGAGTCGTCTTCGTGCCGTACCGCGCGTAGCACGAAGCGAACTCCGAGCCGACGGCGCCAGAGCCGATGACGAGCAGCGACTTCGGGACGTGCGTCGACTTCAGGATGTGGTCGGAGTTGAGGACGCGCTTGCCGTCCGCCTTCAGGAATGGAAGGTCGCGCGGCACGGACCCGGTCGCGAGGATGACGTTCTTCGTCTCGATCATCGACTCGACCCCGTCGTTCACGACCGCGACGCGGTTCCGCCCCGCGAGCCGCCCGAAGCCGGAGTGGACGTCGATCTTGTGCTTCTTCATCAGGAACTCGACACCCTTCGCGCCCTTCAGGACGACCTTGTCGCGGAACTTCACGACGGCGGGGTAGTCGAGCTCCACGCCCGAGGTCTTGACGCCGAACTCCTGCGAGTCCTTCGCCTCGGCGAAGAGCGTCGCCGACTTCAGCATCGCCTTCGTCGGGATGCAGCCTCGGTGAAGGCAGGTGCCGCCGAGGCCGACGCCGGGGACTTTCGCGTCCCTTTCGACGATGGCGGTCTTCAGGCCAAGCTGGGCCGCGCGGATCGCGGCCACGTAGCCGCCGGGGCCGGATCCGATCACGACGACGTCGTAGGCGGGGTTCGCGCTCAACTCGCTCTCCTCGTGTGGCGGGCAGAAATGTGTTGCCTCGCCAGGAAACCGGGGGATTATAGGTACCAGCCAGCACACGCGTCCGAGCGAGAAGGAGGGCCCATGACGAGCTCCCGAAGGCTGCTCCGTCCCGCACTGGTCGTCCTCGTGCCGACGGTCTTCCTGTTCGGCTGCTACACGGAAGCGTGCAAGGCCTACCTCTCCGCGGTCGTGCACGCGCCGCACAAGGGGTTCGTCGACAACGTAAAGATGGTGCGCGATCAGGACGGGCTGCCGTGGGTGGCGGACCGCGTCGTGGCGTTCAACGAGACCGCGGGCTTCTACGTCGAGGGCGCGCCGCCGACGTTCGAGCACTTCCTCCAGTGCTTCTATTACTACGCGATCGGCTCGATCGTCGCCCCGTCGAGGGTCGACGTCGAGGACTTTCTCGATGCGGTCTACTACGACGACCTGGGCTTGTTCATGCTGCTGAGCCGGATCCGGGTGCTGAGCGTCCGCGAGTCGGACGGCAAGGTCGACGTGTTCCAGGGCCTCGACACCACGAAGGGCGTCAACCAGATCCTCTTCCCGCTCGCTCACAAGACGTGCGTCGGCTTCAACGCCTATGGCGCCGGGAACGGCATCTTCTGCGCGGACCCGCTGGAGCGCGTTTTCCGCCCCACTTTGCAGCTCCAGAACGGCGTCGACTCCTGGGTCGTGCGCGAGTTCTCGCTCGGGCCGAAGCACCTGATCGCTCTTCGTGGCAAGGCCCCGGTATTCACTTCCGACGACGGTGCGACGTTTCTCCAGAAGGGCGAGGGGCTGCCGCAGTTCTTCCAGGCGAACGACGTCTACCTGTCGCAGGACCACGCGTTCCTCGCGACGAACGCCGGCCTCTACTGCAGGCCTCTCGCGAGCTACGCGAGCGGCGCCTGGGAGAAGAAGACCGCTCTTCCACCGGGCGAGGTGACCGCGGTCGCCGGGAATCTCTGGACTCCGCCGAACAAGCGGGCGTGGTCGCGTCCGCTCGTGGCGTCGCCCTTCCTGCTCGCGTCGCTCGTCCTGAACGGGCGCGCGCAGACGTGGCGTAGCGACAACGGCGGCATGGCGTGGCGCCTCGACAGCGCGGGCCTGGATGCCGCGCGCGTCTACGGGATGGTGATCAAACCGGACGGTACCGCGTACGCGGGCACGAACGCGGGGATGTTCCGGTACACGAACGGGACCTGGGTCGATTGCAGCTACGGGATGGGCGCGAGCACGATCAACTCGTTCGCGTCGGATGTCCCGTTCGCGGCAGCGCACCCGGGCACCCTCGCCGCGACGCCCACGCTCTTCGCCGCCACGCCCGGCAACGGGAGCGGCGTCTACCGGAGCACGGACGGCGGCCAGACGTTCGCGCCGTCGGACTCGACCATGGACCACGTGATCGTCAACGGGATCGCGAGCTCGAACGGCGTCGTGATTGCCGCCAGCTCGGGGAGCGTCGCGCGGAGCACGAACGGCGGCGTGACGTGGGCAACGCCCGCCGCAAGCGGGCTGCCGGCGTCCGGGCTCTTCCTGAAAGCGATCGCCGCTTCCAACGGCGTCGTTCTCCTGAGCAATCTCGGCGCCGGTTCCTCCTTCTACCGGAGCACGAACGACGGCGTGACATGGACCGGGACGAGCGTCCCGAGCGCGCTCGGATACGCCATCGTGCCGGCCGCCGGGGCGTTCTTCGTCGGCGGAAACAACGCCATCTACAAGAGCACCGACGGCGGGCTCTCGTTCGCCACCATTCACGGCATCACGTCCAAGCCGTTCTACAGCGTGGTGTCGATCGCCGTCTCGGCGTCCGCGGTCTACGCGGGCACGTACGACAGCAGCGGCGGCGGCGGCGTCTCGAAGAGCACGGACGGCGGTGCGAGCTGGAAGGACGCCTCGGCCGGGCTGCCCGGCTCGGCGGTCTTCGCGCTCCTCGCATCCGGCGGAACGGTCGGCGGCGGCTCGTGGACCGTCTACGAGCACCACCTCGTGAACGCCACCATCAATGCGCTCAGCGCCTCCGGCGACACGCTCTTCGTCGGCACCTCGCAGCAGGCCGTCTGGCCGGTCCCGCTCCAGCCGCAGGTGAAACGGATCGTCTCCATCGTGCTCGACGTGACGACGAGCCAGGCGCACTTCACGACGGAGCTCGCGCTCGCGAACAGGGGCGGGACGGACGCCAGGGCGACCCTCCTCTACACCGCGTCGATCGGCACGAAGGAGGGCTCCGGGACCGTCACGGAGACTGTGCATGCCGGCCAGCAGCTCGTGATCGCGGACGTCATCGCGTACCTCCGGCAGAAGGGGCTCTCGATCCCGGCCGGCGGCTCGCAGGGCGGCACGCTTCTGCTCACGTTCGACGGCGTCTCGAGCGAGGACGTGATCGGCGTGACCGCGCGCACCGCCACCGCGACGGCGGCGCCTCAGGCCGTCGGGCGCGCGGGCCTCGCGTATTCCGGGATCGACCCGCAGGAGGGAACCCGGGGAGCGCTGACGGTGTACGGGCTCCGCACCGGGCCGAACGACCGCACGAACCTGGCCGTCTTCAACACGTCGAACGTGCCGGTGACGGTGAAGGTGACGGCGTATTCCGGGCGGGGCGAAGGGTCGCCCAAGGTGATCGACCCGGGCCTCACGCTGCCGCCGTACGGCTGGAACCAGTACAACGGCATCCTCGTCACGGCCGGATTCACGAACGGCTTCGTCACCGTGGAGCGGACGTCGGCGGACGGCGTCTTCAGCGCCTACGGCGTCGTGAACGACCAGGGCACGAGCGACGGCTCGTATCTCCTGCCCAACGTCGCCGGTCACCCCCTCGCGTACATCAACGTGCCGGTCCTCGTCGAGACCTCGGCATTCCTCTCGGAGCTCGACCTCGCGAACTCGGGCACGACCGTCGCGACGCTGGCGCTCACCTACCACGAGAGCCTCACCCCCGCGGCGGGCGCGGGGGGCACGGTCCATGTGACGCTCCAGCCGGGCGAGCAGCAGATCATCCCGAACGCGATCGACTTCCTCCGAACGCACGGCGCGGCCATCGGGGCGAAGGGCGGCGGCTACGCCGGCTCGCTTCACGTCGTCGTCGATGGCGCTCTCGTCACCGACGTCTACGCGGGGGCGCGCACCGCGTCGTTGTCGTCCGCGGGCGGGCAGTTCGGTCTCTTCACGCCCGGGGCGTACGCCGGCGACGAGGCGGGTGACGAGGCGTTCGTCTACGGCCTCCGCGCGGACGACACGAACCGCTCGAACGTCGCCGTCCTCCACACGGGCGATCCGGACACCGGTCCCGTCACGCTCTCGCTCCAGGCGTACGACGGCGACGCGGCGGGCGTCGCGAAGGGGACCGCCGAGACGATCACCCTCCAGCCGGGCCAGTGGCACCAGTACAACGACTTCCTCCGCGGCAAGGGTGTCAGGAACGGTTGGGTGCGCGTGACGCGCACCGCGGGTACGGCGTACTGGATCCTCTATGCGGTCGTGAACGACGGGGCCGGGCCGGGGCAGCGGACGGGCGACGGAGCCTACGTGCCGATGGAGAGGTGAATCGCGATGAGAAGCGAATCCCGAATCTTGCGCGCCACGAACCTCGCGCTCGCCGCCTGCCTCGTCCTGACCGCCTGT
>WNFL01039838.1_pt2 | contig 13709 bp, 19 predicted proteins | sample 5400361 | NCBI WGS metagenome assembly WNFL01 (sample SAMN13153351, study PRJNA577476) | soil metagenome | isolation source: 40 cm soil on Douglas fir-dominated hillslope | place: USA:California | collected 2013-09-17
CGGGGGCGAGGATGCCGTACCAGGTCGTCACCTCGAAGCCGCGCAGGCCGGCCTCGGCGATGGTCGGCACCTCCGGCAAGGCGGGCAGGCGCTGCGGCGCGATCACGGCGAGCGCGCGCAGCTTGCCCGACCTCACGTGCGGCGCCGCCGCGGGCACGCCGATGACGACGAAATCGATGCGGCCGGCGATCACGTCTTGCATCGCCAGGTTCACGCCCTTGTAGGGCACGTGCGTCAGCTTCGCGCCGGTGAGGATGTTGAAGAGCTCGCCCGCGAGGTGATTGGAGGTGCCGCTGCCGCCCGAGCCGAAGTTCATGCCGCCGGGCTTGGCCTTCGCGGCGGCGATGAACTCGCGCAGGTTCGCGGCGTGCGAAGCCTGCGTGACGACCACGTTCGGCACGGTCGCCACGAGGCTGATGGGCGCCAGATCCTTCACCGGGTCGTAGTTCAGCTTCGCGTACAGCGTCGGGCTGATGGCGAGCGAGGGCGCGACCAGCACGATGGTGTAGCCGTCGGGCGCCGACTTCGCCGCCGCCTCCGCGCCGACATTGCCGCCCGCGCCGCCGCGGTTCTCGGTCACGACCGGCTGGCCGAGCTGCGCGGTGAGCCGCTCCGAGATCAGCCGGCCGAGGATGTCGGTCGGGCCGCCGGGCGGGAAGGGCAGGATGAAGCGCACCGGCCGCGACGGATAGGCGTCCTGGGCCTGAACCGACGACACGAAGAGGAACAACAGAAAGGGGATGAATCTCATGCGCGAGTCAACGCTTGGGCGTGATCGCAGGTGCCGGAGCCTTGGGGCTCAGTGCGGCGAGGCGGGTCTTCGCCAATGCCACGAAAGTGCCGTTCGGATACTGGTCAATGTAGGCTTGCAGCTCACGCGGGTTCTGGCTCTCGCGCACACTTTCCCAGAAGACGATCTCGTTGCGATCCGCAGGATCGGAGCGCAGGGCGGCTGGCTGGGCAACCGCGGCAGGGGCAGCGCGCGCAGCAGGGCGTCGCGCCGCCTGGACGATTTCCTCGACAATGGCGCGCACCTGCTTCTCAGTCGCCTCCTGGAGCGCGCCCTCGCTGCTTCTGGAGACCTTTTCGTACGAGTTGTCCGCGACGATCGTTCCGCTGCGCAAGTCCCGCACCACGACGCGGGCATTCAAGGCCGCCTGGCGGCCTCCGGCAAACGGAACGTCGCGCACCCAGGGCGACACGTAGAAATAGCTCAGGACGTACACGTTCACGAGCACGCCAGTTGCGCCGGCCGGCGGCTGCGCGCTCCCGGCGAGCGGAATCACCTGCTCGCCGCTGCTGGCCTCGGCAAGCTGTTCGCGGAAGTGGCTCCTCAGCCGCTCCCAGCTGCCTGTCCGGAGCGCTCGATCGCTGCCGGTCACGATGAGGTAGACCTGCGCCGGCGTGGCCGGCTCCTGGGCGCTGGCGACCGACATCGCCAGGACGAGCCCGACCGACAGGCCGGCGGCACGCACACTAGTTGAGCTCGTACTTCACCAGCTCGATGTCGAAATTGCCCTCGACCGGCGGGACGTCGCCGGCCACGAGGCGACTGCGATACCGCACGGCGCGCTTCACTTCGGGCGCGTACCAGATGACGATCGTGCGGCCACCGTTCATTTCTCCCGTGCGGCCCGCGCCGGAGGCCGCGCGCCAGGACTGCTGGACGACGATCTTGATCGCTTCGAAACGGCCGGCCGCGGTGTCCACCGATTCACGCCCGACGATGCTGCCCTTGGCCTCGCACACATACGAGGACCGGCAGGGTGCGTCGCGTACCTCGATGCGCCGCAGCGGCGTCCCTGGTTGGGCCTGCTCGGTGAACGGATAAAAGTACGGCGAGAAGACCGATACGCCCTGCGTCATCAGATAGGCCCCGCCGGAATGCCGATTTGTATCGGCGCTCCCGCTTTCCGCGCTCAGCTCGTCCACGATCTCGGACTGAGAAGCGGATCGCACCTTGACGACATAGGTCTGCGGCGGCGGAGTCGACTGCAGCGGCTGCTTTGGGATGCTCAACCGGTACGTCCAGGTGTCGCCGGCAGCGGGGTACCGCGATTCCGAGCGGGGCGCGCCGGTCATGGCCGCGGCGGGCTGCGCCATCGCGACGGTGGCCGCCGCGGGCTCGGCAGCCGCCAGCGGCTGGTGGCCCAGCGCCGTCAGCCTCGCTCGGGCGAGCGCGGCGAACGTGCCGCCGGGATACTGCTGCAGGTAGGCCTGCAGCTCGGCCGGATCGCGGCTGTCACGCACGCTCTCCCAGAACGCGACTTCAGCGTTCGCGGCGGGGGCGGTAGCGGACTTCGCGACGATTGCCTGTGGTGCCGGGCGCGGCTCCCTCGCGGCCGCCGAGACCGCCTTCGAGAGCGCGAGGTTGATGTGGTCGACCAGCTCGCGAACCCAGACGTTGTAGCTGGAGTGGATCGTCCCGTCCGCGTCGTAGTTCATCCGGCTGCTGCTGCGGTACGCGAGCGAGTACTGCGTCGGGCTGTAGCTGAGATCGAGCACGACCACGTGACGACGCCGGCCGGCATCCAGCCGGGCCACCATCTTCCCGGGGGCGAGCTCCGTCATCGTCCACGGGCGCGCGCCGATTCCGGCGGCCGCGTTGATCATTGCTTCACGGATCTGGGGCAGCGGCAGCGTGACGCCCTGCTCGCCCGGAATGGGGATGGCCTCGAACTTCTCCATCGGGACGTTCCACGCGGCCGCGCCGCCCGAGAACAGCAGGACCGCTGCCGCCGCCGCGATAGACCGACCATGGATGCTCATGTTTCCTCCCCCGAGGACGGCAAATCTAGACCATTTGGGGGTGCTGGGCTACCGCGGTGGCGGCAGCGCGCTGGTCTGCACGATCTCGACCCCCTCGGGCGGCCTGACCCAGTGATGCGCCGAGCGGAACCAGCCGAAGCGGTCCGGCGTCAGCCATTTCGGGTCGTCGAAGGTGCCAAGGCCGACGGCGCGCGTGCCGGGCATCGCCTCCACGGTCCAGGTCACCTGCGTGCCGCACTTCGGGCAGAACTCGAAGCGCAGCCAGCGGCCGCTCTCGTCCGAGCGGTGCTCGTAGGCCTTCAGCTCGCCCTGAACAAGCTCGACGTCTTCTTCCTTGAAATAGCAGCCGACCCCGAACGCGCTGCCGGTGCGTCGCTGGCAGAACGTGCAGCTGCACACCGAGTTGCGCACCGGCTCTCCTTCGACGCGGTAGCGCACCGCGCCGCACACGCATCCGCCTTCCCTCATCCCTGCCATACGCCGTATCCCTTCTCCCGCAGCGAGATCGCGAGCTCGACTTCCATGTCCCGTGCCGCATCGTAAGGCATCGGGTTGTAGACCTCATAGAGGTGCGGCAGCAGCCGCTCGCCGTAGAGCTGGACGAAGCGGTTGGCCTGGATGCCGGCCTTGTGCTTGTCGAAGCGCACGTCGGGGGAGAGGCCCGTCATGCCGACGTAGACGCAGGGCCTGGTGACGTCGTGGTCCGGGTTGCTTTTGCGGAACTTGCGGTGGTTCCAGACCTTCGGCGAAAGCTCGACCACGTAGACGCTGTAGTGGTGCCGCCGCCGGGCCATCAGGGGCCATCAGCCCTTCTGGTCCCAGTGAAACCGGTGCAGCAGCCGGTGCAGCACCGGCGCCAGCACGACGCTCACCGAAACGAGGAACACCAGGCCGGCATAGAGCGCGTAGCAGCCCGCGAACAGCTTGCCGCCGTCAGTCTTCAGCGCATCGACCGGGCCCATGCCGCCGAGGAGCATCGCGCTGTTGAGGAAGGCGTCGCGCCAGGGCAGGTGCTCGAAAACCATGTAGCCCGCCATGCCGATGGCGAGCGAGAAGAGCACGAGCGCGAACGCGGCGGCCGCGTGCAGGGACAGCCGGCGCGCGAACAGGCGCCCGGGCAGCAGCTTGTCAGCGCGATGCTCGTACATGCCGGAAGCAATCCTTCGCGTGGTCGTTCACCATGCCGACGGCCTGCATGAAGGCATAGCAGATGGTCGGACCGACGAAGCGGAAGCCACGCTTGAGAAGATCCTTGCTCATCGCTTTCGCGTCCTTGAAGCGCCAGACGTAGGCGTCGAAGCTGCCGAATTCCTTCTGCACCGCGAGGAAGGCCTTCGCGTTGGTGACCGTGCTGTCGATTTTCAGCCGGTTGCGGACAATGCCCGCGTCTTTCATCAATGCCTGCTTCTTTCGAGAATCGAAACGCGCCACTTTCCGCGGTTCGAAGCCGGCGAGTGCCTTGCGGTAGTTCTCTCGTTTCTGCAGGATCGTCTCCCACGAGAGCCCCGCCTGGGCACCTTCGAGGATCAGGAACTCGAACAGGATCCGATCGTCGTGCACCGGCACGCCCCACTCCCGGTCGTGGTAGGCGATGCCGAGCGGCGTGGTCGCCCAGGCGCAGCGCGTTTTCGTCAATCGAGGGTCCTCTTGTAGAAACCGAGGCCGATCAGGATCACCACCACCATGAAGACGAGGATCGGCCAGAGCTGCGGCCACAGCTCGTAGAGGCCGTTGCCCTTGAGCATGATGCCGCGCACCAGCAGCAGGAAGTGGGTGAGCGGCAGCAGCGAGCCGAGCCACTGCGCCCATTCCGGCATGCCGCGGAACGGGAACATGAAGCCGGAGAGCAGGATCGAGGGCAGGAAGAAGAAGAACGTCATCTGCATCGCCTGCAGCTGGTTGCGCGCGATCGAGGAGAAGGTGATGCCGAGCGTCAGGTTGGCGGCGATGAAGATCAGCACCACGAAATAGAGCAGCAGCGGGCTGCCCTGCATCGGCACCTCGAACAGCAGCAGCGCGCAGGCGATGATCAGGCTCACCTGGATCAGGCCGATCAGGATGTAGGGCACGATCTTGCCGGTCATCACCTCGAGCGGCAGCGCCGGCGTCGAGAGCAGGTTCTCGAAGGTGCCGCGCTCGCGCTCGCGGGTCATCGCCAGGCCGGTCATCAGCACCATGGTCATGGTGAGGATGGTGCCGATCAGCCCGGGCACGACGTTGTAGGCGGTCACGCCTTCGGGGTTGTAGCGGCGATGCACGCGCACGTCGAAGGGCGGCATCACCGGCTTCATGTCGCTCAACGAGCCCGAGAGATCGCGGGAAAGGGCGTTCAGCGCTATCTGCGACAGCGCGGCGATGGCGTTGCTGGTCGCCGCCGGGTCCGAAGCGTCGGCCTCGACGAGCAGCACGGGGCGCTCGCCGCGCACCAGCTTGCGGCCGAAGTTCTCCGGGATCGTCACCGCGAACTGGACTTCGCCGCGCGCGAGCAGGTGCTCGAGTTCACTTTCATTGGCGACGAATCGGTCGAGCCGGAAATAGCCGCTGGTTTGCATCGCCGAGAGCAGGGTGCGCGAGTACAGGCTCGAGTCGGCGGCGAGCACCGCGGTCGGCAGGCGCTTCGGGTCGGCGTTGATGGCGTAGCCGAACAGCACCAGCTGCAGCACCGGGATGCCGATGATCATGCCGAAGGTGAGCCGGTCGCGCTTGAGCTGGATGAACTCCTTGACGATGATGCCGATCCAGCGCGACAGCGAGAGATTCACGCGGCCGCCTCGGCGTTGCTGGTCATGAGGTGGATGAACACGTCCTCGAGGCTGGGTTGCGCCTTTCTCCACTGCAGATCCAGGCGATGCGCCGAGATCGCCTTCTCCAGCTCGGCCTCGCTCTCGCCGGTCACGTGCAGCGTGTTGCCGAATGCGGTGACGTGCGACACGCCAGGCCGTCCCTTCAGCTGCGCATTCAATTCCGCGAGCCTGGCCGGCGGCCCCGAGACCTCCCAGGTCACGAGCGGGAAGAGGTGCAGCACCTCGTCGGGCGTGCCGGTGGCGAGCAGCCGGCCCCAGGCGATGTAGGCGAGGCGGTGGCAGCGCTCGGCCTCGTCCATGTAATGCGTCGACACCAGCACCGACATGCCTTTCGCCGCGAGCGCGTGGATCTCCTCCCAGAAATCGCGCCGCGCCTGCGGGTCGACGCCGGCGGTCGGCTCGTCGAGCAAGAGCAGCTTCGGCCGGTGCAGCATGCACGCCGCGAGGGCGAGGCGCTGCTTCCAGCCGCCGGAAAGGGTTCCGGCAAGTTGATCTTCCCTTTTCAGCAAACCCAGATCGGCAAGAGTCTGTTGAACTGCGGAAGCACGGTCCTTCATGCCGTACATGCGTGCGACGAAATCGAGGTTCTCGCGGATGGTGAGGTCTTCCCAGAGCGAGAAGCGCTGCGTCATATAACCCACTTCGCGCTTGATGGCTGTTGAATTCCTTATGTCATAACCCAGACAGGTACCGTGGCCGGAATCCGGCTTCAGCAACCCGCAGATCATGCGGATCGAGGTGGTCTTGCCGCTGCCGTTCGGACCGAGGAAGCCGTAGATCTCGCCCTCGCGCACCTGCAGCGAGAAATCCTTCACCACGTGCTTGGGCCCGAACGACTTGTTCAGGCCCGCGACGTCGATGGCGTGCTTCATCTCGGGGTGACGTCGATCGGCTGGCCGGGCCGCAGCCGCGTCGCATCGGCCAGCGAAGGCCGCGCCTCGACGAGGAACAGCAGCTTGCCGCGCTGCTCGCGCGTGTACAGGACCGGCGGGGTGTATTCCGCCTGCGAGGAGATGTAGCTCACCTTTGCCGCGATCGGCGCGCCGCAGCCGTCGCAGCGGATCTCGACCGCCTTGCCGGGCGCGAGCGAGCCCACCACCGTCTCGGCGACGTAGAAGCGCGCCTTGACATTGGCGGGCGGCAGCAGCGAGGCGACCGGCCGGCCCGCCGGCACCCATTCGCCTTCGACGAAGAACGTGTCCTGCACCTGCGCCGCGACCGGCGCGGCGACGCTCTTCTGCTCGAGGCGCCAGCCCGCCTGCGCGAGAGCGGCCTTGGCAGCGGCGATGTCGGCCTCGGCGGCTTCGCGCTCTCCCTCGCGGCCGAGCGGCTGCAGCGAGTTCTTCAGCTGCGCCTCGGTCTCCTTGAGCCGCGCCGAGTCGCGCTCGTAAGCGCTGCGCGCGTCGTCGAGGCGCGCCTTAGGGCTGAAACCCTTCTTGTACAGCTCGTCTTCGCGCGCGAGGTTGGCGCGCGAGAGCTGCAGCGCCGCTTTCGCCTGGTTCATCTGCTCGCGCAGCGCTGCGATCTCCGGCTGCCGTCGCGGCGCTTGCTGGTTCTCGAGGCGAGCCTGGGCGCTTTTCATGCGCTCCTCGGCCTCGGCGCGCGCCGCGCGCTCGGATTCCTGCTCGAGCGCGAACACCGGCTTGCCGGCCTCGACCGCGTCGCCGCGGCGCACGTAGAGCTTCAGTAGCTGGCCGGCGTAAGGCGAGGCGAGCAGCACGAACTCGCCTTCGATGTAGCCCTGCCACGCGCCGTTCGCCTGCTTTTCACAGCCGGGCAGCGCAAGCAGCAGGAGCAGAATCGCTATCGGGCGATGCATGCGGCCGCCTTTTTCAGCACCGCTCTGATCGCCGGATGGGAAGTAGCCAAACCTTAGCAGCCGCGCCCTTTCGGCTGGCCGCCGAAGAGCGGCGGTTGCAGGCACTGCGCGTCGTACTCCGGACCCTTGTCGACGACGCTGAAGCGCACGGTGCGCAGCGCGCCGTCGGGCTCGGCCTCCACCACGTAACTGCTGCCCGCCTGGAAGCCGGCGCGGACCTGGCCGACGCGCGTCACCGCCTGGCCGCCGGACCAGCGCACGGTGATCTGGTGCTCGCCCGAGGAGAGATAGACGTGCGACACCTTGCCGATCTCGACGCCGTCGATCGCCAGGACGCGGATCTCGCCCTCGGCCGGACTCCAGGCGCGCAGCACCGCGGCCCTCGGCTTGAGGAGCAGGGCGGCGGCGCGCTTCATCCTTCGACGCGCGCGACCAGTCGTTCGAAGCGGCGATCGGGAACCAGCCACAGGCCGGCGACGAACACGTAGATCGCGCAGGCGATGAGCGGATGGACGAAGGCGAGGAGGAGCGCGGCGACGTAGAGGGCGAGCGAAATCCAGCCTTTCAAGTCGCCGCCGAGCGCCTTGGCGAATGGCGAGTCGGCGCCGTGGATGGCGAGCAGCGCTCGCACCAGGATGGTGTAGGCGCACGCGCAGCCGAGGAGCACGATGCCGTAGCCGGCAACCGGCACTGCCTGGAAGTGGTTCTCGCCCATCCAGCCAGTGACGAAGGGGATCAGCGACAGCCAGAAGAGCAGGTGCAGGTTCGCCCACAGGACCAGGCCGTTGATGTGCTTCACCGCCTGGAACATGTGGTGGTGGTTGCTCCAATAGATGCCGACGAAGACGAAGCTCAGCACGTAGGTGAGAAAGACCGGCAGCAGCGGCGCGAGCGCCGCGAGCTCGATGCCGTGCGGTACCTTCATCTCCAGCACCATGATTGTGATGATGACGGCGATCACGCCGTCGCTGAACGCTTCGAGCCTGCCCTTGTGCACGCGCGGATTATGCCTCGCGCGCGAGCAAGACCGGGCTCAGCGGTCGAGCAGCGAGTACGCGAACGGCGTCGCCGCGACCGCGACCAGCAGCAGGAAGGCGACCGAGGCCGACAGGGAGGCCAGGAACGCGAGGGGCACCAGCAGCAGCGCGGCGCCCACCGCGAGGACGATTGGCGAGAAGCCCCTGCCCAGCTTGACCAGTCCGGCGAGCGTGTCGGCGATTTCCTGCTTCGCCGTGTGCGCCTTGTGGTGCGTCGCCCGGGCGATCGCGTGATTCTCCAGCCAGAGGAAGAACGTGATCAGCTGCGCATACAGGCTGCCGACCAGGATGAAAGGCGCGGTCACCAGCGCGACCAGCACGAGGATCGAGCGCGTACCGCCGAGCGTGATCACGGTCCCGGCGGTCGTGGCGACGCTGAAGACGAGGAAGATCACAACGGCCGGCACGACGAGCAGTAGCCGCTCGCGCAGGTAGTGCCGGAACATGTCGCCATGCTGGAAGCGCTGCCAGAGGTTCTGCGTTTCGTTCAGGATGTCCATCGGCGAAGGATACAAAATCCTAGCACCGCCGGGCAGGTACTACTACCGCAACAGCCTGAATTCGCCGCCGCGTTCGAGCGCGGCGCGGTAGGCCTCGCGCGCGTGGATCCGGGCGAGGAATTCCATCAGCTTCGGCCGCCTTGCGTCCAGGCCGGCGCGTGCCGTCGACGCCTCGATCGGGAAGCTCATCTGGATGTCCGCGGCGGTGAACTCGTTGCCGGCGAACCAGGTCGAGCGGCCGAGTTCGGCTTCCATGTAGTCGAGCTGGCGGTTGATGTTCGGCTCGACGAAGCCCGTCTTCACCTTGCGGACGATGGCGTTCGCGATCGGGCGGATCAGCAGCGGCGCCTTGCCCATGCGATCGAGCACCAGCTTCATCACCAGGGGCGGCATGGCCGAGCCTTCCGCGAAGTGCATCCAGAACGTGTAGCGCAGCTTCTCCGGCGTGCCCGGCTTCGGCATCAGGCGGCCGCGCCCGAATTTCTCCAGCACGTACTCCATGATCGCGCCCGACTCGGCGAGCGTGACGTCGCCGTCGGTGATCACCGGCGACTTGCCGAGCGGGTGCACCTTGCGCAGCTCCGGCGGCGCGAGCATTGTCTTCGGGTCGCGCTGGTAGCGCTTGATGTCGTACAGGACGCCGAGCTCCTCCAGCAGCCAGAGCAGGCGCTGCGAGCGGGAGTTATTCAGGTGGTGGACGATGACCATCAGAGGCCCAAGTATGCCTGTCTCACGCGGTCATCGTGGAGGAGCTGCTCGCCGGAGCCGCTCATGACGATGCGGCCGTTCTCCAGCACATAGGCGCGGCTCGAGATCTTGAGCGACAGGGCAACGTTCTGCTCGACCAGCAGGATGGTGAGGCCGCGCCGGTTGAGGAGGCGGATGGTATGGAGCACTTCCTGCACCACGAGGGGCGCGAGGCCGAGGGAGGGCTCGTCGAACATGATCAGCTCGGGGTTGCCCATCAGGCAGCGGCCGATGGCGAGCATCTGCTGCTCGCCGCCGGAAAGGGTGCCGGCGAGCTGGTCGTGGCGCTCGCCGAGACGGGGAAACATGGTGAAGACGTCGTCGAGCGCGCGCGCAGCCCCGTCGCGTGCGCGTGGAAGGAGCGCTCCCACCTCGAGGTTCTCGAGCACGCTCAGGCTCGGGAACACTTGCCGGCCTTCAGCGACCTGGCCGATGCCGAGATCGCAGATGGCGTGCGATTCCTGTCCGGCGATGTTTCTTTCCTTGAATTCGATCTTTCCGGAGCGCGGTTGCTCGATGCCGGCAATCGTTCGAATGAGCGAAGTCTTGCCCGCGCCGTTCGCGCCGACGATGGCGACGATCTCGCCTTTCGGCACCTCGAGCGAAACCTCGCAAAGCGCCTGGGCATCGCCGTAGTACAGGTTCAGATCCTTGACCTGAAGAAACGGATTCATACTTCCGTTTCCTCGCCGAGGTAGCACTCGAGCACCGCCGGGTCGCGCACCACCTGCTCCGGCGTGCCGCGCGCGATCACCTCGCCGTGGTGCAGGACGACGATCTGGCGGGCGAGCGCCATGACCGCGCGCATCACGTGCTCGATGAGGAGGATGGTCAGGCCCTCGGCGCGGTTGATCTCGCGGAATACGGCGACCAGCTGGTCGCACTCGGTCGGGCGCAGGCCGGCCATGACTTCGTCGAGCAGCAGCAGGCGCGGGCGCGTGGCAAGGGCGCGCGCCACCTCGAGGCGCTTGCGGTCGGGCAGCGTGAGCGAAGCGGCGGGCAGGTCGCGCTTCGGACCAAGGCCGAGCTTCTCGAGAATTGAAGCGGAAAGACTTTTTGCACCCGAACTTGTTTTTTCTCTTAAAAATGCGCCCACCATCACGTTGTCCAGGACGGAGAGCCCGGCGAACGGCTTGACGAGCTGGAAAGTGCGGCCGATGCCAGCGGAGCAAACTTGATCTGCCCGCAGTCGATGGATGGGTTTACCTTGAAAAAAGATAGAACCGGCATCCGGCGCGAACACGCCGGCGACCATGTTGAAGATCGTGGTCTTGCCCGCGCCGTTCGGGCCGATCAGGCCGACGATGCCGCCCTCCGGCACGCCAAAGGAAGCGTCGTGCACCGCCTTCAGGCCGCGGAAGGACTTGGAGATCGCCTTCGCCTCGAGAATCACAGGCGCAGCCTCTTCGCCACGGCCGGCCAGATGCCGTTCGGCAGGAACATCACCACCGCGAGCAGCACCGCGCCGTAGAACACCTGCTTGATGCCGGGGATCTCCCAGCCGAGCGCGGCCAGCAGCTCGGTCAGCGTGTCGGAGAGCACGGTCAGCACCACCGCGCCGAGGATCGGGCCGAACAGCGTGCCGACCCCGCCGATCACCGGCCCGAGGATGATCTCGATCGAGCGGCCGATGTTGAACACCTGCTCCGGGAAGAGGTTGTTGTAATAGAAGGCGTAGAACACGCCCGAGATCGAAGTCATCGCGGACGAAATCGCCACCGCGAGCATCTTCCAGCGGAAGGTATTGATGCCGAGCGCCTGCGCCGCCTCTTCGTTCTCGCGGATCGCCTGCCAGTAATAACCCGCCTTTGATCTCAGGAGCACGGCGCAGAAGGCAAGCGCAGCGGCCGTGAGAAACAGGATGGTGTAGTAGTACATCAGCGGCGGGCCGCGGAAATTGGCGACGTCCCAGGTGTCGCGCTGCGCCACTTTCAGGAACAGGCCGCCCGGGCCGCCGGTCCAGTCGAGGTGGTCGAAGCCGATGCGCGTGAATTCCGCGAAGGCGATGGTCAGCAGCGCGAAGTACACGCCCGAGATGCCGAAGCGGAAAGCGAGGAAGCCGATGATCACGCCGAGGGCGACGCACAGCGCCATCGCTACCCATAGCCCCGCCCAGGGACCGATTCCCCAGTGATAGAAGATCGCGCCCGCGGTATAGCCGCCGACGCCGACGTAGAGCGCGTGACCGAGCGAGAGCTGGCCGGCGAAGCCCATCATCACGTTCCACGCCTGGCCGGTGTAGGCGAAGTAGAGGATGAGCGTCGCGACCGAGAGCAGGTAATTGCCGGCGAACGCCGGGAGAGCGATCAGGAGTGCCGCTAGGAGCGCGAGCGCTGCGCTTGCCTTGGTCATCGCTTGCCCAACAAACCCTGAGGGCGAAACAGCAGCACGACGATCAGCAGGCCGAAGCTGAACATGCTCTTCGCCGAAGGCGCGATGAAAAGGCCCGCGAGGGCCTCCGAGACGCCGATCAGCACGCCGCCGAGCAGCGCGCCGCCCATCGAGCCCAGGCCGCCGACGATGACGATGACGAAGGCGAGCAGGGTGTAGGCGGGGCCGAGCGGCGGCGTCACGTCGACCAGCAGCACCATCGCGCAGCCGGCGATCGCGACGCAGACGCAGCCCAGGCCGAAGGTGAGCGCGTAGTACTTCTTGACGTTCAGGCCGACCACCTTCGCGCCGAGGTAGTTGTCGGCGCAGGCGCGAATGGCTTTCCCTGCTTTTGAATGCTTGAAGAAAAGAAAAAGACCGCCGGCGGTCAGCACCGCCGCCGCTGCCGCGTACAGGCGCGCCTTGTCGACGAGGATCTTGCCGATCTCGAAGGAATCGAGCTGGTAGTCGACCTGGACGTTGCGCGCGTCGGGGCCGAACACCATCAGCAGCGAGTTCACCATGACGATCGCCACCGCGACCAGCAGCATGAACTGCGAGTGCTCCGGCCGGGTGATGAACGGGTTGATGAGCCCCGCCTGGAGCACGTAGCCGAAGACGAAGAACGCTGCCGCGACCGGCAGCGCGACGACGAAAGGATCGAGGCCGAGCATCGCGAACAGCACGGTCGCCGCGTACATCGCCACGGTCATCATCTCGCCGTGCGCGAAGTTGACCACGCGCACCACGCCGAAGATCACCGACAGACCGAGCGCCATCAGGCCGTAGACGAGGCCGGTGAGCGTCCCGGCGATGAGGACGTTGACGACTAAGTCAAAAGACAACTACGCCTTCTTGTAGCCCGGGACCGGGAAGACCGGCTTCGCCGTGGCGGCGCCGGTCGGCAGCACCACCGTCGGCAGCAGGTTCAGGTTCTGCACGCACGCCGAGCCGATGCCCTCGACCTGGCCCTTCTCGTTGAACTTGATCGGACCGCCGAGCATCATCTTCTCGCTGATGTTGGTCTGGCGGATGGCGTCGGCGAGCGTTTTCGCATCGGTGCTGCGCGCGCGCTTGTAGGCATCGGCGGCGATCAGGATCGCCTCGAAGGTGAAGCCGGCGTTCAGGCCGTGGAACACCAGCTTGTCCTTCGGGTTCTGCTTCAGGAACGCCTTCTCGACCACCTGCGTCAGCCTGCCCTTCGGGTTGTACCAGGGCACGTTGGAGATCGAGTGCTCGGAGAGCTTGCCGAGCGTCTTGAAGTACTGCTCCTCGTACATGCCGGGCGAGCCCGGGCTGACGATGCCCATCGGGTTCCAGCGCTGCTTCACCATCTCGCGGCGCAGGATGATGCTTGGCCTTGGACACCTCGACCGTCAGGTCCTTTGCCGCCGGGTCGTACGAGATGGTGTCGACGATCTTGAACGGCAGCTGAGTCAGGCGCGGCATGAAGGCGCCGATGCCCTTCGCCATCGCCTGGCCGAAGGTGTCGTTGACGTGCATGAACACCGCGGTGCGCGGCACGGTGCTGGTCGCCTGGAACAGCTCGCCGATCAGCGCCAGGCCGTTGCGGACGATGTCGCCGGCGGTCTGGAAGTTGCGGAACACGAACTTGTAGCCCTGCTCGGTGATCAGCGGCGCGGCGGCGATGTTGATCACGAAC
>WNFL01047844.1_pt2 | contig 13703 bp, 12 predicted proteins | sample 5400361 | NCBI WGS metagenome assembly WNFL01 (sample SAMN13153351, study PRJNA577476) | soil metagenome | isolation source: 40 cm soil on Douglas fir-dominated hillslope | place: USA:California | collected 2013-09-17
TGATCGCCTGCTTCCCCGTGTACCGCACGTACATCTCCGGCGACGGGGTGGTGGACGAGCGCGACCGCCGGTACATCCTGCAGGCGGCCGCCTGCGCCAAGCGCAGGAACCCGGTCGAGAACGAGTCGATCTACGACTTCATCGCCGACATCCTCCTGCAGAAGTTCGCCGCCTACGTCGCGCCGGAAGAGCGGCCGGCCCAGCTCGCGTTCGTGATCAAGCTGCAGCAGATGCTCGGGCCGGTGATGGCCAAGGGCCTCGAGGACACCGCCTTCTACGTCTACAACCGGCTGCTCTCGCTGAACGAGGTGGGCGGCGACCCGCGGCAGTTCGGCGTCACGCCGCAGCAGTTCCACGCCTGGAACCAGCTCCGGGCGACGAGCTGGCCGCGCACGCTCCTCGCCACCGCCACCCACGACACCAAGCGCGGCGAGGACACGCGCACGCGCATCGACGCGCTCAGCGAGATGCCACGGCCGTGGGCGGCGGCGCTGTCCTCCTGGACCCGGCGCGTGGAGCCGCTCCTGCGCGACGTGGACGGCCGCAAGGCGCCGGATCGCAACGAGCTGATGCTCTTCTTCCAGACGCTGGTGGCCGTGTGGCCCAACCAGCCGCCCGGCGCGCCACAGCCGCAGCTTCCGTCCCACGAGGAGATGGACCAGCTCTCGCAGAGGCTCCAGCAGTACATGGTCAAGGCGGTGAAGGAGGCGAAGGTCAACACCAGCTGGATCCAGGAGGACAAGAGCTGGGAGGAGGCGGTGACCGGCTTCGTCCGCGACGTGCTCGCGCTGCCCTCGAAGCACGGTTTCTGGAAGAGCTTCCTCCGTTTCCAGCGCACCGTCGCCGAGGTTGGCATGCACGACTCCCTGGCGCAGGTGGTGCTGAAGATCGCCTCGCCGGGCGTCCCCGATCTCTACCTGGGCACCGAGCTGTGGGACTTCTCGCTGGTCGATCCGGACAACCGCCGCCCGGTGGACTTCGAGGTGCGCCGCCGGATCCTGCGGGAGATCGCCGCCTTCGAGGGCCCGCGCGTCCAGCTCGCCGCGGACCTGTACGACAAATGGGAGGACGGCCGCATCAAGCTGTTCCTCACCCAGGCTGCCCTGCACGCGCGGCGCGAGAACCCCGACTTGTTCGGAGGCGGGGAATACCATCCCCTCGAGGCGACCGGCCCGCGCGCCGACAACCTGGTGGCGTTCTCCCGCACCGCGGGCGGGCGGACCGCCGTGGTGGTGGTGCCGCGGCTGGTGTCGGGCCTGCTCGACGGCGACCGCCTGCGCTCGGAGAAGTTCGAAGGCACGGTGGTGCCGGCGACGGGCCGCTTCGTCGACGTGTTCACCGGCGAGGAGCGCGAAGGTCCGCTGCGCGTGGACCAGTTGTTCTCCACGCTTCCGGTCGCGCTGCTCCTCAGCCGCTGAGCTCGGCAACCGTGACGGCGTCGCCTCCTTCGTGCGATCCGCCGGGGCGCGCGCGGCGGACGTAGGGGCTGCGGGCGAGGTGCTCGCGGATTGCGGATTTGAGGGCGCCGGAGCCATGGCCGTGCAGCACGTGGACCTGCTCGGCGCCCTCGCGCAGGCGGCGATCCAGCTCCTCCTCCAGCGCGCGGATCGCCTCGTCGACGCGCATGCCGCGCAAGTCCAGGGTCGGCTGCGCGGAGGTGGGCGGGGCCGCGCGCACCGCCTCTGCGCGCCGCAGCTTCTCGCCGGGTGCCTTGCGGAAGCCGGGCTGGGTGCCGCGCTGCTTGCGCGTGAGCGGGACCAGATCGGCGAGCGGCACCTTCGAGCGCATGGCGCCCATCTGCACCAGCGCGTGGTCCCCGATCGTCTCCAAGATCGTGCCCTCGGTGCCCAGCCGGGCGTGGCGCACGGTGGCGCCTTCGCGCAGGTCGGAAGGCGCGGCGGCGTGCGGCTCGTCCCGCGCTTCGGCCCGCTGCTCCTCCACCTCGGCCTCTGCCAGCGCGCGCTGCACTTCCACCGCGCGCGCCATGTCCGGCGCGGCCTGGAGCTGCGCGACGAGCTGGGCAACTTCCTGCCGCCGCTTTTCGATGTCCGCCACCAGCTCCGCCCGCGCGCCCGCGCGTACCTCGCGCTCTCGCTGCGCGAGCCGCTCCCGCTCGCGCGCCGCTGCCTCGCGCTCGCTGTGCAGCTCCTCGCGAAGCCGGTCGGCGTCCTCCCGGGCCTTTGCGAGCGCCGCCCGCTCGGCGTCCAGCCTCTCCACCGCCTCGGACAGGGCGGAGACGCCTCCGGCCAGCAGCTCACGGGCGCGCGCGCAGACGTCCGCGGGGATGCCCACCCGGGCCGCGATCTCGATCGCGGAGCTGCGTCCGATCTCGCCCATCTGCAGGCGGTAGGTGGGCGCGAGACGCTGGAGGTCGAACCCGACGCTGGCCGAGGCGAAGCGAGGATCGGAGAGCCCCAGGGCCTTCAGCTCTTCGAGGTGCGTGGTGATCAGCACCTGCGCGCCGGCCGCGACCAGCCGCTCCAGCGCGGCGGCCGCGATCGCCGCTCCCTCGCGCGGATCCGTGTCGGCGGCGATCTCGTCGATGAGCACCAAAGTGCCCGGTCCGGCTGCCTCGAGGATGTGCTTGAGGGCGGTCAGGTGCGCGGTGAAGGTCGAGAGGTCACGCGAGAGATCGCCCTCGTCGCCGATCGCCGTGTACACGGTCCGGTATAGCGGGACGCGCGAGCCGTCCCCAGCCGAGACCGGCAGTCCGGCCCGCGCCATCAGGGCGCAGAGTCCCACCGCCGTGATGGTCACCGTCTTTCCGCCCGCGTTGGGGCCGCTGATGATCAGCGCTTGCGCCTCGCCTGGCAGCTCCACGTCGTTCGCCACCACTTGCGGCGTGCGCAGCGCCAGCAGCGGGTGCCGCAGCGCGAGCAGCCGGAAGCTCGCGCGCGCTCCCTCGAGCAGCTCCGGCGCGGAGGCGCGCAGATCGTCGGCCAGCCTGGCTGCGGCCCCTGCCTCGTCGAGCCGGGCCAGCGTGCCCACGTCGCGCTCCAGCTGCGGCGCGCGCCGGCCGACCGCGCCGGACAGCTCGGTCAGGATCCGCTGCTCCTCCTCCAGCGCGCCGGCCTCGGCGATGGTGAGCTGGTTGCCCAGCTCGAGCATCTCCTGCGGCTCGATGAACAGCGTCTGCCCGCTGCCGCTCGCGTTGTGGACGATGCCGGGGAGGTGGGACTTGTGCTCGGCCCGCACGGGCAGCACGTAGCGGTCGCCGCGCACCGAGTAGTACGCGTCGCGCAGCATGCCCACCACATCCTCGTCGGCGAGCATCTCCGTGAGGCGCTCCTTGATGGCGCGGTGCAGACCACGGGCGCGCTCGCGCAGCTCGGCGAGGAGGGCGCTGGCGGTGTCGAGCAGCTTGCCGGACGAATCGAACGCGCGCTCCACCTCGGCGGCGAGCGGCTCCAGCTCGCTCAGCTCCTCCGCTTGCTGCGCATGAAGCGGCGCGACCTGCTGCATGGCCAGGCAGAATCGCCGCGCGGAGGTGGACGCCCGGACCAGGCGGGCGACGGCGAGCAGCTCCTGCGGCTCCAGCGTCCCCTCGCGCGCCGCCCGGCCCAGCGCCGGCCGCAGGTCGAGCGCGTCGGCGAGCGGCACCTCGCGGTCCAGGCGGCGCAGCGCTCTCGACTCCTCGACGAGGTTGAGCCGGCGGTGCGCGATCTCCGGATCGGCTCCGGGCAGCAGACTGGCGCACAGGTCGCGGCCCATCGGCGTGCGCGCCCTTCTCGCGAGCTCCGCGGTGAGCGTGGGCCACCCGAGCTCCGACAGCGCCTTGTCGTTCACCACACCCAGCTGCATGGGGGCGGCAGATTAGCGCGGTGTGCGCGCGGCGGCTCGCGCGATGCGGCCCGCGCCGCAACCGCGACAACCGGGCGCCTGCCCTGACACCGATGTCGTGGTGGGCCTCGGTGAGCCCTGCGGCACCCGGTCGCACAACCCTCTGTATTCACTCGAACACACTGCCACGGCTGGCATGGGCACGGCGGGTGCTAGAAGGCATGCGCACCGCGAACGCCCCCCGGTTCCCCGAGTTCTCCCAGGCGCCCCGCCTGAAGCTCGTGCCGCCGCCGGCCACCGACGGCGAGCTGGTCACCGAAGCGCTGGGCGAAGGTCCCCGCGCCAGGCTGGCGGAAGAGGAGCTGTACCGCCGCTACCGCCCCGCGGTGTCCCGTCTCGCGGGGAGCTTCGGCGAGCTGGACTGCGACGAGGCCGAGGACGTGGTCCAGGAGGCGTTCGTCCGCGCCTTTCGCGCGCTCGCCAGCCTGAAGGAGCGCGATCGGTTCTCTGCCTGGCTGTTCACCATCGCCCGCAACCGCGCCCGCTCGTTTCTGTCGGCTCGCTCCACCCACGACAAGGCTGCCGAGGAGGCGTGCCGCGAGGCCGAATTGGCCGAGGGCTGCGCCCCGGCCGCCAGCGAGCAGATGGAAAAGGAAGCGGAGCTGCGCGCCGTCCGCGAAGTGATCGACGAGCTGCGCGAGGGCCCGGAGAAGGAGACGGTCCGCCTCTTCTACCTGGACGGCACCCTCTCGGCGCGCGAGATCGCGGAGCGCATGGGCGTGGGCAAGAGCGCGGTGACGATGCGCCTCGAGCGCTTCCGCGCCCGCGTCCGCCGCCAGCTGTGCGAGAAGCTCCAGCGTACCGGGTAGCGTGGAAGGTCACGTCCTCGCCGGCGGCTGTCCGCCGACCGTGGGGAGCGACACAGCGAACGTGGCGCCCCGGCCCGGCTCGCTGCGGACGTCGATCTGGCCTCCGTGCGCCATGACCACCTGCTTGGCGAAGTAGAGGCCGAGCCCAGCCCCGCCGAAGCTGGAGACGGGAACCGCCCGCTCGAAGAGGCCGAAGATCCGCTGCTGGTCCGCGGGGGCGATGCCGATCCCCCGATCGCTGACTGAAAGCACGGCACGGCTGTCGCTCCGATCGACAGCGACCTCGACCGGCTTTCCCGCTCCGTACTCGAGCGCGTTGGAGAGGTCGATGTGTGGGTCGGTCAGGCCGGGTCGACGCGCAGGATCTGCTCCCCGACGAGCAAGAGATCGCCTGCCGCTACCGGGGCCGCACCGCTGATCTTCACGAAGGTGCCGTTGGCCGAGCCGAGGTCCTTCACGCCGATCTGGCCGCCGGCGACGGTTACCAGGCAATGGCGGCTGGAGACGTACCCGTCCTGCGGGAAGCTGACGTCGCCGCTGCCGCGGCCGATCAGGTTCTCGCCCTCCTTGAGGGGAAACACGTCGCCCTCGCCGCGGCTCCTCGGGGAGCCATTCGATGCGCAGGCGCTGGCGGCCGATGCGCAGCTCGTCGCCGGACTGGATCTGGCGCTCCTTGAACCAGAGGAAGACGCCGTTCTCGGTCCCCCCGTCGCGCACGGTGAGCTGGTCGCCCTCGAACTTGAACACGGCGTGCTCGGCGGCGACGTACTGGTCCTTGTCGAGCTTCACTTCGCCCTCGTTCACCGCGCGCCCGACGCGGGTCTCGAGCTCGGTCAAGACGTAGTCGGCCGACCGGCTGCCGTCCCGGGCGATGGCGCTGATCCGTGCGCGCGGTTTGGGCGCGCTGGCCTTGGGAGGGGTGGCGGGAGCGGCGGGGCGCGCACCGGGGCCGGGCTTGCGCGGGGGCGGAGGCGCGGGGCGCGCTGCCGCGGGCACCTTCGCGGCTCCGGCGGGAATCGCCGCCGGCCACCCGGCCACTTTCGGCGGCGGGGCGGCGCCGCTCGCCGTCAGCGGAGTCCCGCACCGCGCGCAGAACTTGAAGCTCGCGGCGTTCAGCGTCATGCAGTTCGGGCACTGCCTGGGGGGACCTCCGGACTGCTGCAGCCTGCCCGCCGGAGCCTTGGCGGACGGCTTCATCATGGTGGGCGCCGCGGGATCCTCGGCCGGGAATGCCGCGCCGCACGAGAGGCAGGAGCCGACGTCCGTCTCGTTGTAGGCGCCGCACTTCGGGCAATCCATGTGGCCGTTTGTAGTCCGCGCCGCGAAGGGGGGTCAAGGAAGCGAAGGCCCTCGCGGAGCCGGGTTCTTACATTGGAAGAACCCTTGAACCTGTGCCAACCTACGCCGCTGACCAGGGGTCAAAGCCCGACCCTGGAAAGGGAGCGGTGCCGAAGTCCTGCCCACGTTGCCAGCGCGCCCTCCCGCCGGCCGCCAAACGCCTTTGCGTGTACTGCGGAGCGCCGCTGGTGCGCGGTGCGACTGACCCGGGCTTCCGCCCGCCGCAGTCGCCTGCCGGGGATGCGTTCGTCGGCACCGTCATCTCGGGGCGCTTCCGTGTCGACGATCTGATCGGCCAGGGTGGCATGGGAAAGGTGTACCGCGCACGCCACCTGGCGCTCGATCGGACCGTGGCGCTCAAGGTGCTCAAGCCGCAGTTGCTCGAGGACCCGACCCTGGTGGGCCGGTTCGAGCGCGAGGCGAAGGCGGCCAGCCGGCTCAACCATCCGAACGTGATCCAGGTGCTGGACTTCGGCCGCCTGGAGAACGACGGCACCCTCTACATCGTGATGGAGCACGTCCCTGGGAAGGACCTGCGCCTGGTCTTGCGCGACGAGTGGCCGCTCGCCGAGGAGCGGCTCTGCAGCATCATGGCGCAGGTCTGCTCGGCGCTGGGCGAAGCGCACGTGAACGACGTCATCCACCGCGACCTGAAGCCGGAAAACGTGATGGTCGAGGCCCGCCGCGATCAGCCTGACCATGTGAAGGTGCTCGACTTCGGCATCGCCAAGATCCTGGGCCCCGACGTTCCGGCGCTGGCGCGGCAGGGCATCGTGCCCATCTCCGACGCGGAGCAGCCCGGGCTGACGCGGCATGACGTGGTGTGCGGCACTCCGCAGTACATGGCGCCCGAGCAGGCCACCGGCAGCGCTCTGGACGAGCGGTGCGACCTCTATGCGGTGGGAGTGATCCTCTACCAGATGACCACCGGCCACCTGCCGTTCGACGGCGCGACCTCGATGGAAGTGCTCACCCGGCACGTGAACGAGCAGCCGATTCCGCCGCGGCAGAGGCAGCCCGATGCGCCGATCAGCGAGCCGATGGAGCGGCTCATCCTGCGCGCGCTGGAGAAGGAGCCGGCGAGGCGCCCGCAGACCGCGGAGCAATTCCGCGACGAGCTCCTGGCCGTTCCCGCGCAGGCGCGCTCGGTCAGGGTCACCACGCCGTCCCGGAGCGCCACCCCGGTGCCGGCGCCGGCGAACCCCGCCGAGCCGCCGCGGCGGGAGGAGCGCGTCCTGTGGATCGCCGCCGCGGCGACCGCGGTGCTGGTCGTGCTCGCCATCGCGGCGGCGGTGTGGAGGCCTCCGTCGCGCGGCGTGGTCGCCGCTGCGGTGGGCTCGCCGGCGGGTCGCGATCCGGTGCTGGCCCGGACGCTCGTCGCCCAGTCCCGAGAGCGCGAGCAGGCCGGAAATCTCGCCGCGGCGCGGGATCTGCTGGAGGCAGCGCTGGCGGCCGATCCGCAGATCGCCGAGGCGCTGGTGACTACGGACGCCGCGCGGGCGCGCGCCGAGTACGAGGCCAGCCGCAAGCTCGACCCGGCCCACTATGGCGAGAGCGTCGCCCGCATCCTGCACGACATGAAGTGACGGCTCAGCCGAGTTCCAGCCGCAAGACCTGATCGCCGAGCTGGATGACGTCGCCCGCCTGCAGCTCCAGCGACTGCTGCGCGCGCAGGCGCAGGAAGACGCCGCCCGGCGAAGCTGCCAGATCCACCAGCGTGGCGGAACCGTCGGCCGCGATGCGAAGCTCGGCATGGCGGGGCGCGAGCTGGGTATCCGAGGCGAAGTTCAGGTCGCAGCCCGTCCGGCCGACCGCGATCGCCGGCCCGGAGCGGAAACAGGTCCGTCCGGTCTTTCCACCCCGCAGGACCTCGCTGAGGCGGACGACGGTGCCCTGCGGGCGGGGCGAGCCGAGGTAGGGCGTCTCGGCGGGTTCGCCGACGGGCAGCTCGCAGGGCCCGTCGAAGCGGAGCAACCGCTCGCCGGCGACGAAGCAGTCGCCCGGCTCGATGGCGGCGGACTCGCGAATCCTGAGGTAGACGCCGTTCGCGGACCCTTCGTGTCGTCGAACACGATGGCGGCGTGGCGAGGGGCGAGGTGCGGGTCGTCGGGCAGCTCGATGGCGGCGCCGCCCGAGCCGACCACGTTCTCGATGTGGCCGAGGAGGTACGCGGTGCCGGTCGCGCTGCCGCGCTCGACCACCAGGGACGCCTGGAAGGGCAGCTCCGGCCCGGTGGCTTCGGCGACCGCTCCGAGGTCGGCGAGCGGATCGGCGATGGCCTCGGCCACCGCGTCGGCCTGGGCCGGCCGAGGCTCGGCTCCCGGCTCCTCCCAACCGAGCGGTTCGGGAGACGGGTCCTGCAGGTCGATGGGCGAGGTCTCGGGATTGGAGACCGGGCGAGCGGTGGGGTCGGTGCTGGCGGCCCACGCATCGGGAGCATCGTCGGAGGGCGGTTCCAAGCTGCCCACCGGGTCGGCCAGGACGTCGTCCGCGGGCGTCCCCTCGGCGGGTGCGTCGTCCATGAGGACGGAAACGGTCGGCGGTGCGTCGCTCTTGGGCCGCCGCGCGTCCACCTGCGGCGCCGTCCCGAAGGGGGTACCGCACTCCGAGCAGAACTTCGCGGCCGGCGGGTTCTCCGCGGCGCAGCTCTGGCAGTCCTTGTGCGCCGAGGGGGCCGGCTCGGGAGCCGCCGGCGGGGGCGTGGCCGGAGCGTTGAGCGTGCCCCCCCCGCCCATCGCCGCTTCGACGGCCGCCCAGCCCCGCGGCTGCGAAGCTGCGGCAGGGGCCATTTCTGGGGCACGGGGGATCGGCGTGGTTACGCCGGCGCCGTTGGTCACGTGCAATCCGGCGTCCGCCGCCTCCTCGGCGGTGATCGCCAGCGCGTGCAGCTCTTCGGAGAGCGTCGGATCCGTGCTCCCGGCCGGAGTGAGCGGCTCCGCCGGTTGCGGCGCGCCTGCTGCCGCGCCGGCCGCTTCTTCCGAGGAGAGCTTGTAGCCGCAGGTGGTACAGCGAGCGACGCCGGGCTCGTTGTAGGCCTCGCAGCGCTGGCAGATCACGCCGAGGGAGGACAGGTCGTCCGCCGGGGCCTGCGCGAACGGTGCCCGGCACCTCCGGCACTCGGTGGCTGCGTCGGAGTTCTCCATGCCGCAGCTCGGGCAGGCGATCGGCACGATGAGGAGTCTCCCGGGGGCAAACCGGTGCGGGTCGAGTGTAAAGGGCGGCCTGGCGAGGGGTCAATCGCAAGCTTGTCGAGGGGTTGAATCAACCCCCGTCACAACGCGTCAAATCCATTCAGAGGAGGTTTGCTGCCTGCCCGTCCGTGGGCTACGCTCGTTTTTTTAAACGATGATCCGGCTCAACGACATCCTCGAGCGGGTCAATACCTACAGGCCGGAAGCCGATCTGGACCTGATCAAGAAGGCCTACGTCTACAGCGCCAAGGTCCACCAGGGTCAGGTCCGGAAGTCAGGCGAGCCCTACCTCATCCACCCGCTGGAAGTCGCCGGTCTTCTGGCCGAGCTGAAGCTGGACGAGGCCAGCATCGTCGCCGGCCTGCTCCACGACACCATCGAGGACACGCTCGCCAAGCCCGAGGAGATCCACGAGCTGTTCGGGCCGGAGGTGCTGGCCCTCGTCGAAGGCGTGACGAAGCTGGGCACCTTCTCCCACGGTCCGACGACCCAGGAGGAGAAGCAGGCCGAGAACTTCCGCAAGATGCTCGTCGCGATGGCCAAGGACATCCGGGTCATCCTGGTCAAGCTGGCCGACCGCACGCACAACATGCGCACCCTGGCGCACATGAACCCCGAGGCGCAGCAGCGCATCGCCCAGGAGACGCTCGACATCTACGCGCCGCTGGCGCACCGGCTCGGCATCCAGTGGATCAAGATCGAGCTGGAGGACCTGGCCTTCAGGTACCTCAAGCAGGGGGAGTACTCCGACGTCGAGCAGCAGGTCGCGCAGACGCAGAAGGATCGGGCGAAGTTCATCGGCGACGTGGTCCAGCTGCTGCAGAGCAAGCTGAAGGAGGCGGGGCTCGACGCAGAGGTGCAAGGGCGACCCAAGCACCTGTACTCGATCTGGAAGAAGATGCGGAAGAACGGGCTCAATTCGGTGTCGCAGCTGCACGACATCGTTGCCTTCCGGCTGATCCTCAAGTCGGTGCCGGCCTGCTACGAGGCGTTGGGGCTCATCCATTCCTTGTGGAAGCCGGTGCCGGGGCGCTTCAAGGACTACGTCGCGATCCCCAAGCCCAACATGTACCAGTCGCTGCACACCACGGTGATCGGGCCCACCGGCGAGCGCATCGAGATCCAGATGCGCACCGAGGAGATGCACCGCATCGCCGAGGAAGGCATCGCGGCGCACTGGGTCTACAAGGAGGGCAAGTCCGGGCGGGACGAGCAGAAGTTCGCCTGGCTGCGCCAGCTGATGGAGTGGCAGCAGGACCTCAAGGACCCGCGCGAGTTCCTGGAGACGGTGAAGGTGGACCTCTTCACCGACGAGGTGTTCGTCTTCACGCCGAAAGGCGACGTGCGCAGCCTCCCGCAAGGGAGCTGTCCCATCGACTTCGCCTACGCGATCCACTCCGAAGTGGGAGCGCACTGCGCCGGCGCGAAGGTGAACGGCAAGATGGTCCCGCTGCGGACCAAGCTGAAGAACGGCGATTCGGTGGAGATCCTCACCACCGCCAACGTGCGCCCCAACAAGGACTGGCTGGCATTCGTCAAGACCTCGCGGGCGCAGGCGAAGATCCGGCAATTCATCAAGCTGCAGCAGCGGGAGCGGTCGCTGGAGATCGGGCGCGACCTGCTCGACCGCGAGTTCCGGCGCTTCGATCTGACCTTCACCAAGATGGTCAAGGCGCCCGAGTTCTTGAAGCTCGCCAACGACTACGGGCACTCGCGCGCCGACGACCTGGTCAGCGCGGTCGGGTATGGCAAGCTCTCGCCCGCCAACGTGCTGCAGCGCCTGCTGCCGCCGGAGCGGCTGGCGCAGAAGAAGGGCGACGGCGCGGACGGAGACGGCGCCGAGCACCACAGCCGCCTGTCGCAGCTCTTCCGCAAGGTGGCGCAGCGGTCGCGCACCGGCGGCGGCGTGCGCATCGGCGGGATCGACGACGTGCTGGTGCGGTACGGGCGGTGCTGCAGCCCGGTGCCGGGCGATCAGATCGTGAATGGAGACCGATCCGGAGCGGCGGGTCGAGGTCACCTGGGACGTGCACGGCGAGTTCAAGCGCGCGGTGAACCTGCGGGTGCGGTCGGATGACCGGAAGGGCCTGCTGGCCAAGATGAGCGAGACGTTCGCGGACGTGGGCGTGAACATCCTCACCGCGACGGCGCGCTCCAACGGGGAGCAGGGCGCGGTCTCCACCTTCGAGATCGAGATCGTCGACGTGAAGCAGCTGAACGACGTGGTGCGCGCCATCGGGCAGATCCCCGGCGTGCGCTCGGTCGAACGGATGTAGCCCCGCCCGTGGCCGTGCAGGTTTCGCTCGCCCAGGCGCGGAGCATGGCGCTCGCCGCTCAGGGGTTCGACCGCCCGCGTCCGCGGCGCGCCACCATCCGCGATCTGGCGCGCACCATCCGGCGGCTCGCGCTGGTGCAGCTCGACTACGTGAACGTGCTGGTGCCTTCGCACTACCAGGTGCCCTTCTCACGCCTGGGGCCGTACGACCGCGGGCTGCTCGACCGGCTCGTGTACGGCAGCGGCGAGTTCACCGAGCACTGGGCGCACGAGGCGTCGATCGTGCCCACCGAGACGTGGCCGCTGCTCCGGTACCGGCGCGACGAGCACCGGCCGCGGCCGTGGGGATTCGACAAGTTCCTGCGCGAGAACGTGGCGTACGTGGCGCGCGTGCTCGAGGAGGTGCGCTCGCGCGGGCCGCTGCGCGCCGACGAGCTGCCGCCCTTCGACGGCGTCGCGCACAGCCTCGACCATGCCTGGTTCCGCTCCGTGCCCAGGGCGGTGCTGGAGGCGCACTTCGGGCGCGGGGCGCTGGCCATCGCCACCCGCGAGACGGATTTTGCGCGCCGCTATGACGTGGCCGAGCGGGTCGTGCCGGCCGAGCATCACTCGCGCGCGGTCGAGCGGGAGGAAGCGCTGCGGCAGCTCCTGCTGCAGGCGGCGCGCGCGCATGGCGTGGGCACGGCGGCCGATCTGGCCGACTATTTCCGGATGCCGGTGCGAGATGCGCGTCCGCGGCTCGCGGAGCTGGTCGCGTCCGGCGCGCTGCGCGAGGCGCGCGTCGAAGGATGGCGCGAGCCGGCGTACCTGCACCCGGAGGCGCAGCCCGCGCGAGTCGAGGCGCGCAGCCTGCTGTCCCCCTTCGACCCGGTGGTCTGGTTCCGCCCGCGGACCCGGCGGCTGTTCGGGTTCGACTACCGGTTCGAGATCTTCGTGCCGCCCGCGAAGCGCCGCTGGGGAGCTTACGTGCTGCCCTTCTTGCTCGGCGATCGGCTGGTGGCCCGGGTCGATCTGAAGTCGGAGAGGCTGGGGCGGCGGCTCTTGGTGGTTGGCGCCTGGCTCGAGCGGGGCGCGGACGGGGCGGCCGTCGCGCCGGCGCTCGCAGCCGAGCTGCGCGAGTGGACCTCGTGGCTCGGCCTGCGATCCGTGGCGGCCGGGCGCCGGGGCGACTTCGCGCGGGCACTGTCCGCCGCCCTGCGCGCTTGACCTGCGGCGGCCTGTTGCGCACTCTGCGCGCCCCGCACAGGAGGAACGCATGCCCAACCAGACCGTGTCCACCGACAAGGCCCCGAAGGCGATCGGACCGTACTCGCAGGCGATCGTGGCCGGCGAGATGATCTTCGTCAGCGGGCAGATCCCGCTCGATCCGCAGACGCAGCAGATGGTGCAGGGCGACGTGCGCGCGCAGACCGAGCGGGTGATGGAGAACCTCGCGGGGGTCCTCGCCGCGGCCGGAGTCGGGTTCGCGAACGTGGTCAAGGCGAGCATCTTCCTCGCCGATTTGAACGACTTTGCCGCGGTGAACGAGGTGTACGGGAAGCGGTTCCCGACGGCGCCTCCCGCGCGCTCGACCGTGCAGGTCGCGGCGCTGCCGAAGGGCGCGCGCGTGGAGATCGACGTGATCGCGGTTCGGAAGTAGAGCGCCAACGCGCGCACATCTGCGCCACCTGGGTCCGGGCTCGCGGTCCGCGCGCACATCTGCGCTCGCTGCTGGCTTCGGGCTCGCGGGCCACGCGCACATCTGCGCTCGCTGCTGGCTTCGGGCTCGCGGTCCGCGCGCACATCTGCGCTCGCTCGTGGCTCCGACCTCGCAGTCCGCGCGCACATCTGCGGTCGCTCGTGGCTCCGACCTCGCAGTCCGCGCGCACATCTGCGGTCGCTGCTGGCTTCGGGCTCGCAGTCCGCGCGCACATCTGCGGTCGCTCGTGGCTCCGACCTCGCGGTCCGCGCGCACATCTGCGGTCGCTGCTGGCTTCGGGCTCGCGGTCCGCGCGCACATCTGCGGTCGCTGCTGGCTTCGGGCTCGCGGTCCGCGCGCACATCTGCGCTCGCACCTGGCTTCGGGCTCGCGGTCCGCGCGCACATCTGCGCTCGCTCGTGGCTCCGACCTCGCAGTCCGCGCGCACATCTGCGGTCGCTGCTGGCTTCGAACTCGCGGTCCGCGCGCACATCTGCGTTCCTCACGGCAAGGCGACCGCCAGGCCCTCCTGGCGCGGCGGCGAGATCTGAAAAAGCTTCCCTCACCCCACG
>WNFL01027407.1_pt1 | contig 13702 bp, 12 predicted proteins | sample 5400361 | NCBI WGS metagenome assembly WNFL01 (sample SAMN13153351, study PRJNA577476) | soil metagenome | isolation source: 40 cm soil on Douglas fir-dominated hillslope | place: USA:California | collected 2013-09-17
CGCGAGGTTGTTCATCGCATCCCAGTCGGAAGCAGAGTCCGCCAGCGCCCGCCGGTAGCAAGCCTCAGCGCGCCGCCAGCGTCCGCTCGCCGCCTCGACGTTCCCCAGATTGACCCGCGCGCGCGCGAAGTGAGAATCGAGCCGCAGCGCCTTGCGGTACTCCTTCGCCGCCAGCTCGCGCTCCCCGTGGGCCTCGTACGCCACCCCCAGGTCGTTGTGCTCGCCCGCCCCCAGCGGGTCGTGCAGCACCACGATGTGGGCACAGCCCGCCAGCGCCACCAGCACCGCCAGCGCCGCCGCCCGTCCCAACCCGCGCCCGCCGCTCATGGCGAGCGGCGCCGCACCAGCAGCGCCTGCGAGCCCGCCGTCTTCCAGCGACTCGCCAGCTCCGCGCGGCGCATGACCCGCGCGCGCGCCTCGCCGGTATTGACGGTGAATGCACCGCGCCCCGGGTCCCAGCCCGTCACCACCCCGAAGTGCCCCGCCGTGAGCGGCTCGATTCCCGCCTGGTAGAGCACGATCGGCGGCAGGCCGGCGCCCAGCAGCGCCACCAGCGAATCGGGCGAGAGTGTCGCGATCTCGGCCGCGTACCCCGCGCGCCGCGCCGCGGCGGCCAGGTCGGTGATGAGCGTGCCGCGCAGCGCCGGATCGTAAGCCCGTTCCGCCTCACGCAGCGCCGCCGGCCCCGCGCCGTAGTAGCGCAGCACCATCTCGAGCGCCGCCGGGCCGCAGCGCTCGCGCGTCTGCTCCACGATCGGCACCGCGAGCCGGGCGGGCACCACGCCGCGAGGCGTGGCCGCGGAGGCGGACGCGAGCAGGATCGCCGCGAGCGGGAGAGCCGCGAGGGCGGGGTGCCGGGTGCGCATGCGCGGTAGTCTAAGGGTCGCGCGCGCCGGGCGCGAGCGCCGCGCCGCGGATCAGAGGTAGGTCGCGACGCTCACGGTGAGGCCGGCGGCGGGCACGTCGTTGTTGAAGCGATCGCGGCGCAGCTCGTAGTACCAGCCCAGGCGGATCACCCCGCCGGGCTGGGGCTTGAGGTTGAGGCTCGCGGTGACGCGTGACTTGGAGTCGCCGGAGACCGCACGGTCGAGGTCCACGGCGTCGGCGCGCAGCGCCGCCCCGAGCGACGAGCCGGGCCACGTGCGCAGCAGCGGGCCCCGCAGCGTGCGCGCGACCTCGAGCGAGCCGCCCCATTGGCGCTCCGCGAACAGGCCCTGGAGCCCCGGCGGCACGTCCACCCAATCGATCGCGGCCTCGCCGGCGAGCTGGAAGCCGGCGATCGCGGCGCGCGCGTCGGCGACCGCGAGCGCGAGGGCGCGGGAGCGGTCCACGGTGACGCCGCCGGCCTTGCGCGAGTTGTAGCTGCCGGCGTAAGCGGTGAGGCCGACCTCGCTCCCCGCGGCCGGCTGCACCGTCACGCGCCCCACGAACGCGGGCACGCCGTTGTTGTCGAGCCCGTTGTTGCGGCCGCGCGGCAGGCGGGTGCCAAGCGGCGAGTCGTTGACCAGCCCGTCGTCGTAGCCGGTGACCAGATCCACCTCGAAGCTCATCGGGCGCCCGCCCAGCGACGGGCGCAGCCCGCGCACCCCGGCGCCCAGCTGGGCGTTGGGGACGCCGACGATCTCGGTCGCCACCAGCGAGCGCTCGTTGAACTCGGCGCGCGGCGCGTCGGGCTCGAGGTTGGCGCGGCCGAGCGGCAGCAGCAGGATCCCGGCCTGGGCGTTCAGGCGATCGCGCACCCGCGCGACCACCAGGGCGCGCTCGATGATCAGGTCGTCGGTGGCCTTGTCGTAGGCCACGTCGGCCACCACGACGAGGTTGGGCTTCAGGCGCGCGCGCGCGAACGCGCCGACGCGCTGCACCGAGGCCCAGTCGGGGTTCCCGACCCCGAGCACGCGGTCGCTGGCGAAGCGCAGCTCGGCCTGACCACCGACCTCGATCCCGGGCAGCACCTCGTGATGCGGGCGGTCGTACCCGGGCCCGAGCGGCTGGAACTCCCGCGGCGCCGCCGGCACGCCGCGCGCCGGCACGGCGGGCTTCGCCTCCGCCGCCGCGGCGCCCCACGCCAGCGCCAGCGTCACGGCGCCGGCCGCGAGGGTGCCCCTCATCGCGACTCCACGAAGTCCGCCAGCGCGGCGCGGTCGCCGGACGGCAGGGCGAGGAAGGCGTCGCGCGCGGCGGTGGCCTCGCCGCCGTGCAGCACGATCGCCTCGCCCACCGAGTGCGCGCGCCCGTCGTGGAGCAGGAACATCTGGCCGTTCAGGAACTGGCGCATGATGCGCATGCCCCACAGCGGCGCCGTGCGCCACTCGGTGCCGGTGGCATTGGCGTCGGGCCGGTTGTCGGCGAGTCCCGGGCCGAGGTCGTGGAGCAGCAGGTCGGAGTAGAGCGGGACCGGGCGGAAGGCGAGCGCGGGAATCGCGTGCGGCCCGGTGACCAGCGACGGCACGTGGCAGCCGGTGCAGCCCACGCTCGCGAACAGGGCCTGGCCGCGCAGCCGCTGGCTGGTCCACTCGCCCGGCGCCGGCGGCGCGAGCATGCGCAGGTACTGGACCACGTCGTCCACCTTGCCGTCGTCCACCTCGGGGTCGGCGGCGTGGTCGGTGCCCGGGGCCATCGGGTTGAGGTTGTCCACCGGCCGGTAGCTGGACGTGATCCCCATGTCCTGGTGATACGCCTCGACAGTCTGCTGGAGCAGCGCCGACACCGCGGCCTTGCGCCCGAACTTGCCGATGCGCGGCCCGGGGTTGCCGCCCGGCTCCGAGGCCGGCACGTAGGGCGCCGGGGTCACCCAGTTGGGCCGCCCCGAGATACCGTCCGAATTCGCGTCGCCGGGATCGTCGCGCGCCAGGATCGCGGAGTCGGAGATCGCCTCGATCAGCCCGGCGCCGAACACCGGCGGCGGCAGGCGCCGCGAGATGTCCACGCCCGCGGGCAGCCGCTCGGGCGCCGCACCCGGGATGGCGCGATCCTGGATCTGCGGCCCGCCCTCGGCGGGGATCAGATCGATGCCGCGGCTGAAGCGGGTGAGCACGTTCTCGGGCCGGCCGCGCCCGTCGCCGCTGTGACACGAGGCGCACGAGCGGTTGTTGAACACCGGCCCCAGGCCCTCGTCGATCGTGAACCCGCGGCGGAACTGGGTCTGGCCGCGTTGGAACTCGCCCAGCTCGCCGTTGCTGAGGCCGGCCAGCGGCTGGTCGAAGCGCTCGCCGGCGGCCGGCTTGGTGGTCAGGAGCTTGTCGCAGCCCAGCGAGGCGAGCGGCAGCATGCAAATCGCAATGGCCTGGCAGGCGAGGCGCCAGCCACGCGCCGCGGAGCGAGGCGCCCGCGGGCGGATCGCGGGGGCCGGGAGCGCGCCGGAGCGCGTCTCTGGCCCCATCTTCGTGGTTGAACGCTGCACCGGTTGCCCTCCGGGTGTGCGGCCGGCGTACGGAATCCCGCAAGGCGGGGCAAGAGCCGCGCCAGCGCGCGGGCCCGAGTCTTGCGAGGTCTGTCTCGACCCGTCGCAGGCAATCCCGCCGGTCGGGCTCCGCGAAGGAGCGCCATCGCCATGAATCCCAAGCCTCGCTTGACGTTCGCGCTTGCCCTGGCACTGCCGATCGCGGTGCTCGCGAGTGCCACCGCTCTGGCCGCCGGCCGGACCGGCTCCACCGCCACGCGCACCGCGTCTTCCGCCACGCACCTGCCGCCCGGGAACCAGGCCTCCCAGGGCTCGATCGAGATCACGCCCAACGTGTCATTCAGCCACGCGAGCCTCAAGCGCGAGGGCTACGGCAACGTCGACACCTTCACCCAGTTCGACTTCGACCCCACGATCGGCTTCTGCTTCACCAACCACTTCGAGGCCACGTGCGGGCTGCTGGTGCGTCACCAGTCCACCAACGGCATGGGCGAGACCGCGCTCGGCGCCTCGGCGGGGCTCAACTACAACTTCTCGCCGCAGGGCCGGATGATCCCGTTCGTGGGCGCCGGCTTCGGCACGTTCTTCAACGACGGGTTCACTTTCAACAGCACCTCGGTGCTGGCGCCGGCCCTGACCGGCGGCATCCGCGTGCTCGTGGGCAACACCGGCTCGGTCAACCTGCGGGCGGGCTACGAGCACGAGACCGACGGCAGCGTGTCCACCAACCGCTTCCTGGGCGGCGTGGGCGTGTCGCTGTTCCCGTGGCGGATTCTTCGCTCGCCGGCGCCCGGTGCGCTAGACTGGAACGAGACGCCATCCCGGAGGCTCTCGTGTCCCAGCCGCCCCCACTCTCCCAGCGCGCGCAGCGCATGCCCGCCTCGCCGATCCGGCGGCTGGCGCCGCTGGCGGCGGCCGCGCGCAAGGCGGGCCGGTCCATCTACGCGCTCAACATCGGCCAACCCGACATCCCCACCCCGGCCGCGATCCTCGACCGGCTGCGCGCCTACGACGCCGCCAACGTGGCCTACGGCCCCTCCCAGGGCCTGCCCGAGTTCATCGAGGCGCTGCGCGGCTACTACGCAAGCGTGGGGCTCACGCTCGAGACCCAGGACATCTTCGTCACCGCCGGCGGCAGCGAAGCGGTCCTGTTCACGCTCGGGGCCCTGTGCGATCCCGGCGACCAGGTCGTGGTGTTCGAGCCCTTCTACACCAACTACAACGGCTTCGCGGCGCTGATGGGTGTCGAGCTGGTGCCGGTGACGACGCGCGCGGAGGACGGCTATCACCTGCCGGCGCGCGCCGCGATCGAGGCCAGGATCGGGCCGCGCACCCGCGCGATCATGATCTGCTCGCCCAACAATCCCACCGGCACGGTGTACTCGGACGCCGAGCTCGAGCTGCTCGCCGGCCTGTGCCGGGAGCGCGGGCTCTACCTGATCGCCGATGAGGTGTACCGCGAGTTCGTGTACGACCGGCGCACCACGCGCTCGGCGCTCACGCTCGCCGGGCTCGAGCAGCAGGTGATCATGTGCGACAGCGTGTCGAAGCGTTACTCGCTGTGCGGGGCGCGGGTCGGCAACATCGTGAGCCGCAACCGCGCGTTCATGGACGCGGTGCTGCGCTTCGGCCAGTCGCGCCTGTGCCCGCCCACGCTCGGGCAGTACGCCTGCACCGCGCTGGCCCAGGTGCCGCGCAGCTACATCGAGGGCGTGATCGCCGAGTACCAGCGCCGCCGCGACGTGGTGGTGGACGCGCTGGGTGCTCAGTCGGGCGTGGTGGTGCGGCGGCCCGAGGGCGCGTTCTACGTGTGCGCGCGGCTGCCGGTGGACGACGCCAACGCGTTCGCCGAGTTCCTGCTGCGCGACTTCGAGCAGGGCGGCGAGACCGTGATGGTGGCGCCGGCCGACGGGTTCTACGCCACCCCCGGCCTGGGCCGCGACGAGGTGCGCATTGCCTACGTGCTCGAGGAGCCCAAGCTCGAGCGCGCGATGCGGATCCTGAGCGCGGCGCTGGCCGCCTACCCGGGCCGCGTCGGGGTCGCGCTGCGGCGCTAGGGCCGGCCGCGCGGGTTTCCCACACCCGCCGCGCGACTTCGAGCATCCAACCCGGCGACGCCCGCCCGGGCGTCATCCGGCGTCAGGCATGGGGCCGACGCCCCCGGAGACGATTCCGGCGGCGGGGCCTTCGGCGTGCGCCGGCCGCTGCGGTTCCTGGCCTGGAAGCTCCAGCTCGACGAGGCGCAGGTCGCCGAGTTCGCCACCCTGCTCAACGAGCTCAAGACCGAGCGCGCGCAGGCGGCGGTGGACGACCGGCGCGCCCTGACGGCATTCGCCGACGCGGTCGCCGGCGAGACGTTCGAGGCCGCGCGAGCGGCCGAAGCGCAGCGCCTGCGAGTGCAGAGCGCCGAGCGGCTCCAGGGCACGATTCTGAAGACCATCGAGGGCATGCACGCGCGGCTCGACCCCGAGCAGCGCGCGCGCCTCGCCTACCTGATCCGCACCGGCACGCTGCTCCTCTAGGGCGTTCCGGGGTTTCAGCCCGGCCGGCGTCGCAGGTGCGGCGCCGGCCGCTTTATTCAGAACGCGGTTGAAGGACGTGCGCGCCCCGCCTAGGGTGGGCGGCGGGCGCCGCGCCTCCTTCGAGCCGGGTCACATCCACGGGGCGGCCACCGTAGTGAACCCCGAGGACCGATGACGACCCCTGCCCCCGTCCCGCCGACCACGGCCCGTGCCGACGACCCCGTCCGTGTGGTGCCCAAGCACCACGCGCTGGTGCGGCTCACGCACTGGGCCAACGTGCCGTTGCTGTTCGGGCTGATCGCGAGCGGGCTCGCGATCTACTGGGCGGCCCCGGTGTTCATGCACGCGCCCGATCCGGTGACCGGGAGCCGCGAGTACCTCCAGGACCTGGGGATCGCGATCTCGCGCCTGCTCCACCAGGGCGGCGAGACCTGGAACTGGGTCTACGACCACTTGAGCCTGGGGCCGCGCCAGCTCGCGCTGGCGTTGCGCCTCCACTGGGTGCTCGCCTACCTGTTCATGGCGAACGGCGCCCTCTACCTGCTCGGCCTGATCGCGGGCGGCGGCTGGCGGGCCCTGCTGCCGCGCCCCGCGGACCTCGCCGGCGGGCTGGCGATGATGCGCTACTACCTCGGTGTCGTCCCGATGGCGATCCTGCGCCGCCCCTGGCCGCACCCGCGGATCGAGTCCAAGTACAACGCCCTCCAGCGCGCCGCCTACTTCTCGATGCCGGTGTTCGGCACGCTGGTGGTGTTGTCGGGCTGGGCGATGCACAAGCCGGTGCAGCTCGGCCCGCTCGAGCGCATGTTCGTGGGCTACGACGGCGCCCGCATCGTCCATTTCGTCTCGATGCTGGTGCTGGGGCTGTTCGTGATCCCGCACGTCATCCTGGTGATCGCCGACGGCTGGGACACCTTCCGCTCGATGATCGTCGGCTGGTCCGCGCGCCCCAAGGAGACCACGCATGAATGAGACCCCGCGCGAGGATCCGGAGCGCGAGGACAAGCCGGCGGCCGGTTCGCCGATGGGCGCTGGCGAATCCGAGGCTGCGGGGGCGTCCGGGGCGCCCGTGAGCGAGGCGGCAGCGGGAGCGCAGGCGGGCGCTGCGGCGCCGCGCGTGCCCGAGGCGGCGGACGCTGTGCGGGCGGGCGCTGCGGCGCCGCGCGTGCCCGAGGCGGCGGACGCTGTGCGGGCGGACGCTGCGGCGCCGCGTGCGCCCGACGCGGCGACCGCGCCGCGCGTGGATGCCACACCGGGCGATCCTGCCCGCGACGCCGCGGCTCCGGCGCCGCCGGCCACACCGCCGCCCCCGTCATGGCGCGGGGGTTTCCTCGCCGAGCGCCCCGAGCAGACGATCGAGGTGCCGCGCCGCCGGCTGGCCGCGCAGTCGCGCCAGTGCCGCCGGCGCCTGGTGGCTGCTGCCCGATCGCACGCGGTCGCGCCTGCTGCCCGGCGCGGGCCACGACCGGCTCGACACGCTCGCCGCCCGGGTCGGGCTCACGCGCGAGCGCCGCGAGGCGGTGCTCGATCGCGCGCTCACCTTCGACGATGACGTCGCCGAGGCCCTCTACTCCAAGCACCGCCGGGTGCGGACCTACAAGCGCTCGGAAGTGACGCCGCTGCGCAACAACTACAATGGCCGCACCCCCGGTCCGGAGTACCTGCCGGGCTGGACGCTAAACGTCTCGGGCCTGGCGTCGGGACGCGGCGAGCGCCTGACGATCGACCAGCTCGAGAGCCGCTTCACGCTCGTCGAGCAGATCACGCGCCTGGTGTGCGTCGAGGGCTGGAGCGCCGTGGCCTGGTGGGGTGGCATCCGGTTCGCCGACCTCCTCGACGCCTACCCGCCCGCGCCGGGCGCGCGCTGGGCGCAGCTGCGCTCCTCGGTCAACCTCGACGGCGCGGGCGGGAGCGATCCCTACTTCGACCCTGCTCGCGACGCATCAGGACAGCACCCCGCTCACCCTCGCCCACGGCGCCCCGCTGCGCCTGCTGGTGCCGATGAAGCTCGGTCTCAAGAACATCAAGGCCGTGACCGAGATCGCCTACAGCATCGACGAGCCCGACGACTACTGGAACCTGCAGGGCTACTCGAAGTACGACGGGTTGTAGGCGCTGGGCATCGCCGCACGCGGCGCGATCGAAACGTGCGCGTTCGTCGCACGCCCAATGAATTTCGTTTGACACCCTCGCGGCGGCCCGACGCCCTGACCGCGCCGCGCGCCACGTAAACGCGCGCCATCGCGCACGGGCTCTCCTCACGGCGCCCCGCGCGCTCCTCCCCGCTCGCGAAGTGGTCGCGAGCCGCGTTCTGCGCTCAGCGCGGCTCTACGAGCGTCGAAAACCGGCATGATATTCTTGAGCCAACCCGCCCCCGGGAAGGGCTCGCCATCATGCGCGCCTACTCGCTGTCCCATCTCAGCGACCCCGAGCTGATCCGCGGTTTGTCCTCTGCCGTCGCCCAGCACCACGCCGCCACCGCCACGCTCCTCGCCTACATCGCCGAAACGGATGATCGGCGGCTCTACATCCCGGCTGGGTATCCGTCGATGTACGCCTACTGCGTCGAGGAGCTCCACTTGTCCGAAGACGCCGCCTACAAGCGCATCCGCGCCGCACGGACGGCCCGGGACTTTCCAGCTGTGTTCGACGCTGTGGCCGATGGTCGACTGAGCCTCAGCGCGGTGGTCCTGCTGACTCCCTGTCTCACCGTCGGCAACGCGGCGGAGCTCCTGGCGGCCGCGGCCCACAAGACCAGGGCCGGGATCGAGGCGCTGATCGCCGAGCGCTTCCCTCGGTCGGAAGCGCTGGGACTGGTGACGGCGATGCCGCCGTCGGCCTGCCGGGCGGACGACCAACTGGCCCCGGGGCCAGTTGAATCGCACGCCAGCCAACTCGTTCCGGAACGAGTTCCCTGCCTCTCGAAAGTGACACCCGTCGCACCCGAGCGGTTCGACATCCACCTCACGGTTGGCCGGAGCACGCGGGACAAGCTCCAGCGCGCCCAGGAGTTGCTTGGACATGCCCTGCCCTCGGGCGACCTCGGGGAAGTACTCGACCGGGCGCTCGATGCGCTGATCGAGCGCCTCGAGAGGCGCAAGTTCGCCGCCACCGCGCGCCCGCGCCAAGGTGCACGCCCGAGCGCCAACCCGCGCCACATCCCGGCCGCGGTCAAGCGGGCGGTGTGGGCCCGCGACGGCGGTCAGTGCACGTTCCTAAGCGAGGCCGGGCACCGGTGCCAGGCGCGCAAGCAGATCGAGTTCGATCACGTCGAGCCCGTCGCGCGCGGCGGCGCCGCGACGGTGGCGGGGATCCGGCTGCGGTGCCGGGCGCACAACCAGTACGAGGCGGAGCGCGCGTTCGGGGCGGGGTTCATGCGCGAGAAGCGCGAGTCGGCACAACGTGCGGCGGAAGCTAGACGGCGGGAGGCCGAGGCAGCGCTCGGGGATTCGGCGTGGGGCGTTCCGCGGTGCGTCCGAGGCGCGGTGTAGCCAGGATGGCGGAGCCGCGACTCGGAGCAGCGAGGCGGAGCAGGATGCGGAGCCGAGCGTGCCGCGGAAGGCCCCACGCCGAATCCCCGAGCGTCGCCCGACTCCCCGCTCGAGCAGCGTGTGCGACGGGCGCTCACCTACTTCCATCAGCCCCGCGGCACGCTCCTAGCGAGTCCGGTTTCGTGACGCTTCCATCGCCTTGCGCAGGGCGATCGCCATCGTCGTCAGCTCCGCCGGCGGGGCGGGCGACGATGGTGCCGCCGCGGGCTCCGGGCTCGGCTTCGCCTCGTCGGGCTCGGGCGCGGCGGCCGCCGCCCGGGCTTCCGCCGGCGCTGCGGCGCGCTCGTCGCGCGGCTCCTGCGGCCCGGCTCCCAGCGCGTCGCGGATCGAGAGCGCGATGCGCTTCTTCGCCGGGTCCACCGACAGCACGATGGCCTCGATGCGATCGCCGGGCGCCAGCACCTCGCGCACGTGGCCGACGCGCCCGCGTGCGGCCTGCGACACGTGCACGAGCCCGTCCACGCCGGGAGCCAGCGTCACGAACGCGCCGAAGTCCGTGAGCCGCGCGACCACGCCCTCGACCCGCTCGCCGGGGGCGAAGCGGGCCTCGATGCCGGTCCACGGGTCGGGAAGGCTGGCCTTGATCGAGAGCCCGATGCGCGGCCGGGACTCGCGCTCCTTCGGCGGCTCGATGCGCAGCACGCGCACGCGCACGGTCTCGCCGGCGCGCAGCACCGCGCCGGGATCGGCGATGCGCTCGTGGCGCAACTCCGAGACGTGGACCAGCCCCTCGATGCCACCCAGGTCCACGAACGCCCCGAACGGCGCCACGCGGGTGACGGTGCCATCGAGCTCGTCGCCGGGCTTGAGGCTCGCGAGCAGCCGCTTCGCCTCTTCCTGGGCCGCGCGGCGCAGCAGCTCGCGGCGCGACAGCACCGCGCCGCCCCGGCCCTCCTCGACCCTCGTCACCAGGAACTCGAGCGAGCGCCCGACGTAGGGCTTGGGGTCGGCGCAGAAGCCGTCTTCGATCTGGGACAGGGGGCAGAATCCGTGGACGCCGCCCAGATCCACCTCGAGCCCGCCGGCGTTCACGCCGGTGACGCGCCCGGTGACCGGCACCCCGGCGGCCTGCGCCTCGCGCATCTGGCGGCGCGCGGCGTGCGGATCGGCGCGGATCGAGGGCGCCAGCACGACCTGGTCGCCGGCCTCGATCACGAACAGCTCGAGGGTGTCGCCGGCCGCGACGCGCGGCGTCCCGTCCTCGGCCCGGAAGTGCCGGGTCTCGGCCACCGCCTCACTGCGGCCGCCGAAGTCGAGCAGCGTGTGCTCGGGCCCCACCGCCACCACCTTGGCGCGCACCTTCGTCCCCACGCTGACGTCCGCGCTCGCGCGCGCCGCGGCGGCGGCGGGGCGCTCGCCGCGCTCGAAGGCCTCCAGCGCCTGCGCGAACTCGGCCGAAGGCGCCTCGTCGGGCTCGGGATCGGGATCGGAATCGCGTGCGGGGTGCGATTGCATGCGTCGAGCTTATCAGGTGGAGCCACGGGCGCCCCAGCGGGGCCGACACCGCCGCGGACTCGGGTGGCGCGGCGCCGCAATCGCGCGCCCGGGTGGGCGCCGGCGTCACCTCGGCGCCGGTGTGCCCCGCTCCTGCGCCAGCCGCGCCAGCATCAGCGCCACGCGCTTGGCCTGGGCCGGCAGCACGCCGAGCCGCGCGGTCTCGCGCACGGTGTGGCCGCCGTCGCCCTTGAGGCCCATGGCGTCGAGCGCCATCGCGACCCGTCCGCCGACGAACGAGATGTCGGCCGCCCCGGCGCGCGCCGGGTCCACCGCTTCGATCGGACCCAGACCCAGGTCGCGGCTCGCCTGGTCCGCGCGCGCCAGCAGCTCGCGGTTGCCCGTGCTCGGGGCGAGCGGCGGGTAGCCGTCCTCGAACTCGATGGTGGCGCCGGCATGCGGCGGGCTCGCGGCCACGATGCGCCGCATGGTCGCGCGCGTGCGCTCGAGCTGATCGGGGGTGAGGGTGCGCAGGTCCCCGGCGACCGTGGTGCTCTCGGCGATCACGTTGGATTTTCCGAACGCGGTGCCGCGGCTCGCCTGGTCGTCGAAGGTCACCGTGGTGCCGCCCAGGATCACCCCGGGGTTCAGGGTCAGGAAGGGCTCGTGCGAGAGCGAGTCGTGGAACGCCGCCAGGATGCGCGCCGCCTCGTAGATCGCCCCGCTCCCGTTCTCGTCGCGGAAGATCAGCGACGAGTGCGCGGCCTGCCCTCCGGCGCGCAGCCGCCAGCTCGAGGCGCCGCGGCGCGCCACCACCGCGTGGCCGGGAATGCCGTCGCCGTCCTCGAAGCCGATCGCGACCCCGGCCCCGGCGGCCGCCGCCACCAGGTCGCGGCGCGCGAGCTCGAGCGGCGCGCCGGCATTCTCCTCGTCGCCGGTGAGCACCACGGTCACGGCCAGCCGGTCGAGCGATCCGGCCTCGGCGAGGGCGCGCAGCGCGAGCAGCATGATGACGTCGCCGCCCTTCATGTCGATCACGCCCGGGCCGCGCGCGGTCGAGTCGTCGAGGCGCTCGAAGCGCTGGAACGGGCTGTCGCGCTCGAACACGGTGTCGAGGTGGCCGATCAGCACCACGCGCGGGGCGCCCGGGCCCCCGGTACGGGTCGCGATCAGGTGGCCGGCCCGCCCCCACGCGGCGCCCTCGACCCAGCGGGTCGTGAAGCCGAGGGAGGCGAGCTCGGGCTCGAACAGCCGCCCCACCGCGCGCACGCCCTCGAAGTTCATGGTGCCGCTGTTGAGGTTGACCGCGCGCTCGAGCAACGCGAGGGCGGCAGGCGTGCCGCGATCGACCGCCGCCACCATGCGGCGCTCGGCGCGAGTGAGCGGCGCCGCCTCCGCCCGCGGCGTGGGCACGGCGCACAGCGCCAGCACGGCGAGCGGGAGCAGGGTGCTCAGGGGACCGTTCATGCGCCGGCATCATGCGGGCGGCCTCCGTGCCCGGCAAGCTCGCGGTGGGCCGTAAGGGTCGCGGGCCGTTGCCGCGCCCCCATCGGTGTCCTAAACTCATCAGCCATGGCCGCCCCAGTGAGACCCGTCTAGCGTGCTCTTCCGCACCCCCGCAGATCCCCGATCCACCGTCACCCGCCCGGCCGCGGCCGGGCCGTACGGGATCTGGCTCGCGATCCTCGCCGTGGCGCTGATCGCGCGCGCCGCGTTCGTAGCCTCGATGCCCCCGGTCATCATGTGGTCGGACGGCCTCGAGTACGACGCCGTGGCGCGGCTGCTGGTGGACCATCACACCTACGGGCTCCAGGCCCTGCGCCCCCCGGGCTACCCGACCCTGATCGCCGCGGTGTACCTGGTGTTCGGCAAGAACCTGCTGGCGCTGCGCCTGGTCGAGGCGGTGCTGGGGACGATCTCGGTGGCCCTGATCGGGCTCATCGGCACCCGCCTGTTCCGGCGCCGCGCCGGGCTGATCGCCGCCGGGCTGGCGGCGCTCCATCCGGTGCTCGCCTTCCTGCCCGCGACCCAGTTCCCCGAGAACTTCGCGGTGCTGGTGCTGCTGCTGGCCTTCGGCGCGGCGTTCGCCGGCCTGCGCCCGGGCGCCTCGTGGGGCTGGGCCGCTGCCAGCGGCGCGCTGTTCGGCGTCGCGACCCTGGTCCGCGCCAACATCATCACCCTGTTGCCAGGCTTCGCGCTCGGCGCCGTGTTCGTGCTGCGGCGCCAGCACCGTGGCTGGGTGGCGCCGGTGCTGGCCTGCGCCGCGGCGCTGGCCCTCACGCTGGCGCCCTGGATCGTGCGCAACCATCAGGTGCACGGGCGCTGGGGGTTCGTCTCGACCGGGGGCGGGCGCCAGTTCTGGTTGGGGAACAGCACGCAGACCACCGGCTCGACCCTGGTGGTGCCCCAGCCCGACTCGACGATGCGCGAGGCTTTTCGCCACATGCCGAGCGAGTACGCGCTGGACTCGTACTACTATGCCAAGGGTATGGAGTTCGTGCGCGCGCATCCCGGCCGCGCGGCCTGGCTCTACCTGCTGCGCTTCGGAAACCTGTTCGCGCTCTACCCCGAGACCGTGACCCAGACCTTCATCAATGCGTGGAGCCGCTGGGCGCAGGGCATCGCGAGCGTGCTCGTCTACGTCGGCGTCCTGCTGGCGCTCAAGCGCTGGCGGCGCGAGCCGGCGCTATGGCCGATGGTGGGTGGTATCGTGACCTTCGCGCTGGTCAACTTGCTGTTCTTCATGAACTTGCGCTACCGCATGGCGTTCGAGCCCTTCCTGCTGCTCATGGCGG
>WNFL01069226.1_pt3 | contig 13702 bp, 15 predicted proteins | sample 5400361 | NCBI WGS metagenome assembly WNFL01 (sample SAMN13153351, study PRJNA577476) | soil metagenome | isolation source: 40 cm soil on Douglas fir-dominated hillslope | place: USA:California | collected 2013-09-17
AGCGCGATGCCGAGCCGCGCGATCCGGTGGGCGGGCCAGCCGGTCACCGGCGTCCCGCGGACCAGCACCTCGCCGGAGCGGGCAGAAGTCAGTCCCAGCACGGACCGGATGGTGGTCGTCTTGCCCATCCCGTTGCGCCCCATCAGGGTCACCGTCTCGCCGCTTCCGACGGCGAGGCTCACGCCGTGCAGGACGTGGCTCGCGCCGTAGAAGGTGTGCAGATCGCGCGCCTCGAGCAGCGGCGCCGTCACGGCTCCTCCTCGCCCAGGTACGCCTCGCGCACGCGCGGGCTCTCGCGGATGGCGGCGGGCGGGCCGCTCTCGAGGACGCGCCCGTTGACGAGCACCGTGACGGTGTGCGCGATGGCGAACACGGCGTCCATGTCGTGCTCGACGAGCACGAGCGTCCGCTCCTCCGCCACCTTGCGCAGGAGCGCGAGCACCATCCGGGCCTCGTCGTGCCCGAGCCCCGCGAGCGGCTCGTCCACGAGCAGCAGCTCCGGATCGGTGGCCAGCACCATGGCGACCTCCAGCTGCCGCTGCTCGCCGTAGCTCAGCTCACCGGCGCGCGAGAGGCGCCGGCCGGCGAGGCCGCACGCCCGCAATGCCTCCTCTCCGCGCGCGGTGGTCTCCGCGCCGCCGCCGCGCCCGCGGAACGAGCTCCCCGCCTGCCGGGAATGCGAGGCCAGCCACACGCACTCCGCGCAGGTCAGCTCGGGGAAGATGTTCGCCGTCTGGTAGCTGCGGCCGATGCCTTTGCGGGAGAGGACGTCAGGCGCAGCCCGGGTCACGTCCTCGCCGCGGAAGCGAACGTGCCCCGAGGTGGCGCGCAGCTCGCCCGAGAGCAGGTTCAGGAAGGTGGACTTCCCGGCGCCGTTCGGGCCGATGATCGCGTGCACGGCTCCGCGCTCGAAGCGCAGGGTCACGCCATCCACCGCGGCCAGGGCGCCGAACCGGCGGGTGAGGCCCTCGGTCTCGAGCAGCGCCTCAGCCACCTCTGCCCTCCAGCAGGCTGGCCACGCCGCGCGGGAGGAAGAGGACCACCGCGATCACCGCCGCGCCGACCACCGCGCTCCAGTGCTCGGTGGCGCGCTCGGCGAAATGCTCGAGCACGCTCAAGAGCAGAGCGCCGAGCGCCGGTCCGTAGAGCGTCCCTTTGCCTCCCAGAAGCACGGTCACCAGGACCAGCCCCGACTGGCGCCAGCCGAACTGCGCAGGGTTCACGAATCCGTAGAGGGTCGCATCGAGATATCCGGCCAGCCCCGCCAGCGCGCCGCCCAGGACGAATGCGCTCAGCTTGTACCGGCCGGTGGCGTAGCCCAGGGTCCGCATTCGTCCTTCGTTGATGCGGATGGCGGTGAGGACGCGCCCGAATGGCGCGCGCACGATGCGCAGCAGGAGCAGGAAGGAGAGCACCAGTGCGACCCAGATGGCCGCGTACGCGGCGCCGGCATCGCCCAGGTCGACGATGGTGCGCCCGAGGACGGTCAGCCGCGGGCGCTGCGCGATCGAGACGCCGTCGGAGCCGCCCAGCCTGGGGGACTCGCTGAACAGGTAGTAGAGCATCTGCCCGAGCGCGAGCGTGACCATGACGAAATAGACGCCGGTCGCGCGCAGGCTCAACCAGCCGATCAGCAGCGCAGCGAGCGCGGCGAATCCCAGACACAGAGGCAGCGAGACGAGCGGGCTCACCACGCCCAGGCCGTTCGCCAGCCCGGCCAACAGGTACGCAGAGAGCCCGAAGAACGCCGAGTGGCCGAGGCTGACCAGCCCCGCGTAGCCGACCAGGAGGTCGAGGCTGATCGCGTAGATGCAGCCGATCATCACCTTGGCGGCGAACTGCGTCCAGAAGCGGTCGCCCGAGAAGGGCAGCAGCGCGAGCGCCACGGCGCCCAGGAGCAGGCCCGCGCGCACGCTCCGCGGAAGGGTCATCGCGCCTCGACGGGCTGGCCGAAGAGGCCGCGCGGGCGCCAGAGAAGGACCGCGGCCATGACCGCGTAGACGATCGCGCTGGACAGGCCGGGGAGGAGCACCTTGCCGAGGGTGTCCGAAAGACCGACCAGCAGCGCGCCGAAGAAGGCGCCCTTGACCGATCCGATCCCGCCGATCACCACCACCACGAAAGAGACGATCAGGACGCCTTCCCCCATCCCTGGGTAGACGGTGGTGAGCGGCGCGGCGAGCATGCCTGCGAGCGCGGCCAGCGCGGTCCCGGCGCTGAAGAGGACCGAGAGCAGCCGGCGCACGTCGATGCCCAGCGCCTCCACCATCTCCGGGTTCACCGCGCCGGCGCGGACGCGCATTCCGAAGCGGGTGCGCAGCAGCACGTGCCGGATGGCCGCGGCGACGAAGAGGCAACAGATGCAGGTGAAGGCGCGGTACGCAGGCCAGGACTGCAGCTCGCCCAGGGGAAGCCCGAAGGCGAGCAGGCGCGGCGTCGCGACGCCGTGCACCTCGTTGCCGAACAGCGCCCGCTGCAGCTCGTTGAACAGCAGGACCAGCCCGTAGGTGAGCAGCAACTGGGAGAGGTGGTCGCGGCCGTACAGCCTGGAGATCGCCAGGCGTTCCACCAGCCATCCGGCGGCGAACATCAGCGGGACGCCCACGGCGACCGCCGCAGCCAGGCTGCCGGTCCGCTGGCCGATGAAGTACGCCAGGTAGGCGCCGAGCATGTAGAACGAGCCGTGGGCGAAGTTCAGGACGCCCAGCACCCCGAAGATGAGCGTCAGGCCGCTGGCGACCAGGAACAGGAGCAGCCCGTACTCCACGCCGTTGAGGAGCTGCAGCGCGAACAGCGAAAGGGTCATGTCGCCATCTGGCAACCGAACGCCGGATCCTCGGCGTCCTTCTGCGCGACGCCCAGGACGACCTCGCGGCCGTCTTTCACCTGGCGCACGTAGACGTTCTGGACCGGGTTGTGCGCCTTGGAGAAGCGGAACGGCCCGCGCGGGCTGTCGAGGCGCACCGCCTCCAGCGCCGCGATGACTTCCTTGCGGGCGCCGAGGTCTCCTTGCACCTTGTCGAGCGCGCTGGCGAGGGCGTTGACGGTGTCGTACCCGGCGACCGCGTAGACGTCCGCGTCTCGCGAGGTCGCCTTCTTGAAAGCCGCCCGGAATTTGCGATTGACCTCGGTGTCCAGGCTGTCCGCGTAATGCAGCGTGGTCTTGATCCCCTCGGCCGCCGGCCCCTGGGCCGCCAGCACGCCCTCGGTGAGGAAGCCGCTCCCGTAGAGCGGGATCTTCTCGCGCAGGCCGGCGGCCGCGTAGTCCTTGACGAGCTTGGCGGCGCCCGCTCCGGCGAAGAAGACGAACACCGCGTCGGGCTTGAGCGCCGCGATCTCCGAGAGGTTCGCCTGGAACTCGGTGGTCGGGAAGGGGACGGGGATCTCCTTCACGATGGTGCCCCCGCCCTTCACGAACCCTTCCTTGAACGCGGCCATCGACTCCTGCCCGAAGCTGTAGTTCCAGAAGAGGAGGACCGCCTTCTTGCGGCCGTCTTTGAGCACCACGTCGGCGCACGGATACGAGGTCTGCCAGTTGGAGAACGAGGTGCGGAAGACGTTCGGCGCGCAGAGCTGGCCGGTGACTGCCTGGGCGCCGGCGTTGGTGACGATGGTGAGCGTCTTCTCCTGGCGGACGATCTGCATCATGGCCATGGCCACGCCCGAGTGGACCGGGCCGGTGAGGACGTCCACCTTCTCCCCGACCACCAGCTTGTTCACGTTGGCGGGGGCCTTGGCGGGATCGGATTCGTCGTCGACCGCCACCCACTCGATCTCGCGGCCGGCGAGCTTGTTGTCGTGCTCGCGCGCAGCCAGCTTCATCCCGTCGGTGATGTTGTTGCCCAGGGCGGCGTAGGTGCCGGAATACGGCAACAAGAGGCCGATGCGGATCTTCGGCTTGCCAGCTGGAAACGCGCGGCGAGGAAGGATGCTCGACGCGGTGGCTGCGCCCGCCGCGGTGAGCAATGCGCGGCGGGAGAAAGTCTGCCTGGACATGGCGGTGACCCCCGTTTGAAGTGACGCTGGATACCGGCAGTACGACAGAATTGCCCCTGATCCGTCAATCAACCGCCGCCGTATTCGGCGGCGCTGTGCTTTTCAGAGCGCGGACAGTATGCGAGACATCGAACGATGCGCACCCAGGTGGGGATCGTCGGCGCCGGACCGGCCGGGCTCCTGCTCTCGCACCTCCTCCACCTGGAGGGGATCGAGTCGGTGGTGATCGAGGCGCGCAGCCGCGCGGAGATCGAATCGACCATCCGCGCGGGCGTGCTCGAGCAGGGCACGGTGGATCTGCTCACCGAGGTGGGCCTGGGCGAGCGGATGCGGCGCGAGGGCGCCGTCCACCGGGGCATCAACTTGCGCTTCGGCGGCGAGACGCACCGCCTCGACCTGCACGAGCTGACGGGCGGGAAGGCCATCACGCTGTACGCGCAGCACGAGGTGATCAAGGACCTGGTCGCGGCGCGCGCGGCCGCCGGCGGAGCGCTGCTGTTCGAAGTGTCGGACGTCACCTTGCACGACCTGGAGACGCGCGCCCCGAAGATCCGCTTCCGCCACGCAGGCGGGGAGCGCGAGATCGCCTGCGACTTCGTCGCCGGGTGCGACGGCTTCCACGGCGTCTGCCGCTCCGCGATCCCGCGGGACCTGCGGACCGACTACCAGCACGTGTATCCGTTCGGCTGGTTCGGGATCCTGGCCGAGGCCCCGCGCTCCACCGAGGAGCTGATCTACACGCGGCACGAGCGCGGGTTCGCGCTGGTCAGCACCCGCTCGCCGGAGCTGCAGCGGCTCTACTTCCAGTGCGATCCGCGCGACGACGAGGACAGCTGGTCCGACGAGCGCATCTGGGAAGAGTTCCGCGCCCGGCTGTCCGGCGGGGACGGGTTCCGCCTGGCGGAGGGCCCCATCGTCCAGAAGGGCATCGTGGCGATGCGCAGCTTCGTCGTCGATCCCATGCGGCACGGCAGGCTGTTCCTCGCCGGCGATGCGGCGCACATCGTGCCTCCCACCGGGGCGAAAGGCATGAACCTCGCCGTCGCCGACGTGCGCGTGCTCTCCCGGGCGCTGGCGGCGTTCTTCGCCTCGGGTCGCACCGACCTCCTCGACCGGTACTCGCCCACCTGCCTGCGGCGGGTGTGGCTCGCCGAGCGGTTCTCGCGCTGGATGACGGCGGTGACCCACCTCGACGAGAAGAGCGATGCGTTCACCAACCGGCTGCAGCTCGCGGAGCTGGAGTACGTGGTCAGCTCGCGCGCCGCGGCGGTCTCGCTGGCGGAGAACTACGTCGGCCTTCCCATGGCCTGAATTCGGGCCATGGCCGCCGCGGTGTGAAGAGCGCAGCGCCGCCCTATCGGCGGCGACTGAGTCTGTTTGACGCCGAGCGCGGCTTCCGCGTACGGTCCAGCGAGGACGGCCGAGGGACCTGAAGGATGCCTGAGCTGCTCGCGCGCCTGTTCGGGTCCCCGGAAGCGTCGGCCGCGTTCGGCGATCGCGCCCGGCTGCAGGGCATGCTCGACTTCGAAGCGGCGCTGGCCCGGGCCGAGGCGCGCTCGGGCGTGATCCCGTCGGCCGCCGCCGACGCGATCGCCCGTCGCTGCCGTGCGGAGCTGTTCGATGTCGCAGCCCTGGCCGAGGGGACCGCGAAGGCGGGCAATCCCGCGATCCCGCTGATCGCGGCGCTCACCTCGCTGGTGGCAGAAGGAGACGCGGCGGCTGCGCGGTACGTCCACTGGGGCGCGACCAGCCAGGATGCGATGGACACCGGGCTCGTCCTCCAGCTCCGGCACTACGCCGCGGTGCTGCGCGAAGACCTCGATCGCCTCTCCGCGGCGCTCGCCGGCCGCGCCGAAGAGCACAAGGCGACCCTCCTCGCCGGCCGGACATGGCTGCAGCACGCCGCTCCGATCACGCTGGGCGTCAAGCTGGCCGGTTGGCTCGATGCGGTCGAGCGCCACGCGGCGAGGCTCGAGGAGATCCTCGCGCGCGCGCTGGTGCTGCAGCTCGGAGGCGCGGCGGGCACGCTTGCCGCGCTCGGGGCGAAGGGACTCGAGGTCGCCGACGCGCTGGGGTCGGAGCTGGGCCTGCCCGTGCCGGCCATGCCGTGGCACGCCGAGCGCGACCGCATCGCCGAGCTCGCTACCTTCCTGGGCGTCCTGACCGGCACGCTGGGCAAGATCGCGCGCGACGTGTCGCTCCTGATGCAGACCGAGGTGGGCGAGGCCTTCGAGCCGGCCGCGGAAGGTCGGGGCGGCTCGTCGACCATGCCGCAGAAGCGGAACCCGGTGGGCGCCGCTGTCGCGCTCGCCGCGGCCGCGCGCGCGCCCGGACTGGTCGCGACGCTGCTCTCGGCCATGGTGCAGGAGCACGAGCGCGGGCTGGGCGGGTGGCAGGCCGAGTGGGAGACCCTGCCCGAGCTGTGCGTGCTCGCCGCGGGCGCGTTGCGCCAGACGGTGGAGACGATGGAGGGGATGGAGGTCGATCCGGCGCGGATGCGCGCGAATCTCGAGGCGACGCGCGGGCGGATCCTCGCCGAAGCGGCGTCGATGGCGCTGGCCGCGCGGGTGGGGCGGTCGCAGGCGCACCAGATCGTCGAGCGCGCCAGCCGGCGCGCCGCGGAGAGCGGCAGGCCGCTGCGCGAGGTGCTGGCGGAGGACCCCGCGGCCGCCAAGCACCTGTCCGCGAACGAGCTTGCCGCGGTCTTCGATCCGCGGAACTGGCTGGGGCAATCGGCAGCCTTCGTGGACCGCGTGCTGGCCGAGAGGCGCCGCCGCCGGGAGGCGACCTAGATGCCGCTCGTCGACGCAGGCGGAACCCGGATCTTCCACCGGTTCGACGGCAGTCCGGAGAAGCCGGTGCTGGTCCTGTCCAACTCGCTCGGCACCCACCTCGGCATGTGGGATGCGCAGGTGCCGGCGTTCGCGGAGCGCTATCGCGTGCTGCGCTACGACAGCCGCGGCCACGGCCAGTCCGCCGTCCCCCCGGGGCCGTATCGCATCGAGGATCTGGGCCGCGACCTGCTCGCGCTCCTCGACGCTCTCGGCCTTTCGCGCGTGCACTTCTGCGGTCTGTCGAAGGGCGGCATGGTCGGGATGTGGCTCGCGACCAACGCTCCCGATCGCGTCGAGCGGCTCGTCCTCTGCAATACGTCGGCGTACCTGGGACCGCCCGAGCTGTGGAAGGCGCGAATCGAGGCGGTGCGCGCGTCCGGCATGCAGGCGGTCGTACCGCAGGTGCTCGAGCGTTGGCTCACCGCGGAGTTCCGCGCCCGCGCGCCCGAAGCGGTGGAGAAGGTGAGGCGCATGCTGCTGGCCACGCCGGCGGACGGATACGCGGCATGCTGTGCGGCGATCCGCGACATGGACCAGCGGGAGAGCATCCAGGCCATCCGCGCGCCCACGCAGGTGGTGGTGGGGAAGAGCGACCCTGCGACGCCGCCCGAGCACGGCCGCCAGATCGCGGAACGGATCCGCGGCGCCAAGGTGGTAGAGCTTCCGGCCGCGCACCTGTCGAACGTCGAGGCGGCGGAGGGGTTCACCGCGGCGGTGCTGGAGTTCCTCGGGGCCCGAGGCGCGTAGCGGAGGACTGAAGATGGCGAAGACACCGGAGCTGTTCGAGCGCGGCCTCGAGGTCCGCAAGGAAGTCCTGGGCCGGGCGCACGTCGAGTCCGCCCTGGGGTCCGCGACCCCGTTCACCGAAGAGTTCCAGACCCTCCTGACCGAGTTCGGCTGGGGGGCGGTGTGGAGCCGGCCCGGCCTTCCCCGCAAGACGCGCAGCATGCTGACCATCGCGATGCTCGCGGCACTAGGACGGCACGAGGAGCTGGAGCTGCACGTCCGGGCCACGCCCAACACGGGTGTGTCGCAGGACGAGGTGAAGGAGATCCTGCTGCAGGTCGCGGTCTACGCCGGCATCCCCGCGGCGAACGCCGCGTTCCGGCACGCGCGGAAGGCGTACGAGGAGCTCGAGGAGGACGCCGAGAAGCCATGAGCCGCGAAGCCTACGCGCACCCGCCTCCCGGGGCGCAGCCGCCCTACCTCCATCGCGAGTACGGCAGCACGCTCAAGCGCGCCCCGTCGCGCGCGCTCTTGCCGCTCGAGCAGACGCTCTCCGAGATCACCGGGCCGCGCTTCCGGGCGGAATCCGAGCTGGTCGATCTGACCCGGCCAGCGAAGGGCGAGGCGCTGGGGCAGCGCATCATCGTGGCGGGCAAGCTCATCGAGGAGGGCGGGCGGCCGGTGCGGAGCACCCTGGTCGAGCTGTGGCAATGCAACGCCGCGGGGAGATACCTGCACGGGAAGGACCAGCACGACGCTCCGCTCGATCCGAACTTCACCGGGGTGGGCCGGGCGATCACGAACGACCAGGGCGAATACAGGTTCCTCACCATCCTGCCGGGCGCGTATCCCTGGCGGAACACGTACAACGCGTGGCGCCCGGCGCACATCCATTTCTCGGTGTTCGGCCCTGCATTCGCCACCCGGCTGGTCACGCAGATGTACTTCCCAGGCGATCCGCTGCTGGCCCTGGATCCCATCTACAACAGCGTGCCCGACGAGGCCGCGCGCCGGCGGCTCGTCTCGGCGTACGACCCGGCCCTGAGCCAGGCCGAGTACGCGCTCGGGTACCGCTTCGACGTGGTGCTGCGCGGCCGGGAGTCGACGCCGTTCGAGGGCCGCCGATGAGCAGCGATGGCGCGACCCCCTCGCAGACGGTGGGCCCCTTCTTCCGCCTGGGCCTCGACCGGCCGGAGTGGAGCGACCTCACCCGGGACGGCCCGCGCGGGGAGAAGATCGCGATCGAAGGCCGCGTGCTCGACGGCGACGGCGCGCCGGTCGACGATGCCGTCCTGGAGATCTGGCAGGCCGACGCCGATGGCCGCTACGACCATCCCGAGGACGGGAGGCCAGCGGATCCCGGTTTCCACGGATTCGGGAGGGCGATGAGCGACGAGGGGGGCCGGTACCGCTTCGTGACCGTCCGCCCGGGGCGCGTGCCGGGGCGGGGCGGCGCGCTGCAGGCCCCGCACGTCAACCTGACCGTCTTCGCGCGCGGATTGCTCAAGCAGCTGGTCACCCGGATCTACTTCGCCGACGAGCCGTCGAACGACCGCGACCCTGTGCTGAGCGGGATCGCCGATCCGGCGGCGCGCCGTACGCTGCTGGCGCTCCGGCAGGACGCCGCGGCGGCATACCGGTTCGACGTCGTCCTGCAGGGCAAAGGCGAGACTGCTTTCTTCGATTTCTAAACACACACCGCCGCCCGAACGGCGGCGACTGCGAGGCCGAGCATGAACCTGGTCAATGCGACTGCCGCGGTCATCGCCGGAGCGGCATTGCTCTTCGCCGCGCCCGCGCGCGCCGAGGGCACCATCAAGGTGGGCCTGGTCGCGGAGTTCTCCGGACCTTTCGCCGGATACGGCAAGCAGATCCAGAACGGGATCAAGGCGTACATGAAGCAGCACGGCGACACCGTGGCCGGCAAGAAGGTGGAGCTGGTGCTGAAGGACACCACCGGGCCTTCGCCCGAGATCGCCAAGCGCCTCGCGCAGGACCTGATCACGCACGACAAGGTGGACTTCATCGCCGGCTTCGGCCTGACGCCGAACGCGCTGGCCGTGGCGCCGCTCGCCACGCAGGCGAAGACGCCGATGATCATCATGAACGCGGCTTCCTCGGTCATCACCACCAAGTCGCCGTACATCGCGCGCTTCTCGATGACGCTCCCGCAGGTCACCGAGCCCATCGCGCTGTGGAGCGCGAAGAACGCCATCAAGAAGGTATTCACCATCGTCTCCGACTACGCGCCCGGGATCGACGCGGAGACCGCCTTCCTCAAGGCCTTCTCGTCGCACGGCGGCCAGGTGGTCGGGTCGGTGCGCGTGCCGCTGCGGAACCCGGACTTCGCCCCGTTCGTGCAGCGGGCCAAGGACGCCAAGCCCGATGCGGTGTTCATCTTCGTTCCCGCCGGAGAGCAGGGCATCGCCTTCGTGAAGGCATTCACCGAGCGCGGTCTGCAGAAGGCCGGCATCAAGCTGATCGGGCCGGGCGACGTGGTCGACGACGACGTGTTGGAAGCGATGGGGGACGCCACGATCGGCATCATCACCACCCATCACTACTCGGCCGCGCACGACTCGAAGGAGAACGCGGCCTTCCGCAAGGCGTACGCGGAGGCGAACGGCGAGGGAACGCGCCCCAACTTCATGGCGGTCGCGGGGTACGACGGAATGGCCGCCATCTACCAGGTAGTGAAGTCGCTGGACGGGAAGATGGATGCGGACCGTGCGATGCAGGTGATCAAGGGCCTGCGGCTGGAGAGCCCCCGCGGCACGATCTACATCGACCCGGAGACGCGGGACATCGTGCAATCGGTGTACGTGCGCCGCGTCGAGCGGCTCCAAGGCGGGCTCTACAATGTGGAGTTCGACAAGTTCCCCAACGTGAAGGATCCGGGCAAGACGGCTCCCTGATGTTCACCAGCCTGCCCGGCGTGCTCTTCGACGGCGTCGCCTACGGAAGCCTGCTCTTCCTGATGAGCATCGGCCTGTCGGTCACCATGGGCCTGATGAGGTTCATCAACCTGGCGCACGGCGCGTTCGCGATGCTGGGAGGGTACGTCTGCGTGGTGGGGATGGCGCGCCTCGGCGTGCCGTTCCTGGCGACGCTGCCGCTGGCCTTCCTCGCGGCGGCGGCCGCGGGCGCCGTGCTCGAGCGGGCGCTCTACCGGCGGCTGTACCGGCGCGGACCGCTCGACCAGGTGCTGTTCTCGCTCGGCTTGACGCTGATGTCCGTCGCCGGCGCGACCTACGTGTGGGGCTCGGGGCAGCAGCCGATGCATCTGCCGGGGTTTCTCCTGGGCCAGGTGCGGGTCCTGGGCGTCGACCTGGGGATTTATCGGCTCTTTTTGGTCGCGCTCGTCGCGACCATCACGGCCGCGCTGGTGCTGCTCGTGCGCAGGACGCGGTTCGGCGCGCGGCTCCGCGCGTCGGTCGACGACGCCCAGGCCTCGGCCGGGTTGGGCATCGACGTCACGCGGGTCTTCAGCGTCACCTTCGCGCTCGGATCGGGGCTTGCCGGTCTGGGCGGCGCGCTGGCGATCGACGTCCTCGGGCTCGACCCGACCTTCCCGCTCAAGTACCTGGTGTACTTCCTGCTCGTCGTCGTGGTCGGCGGGGCGGGATCGATCGCCGGCACGCTGGCCGCCTCCCTGCTGCTCGGGCTGTTCGACGTGTCGGGCAAGTACTACGTGCCTGCGGCAGGCGCCTTCGTCATCTACGCGCTGATGGTGGTGCTGCTGCTGCTCTTCCCGGGCGGGCTGCGGCGGGGCGCGCGATGAGCGGCTTCGCCGCCGTGCGCCTGCCGGACGCCCGGTGGCATCCGGCCGAGGTCGCCTTCTGGGTCGCGCTGGCCGCCGCGCCGTTCGTCTTCCCGGGGCACCTGGTGCTCGGATCCCAGGTGCTCATCACGGGCCTGTTCGCGCTCTCGCTGGACCTGATCCTCGGCTACGCCGGCATCGTCTCGCTCGGGCACGCGGCGATGTTCGGCGCCGGCGCCTACACCGCAGGCCTTCTGGCGCGGCACGGCTGGGGCGAGCCGCTGAGCGGACTCGCCGCCGCGGCAGTCGCCGGAGCGGCGATCGCCTGGGCGACGAGCTTCATCGCCGTGCGCGGGGGCGACCTGACGCGGCTCATGGTGACCCTCGGCATCGGCCTGATGCTCTACGAGGCCGCCAACCAGGCGGCTCGGGTGACCGGTGGAGTGGACGGGCTCTCGGACATGGCGGTGCGCGACCTGCTCGGCGTGTTCCCGTTCGATCTGGCGGGAAGAACCGCGTACGTCTACAGCCTCGCGGTCCTGTTCGCGGTCTTCCTCGTCTGCCGCCGCATCGTCCGGTCGCCGTTCGGGCTCTCGCTGCGCGGGATCCGCGACGGAGCCCGCCGCATGCCGGCGCTCGGCTCGCCGGTGCGCCGCCGCCTGATCGCGATCTACAGCGTGTCGGGCGCGATCGCCGGGATCGCCGGCGCGCTCCTCGCGCAGACGACGCAATTCGTCGGGCTGGAGGTGCTCGGCTTTGCGCGCTCGGCGGATCTCCTCGTCATGCTGGTGCTCGGCGGGGCGGGGTGGCTGTACGGCGGTTTGATCGGCGCCGCGCTCTTCATGGTCGCGCAGAACCAGCTCTCCAGCATGAACCCCGTCTACTGGCAGTTCTGGCTCGGGTTGCTCCTGGTCGCCATGGTCTTCGTCGCGCGCGGAGGGGTGGTCGGAGCGATCGGCTTGGCGCGCGAGCGGATCCTCGGCAGGGCCGCCCGGTGAGCGCCGTGTTGCGCACGGAAGGATTGTCGCGGAGCTGGGGCGCCCTGCAGGCCGTGAAGGAAGTCTCGTTTGCGCTGCAGGCCGGCGCACGGCACGCGCTGATCGGACCGAACGGCGCGGGCAAGACGACGCTGGTCAACCTCCTCACCGGAACGGTGCCACCCCAGGCAGGGAACGTGTTCCTCGACGGCGACCGCATCACCCACCTGCCGCAGCACCTGCGGGTGAAGCGCGGCATGACGCGCACGTTCCAGATCACCACCCTGTTCCCCGGGCTCACCGTGCTCGAGTCCGTGCTGCTGGCGATCTGCGAGCGGAAGGGTCTGGGTGCGTCCTGGTGGCGGCCGGTTGCCCGGCATGCGGCGGAGATCGACGAGGCGCGCCGCGTCGTGCGCGACCTCCAGCTCGAGGCGGAAGCCGACGTGCCGACCCGCAGCCTGCCGTACGGCAAGCAGCGGCTCCTGGAGATCGCGGTCGCGCTCGCCAGCCGGCCTCGCGTGCTCCTCCTGGACGAGCCGGCCGCCGGCATCCCGGTCAGCGAGAGCGCCGAGGTCTTCGGCGTGCTCGCCTCGCTGCCGCGGGACGTGACCATCCTCTTCATCGAGCACGACATGAACCTCGTCTTCCGCTTCGCCGAGCGGATCACGGTGCTGGTCGAGGGGTCCATCCTGGTGGAGGGCACGCCGCAGGAGATCGCGGCGGACGCGCGCGTGCGCGAGGTCTATCTCGGAGAGGGCGGCCATGGCTGACCTCCTGGCCGTGGATGGCGTGGTCGCGGGGTACGGCGACTCGGTCGTGCTGGAGGACGTCTCCTTCACGCTCGAGGAGGGTGGCAGCCTGGCGCTCCTGGGACGCAACGGAATGGGGAAGACGACGCTGCTGCTCACGTTGATGGGGATCACCCGGCTCCGCAGGGGGAGAGTTTCGTGGCGCGGCACCGATCTGACGATCGTCCCCACGCATCTGCGCGCGCAGGCCGGCCTCGGCTGGGTGCCCCAGGAGCGCTGCGTCTTCCCCTCGCTCACGGTGGAGGAGCACCTCGAGGTGGTGGCGCGTCCCGGCGAATGGACGCTGCAACGCGTCTACCAATTGTTCCCCCGCCTGGCGCAGCGCGGCGACCACCTCGGCAACCAGCTCTCCGGCGGCGAGCAGCAGATGCTCGCCATCGGCCGCGCCCTGATGGTGAACCCCACCCTGCTGCTCCTCGACGAACCGATGGAAGGCCTGGCTCCGGTCGTGGTGCAGGAGCTGGCCTCCCTCATCCGCCGCATGGTCGGCCAGACCCGGATGGCGCTCATCCTGGTCGAGCAGCACGCCCGGCTGGCGCTGGGGCTCACGTCGGACGCGCTGGTGCTGGAACGCGGCCGGGTGGTGCACCGCGGCCCCAG
>WNFL01143467.1_pt7 | contig 13699 bp, 14 predicted proteins | sample 5400361 | NCBI WGS metagenome assembly WNFL01 (sample SAMN13153351, study PRJNA577476) | soil metagenome | isolation source: 40 cm soil on Douglas fir-dominated hillslope | place: USA:California | collected 2013-09-17
CGTCTGCGGGATTTGTACTTGCTCGATCTGCCGCAGAAGTGGGCCGCTCGCGCGGGCTGGTTCAAGTTTACCCCTGTCTTGTCGGAGCCCGACCCGGATTGGAAGGGAGCCACGGGCCTGGTTCATCACGCCGTGCTGAGGGATCTGACCGATTTGTCGGGGTGGGAGGTCTATGCCTGCGGCAATCCACTCATGGTCCGCCATGCGCGGCGCGATTTCGAGGCGACTGCGGGTCTGTCCGCTGGCGACTTCTTCGCAGATCCGTTCGTGCAGTCGGGAAATGATCCGGCGGTCCCTGGTTGAACCGCTCGTCTTACGAAACACCAGCAAAATTCGGGGGAAAAGGCCGTGAGCAAGACCGAGGACGCGTTCGACGTTCCTGCATTTATCAATTCGCGGCCCATCGGGGCAGTCCAGTACGGCATCGTTGTGCTTTGCGGGCTGGTGATGTTCCTGGACGGGTTGGACACCCAGGCCATCAGCTATATGGCGCCCATGATCTCGAAGGAGTGGGGACTTTCCCGGGAAGTGCTGGGTCCGATCTTTTCCTCCGCGCTCACAGGTCTGATGTTCGGCTATTTGGTGCTGTCGCCTCTGTCGGACAAATTCGGGCATCGGCGGCTCATCCTCTTCAGCACGGTGACCTTCGGGGTGCTGACGTTGGTGACGCTCGTCGCGACCAACGTGACGGAGCTGATGGTTCTGCGGTTTCTCACGGGCATCGCTTTGGGGACCGCTATACCGAGTACGGTCGCTCTGACGACCGAATACATGCCCAAACGTCTGAGGGCGACGTTCGTACTCGCTATCTATTGCGGCTTCTCACTGGGATTTGTAGCCGCGGGCGGACTGGCTGCATCGATGATTCCGGCTTACGGCTGGCGTTCGATGCTTTGGATCGGAGCGGTCACTCCGCTCACGCTTGCGGTGTTTGTTTATTTCTTCCTGCCCGAATCGCTCGATTTTCTGGTCCGCACCAAGGCAAAACCCCAAAGCATTTGGCGGATTCTCCGGAGTCTGGACCGTGCGCTGCCGAGCGAAGGCCCGCAGCAATTCGTGACCGAAGTGGAAGCAAAGCGAAGCGCGGTTGGCAGTCTGTTTCAGTCGGGAAGGACGCTCGGGACGCTGGTACTCTGGCTGGTGTTTGGTCTGAACCTCGCCGAATTTTACGCGCTTCAAAGTTGGTTGCCGACCATCCTGGCAGGGCATGGCTTTTCGCCGAACGCGGTCGCACTCGCAACTTCGATGACAACTGTCGGCGGAATCATTGCGGCTTTTGCGATCGGGCCGGCAATGGATAGACTCGGCGCTTACCGCTCCCTTGCCGTTGTATACTTCGCCGGTGTGGCATTTGTTGCACTGATGGGGCCGGCGATTTCCGCTCCCCCATGGGTTCTTATGATCGCAGCATTTTGCGCGGGCTTCTGTATCAGCGGCGGCCAAAAGAGCGTGATCGCCCTGGCGGCCATTTTTTATCCAGCGCCGATCCGCTCAACCGGAGTCGGCTGGGCGTTGGGCGTTGGCAGGCTCGGCGGTATCGGTGGCCCGCTGCTGATAGGAGCGTTGCTGGCTTACGAACTGAGTGCGGCCAGTTTGTTCTACGCAGCGGCGGTGCCGATGCTGCTGGCGGGCATTCTGGTCACGCTGCTCGGCGTCAGATACAGGACTTCATGACATCTGCCAGAATGGTATTTCTCGGAACGTATAAGTATCCAGTTACCTAATAATTTACGATTCCCGGCTTTTATGCAGCCGTCGCTTGGGGGATCGAATGCTGAATCGGCTGACCGTATCTGCACTTCTCAAATCAGTCATCGGCGCGATGGCCGCCTGTGTGGTCGCGTTTCTCTCGGTAAGCGCGTGGACTTCCTGGGAACGGTTGCAGGCGGCCGGCCGGATAACCGTTATCGCAGATGCATCGGCGAGCGCCTTCAAGGCGATGCATAATTTGCGCAACGATCGGCCAAGCACAAATCGCCTCCTGATCAGTGATCAGGTCATCCAGCCCGACATGATCAATTATCTGCGCACCATTCGGGGTGACGAGATGCCGGCGATGCAGGCCGCGGCAGAGCTGCTTCCCTCCATTCAGTTCGCCGACAAGGAGACGCTGGTTCCCGCGTTGTCTCGACTGATGAAGACGCTGACAGCTCTGCACGCCGAGTCCTGGGAGGCGATGAGCCAGCCAAAAGCCTCCCGTCGTCCGACCCTGGTCAAGGAATACATGGAGACCGCGGAGGCGTTGCTGCAGACGCTGGAGACGGTGTCGGCGCGGCTTGCCGTGGCCGTCAGCCACAATGATCCCGTCATCGACCAATTGCTGTCGATCAAGCAGGCTGCCTGGCTTCTTCGCAGCACTTCCGGCGAAGCCTCCCTGCTGCTGTCAAGCGGCCTCACCGCCGGGCGCATGACGCCGGAGGCGCGGCAGAACTACACCAAATTCGTCGGAGGCATTGAAACCGTATGGGCGGCGCTGGAGTTGGTGGCGGCGGGCGGCAAGCTGCCGTCCAGTCTGGTCGACGTGCTGGCCATGGCGAAGACCGCCAATTTCGATCCTCAATATCTGGCCCTGCGCGACCGGATCGCGAATGCACTCGTATCCGGCGAAAAGCCTGAGATCACCGCAAGTCAGTGGAGCCCGATCACGGTCGGGCGCATGGGAAGCGCTGTGACCGTCGCCGAACGCGCGCTCGAGGAGGCGAAGGTCCGGGCTTCAGCGCAGCGGTCGGCGGCGGAGCAGTCGCTCATTTTGCAGCTATCGCTACTGGCGGGCGCTCTCGCTCTCGCATTCGGCACCATGATGACGGTCAGTCGTCGTGTCATCAATCCGCTGCACGCCATTCGCGACGCCATGCTGAAAGTGGCGGCGGGCGATCTTTCGGTCGATGCAGGCTACACGCAACGCCGCGACGAAATTGGAGCTCTCGCAGGCGCCCTCGGGGTGTTCAAGCAGCAGGCGATTGAGAAAGCGCGCATCGAGCAGCAGGAGCGGGACCGAAATCTCGGCGCTGCGGCGAGACAGCAAGCCATCGAGGCCCATATCGCCACTTTCGAAGACCAGATACGGCACGCACTGAATGCTTTGGACACCGCATCCGATCAAATGCTGACCACCTCGGATGACATGTCGTCGGTATCGAACCAGACCAATGCCCAAGTCCACAAGGCTGCGAAAGCCGCAGGCGAAGCCTCGACCAATGTGCAGAGCGTTGCCTCGGCCTCGGAGGAGTTGAGCGCATCGATCACCGATATCAGCCGGCAGGTTACGCATGCCGCAAGCATTGCCAGCCGCGCCGTCGATAAGGCCCGGCAGACCGACGATACTGTTCAGGGACTTTCGAAAACGGCAAACCGTATCGGCGAGGTGGTCGGCCTGATTAACGACATTGCTTCGCAGACAAACCTTCTGGCTTTGAATGCCACCATCGAGGCAGCGCGGGCAGGCAACGCCGGCAAGGGATTTGCGGTGGTCGCATCCGAGGTCAAATCGCTGGCCAGCCAGACCGCAAACGCGACCGAAGAGATATCGGACCAAATCGCGGCGGTTCAGAAGGTTGCCATGGAAGCCATCGAGGCGATCAAGGGAATTGGCGGAATCATCAGCGAAGTGAACGAAGTTGCCTCCGCGATTGCCGCCGCGGTTGAACAGCAGGGTGCCGCCACGCAGGAAATTACGCGCAGCACCCAGCAGGCGGCCCAGGGCACCAAGGCCGTTTCCGACAATGTCGATGGCGTTAGCGCCGGTGCGGATGCGGCCGGCGCCGCGGCGCTGAATGTGAAATCCGCCGCCGGCGTGTTAGGTCACCAGGCGCAACAATTGCGCAGTCAGGTTGACGAATTTCTTGGAAAGATCCGCGCGGCTTGACGGTGGTTTTGCCGACGCCGTGCCGCTACACGGCGGCGCAATTTGCCTCCAGCGGTCTTGCCGGAGCGGTTTCCCGGTCGAATTCGGCCTATCCCAGGCTGCCGCCCCGGCCGTTAAGGTAAACAAAGGGTTTAAATTGCCCGTCGCAGTTTAACCGAGTTAGCTTCGCCGAAGCCGCCGCTCGCCTTCGAAGCGCCGCGGACAAGCGGGAAGCGACATGTCGACAAACTGGCGGATCAGCTCATTCAATGGCGCGCTGCTGGCGGCCTATTTTATCCCGACCTGGACCATTGTCGCCTTCAAGATCATGATTTCGCCGATCCACGGCCTTTATGAACGGCCCAATATATCGGTCGCCCTGTTCATCAGCGATTATCTCCAACTGTCGGCGATGACCACGATCCGCGTCGCGTGGCTGCTGGCATTTAGCAAGCTTACGGTCGTCGCGTTTTTCGTAACCTTCGTGGTCTTGATCACCCGCGCCTCGATCCGCAAAACCGGCGGCTGCGACGAGGCGCTGGCGATGGCTCTGGCGATCGGCAGTGTCATCAGTTTTGCGAGCATGGTGCTGGCATCGCAGGTCGGCGAGAGCGCGGCCGTCAAGTTGCATGCGACAGAGTTGCTGATGCTGCTCGGCACCGCGATCGTGCTGCTGGTCGAGCGCCCGGCCCAGCCGCAGATCGATGGCAGCGTAACGTCAGATGATTTATCCTTTCAGCAGTCCCAACTCCCCTATAATCGCTGACGCCTCCTTGACGGCATGGTTGGCCGCAGGCACGCCGCAATAGATCGCCTGCTGCAGGATAATCTCCTTGATGTCATCGGGCGTAAAGCCGCCCTCCGTCAGCGCCGCGCGCACATGCAGGCGAAATTCATCCCATTGACAGAGCGAAAGCAGGGTTCCGATCACCAGCACGCGGCGGGTGCGCTCGTCGAAATGCGGCCGGGTCCAGATGTCCGCCCACGCATGGCGCGTGATCAGATCGATGAAGTCGGCGTTGAAGGAATTGGTGTTGGCGGCCGATTTGTCGACCCAGGCATCGCCGAGCACCTTGCGGCGCTGAGCCATGCCGGCGTCGCGGCGTTTCTGATCGTCCATGAAAATTCTCCCGTCATTGCGAGGAGCGAAGCGACGAAGCAATCCACTCTTCGTTTTTCTGCTCTGGATTGCTTCGCTACGCTCGCAATGACGGAGGTATAGCGATGCAATCTGCGTTCATCGTTGCATTAGCGTTGCGTCAGGAAGCCGACCACGGCGTCCGTAAAGGCGTGCGATTGTTCGACATTGGAGATATGCGCGGCGTCGAGAATGGTCAGACTGGCGCCGGGAATCTGGCTGCGGATGAATTCGCCGGCCGCGACCGGCGTCGCCATGTCGTGGCGTCCGGCGATCACCAGCGTCGGGCTTTTGATTTTGGGCAGTAGCTCGCGCTGATCGAGCGTGCTCAGGGCCTCGCAGCAGGCGAGATAGCCCTGCACTGGCGATGCCATCAGCATGGCCTTCATATTCGCCGTGATCTGCGGCTCGCGCTCGCGGAAATCCGCCGTCAGCCAGCCCGCGATGACGGTATCGGCCACCGCGGCGATGCCGCCTTCCTTCACCGCCTTGATGCGATTGAGCCAGTTGGTCGGATCGGGATAGTAGCAAGCGGTGTTGGAGAGAATGATGCGGTCGAAGCGATCGGGTGCGTTGGCGCCGAGCCACTGTCCGACCATGCCACCCATCGACAGCCCGCACCAGTGCACCTTCTTGATGTTGAGGTCATCGAGAATGGCCAGCACATCGCGGCCGAAACGTTCCATGGAGTAGGGCCCTGGCGGTACTGCGGATTTGCCATGGCCGCGCCGGTCATAGCGGACCACGCGAAACAGTTGCGTGAGCGCCTTCATCTGCGGCTCCCACATCTGCAGGCTGCAGCCCAGCGAATTCGACAGCATCAGGGTCGGTCCGCCGTCGCGGCCTTCGACGGATACGTTGAGCAGGCAACCGTCGGCATCGATCATGGGCATGAAATTCTCTCCGTCATGCGCGGGCTTGACCCGCGCATCCATCTAAAAAGAGTCTTCTCAAGACGACGGATTGCCGGGTCAAGCCCGGCAATGACATTTCGTGAAGACCCGCGAGTTTCATTTTTCCTCGAGCGAGGCGAGCAGCCGGTCGATCAGGGCCTGCGAGACGCCCTGATAGGCCATCGGCTCGAACAGTTTTGCAATTTTTTTGGCGTCGAGATGCGCGGTGACCTTTGGGTCCTTTGCCAGCACGTCGCGCAGATGTTTTTTGTCGGCGACGGCCCTCTTGCTCGCCGTCTCCACCAGATGATGGGCCTCGCTCTTGCCGATCGCCTCGGCCAGCGCCATCGTTACCGCTTCGGCCATGATCAGCCCGTTTGTGGCGTCGAGATTGACGCGCATGCGCGCGCCATCGACTTCCAGCCCTTCGGCGATATCGACGGTCGCCGCGAGCGCGCCAGATGTGACCAGCAGCAGCATCGGCAAGGTCGGCCATTCCGCGTGCCAGGGTCCGGCGCTGCGCTCGTGATCCTGCACTTGGGCGGCGAAAATCGTCGCCGCCAGATTCGGCGCCATGGTCGCTGCGGCGAGCGCGGTCGCGGCAGCAACGGGGTTGCGCTTGTGCGGCATGGTCGAAGAGCCGCCGCGGCCTTCGCCGGATGGCTCGAACGCCTCGGCGACATCGGTCTGCATCATCAGCTGCATATCGCGGGCGATCTTGCCGCATGTTCCCGAAAGGATCGCGAACACGGAAGCCGCTTCCGCGATGCGGTCGCGATGGGTATGCCACGGCGCATCCGGCAGCGTCAGCTGCAGCTCCTGCGCCAGCCTCTCCGCCACGAGCAATCCTTTGTCGCCGAGTGCGGCCAATGTGCCCGCGGCGCCGCCGAACTGCAGCGCCAATGCCTCGCTGCGCAATCGTTGCAACCGCGTGCGCGAGCGATGCAATGCGGTGGCATATTCCGCGAGTTTCAGCCCGAACGGCATCGGCAATGCATGCTGCAGCCATGTGCGCGCGACCGTCGCCGTATCACGATGCTTCGTTGCAAGTTTGGCAAAGCCCGCGATGGCGCGATCGATATCCAAAAGCAGCGCGTCGATCGCGGCGCGCAAGGTCAGCATGGTGGCGGTATCGATCACATCCTGGCTGGTCGCGCCCCAGTGCACATAGCGCGCGGCGTCGACGTCGGCCCTGGCGACGCCGGCGGTAAGCGCTTTGACGAGTGGGATCGCGAGATTGCCGGATCGCGTAGCCGCCTCGGCCAGGGCGCCGAGATCGAACGATTCGGCCTTGCAGGCCTTCGCGATTGCATCAGCCGCGCCTGCGGGGATGACGCCGGTCGACGCCTCGGCGCGGGCGAGCGCTGCTTCAAAATCGAGCATGTGCTGGAGATATGTCGCGTCGTCGCAGACGGCGCGCATGGCGGCGCTCGACAGCATGGGGGCGAGCAGGGGCGAGAGTGAAGTGCTCATGATGCGCGCGACCTAACCATTCCCGCCTGCCTCTGCCAATCCCAAAGCGCAAATCCCAAAGGCGCTAGCAGGCCTGTTGCGCTGCGAATATGCATCGCTCATGCTCCCATCGTCCCCTTCCTTTTCGGGCTGGCGTGCTTTACTTGGGGGCAAGACGTCGAGCAATCCGGGAGACAATCACGATGGCCATGACGATGAACGGCGAGGTCCAGCTTGCGGCGCCGCGCGAGGCCGTGTGGACCAAATTGAACGATCCGGAAGTGCTCAAGGCCTGCATTCCCGGATGCGAGGAACTGGAGAAAACCGAGGACAACGGTTTCCGCGCGGTCGCCAAAATGAAGGTCGGGCCGGTGTCAGCGCGCTTCAAGGGCCGCGTCACGCTGAGCGATCTCGATCCGCCGAATGGCTACAAGATCTCGGGCGAAGGCGAGGGCGGTGTCGCCGGCTTCGCCAAGGGCGGCGCGACGGTGGGACTGGCCGACAAGGATGGCGGCACGCTTCTGACTTACAATGTTGAGGCGCAGATCGGCGGCAAGCTCGCCCAGCTCGGGCAGCGGCTGATCAACGGTTCGGCCAAGAAACTGGCCGATGAGTTTTTTGCGAATTTCGCCAAGGCGGTGCAAGGCTAGTCCACGGAAGAGGCTTGTCCCTGAAGCGGCTGGTCCCGGCCAAGTCCCGATAAGCCGTACCAGGCTATGCCCAAGGTGAGGTTGCTCATTGCCGGTATGGCCCATATTATGGCATTGGAATGATTTTAATGACTGTGCTGCCGTGCAATGCAGCAGCGCAGATGAAGAGAGTGCTGAATGGCCAAGATTTCCCTGATCGTGAATGGCAATCCCGTCAACGCCAATGTCGACCCCCGCACCCTGCTGGTGCAGTTTCTGCGCGAGAATCTGCGGCTGACCGGCACCCATGTCGGCTGCGACACCTCGCAATGCGGTGCCTGCGTCGTGCATCTCGACGGCAAGGCGGTCAAGTCCTGCACCACGCTGGCGGTCATGGCTGACGGGCACGAGGTCAAGACCATCGAAGGTCTTGCCGCCGACGGCGCGCCGCTGCACCCGATGCAGGAGGCGTTTCGCGAGCATCACGGCCTGCAATGTGGTTTCTGCACCCCCGGCATGATCATGACCGCGGTCGATATGGTCCACCGCAAGGGGCATGATCTCAGCGACCACACCATCCGCGAAGAGCTCGAAGGCAATCTCTGCCGCTGCACCGGCTACCAGAACATTGTCCAATCGATCGCGGCGGGCGCCAAGGCGATGGCCAACTCCGACCTCGCGTAACGTCATCGCACGGCGATCAGGAATATCTCATGTACGAATTCAAATATCATCGTCCGGCGACCGTGCGGCAGGCCGCTAATTTGCTGATCAAGAATGAAGACGCCAAGGTCATCGCCGGCGGGCATACATTGTTGCCGGTCATGAAGCAGCGGCTCGCCAGCCCGCCGCATCTGGTCGACCTCTCCCACATCGAGGGGCTCGACGGCATCGAAATGAAGGGCCGCGCGCTGGTCATCGGCGCCACTGCAAAACACGCCGATGTCGCTAATTCGGCCATCGTCCGCGAGGCGATCCCGGCGCTGGCCGAACTCGCAGGATTGATCGGTGATCCCGCGGTGCGCCACAAGGGCACCATCGGCGGCTCGCTGGCCAACAACGATCCCACCGCCGATTATCCCGCAGCCTGCCTTGCACTCGGCGCCACCATCGTCACCAACAAGCGTCGCCTGAAGCCAGAGGAATTCTTCCAGGGACTGTTCACGACCTCGCTTGAGAGCGACGAGATCATCACCAAGGTGATGTTTCCCCTGCCGAAGAAGGCTGCTTACATCAAATTCCGCAACCAGGCCTCGCGCTATGCGCTGGTCGGGGTGTTCGTCGCCAAGCGTCCATCGGACGTGCGCGTCGCCGTCACCGGCGCCGGTTCCGAAGGCGTATTTCGTGTCGCCGCGTTCGAGGAGGCATTGAAGAAGCGATTCTCGCACAAGGCGCTCGAAGGTCTGTCAGTACCTGCCGAGGGCCTCAACAGCGACCTGCACGGCAGTGCCGAATATCGGGCGCATCTGATCGGAGTGCTGGCGCGGCGCGCCGTCGAAGCCGCGACCGGCAAAGCCTGACATTGCCAATTTTTGTGACATCAAGGCTGGCTTTCTCATGAGTGCATCGGCGTTGCCCACCTCCGTCGATGCGATGCTCGAACTCCTGACCTCGCGCGGCTACCTCGCCGAACGCTCGCTCGCTACGGTGACCTATCTGTCGCTGCGCATGGGCCGGCCGCTGTTTCTCGAAGGCGAGGCCGGCGTCGGCAAGACCGAGATCGCCAAGGTGTTGTCGGCCGCATTGGGGCGAAAGCTTATCCGCCTGCAGTGCTACGAAGGCCTGGACGTCGCCTCCGCGGTCTATGAATGGAACAGCGCCGCGCAAATGATTGCGATCCGGCTCGCGGAAGCGGCGGGGGACACCGATCGCGAGCAGTTGTCATCAGACATTTTCGCCGAGCGCTATCTGATCAAACGCCCGCTGCTGCAGGCGCTGGAACCGGATGTGGCCGGCGCGCCAGTGCTGCTGATCGACGAGCTCGACCGCGCCGACGAGGCGTTCGAGGCTTATCTCCTGGAAATTCTCAGCGATTTCCAGGTGACGATCCCCGAACTCGGCACCGTGAAGGCGCCGCATCCGCCGATCGTCATCGTCACCTCCAATCGCACCCGTGAGATTCACGACGCGCTGAAGCGCCGCTGTCTCTATCACTGGGTGGATTATCCCAGTGCCGAGCGTGAGCTCGCCATCGTCAAATCGCGCGTGCCGGGAATCTCTGCAAAATTATCGCAGCAGGTCGTCGGCTTCGTGCAGGCGCTGCGAGAGCAGGATTTTTATAAATCGCCAGGCGTTGCCGAGACCATCGACTGGGCTACCGCGCTGACCGAACTCGATGCCCGCTCGCTGACGCCGCAGGTCGTCGGCGATACGCTCGGCGCATTGTTGAAATACCAGGACGACATCGCGCGGATGCAGGGCGACACGCTGCAGAAGGTTTTGAAGGAAGCGACGAGCGAGAATTAGAGTTCGATCCGCGAATGTAAGCTCGCGGCATGTAGCAGGCTTGGTTTCACCTCTCCCATTGGGAGAGGTCGGATCGCCTCGGCGATGCGAAGCATCGTCCGGTGCGATCCGGGTGAGGGGTTACAGCCTAACGATAGACCGTAACCCCTCACCCCAACCCTCTCCCAGAGGGAGAGGGAGCGCGCTTCGCTTGCTGAGACGTTTGGCTTAACGCTTCAAATTAGGCGGATCAGAGAATGGCAGATAGCCGCGATCACGTTCCAGCATCAGGCCTGATCGCCGACAACGTCGTCGGCTTTGCCCGCGCACTCCGTGCTGCCGGGATTCCGGTTGGACCCGGCGCCGTGATCGATGCGCTGAACGCACTGCAGGTGATCGAGATCGGCAACCGCGCCGATGTCTTCACCACGTTGGAGGCCATCTTCGTCAAGCGCCACGAGCATGCGCTTGTTTTCGCGCAGGCCTTCGATCTTTTCTTCCGCGCCGCCGAGGACTGGAAGCACATGCTGGATTCGGTGCCGCTGCCGGATCACGCCAGGAAGAAGCCGCCGCCGGCGTCGCGCCGCGTTCAGGAGGCGCTGTCGCAACCTTCGATGAGCGAAACCCCGCAGGCCCAGGAGCAGGAGCTCAGGCTGTCGGTGTCCGACAAGGAAGTGCTGCAGAAGAAGGATTTCGCGCAGATGAGTGCGGCCGAAATCGCAGCCGTGACCCGCGCGATTGCGCAGATGAAACTGCCGCAGGCCGAATTGCGCACCCGCCGTTATCAGCCGGACGCGCGGGGTTTGCGGCTCGACATGCGCCGTACGCTGCGCGGGTCCCTGCGCACCGGCGGCGACATCATCGATATCCATCGGTTGGGTCGGATCGACAAGCCGGCGCCGATCGTGGCGCTGCTCGATATCTCCGGATCAATGAGCGAGTATACGCGACTGTTCCTGCATTTCCTGCATGCCATCACCGATGCCCGCAAGCGCGTCTCGGTGTTTCTGTTCGGCACGCGACTGACCAATGTGACGCGGGCGCTGCGGGCACGCGATCCCGACGAGGCGCTGGCCAGCTGTTCGTCGACGGTGGAGGATTGGGCCGGCGGCACCCGGATCGCCACCTCGTTGCATACCTTCAACAAATTGTGGGGCAGGCGGGTGCTGGGGCAGGGCGCGATCGTGCTGTTGATTTCCGACGGGCTGGAGCGCGAGGCCGATGACAAGCTCGCCTTCGAGATGGACCGGCTGCACCGGTCCTGCCGCCGCCTGATCTGGCTCAATCCACTGCTGCGCTATGGCGGCTTCGAGGCCAAGGCGCAGGGCATCAAAATGATGCTGCCGCATGTTGACGAATTCCGTCCGGTACATAATTTGAGTTCAATCGAGGGGCTGATCGCAGCGCTTTCGTCGGCAATGCCGCCGCATCATGTCAGCCATATCCGCCCCGCAGCTTGAAAGAGGCTCCCATGCTCAATCGCGACGAAGACATTCTCAAAGCGGCTGAGGACTGGCAGAAGGCCGGTCACGGCGTCGCACTGGCGACCGTGGTCGAGACCTGGGGCTCGGCGCCGCGGCCCGCGGGCTCCAGCCTCGTGATCAATGATGACGGCACCTTCCTGGGCTCAGTCTCCGGCGGCTGCGTCGAGGGTGCTGTCGTCACCGAGGGGCTCGATGTGATCGCCAGCGGCCAGCCCAAAATGCTCGAATTTGGCGTTGCCGACGAGACCGCCTGGAATGTCGGGCTGTCCTGCGGCGGCACCATCCGGGTGTTTGTCGAGAAAGTCGGCCAATCGTGAAGCTTGAGACGCTTGCCGAGGTCAATGTCGAGCGCGCCGCGCGGCGGCCGGTGATCGTGGTCACAAGGCCGCCGATATCGAGGCCGATCCGCTGCGCGCCGATCTCGCAAAACAATTGCGGATGGGCAAGAGTGGGATGATCGAGGCCGGCGGCAAGAAGCTGTTTCTCAATGTCTATGCGCCGACCGCCAGGCTCGTCATCGTCGGCGCGGTTCATATCAGCCAGGCGTTGGCGCCGCTGGCGCGTTCGCTGGACTATGACGTGACAGTGGTGGATCCGCGTACCGCGTTTGCGAGCCCCGAACGGTTTCCGGATGTGCCGCTGATCGCCGAATGGCCTGACGTGGCGCTGCCGCCGCTCAAGGTCGATCCCTACACCGCGTTCGTGGCGCTGACGCACGATCCCAAGATCGACGATCCGGCATTACTGCACGCGTTCGAGCGCGATTGTTTCTATATCGGCGCGCTGGGCTCGCGAAAGACCCACGCCAAGCGCGGCGAACGGTTGAAGGCGCAAGGCGCGCGGGAAGCCGATATCGCCCGCATTCATGCCCCGATTGGCCTGCCGATTGGCGCGGTGTCTCCGTCCGAGATCGCAGTCGCGATCATGGCCGAAATCACGGCACAGCTGCGGCTCCCCCCGAAAGAAAAAGAAGCCGCGGCATGAAATTCGGTCCCGTCAGCCCGGCGGAGGCGATCGGCGGCGTCACCGTTCACACCCTGCGCCAGGGATCGCTGGTGCTCAAGAAAGGCACCACCATCGGTCCCGCCGAAGTCGAGGCGTTGAGGCGCGCCGGCGTCAAGGAAATCGTCGTGGTCCGGCTCGAAGACGGGGACGTTTCCGAAGACGCCGCGGCGGCCAGCATCGCCCAGGCCGTCGCCGGCGACGGCATCCATGTCGAGCGCGCATTTACCGGCCGCGCCAACCTGTTCGCGGCCAAGGCCGGCGTGCTGGTGGTGGACCGCGCAAAGGTCGACGGCATCAATGGCGTCGATGAAGCCATCACATTCGCAACGCTCTCCGCCTACAAGCCGGTGGTCGAAGGCGAGATGGTCGCCACCGTCAAACTGATTCCGTTCGGGGTCGAGGCGAAGCTGCGCGACGCCGCAGTGGTGGCGGCGGCTGGCGGCGCGGCTGGCCTCGAAGGTGGTGGACAAGACCTTGCGGGTCACGGCGGAGCGGCTTGTGCCTGCCGGCGCCTCCATCATGGCCGAGCGGCGCGTACCGCATGAGGAGGCGGCGCTGGCGGCGGCGATCAACGAATTGCTCGGCCTCGGTGCGGAACTGGTGATCGTCTTCGGGGCGTCAGCGATTGCCGACCGGCGCGACGTGATTCCGGCGGCGATCACAGAGATCGGCGGCGCCATTGAGCATTTCGGCATGCCGGTCGATCCCGGCAACCTGCTGCTGATCGGCAGCGCGGGCGGCGTGCCGGTGCTGGGCGCGCCCGGTTGTGCCCGCTCTCCCGTGGAGAACGGCTTTGATTGGGTGCTGAT
>WNFL01075671.1_pt1 | contig 13697 bp, 15 predicted proteins | sample 5400361 | NCBI WGS metagenome assembly WNFL01 (sample SAMN13153351, study PRJNA577476) | soil metagenome | isolation source: 40 cm soil on Douglas fir-dominated hillslope | place: USA:California | collected 2013-09-17
CTGCCCGTCCTCAAAGCGCAGGACGACCTGGGCATCGGGCCCGGTGGTGACCACGCTGCCGGGCGCGATCTGCTGGTTCTCGGCCACCGGCTGGTTGCCCACGCGGGCGCTGCCCTTGACGGACGTGACCGTCCCGTTCGCAAACGCGGTGGCCCCGACGAGCAGGCCCGCGGCCAAAGCTATGAGCTTCCCTGCGAAATTTGTGCGGCACATAAATCCCCCCTTACTATTTATTGTTATTGTAAGTGCTATTGGGGCGCGGCGTCGGCTGTGTCCAACGCCGGTCGCGCCATGGCGCGGCGCATGACGAGCGCCCTGGGCACCCGGAAGCGGACGATGCGCCAGTAAAGCCAGACGTAAAGCGCTATGAACGCGAGCATCGCGCCCTGCAGAGCTTCCGTCCGATCCCAGAAAAGAACCGCCGGGACCACGCCGATCAGCGCCATCACCCACAGAAACGGCGAAGTCAGTGCATTGCACCACACGCGGTCGTGGCCGCCCTTGTGGGCGCAATACCGGCGCACCAGCCGTTTGTGGATAAGCATGTGCAGATGCAGCCCGTCCGGGTCCCCCGGCGACTGGCCGCGCAGCATGCGCTTGCGATACATCGAGAATATCGTCTCGACGATCGGATAGCTGAGCAGCGTCAGGGCGAACCACGGCGAAACCTCGGTGTTGCGATGGACCAGCATCAACGCGAATTCCGCGATCAGGAAGCCGATCAGATAGGCGCCGCCATCGCCGAGAAAGAGCAGGCCCCTCGGAAAGTTAAGGACCAGGAAGCCGGCGATCGCCGCGCCCAGCATCAGAGCGCACCACATGATGGGCTCGTCGCCGACGGCGCGCGCGACGTAGGCGATGGCGCCCAGGAATAACAGCGCCACGACACCGGCGAGGCCGTTGAACCCGTCGACGATGTTCACGGCCTGGGAGAACCCGCCCACGGCGAACAACGTGAGCGCGATCGAAAAGAAGGTGAACTGCAGCGCCCAGTCGAAGCCCGGAAGCGCCCGGAAGCCTGAGCTCAGTGATGCGCGCGTCCAGAAGAAAGAACCCGAGGATAGCGGACCCGAACGTGAGCAGAAGTCTCAGCCTGACCTGGACGCGCTTCGTGAAGTCTTCCGCCAGACCACCTGCAAAAGCAAATAACCCGCAAACCACGGCCATCGACGCGAGATCCACCGCCGATTCCGGCGCCCCCAGCCCGCGCATTATGAGAACACTCGCGACAAAGCCAAAAAATATCGCGATGCCGCCGATGCGAGGCGTGGGCGCGATATGGAACTTCTGCGGACCGGCTCCCGGAAGATCGTGAGAAAAGCGGGCGTGAACAGCCTGATACCTGACAATGCAACAGCCGGTCAGAACAGCGACGAACACACCCCCTAAAAGTGCTTGAACCACCCCTGAATCCCCCACTACATCCCCAAGGGGCGAAGGGTGCCAGCCTTACGCGAGGAAATCCATAACGCCGACGGGAATCCGCCGCCTTTTTTTTGGTTCTAATACCAGGAATAAATTACAAATCTCTGGAAAGGCAGCGTTCACGAACCCGGGAAAATAGTAGAGGTTCGGGATATAACGTTCGGACGAATAGGATAAAAAAGCTTCGCTGGAGGGCGGTTTTGATGGTTACTTTCGAGGGCAAGAGAAGATCAACCCGGAACCGAAGGCCATTTAGCCCGTCCGGGAGTCGGATGGCCCGTATGAGAATCAGATCGAAGGGGTGGGGTCCGAGAGCGGTCGAATGAAAGCGATACCAAGGCAGAACGCTTGCTCTCCTCAGATATCCCCCGGTCATTGGGCGCCAGCTGACCGCTATGGGTATCTGCTGCTTGTTTTGGTACTAATGCCGGGCAATAAATTACAAAATCCACGAACATTCAGAAACCACGAACATAGGAGAGGTTGGAGCCAACGCCATCCTCGGGGGCAAATATGAAAGAGAAAATCTCTAAACAGAAACAAAAAATCCTTGTTCTCGGGGGCGACGGCTTCTGCGGGTGGCCCACGTCACTCCATCTTTCCTCGCTCGGCTACGAGGTCATGATTGTCGATAATCTTTCCCGCCGAAAAATTGACGTCGAACTCGAGTGCGAATCGCTTACTCCAATCCGCCCCTTGGGCGAACGGATTCGGGCTTGGCGTGAGGTTAGTGGCCAAGATATCGGCTACAAGCGCCTCGATGTAGCCAAGAACTACGTTGCCCTAAGCGACACGCTCAAGGAATTCCGGCCGTCGACGATCGTACATTTCGCCGAGCAGCGCGCAGCGCCCTATTCAATGAAGAGCGCCTGGCACAAGCGCTACACCGTCGACAACAATCTGAACGCGACCAACAATCTTCTTGCGGCCATCGTCGAGACCGGTCTCGATATCCACGTAGTGCACCTCGGCACGATGGGTGTTTACGGATACGGGCAGGCAGGGATGAAGATTCCCGAAGGCTATCTGCGAGTTTCAGTCAGGGGACAGGATGCAAAGATGTTCGAGACGGAGATCATGTATCCGCCCAATCCCGGAAGCATCTATCACCTGACGAAGACACAGGATCAGTTGCTTTTCCACTTCTACAACAAGAACGATGGCGTTCGCGTCACGGATCTGCACCAAGGCATAGTTTGGGGAACTCAAACGCCTGAGACCCGTTTGGACGTGCGCCTGATCAATCGATTCGATTACGACGGGGACTATGGAACTGTGCTGAATCGATTCCTGATGCAAGGCGCCGTTGGTTATCCCCTAACGGTTCACGGCACCGGCGGACAGACACGTGCCTTTATCCACATTCGCGATACCGTGCGCTGCATTCACTTGGCAATCGAGAAGGAACCTACCGAAGTCTGGCGAGTGCGCGAGCTAGCTTCGAAGGTTTCGGAGCTGACAGGGGCCGAAGTGCATTTTGTCCCCAATCCGCGAGTAGAGGCGGCGGAGAACGACCTACATGTCGCAAACGAGACATTTCTTGCAATGGGGTTGAAGCCCACGACGCTAAGCGATGGGCTGTTGGAAGAGGTCATAGAAATCGCCAAGCACTATGGCCATCGTTGCGACGTTTCGAAGATCCCTTGTGTTTCAGAGTGGAGAAGGTCGGCTGGCAAAGAGACTCCAGCGCGAGCGGCAGTAGATGTCGACGTATGACGGGAAGGGACAAAAGAACGCCTCGACTGCTCTAGCGCAATTTTGATTTCCGGTATCCGTGGTAGGCGTAGTGCAAAAAATAGAACAACGATTGCAGCAGCGATAGCTTTTCGACCCTTCTATAGACGGCCCACTGCATTGCCGCCGCTCTGAATTTATTGCTCGATACGGATTGGTTGTGCACCCTGTAATGGGCTAGAACCTCGTTGATCCCGATCGCCACTTTCTTGTTAGCGTCCTCGCGGTTGCTAAACATTTTTCGCAGTATTGCGAGCCAGAGGGCGTAATCCTCATGATGCCTCCGCAGCTTAAGGATTTGAAGCCATAGCCGATAGTCCTCGCGCCGCAGATCTTCGGGCATATACATCTTGCCGAGCGCGCGACTGTCGTACATCGCTGTCAAGCAGCCGATCACATTGGTTTTTAGCAGTTGCCCATAACTTACGGTCGGTGGCACTTGAATAATCGTGTGTCCCACGTTGCCTTGCGCGTCTATCTTCTTATAGGCGGTAAAAGAAAGTAGCGCACTTGTCTTCTCCATCTCCTTTATTTGAATCTCAAGCTTCATGGGAAGCCATAGGTCATCGCTATCTAAGAACGCGATGTAGCGCCCGGCGGATTGCTGGATTGCCAAATTTCTTGCACGAGCAGGGCCAACAGGTTCCTTAAGCGCAGTGACCTTTATGCGCTTGTCGGCAGATGTGAATTCACTAACAATGCGTAAGGTCGCATCAGTTGACGCGTCGTCAACGACAAGGAGCTCCCAGTCACCACGGGTTTGCTTAACGACGGACTGAATTGCCGAGCCTATGTATTGTTCACAGTTCCAGGCAGGCATGATCACGGAAACAAGTGGTGACGAGCTTATTTGCATATCAAGAATCTATTGTGACTACCTATTTGCTCGTCCAGACGAGCTTCCTCCGTATCGCTAAGCACGTGTTTGCCCAGTCTTACGTGTCGCAAAGAAATTCGTGGTGGTGAAACACTCCAATGTTTCGGAGTACGCCCCAATCCTCAAGGGGCCGAATAGCGGAGACAGCACTGAAAACTGAAAGCCGAAGTCGGACAGAAGCTCCCAAAAGTCCCTGAAGTATGTGCGGGAGTCTATGTTGCATCCGCCGAACTCGAATTGAATAGTCGATATACGCGACTCCAGCGATTTTTGTGCGCCATGCAATACCGAGACTTCATGGCCCTCCACGTCCAGCTTCAGGAGGTCTATCCTGCCGATGCCATTTCTCTCCGCGTAGCCATCTAGGGTCGATATAGAAACCGTCTCGCTGGCTCGCATCTCGATGCCACGATGGTCGAGATGTCGCTCATACAGGGATCCCAGGCCGGAGCCGGAGAAGTTGGAAAACAGAACGCGTTGTTCCTCCCGGTCGCCAAGTCCAAAGCGATTTACGATCACTCGAGGATCATGAATCTCCGCAAGAATTTCGCAATTCGTTTTTGTGGGTTCAAACAGATGCACCTGCGAAATTAGAGGCCCGCATACCCGGAGAAGGGCTTTCGTGTACAACCCCTTGTTAGCTCCCACATCGAACACGATTGACCCCGAAGTGAGAAATTTACTGGCCGCAGAGGCCTCCAGGCGCAATGTATGGCCGCCTATACCCTTCCCCTGCAAGAGTTGAAACGCTCGCTCGCCAGCCTGAAGGATTTTAATAAGCATCCCGGAAGACCTCTTCTTCACCGTGTTTAGCGGCGAGCTGGCGCATGTCAGCTCGGCGAGAAATAGGAACGAATTCTACGTCGAGCGAACCGTGGCACCAGCCTGAAGAGGGACGAACGCGCCTGGCGCAGCAGCAACAGGAACAGTTCGTACCGTCGCATAGTCGGCCTGTTCGTATGTAAACGCGGCAATTGTGACTCAATCCGCTTCTGAGCAAGCGGATTAATCTTTCCTTTGATTACCAAATTGTCGTATGGAAGATTCCATTTTCGGCAAGCAAACCACGCCGCGTACTTGTCGGTACGGCTGCTACCTGCAATTTCCAAGTCCCAGGCGCTTTCGGACGGGCGTAGAACGTCAACCAATACCGTCTTTTTCCAAATGGATAAAACTGTGGAGGCGCGATACAAGTCTCCACTCGGAACGCGGCCTACCGGCGAGCTGCTTGATATCTGCCGCGGTGGAGGTGGGGTGGGGTTCAGGCGGAGATAATCCCATTCCCCAACGACGGCATCTTGAATAAGCTGCACGACGTCTTCGTCCATGACGTTGCGGCGCAAAAACAAGTCGTCAAGAAACAGAAAAATGTACTCATGAGGGATGCGCTTCAGGGCCGTGAGTAAGTTGGCGGACCACCCCTCGTCCCTTCCGACTCTTACAGTCTCCACGCCCGCGCTGTCACAATCCAAATAGTTGCTGATTAGGAATAACCTAAAGGGACAGGCTGGCCAGCGAATCTGCAAAGCTTGGACGACTGATTGCCACAGATCGGAATATTTGTCGCATGAGGGAATCAGAATCGCAACGCGATTCGACAGTTGCTCCTGCGACCGCAGCGTTTTAGGGTCTGTCAACCTGGCTGATTTTCGGATAAACGAACAGAAGTGCGGTGATTGCGTAAACAGCGGTACCTACTACGGCGGCCATGAGGCTTGCCGTAAAAACGTCCTCCTTCGCTCCAAAGCCGTGGAAAAGCGCGTTGCTTATCCAGATTCCGACGCCAAAGCCGACAAGGGCAAGCGCAATGCGGGCGACAAACTTCAATAAACCAAAAATTTCGATACGGATATGTTTCGATCTCGCGAGAAGAATTGCGCCAGCTATTAGAGAGCACCACCAGGCAATTGCATAGACAGCTGCCATACCCTTAACGCCCCAAGGCCCTATTGTTAACGAAGGGGACGCGGCGTAGACGACTACGTAAACCAGGCTCATGACCGCGGCATCCCAGGTATGCCGCACCGAGATTAATGCTTTCATTACGAGGGATGCCAGAAGATTTGCGATCATTCCAGCCATCATCAGCGGAAGCAACCCGGCGACAGCTGCGCTTGCTTCTCTCGAGAAACGGCCGCGTTCAAAAACTGCAATGACAAGTTCATCGCCTACAGCAATGCTGAGCAGAAGCGCGGGTAACGAAACCAATACCAAAATGGAGAGTCCATTCTTCAGAGAGCGATCGAACTCTGCCGTGGCGCCCGCGAGGTAGAGCTCAGTCAGGCGAGTTCCCAGGATAGCCAGGGGTCCGACTACGAGTATCGACCCCACCGCAATCGAAATACGGCTGGCAAAGCCAAGGCTAGAAAGACTCCCCGCGTCTAGAAGACGCGTCCAGTAGGAATCCACTATTCCGCTAACGCTGTAACAAAGTACGGTTAGGGCCGCCACTAGGGTAGGTATCGCTGAACCCCGAAACTTAATCAGTCGCGGCCGACGTGCCAGATACACCCTATTACGAAAGAAAAGTATCGCAACCGCAGCGATGTGGCCTACCAACTGACCGAGCGGAATACTGACGATGCCCAGAGACTTCGAGAGCGCTAAGCCCGCAACGCACATTCCGCCGTAAGGACTCAAGCTCATCGCCGCCTTTACCTGGAAGCGGTTATTGGCATTCTCAATTGCGCCCAATACGCCTCCTGCGATACCTAAGCCTGCGGCGCACCAAGAGAGCACCGAAATTGCGTGGAACAGTTCAACCGGCGTACGTTCCGTTGCTAGGAGCGGGAAATACCACCGTGTCGCATAAATACCGAACAAAGTGGCGCCAACGGCTAGTGCCGTGACTGACCAGAAAAGATCAGAAGCAAAGCTCTCGCTGGTTTGGTCTGATGCGCGCGCCCTAACTAAAACAGGTACCCCGGAATAATTCAGCATGGCAGTGACGATGCCGAAGACAAACCAAGGCACGCTCGACGCGGCAATCAGGGTGTCTACCTCTATAGAGACCCCAAACATCGCGGCGATAATTAGCTGATTGCCGAGACTTAAAAACAATGACCCAGCAGTGATCGCGCTTAAAGCGACAGACTTGCGGTATATGCGCGCGCTCGGGATTGTCATTGCGCTCTTAGTTGATTGAGTTGGCTCGATGTCCAGTTGGCGAGCGAATGCGACATATTCGCAAAGAAAAATTACGAAGGAGTTGGGCGATATGTATTGGGTTGAACGACAGGCCTGGAAAAGCTAAAGAAGACATATCTGACCACAGCTGCAAAGGTCAGCGAGATGATCAAGTACAAGAGGTAGAGTGAGAGAGTCTCATTGACGAAACTCGCGAATAGATACCAGGGCAGAAATGAGAACATTGCCCATACGCTCTTTCGGTCCCACGATTGGACTCGGCCAAAGAGGTAACCTAAGAAAAAGTACCCCAGAAAAATACCAGGCAACCCGAAATGCCAAAGTAGTTCTCCCGCAAGCGTGACTACCGCCGCACTCGTGTCAAACGAACCAAACGCTTCCGGCCAGAAACTTATATTTGCAATTATTCCCGCTGATTGAGGTTTATCGGGCCAGAGCACTCGTGGAACAAAGCCGGTAACGATTGAAATCGCCAAAGGGATACCGTAACTGATTCCCTGCTCGTCGGTGAATGAAAGAACTCGTACCACCGATTCGGGGCCGTGAAAACGTCCAAAAAATGGCAAGCTGGACTCAACCTCTACGTTTGTCTGCCCATCCTTTTGCCCCGATCTGAAGTTCGCGTATGTGATATTTAAATAGACGAATGCAAAAACTAGCAGGAACAAGGCCGGTGTAAGTCTTATCGGCTTGACAAGTCTGTGGAAGATAACAAGGGTTCCAAGCACTGGAGTTAGGAGGAAAACCGCTGTCCAACAAGGAGTCCACATGCCGTGACTATTAAAAGGTTGAACAGGCTCCAAGTTCTCAATCCCCTTCGCTTCAACGTAACAGCCAGGCAATACAAAGCCAATAGTTGCGCTAGAAATAACGGGGTTAAGTAAATGCCAGCCCCGGAACCTTCGCTGGAGCGAATGTCGTCAACGTTTTGGAGAAAGTAAAACACGCCTCCAGCACTCTCCATCCGTAGGTAAGCCGCTGTACTTGCTACGGAGGAGGAGAAAAGAAGTGCGAACAGAATCAAAATATTTGAGACTCGAACCTCTCCTCCTCCCGTTCCGCGAGAGTTCGGTCGAAAGCCCAATCGATGTCCGAGCATGAAAAGGATGACGGAAAAGATTACGAGCGCCTGGCCGAATAAAAAGTATGAAAATCTCTCCGCCAAAAATGTTAGCTGCAGGACGGAATAGAGAACCTGAACTCCGGAAAGAAGAATGAGCAATGGCCATATGGCGAATTGCAGCAGGACATAGACCAGGAATATGTTTTTAAGTGCAAAGAGATCAAACGTGCCTCTTTTGGACTCTAGCAACCACGAGCCGATCACGAGCACAAACAAGATGCTCGAGGTCGCGACTACGGCCAGGGCATGTTCTTCATTCATTCGCCATGCCCGGTATCGTCTGTCTGCCATCAATTTCTTCGGACGCGTAGGTTTTGGTCACCGTGTCTAGCTCTCGCGCCGCCGCGCGCAACACTTCCTCCACCGTGATGTCTTTAACGCACTTGAATGTAGCTTCTGGACAGGATCCGTCAGAAGAGAAGCAATACGCGCACGGCGTGCGCCGAGAGACGGCAACCGAATCCCTGCCCCAGGGCCGCCAAAACTGTAACGGGACAACCGACGAAAAGATCGCTACTGTCGGAACATCATAGAGAGACGCAATATGCATCGGGCCGCTATCAGCCCCAATGAACATACGAGCCGCTCTGATCTTTGCTGTTGATTCGGCCAGAGATAGTTGCCCGATGAGGTTTTCTACCTTTGGTGATGCCAGCTCATTCGTAATCCTAGTTCCCAGTTCGCATTCTGCTTTCCCCCCTATCAACTCAAAGCGGAATGATGGATAAAGATCAAGAAGCTCGTGTATTAGTCTTGTGAAATTCTCTAGGGGCCATTCTTTGTTTTTATGCTTTGTCCCTGGGGCCACGACGATGACGTTCCCAAGCTTTCGCATGGGCTGTATAGGCGAGTTACGCTCTGGAATATGCCGCGGCGCATGCCGTGAAACCAATAAGGCGGCGGTTTCCATGGCGGCATCTACTTGATGAACGAATACTCCGGCGTCCGCCTGAGAATTGCGTGCCAACAATAGCGTTCCGTGGGCGGGGCCGACTATTACGTTCTTTCGTATTCCGAAAGCCGCTAGCAAAAAAACTTTCTTTAATCTCGACGAGATGCTCTCGGAGCTGAAGGGGAATACCACGCAGGCTGAGCACTGCAATTTTCTTAGTGCCGCGCGAATGCTTCGGAAATCGGCCCAAAGGGATCCGACCCTGAACTCGATGACGTTATCCAGGCAATCGGTTGCAATTTCGAATCTGGATGCGTTTGCCGGATGACTCTTCCACCGCGGGTGCGCAGAAGACGTGGTGAGCAACGTGATGGACGCACCAGGAAATCGGCGCTTGAGTTCTCTAAGAGCGGGAACTATTACTACGAAATCTCCAATGAAGCAGTGTCGATACACCAAGATAGACGACGGGGTAGTGGCGGTGCTTGAGAACAAAAACTTTACGCAAGCGTTGACAATCCAATTCCCCGCGCGGGTTATTGCGCGAGCACACAGTAGGCCGGGGTCATAAAACGCCATTGCAAATTGTGGCAGACGCGCTGCTCCGAAGACGTGTCTACGGGGCCCCGGTCTTTTTCCATCCAAGCAACGATGCGAGTTCAGCGATTCGGGTAGATCGCCGGGAGTCTAGCGATGAGCGCTTGAGTGCATCCAAGATAAGTGCGGTCGCCACTGCGACTATAAATGCCAACAATCCGGCTAGAAGTGCAATGACCACCCGTTTGGGTCTCGACTTCTTTTCAGGGACCACGGACGCGTCCAGCACCTGTATTAGGGTTGCATCCTTCGCCTCGTCAATACGCGCAATTTCATATTGTCTTGCAAGAACTTCGAAGAGCGTTTCGTGATATTTCATATCGCGAAACCTCCTGCCGTATTCCAACGCCACCCCTGGTGCTTTGCCGAAGGGCATCATCACGTCGCCCTTGGTAATGGTTGGATCTTTCTCCAGCTTTGCGAGTTCTGAACGCAATCCCAAGACCTCTTGCATGATCCGCTTCATATCGGGATTGCTTTCAGTGGCAAAGGATCTCATTGCGGCAAGTTGGATCTCTTTGGCAGTAATCTGGGCTCGAAGCGATGCGGCAGCGGCGACTGTCAAGCTTAGCTGTCCCTGGGGATTCATCAGGCCCGCGCTCTCGCTGAATTTCTTAAGCTCCATCTCCGCGAGCGTAAGGTCGTTTCTTGCTTTTTTTAGCTGCCCCTCGAAGAAAAGTCGTCGTTGGCTTGCTTCGCCGACCGCCAAATTCAGAGTTTGATTGCGCAGCTCTTCGACATAGGCGGTGGCCATATCGGCCGCTCTCTTTGGGTCCTTGTCGTCGACTTCTATATTGATGATGCCTTCACGACCTGCGACTATAGATGTGTTGCGCGCCAACTCCCTACGCGCATCGAGCATGAGGTCTTCGCCATACAAGCGCAGCAAGTCGGAACGCTAATTGATACGTAAACATCGCTTGGATTCTTCAGTCCCAGCGCCTGGCTTGCGCCACCACCGGCCAACGCACCCAACTGGCCAAGTATCGCAACCGCGTTTGATTGCGATTGCTGCGGAGGCATTATTTTTGTGACGCCCGTGTACCAATTGGGCAAAGCAAACGAAATTAGAAGTGCGAGGACGCTGGCGGTGGCGGGTAAACCTAAAACGAGCTTTTTGCGCCGTGCGAGCGTCAAAAAAAAGTCCAGAACCGATGAATCTTCCTCGTCACGCTCCACCGGATTGTTGTCTTGACTGGACATTCGCTACCTGTTCTTGATGACCGTCAGTGCAGCGGCACCAAGGCCGAACTGATAGAAGATCTGCGTCCAATCTTTCAGATCTTTGGTGAACGTGGTTCTCGTCAGGTCTTCCGGAACGATGATGGCGTCGCCGGGCATCGGGCGAAGTCCTGAGAGCGATCCCATGAGAAATCCACTGCGGCTGCTGATCACCGAGCCGTCCGCCCGCAGCACGTAGATGCTGCCGCGGTCGGCTTCCTTGCGAGGGCCGCCGGCTTGGGAGAGGTAGTCGGACACGTTCTTGTCGTTGCGGTACAGGAAGGCGGATTCATTGAATACGGTGCCGAATACGGTCACCATTCCTGGCCGCTGCGGCATGATGAGGCGATCGCCGTCCTCGAGGGGGATGTCCGGAAGGCTTGCGATGGTAGGTTCTTCGGGGAGTTCCAGCACGATGCGGCCCGTGGGCTTGAGGGTCCGAAGGCGGGCGACCATTGATTGCTGCGCGTCCTGTTCGGCCTTCAAGGAGGCGGCGTCCTCTGCGCTTGTCACGTTGCGCGCGCGGGTGGCGGCGGCGCGCTGGAGGTCGCGCTCGTAGTCGAGGATAGCTTGCTTGAGGCGCTCTTCCTGGTTCTTGCGGGTGGAGTCGCGGGTGAATTCAGAGCCGAACAGGTAGGCCGCGCAGGGTCTCGCCAGGCTTCGCTTGATAGACGCCGGCATAGTTGAATTCGCCTTCGAAGCTCACGACCACGGCGCGGCGCGCGGCGGGGGCGCCGATGTCGGTCTTGGAGAAGACGGTGATCACATCACCCGCGCTCAGCGGGAGATTGTTTGTCGGATCGTTCTCGAGCACGGCTTTCCCGAGGTTGAAGGGAATGAGCGAGGTGGTGAGGTCTGCCGGATTCAGGCGCTCGATGACGGCGTAGTCCCAGTTGATCTCGTCGCCGAGCTTGCGCACGTCCATTGAGAGTTGTCCCTGCGAGAGGGTCTCGATGCGCACTGCGAGGTTCTGGCGGCGGTAGTACTCGGGCGTGATGAGCGCTTCTTTCTCAGGTATGAGGTCGAGCACGCGCATGCCGGGACGGAACGGGTAGCGCAGCGGCGTCGCAACGTTGCCGCGCAGGGTGACCGCGTTGTCGAAGCGCGGCAGGATCGCGAGCACGGAGACGAGATCGCCGTCTTTTACTGGACGCTTCGCCGTCTCGGCGTCGAAGTCGAACTGGTCGACCGCGCGGGTCTTGCGATCGTCGATGCGCTCGATCGTGACGCGCCGCGACTGCGCGGTGGTGGCGAGGCCGCCGGCGTACTGCATGAGGGCGCCGACGGAGGTGTCGTTTCCCTTGAGCTCGAAGATCGCCGGGTTGTTCACGCTGCCGGTCACGGCGGCGAGCGGACCGATGGGCGGGATATAGATCACGTCGCCGGGCAGGAGCGGGGCGTCCTTCGACTTGTCTCCCGAAAGAAGCAGGTCGTAGAGGTCGACCTCCGTCACGACCTGGTTACCGCGCTTGAGCTGGATGGTGCGCATCGAGCCGCGCGTCGAGGGGCCGCCGGCGGCGAAGACGGCGTTGACGAGGGTCGAGAGCGAGCTCACGGTGTAGTTACCCGGCCGGCGCGCGTGCCCGACGATGAATACCTGCACCGCGCGTAGCTGCCCCATCGAGACCAGCAGCTCGAAGTTGCGGAAATTGCGGGCGACGGCGCTGCGGATGTGGTTGGTGAGGTCCTGGTAGCGCACGCCGGCGACCGGAACCGAACCCACGCGCGGGATATTGACCATGCCGTTGCGGTCCACCACCGCGCGGTAGTCGACTTCGATCTGGCCCCAGGCCCGGATCAGGAGTTCATCGCCCGGTCCGATCACGTAGTCACCAGTGACCGCGATGTTGTCGACTGGAGCGAAGGTGGTCGGGGCGTCGAAAAGGTTGTAGCCGAAGAGCGGCAGCATATGGCCGGTGGAGGCCCATATGAAATCCTGGAATTCATTGCGCTCGAGCGAGAGATCGCGCGTGACGCCGGGGGCGGTGAACGCGCCGCGGCCGCGCTGCTCGCTGCCGGGCTGCAGCGGCGTCTGGCCCTGATTCTGGTTGATGCCCTGATTTTGATTGATGCCTTGCTGCCGTCCCCCTTGCTGCGGAATCTGCCCCGGGAATTGCTGATAAGGAAAGTAGGGGCTCGGAACGAAGATCGGCTGGCGCGGGTAGTCCGGGTTGTTGGTGATGGTGGGCGACTGCACCTGTGGTGTTTGCAGCGGATTGACCTGCTGCACTTGCCCGCCCATCGTCGGCGAGTTCTGCTGGCCCGATTGCGGCGAGGACATGATGCCGAGGTCGTCTTGCCGCTGTTGCTGCTGTTGATACTGCGCAAGCGAAGGGCTGCCGACGGACGCAAGCAAGACGAGCGTGCTTAAAAGCAAGCGGCGGAACAGCATGGAACCCCTGACCCTCCCCTGAGGAAGCGGGATTTTAGCGCGGAGTAAGGCCGAAAAGGTCCAAAAACTAAGGGCTTGCGGCTAGGCGGGGTGTAATTTTTGCGCTGCCCCCAGGAAATCCGAGTAAGCGAGCGCCAGCCCCTCGTCGAGCGGAATGCGCGGCTGCCAGCCGAGCGCGCTCAGCTTTTGTACATCCAGCAGCTTGCGCGGGGTGCCGTCGGGTTTCGAGCGGTCGTGGACGATCTCGGCGTCGATGCCGACGACTTTGCGGATCCGCTCGGCCAGCTCG
>WNFL01192769.1_pt2 | contig 13696 bp, 8 predicted proteins | sample 5400361 | NCBI WGS metagenome assembly WNFL01 (sample SAMN13153351, study PRJNA577476) | soil metagenome | isolation source: 40 cm soil on Douglas fir-dominated hillslope | place: USA:California | collected 2013-09-17
GCGCGCACCGCGCGCGGCAGATCGTCCCGGGCGTCGCGCGGTCCACAGACGATCACGCCGCGCGAGCGCCGGGACAGCTCCCGCGCTGCCGCGTCCAGCGCCGCCTCGTCCGACTCCAGCCTCCCCGGCGCGATCCGGACGGCCGGGGGAACCCCGTCTGGTGTCGCCGAAAAAAAATTATTTTTTTTTGGGTCGTCCGGAAGGGGACCCGGCCGGGTGAGCGGGATGAGCGGTTCGCGGAAGGGGGCGTTGAGGTGGACGGGGCCGCGAGGCGTACCCAGGGCGCGGGCAACCGCGGCCGCCGCCAATGCGCGGAGGTGCCGTAGAGCCTCCGGCGTGCCTTCCGGAATACCCAGGTCGGCAAAGAACCGCACGTGGGTGCCGAAGAGGGAGCGCCGAACCCGTGCAGCTCGGGCGGGCGGTCCGCGGTGAGAGCGACGACCGGCACGCGGCTCGCTTCCGCCTCCAGCAGCGCGGGGCAGAAGTGCGCGCCCGCGGTGCCCGAGGTCGCCACCACCAGCGCGAGCTTCCCAGTCGCCTTCGCCGCCCCGAGCGCGAAGAACGCGCCGCTGCGCTCGTCGACCACCGATCGCACCGAGAGCCGCGGCTCGCCGGCGCAAGCAAGCGCGAGGGGAGTCGACCGCGACCCCGGGCAGATCACTGCCTCCGAGGCGCCCGCTGCGCACAGCTCGTCCACCAGGGCGCGCGCCCACAGCTCGTTGGTCCCCGCGCTCACCTGGGCGACTCCAGCGCGTCGAGCAGGGCCCGCGCCTTGAGCTGCGTCTCCATCCACTCCGACTCGGGCGAAGACCCCTCCACGATGCCGGCTCCGAGGAACAGGCGCGCCCCACCACCTTGGAGCAGCGCGCAGCGGAGCGCCACCGCCAGCTCGGCTCGCGCGGGACCGACCAGGCCGACGAGACCGGCGTAGAGGCCGCGGTCGAGCTTCTCGTGCTCCGCCAGGAAGCGCACCGCCGCGGCGGAAGGGACGCCGCCGACCGCGGGTGTGGGGTGCAGTGCCGCGACCACCTCGGCAAGGCCTGCGCCCGGACGCAGGCGCGCGGCGATCGGCGTATGGAGGTGCGCGACGGTGGCCAGCTCGCGCACGACCGGCGAGGCGGGGACCTCGACCGTCTCGGAGATGCGCCGGAGCGCCGAGGCGATGTGCTCCACCACCCACTCGTGCTCGCGGAGGTCCTTCGGGCGGCGCAGCAGCGCCGAAGCTTCCGCCGGGCGCGCCGAGCCCGCCAGCGCCTCGGTGCGCAGCTGCTGGCCCTCCAGGCTGCAGAAGCTCTCGGGGGTGGCGCCGACGAACGCGCCGCCCCCGTCGCCGGCCAGGTGGAAGGTGCGGCATTGCGGATAGGCGCGCTCGAGGTGCGCCGCGAGCACTTCGGCCGCCAGCGCCGCGGGGACGTCCACCGTGCGCGCGACGACCACCTTGGACAGCTCGCCTGCGCGGATCCGTTCGAGGGCCAGATCGACGAGCGCTTCCCAGCGCGCGCGGCCGTCCTGAAACACCGGCGCGCGCGAGCGCGCCGGAAGGTCCCGCTCGGGTGCTGGCGGCTCATCCAAGGCACGTCGCGCAGCGTCGAGGGCGGCCTGCAGCGCCCCGCGCGTCTCTTCGCCCTCCGCCGCGAAGGTCGCGACGTGGCGGCGGCCCCCCTGCTCCCAGACGAGCAGCCGCGGAGCGGAGAAGCGGACCGGGGCGAATCCGCTCCAGACCGGACGGGACGGATCGAAGGCGATGGCGCCGAACCATGGCCCCGGCGGTCTGGGGCGCGCATCCGCGGGACCGTCGAGCCACGAAACCCCGTCGGTGCGCGACAAAGCGCCGAGCAGGGCGCCCAGCCCTCCCGCGCCCGTCTCCCGGCGCACCGTCTCTCCGTGGGCGCGCAGGCGGAGCCCCCGCTCCGGGTGCGACCAGGAGAACCGGAGCGGACCCAGGCCCGACGGCGCAGCGCCGGGCGGTGCCTCGGCGCAGATGCCCGCCAGCCTGGGGATTCCGGCGGTGTGCAGCGCCATCTCCTCCTCGCTCCTTCCTCTTGCTCCCCGCCGCAGGCCCCGCTACATACCACTTGTTTCAAAACGTTTTGAAGGCTCTGATGCAAGCGATTCGTCCGCCGAACCACCGCGGCGTCCGCGACGCGACGCAGCGCACGGGAGGTCCGTTGAAGGCAGCAGGCGAAGACGCGCGCCTCGCCCAGCGGCGGCCTGGCGCCCCGACGACCGTGGTCCGGCTCCCGGGCCCGCGCGGTCCCGTCGAGCTGGGAGGCCGGGCATTCGTGGTCATGGCGGGTCCTTGCGCGGTGGAGAGCGCCACGCAGCTGGAGGAGGCCGCCCGGGCCGTCGCCGACGCCGGATGCGCCGTCCTTCGAGGCGGGGCTTTCAAGCCGCGGACCAGCCCCTACGCGTTCCAGGGCCTGGGCGCCGACGGCGCGCGGCTCCTGTTCGAGTCCGCCCAGCGGAACGGGCTCGCCGCGGTGACCGAGGTGATGGAGCCGGGGCAGCTTCCCGCGCTCGAGCGCGCCTCGCTGCTGCAGGTCGGCGCCCGCAACATGCAAAACTTCGCTCTGTTGAAAGCGCTCTCGCGGCTGCGCAGGCCCGTGCTGCTCAAGCGCGGCCCGGCCGCAACCGTGGAGGAGTGGCTCCTCGCGGCCGAGTACCTCCTCGCCGGCGGCAACGACCAGGTGGTCCTCTGCGAGCGCGGCATCCGCACCTTCGAGACGGCCACCCGCAACACGCTGGACATCTCCGCCGTCGCGCTGGCCAAGCAGCGCACGCACTTGCCGGTGGTGGTGGATCCCTCGCACGCCGCGGGCCGGCCCGAGCTGGTGCTGCCGCTCTCGCTCGCCGCCGCCGCAGCCGGCGCCGACGGGCTCTTGGTCGAGGTGCACGCGCGGCCGGAGGAGGCGCTCTGCGACGGCGCGCAGGCGCTGCGCCCGCGCGAGCTGCGCGAGCTGATGGATCGCCTGGCCCCGGTGGTCGACGCCGTCGGACGCGTCCTGTGGCGTCCGGAGCCCGCCCGCCGGGCGGCGCTGCGGTGAGCGAGCAGGTCCGCGAGATGTTCGCCTCGATCGCGCGGCGCTACGACGCGGCGAACGAGGTGCTCTCGCTCGGCGTGCACCGGGGATGGCGCCGCGCGGCGGTGCGGCTCTCCGGCGCGGTCCCCGGCGATCGCGTCCTCGATTGCGCCACGGGCACCGGAGACCTGGCGCTGGCGTTCAAGCGCGCCGTCGGCCCCACCGGCGAGGTGGTCGGCACCGATTTCTGCGAGGAGATGCTCGCCCCGGCCCCGGCCAAGGCGCGCCGGGCCGGGCTGGAGGTCCGTTTCGAGGTGGCCGACGCGCTCGCGCTGCCGTACGCGGATCGCTCGTTCGACGTGGCCTCCATCGCGTTCGGCATCCGCAACGTCGACGATCCGGTGCGCTGCTTGCGCGAGATGGCGCGCGTCGTCCGGCCGGGCGGCCGGGTGGTGGTGCTCGAGTTCGGCCAGCCGCGCGGCCCGTTCGGCGCGCTGTTCCGCGTCTACAGCCGGCAGGTGATGCCCGCGCTCGGCGGCCTGCTCACCGGGAACCGCTCGGCGTACGAATATCTCCCCCGCACCGCAGCCGCGTTCCCCGCGGGCGACCGGTTCCTCGCCCTGATGAGCGAGTCCGGCTCGTTCTCGCAGCGGGGCGCAACCCCTCTCCTGGCGGGCACCGCATACGTATACGTCGGGACAGTCCGCTAGACCGAACCGGTCTGCAGCTCGGGGCCGCCTTCGGCGCGGACCCGGGCGATCTCCTCGGCCAGTACCTCGATGGTCTCGCGGATCTGCTGCTCGGTGTGCGTCGACGTGATGAAGAACCGCAGCCGCGCCGCGGTCTCCTCCACAGCGGGATAGAGGATGGGCTGCACGTTGATGCCCCGCTGCCGCAGCGCCTCGCTGACTTGAAGGCTGTGCAGCGAGTTGCCCAGGATGGCGGGCACCACCGCGCTGCCGGCGGCGAATCCGGTGTCGATTCCGCGCTCGCGCGCCACCTTGAGGAACAGGGCGCTCCGCTCGTGCAGCCGCTGCACCTTCTCGGGGTGGGCCTCGATCTGGCGGAGCGCCTCGAGAGCCGCGGCTGCGTTCGCCGGCGAGATGCCCACGCTGTAGACGAATCCGGGCGCCGTGTACTTGAGGAAGTTCACCAGCGTCTTGGAGCCGGCGACGTACCCGCCGCACGAGGCGAGCGACTTGGACATGGTGCCCATCCACAGGTCCACGTCGGCCCGGTCGACGCCGTGGTGCTCGCCCACGCCGCGCCCGGTCGGGCCGACGACGCCGATGGAATGCGCCTCGTCGACCAGGAGCAGCGTCTTGTACTTCTTCTTCAGCTCGACGAAGCGGGGCAGCGGCGTGATGTCGCCGTCCATGCTGTACACGCCCTCCACGGCGATCAGCACGCGCCGGTAGTGCGGCCGCAGCTGCGCGAGCTGCTTCTCGAGCGCCTCGAAGTCGTTGTGCGGGAACGGCCGGCGCTTCGCACCGGAGAGCTTCGAGCCGCCCAGGATGCAGTCGTGCGCCAGCGAGTCGTGGAGGATGAGGTCCTGCGGACCCATCAGGTGCCCGATGACGGTCATGAACACGCCGTGCCCGGACACGGTCACGATCGCGTCCTCGCATCCCAGGAAGCGCGCAAGCTCCTGCTCCAGCTCGCGGTGCAGCGGCTTCTCGCCGCTCGCCACCCGGCTGGCGGACACGCTGGTCCCGTAGCGCTCCACGGCGTCCTGCGCGGCGCGGTTGACCTGGGGATCGCCGGAGAGGCCCAGGTAGTTGTAGCTGGACCAGTTGATCATCGTGCGTCCGCCGATCACCGAGGTGTCGTTGGTGACCCGCTCGTGCACGTTGAAGTACGGGTTCTTCAGGCCGAACGCGGCGACCAGCCCGAGGCGCTGCTCCAGCTCCTGCACCTCCGGGAACTGGTCGATCCGGTAGCTGGACTCGTCGACGGCGCGGCTGATGGCCTGCGGCTTGCGCTCCTCGACCGGCTTGGCCCTCAGGTCGAAGTGGTGGGCGCGGGGATGGAGGTGGAGGTCGACACGTAGGTCGGCTTGGCGCCGTGGCCGCGGGCGCGCAGGAAGCGGGGGTCGCGGTGCCGGAACTCGCCTTCCACGCCGCGGGCCACCGCCAGGACGCGGCCGTCGCGCGACTGGAGCACGATGCTGCCGCGCACGGCCTCGCCCGCGGACTGCTCCAGGGTCAGCGTCGCCCGCAGCGGCCCCTCGGGCAGCGGCTCGAGCTGCACGTACTCCTGGATGCCGATCGGGAACCCCGCCCGCTCGAGCTGGGTCCAGGCCCAGTAGGCGGCGAGCTGGAACGCGCCGTCGAGCGCGAGCGGATCGATCGCCCATTGCGTCCTGCGGGGCTCGCGGATCCAATCGGAGGGACGGCTCGTCTTCACCCACCCGACGATCCCGCCGGGCGTGACCTGCTCGATCTCCACGATCGCCCGCAGCCGCGGACCGTGGAAGGTGTAGCCGTCATAGAACTCGGCGAGCGCGAGCGGCAGCTGCGCCGGGCCGGACGGCGGCGCGGCGGGTGCGGCCGAGCCGAGCGCCGAGGCGACGTCGGCGCCCACGGTGGCGAACCCGACGTAGCTGGGGACGCGCGCGGGCTTGCCGTCCACCGACGCGGCGAGGCTCACCGACAGCTCGGCCTGGGGGCGCGCGTCGCCGCGCACCGTGACGGCCAGCTGCGCCGCTTCGGCGATGCGCACGGGCTGCTTGAGCTGGAAGTCGCGCACCAGGATGGGCGAGCCCGCGCCGGCGGTCGCTTCCAGGGCGGCAGCCGCGACCGCATCGAGCGCCGCGGCCAGCGGCAGCACCGGCTGGCCGGCGAGCTGGTGATCGTCGAGGTACACGTGGTTGCGGCGCGACACGTCGATTCGCACCCGGTGCGTGGTGCGGCGCTCCGGCCGCGCCGTGGCGAGCAGCACCGGACCGCGCGTTCCGGCCTGCAGCGCGGACAGCAGCGCCTGCTCTCCGATGCGGTCGTCGATGAACGGCACGCCCTGCTCGGCGAGCGCCGCGCGGGCGAAGCCCGGAAGGCGGGCGACCATGGCCGTGCCGTCCCAGGGCGGATACTCGAGAGCCAGCGCCCGGACGCCCTGGTGGACCTCCGGGAGGAGCTGCGCGGCGCGCGAGAGCGCCGCGTTCGCCGCGGAGTAATCCACCTGGCCAGCGTTCCCGAAGCGCCCCGCCCACGAAGAGACGAGCACCGCCGTGCGCAGCGGATCCTTGGCCGTCGCGGCGAGCGCGTTGGCGAGCCCGGTGAGCTTGGGACCCAGGACGCGCAGCACCGCCGCATCGTCCTTCGCCGCGGCCGCGCCGTCCTCGGCCACGCCGGCGGCGTGGACGAGCGCGGTGAAGGGGCCGAATCCGGCGCGGGCGCCGTCGAGCGCGGTACCTGCGGGAGTGGTCACGTCCCATTGCACGTAGACCGCGCGACCGCCGGCGGCGCGCACCGAGGAGAGCGTCGCCTCGACCTGCGCGTCGGGAGCGCGGCGCCCGACCAGCGCGAGGGCGCACCCCGATCCCGCCAGCGCGGCGGCCAGCCTGGCGCCCACGCCGCGCCCTCCGCCCGTCACCAACACCACGTCGTTCGATCCAAAAGAAAGCGGCTCTCCCGCCTCGCACGCCGCGAAGTCCGCCTCGTAACGGCGGCCGGCGCGCAACCCCACCTCGGGCGCGGCGTTGCCGGAGCGCAGCTCGGCGATCAGCGCATCGGCGATCGCTTCGGCGCCGTCCGCGGGATCGACGTCGATCGCCTTGACCAGCTCCTCGCTCCGCTCGCGCGCGAGCGCCTTGGCATGGCCCGCAAGCGCCGCGCCCAGCAGCGTGCCGGCGGCCGTTCCAAGCATCCCGTCCTGCGCAGTGGCGACCACGAACGCGCCGGCGTGCGCCCGCGCCAGCCGCTGCGACCAGAGGAGCGCGTCCCACGATCCCTGGCCGTCCAGGGTGGGGCCGGGCGCGAGGCCCGCGAGATGGACGACCGCCCCCGTCGGCCGCGCGGCGGCTGCTGCACCGGTCGGCGTGTCCAGATCGGCGACCTCGACCGTGTGCCCGAGCTTCTCCAGGCGGCCGGCGAGCGCCTCGGCGACGCCGAGCCGGTCGCGAGTGACGAGCACCCGTGGCGGAAGGGGGTTCTCTGCAGGCGCTGCGCCGGCCAGCGGGACCTCCGCCGCAACGGGCGCGAATCGCAGCAGCTCGGGCCCTGCCTCGGCCAGCGCGCCGAGGGCCGCCGAGAGCATGGGCGCCGCCGGAGCCGAGCGGGGCCCGACGAGCGCCGAGGCGACGTGGTCGATCAGATGCTGCACGGTGGTCTGCGGCCCTAGCAGGGTGCGCGGCAGCCCGCCGATGCCCGGCCAGGCCTTCTGGATGTCGCCGTCCAGCTCCACCGTCATCAGCGAGTCGAACCCGAGCTCGCCGGCCAGCGTCTGCGAGGTCTTGAGCGCTTCCACCGGGAAGGCGCTGATGCGGGAGACGAAGCCGAGGATCTGGCGGGAGATCTCTGAAGTGTCGACGGTCGGGGTCGAGACCGGGGTCGGGGGGGAGATCGAGGTCGGGATCGAGGGGGAGGTCGAGCTCGAGGCCGGGGGCGTCGGGGCGAGGGCCGCTCGAACCTCGGCGGGCACCGCTACGCCGCGCTGGGCGAGCGCCTCGGCCTGTTGCTGCAGCACCTTGGCCTGGGTCTGCAACAGCGCGATCTGCTCGCGGAACAGGGCGACCAGCGGATCCATGTCAGCTCCATTCTGCATCGGGGCGGGCGCCGCGAGGACGAGCGGCTCGGAAGAGGAGGGCTGCCGCTCGATGGCCCAGTAGGGCTGGGTCTCGATGGGAGTTGGCGGCAGCGTGACGAGCTGCGCGTCGCGACCGTCGAACAGGGCGAGCGGCTCCACCGGAGCTCCGAGCGCCCAGAGAAGGCCCACCGCCTGCGCGAACCCGGCCAGGCCGTCGTCGTCGCGGGCGGCCAGTCCGAGCTGCGCGGTGCGCTGGTCGGAAGGAAGGGTCGCCTTTGCGAAAGCCGAGAGCGTGGTCCCGGCCCCGACGTTCAGCCAGACTCGTCCGCCCAGCGCCGCGGCGCGGCGCAGCGCCTCGACGAAGTCGACCGGCGCGGTCGCGTGCTCGACCCAGATGCGGCCGATCTCCGCCGGGTCGGCCGGGTACGACGCAGCGGTGATGCCGCTCACCACCCGCAGCTCTGGAGCTCGCACCCGCACGGCGGCGACCAGCTTGCGCACCGTCCCCGCCACGCCGGCGAGGAGCGGCGAGTGGAACGCATGCGAGACGTCCAGCGGCGTGACCTTGACGCCCGCGGCTTCGAGAGCCGCCGATGCGCGGCGGACCGCCTCGCCGGTCCCCGAGACCACCGTCTGGGCGGGATGGTTCAGGTTCGCGACCACCGCGCCTTCGATCCTGCGCAGCGCCTCGCGGACCGTCGCCGGGTCGGCGGCAGCGCTGGCCATCGCACCGGGGTCGTCGAGCTTCAGGCCGACCATCGCCAGGCCGCGGCGTGCAACCAGCCGCAGGCAGTCCTCGTCGGACAGCACTCCCGCGGCCGCCGCCGCCGCGAACTCGCCCAGGCTGTGCCCGAGCAGCAGGTCCGGGGTGACGCCCATCCGGCCCAGCATCGCGTGCAGGGCGAGACCGACGGCGGCCATCGCCGGCTGGCACACCTGCGTCTGCATCAGCTTGCTCTCGGCGTCGGGTCCGGCCACCGCCGGGTACAGGAACGAGCGGAGCGTGCCGCCTAGCTGCGCGTGGAGCTCCGCGCCCAGCGCGTCGTCGAGTCGATCCAGCGCCTCGCGGAAAGCCGGGACCTGCTCGTACAGCTCGCGCAGCAGTCCGACCCTCTGCGCTCCCTGACCCGGAAAGAGGAACACCAGCCCGCCTTGCGGGAACGGACCCTGCGCAAAGGCGACGCCCGGCGCGAGCTGGACCGGGCCGTACGGCTGGGGCTCGTCGTCCGGGGAAGGCGGAGGCATCTCCGCCTCGCGCGCCTCGAGCGGCGGAACAGCGTCGTCGAGCCGCTGCCGCAGCTGTGCAAAAGAGTCGGCCACCACCGCCAGCCGCGCCGTCCCGTGGACCCTGGAGGCGAGCGTGCGCGCCACGTCGGCGAGACCGGCGCCCTCCTGTTCGAGTCGTCCCAGCGCCGCGGAGAGGTCGCGCGCATGCCGGGCGACCAAACCCGGTCGCGAGGCGGCGACGAGGAACAGCTCGGCGCGACGCTGTCCGGCCCGCGCGCGACGCGCGAGCAGGCGCCCGGGCCGGGGCGCCTCCTCGAGGACGACGTGCGCGTTGGTGCCGCCGAATCCGAACGAGCTGACCGCGGCCCGGCGGGGATGTCCGTCGCGCGTCTCCCAGGCGGTCGGCGAGCTGGGCAGGAAGAACGGTCCGTCGCCCAATCCCAGCTTCGGGTTCTGCTCGGTGACCGAGGGCTGCGGTGGAAGCGTGCGGTGGTGCAGCGCCAGCGAAGCCTTGATCAGACCCGCGATGCCGGCGGCCGACATGGTGTGGCCGATGTTGGCCTTGACCGATCCGAGCGCAGTGCGCGCGCCGTCGCGGGGAGTCCAGCCCTGCTCGCGGAACAGCTCCGCCAGCGCGCCCACCTCGACGACGTCGCCCACGGTGGTTGCCGTGCCGTGCGCCTCGACGTAGCCGACCGACTGCGGCGGGACGCCGGCGTCCACGTAGGCCAGGCGGAGCGCCTCGATCTGCCCGCGTTGCTGCGGCGTCATCGGGCCTTCGCTGCGCCCGTCGTTGTTGCAGGCCGAGCCGCGGATGAGCGCGTAGATGCGGTCGCCGTCGCGCTCGGCGTCGGCGCGCCGCTTGAGGATCACCGCCCCGACGCCCTCGCCCATCACGAATCCGTCGGCCCGGGCGTCGAACGGGCGGCACTCGCCGGTGCGGGAGATGGCGCCGATGCGCGAGAAGCTGACCAGGTTGTCGGGCAGGAGGTTCAGGTACACCCCGCCGGCGACCGCCGCGTCGATCTGGCCGGCGCGAAGGGCCAGGAGCGCCTGGTGCGTGGCGACCAGCGCCGACGAGCAGGCCGCGTCGAGCGAGAGCGCCGGCCCTCCCAGGTCGAACTGCTGGGCGACGGTGGCCGCGATCATGTTGAGCAAGTTCCCCGGCATGCTGAAAGCGCGTAGGGGGGTGGCGTCCTGCACCAACGCCTCCAGCGCGCGCGCCGAAGCCGCGTCCGGCTTCCGCCCGAACTGGCCGTCGAGCAGCTGCAGCGCCCGCAGGCGCGTCAGATGCAACTCCTTGTATTCGCTGACCGAAGCGCCGACGAAGACGCCCGTGCGGCGGCGCGGGAAGCCCTTGCGCTCCCACCCGGCGTCCTGGAACGCGCAGCGCACCACGTCGAGCAGCAAGCGCTGCTGCGGGTCGGTCACCTGCACGCGGCGCGGCGGCAAGCCGAAATGCAAGGCGCCGAATTCACGGATCTCCGCGTCGTCCAGGTACGCGCCCCGGCCGATGTAGGCCTTGTCGGGCGTCCGCAGCGAGTCGTCGAGGAACAGCCGGGCGTGGTTCCAGCGGGACGCCGGGATCTCGCGGAAGGCGACGGTCCCGCTCCGGATCAGGTCCCAGTAGGACAGGGGGTCGCGCGCCTGCGGGAACCTGCAACCCAGTCCGACGATCGCGATGTCCAGGCACTGCCTCCGGTCCGTAAGCGCCGCGTGCTTAGCGGCTTGTGCCGCTTTACGTCAAGATCGCGGAATCCCTGCCCGGACCCGCGGAGTGTGCGTCAGGCCACATTTCAGATGCGGAAGCGCGGATGGCGCTTCTCGGGTACAGTCCGCGCCCGATGCGGGTCCTGCTGACCGGTGGATCGGGGTTCGTCGGGTCGTACGTCGCCGAGCAACTGGCGGCGCTCGGCCACACGGTCCGGGCCCTGGTCCGCCCGCGCTCCGATTCCAAGTTACTGAAAACATTGCCGAATGTGGAGTTCGCCCCGGGCGCCATCGAGGACCGCCCCTCGCTGGACGCGGCGGTCCGCGGCGTGGACGCGGTGGTGCACGTCGCGGGGCTGGTGAAGGCGCGGCGGCCGGAGGAGTTCTTCCAGGTCAATTCCGAAGGAACGAAAAATCTGCTGGCCGCCGCCGAGGCGCATGCGCCGGGCCTGAAGCGCTTCGTGTACGTCTCGTCCTTGGCAGCCGTGGGGCCCAGCGGGGACGGCAGCCCGGTGCACGACGACGCTCCTCCCCGCCCGGTCACCCACTACGGCCGGAGCAAGCTCGCCGCCGAGCAAGCGGTGCTGGCTGCCAGGGATCGGCTGCCGGTCACCGTCATCCGGCCCCCGCTCATCTACGGGCCGCGCGACCGCGAGACCCTCGCCTTCTTCACCTCGGTGAAGAACGGCATCCTGCCGGTGCTCGGGGACGGCCGGAATACACTCAGTGTCATCTACGGAGAAGATTGCGCGGCGGCCGTCGTCCGCGCGGCTACGGCGGACGGCCCGAGCGGCCGGTCCTACTTCGTCGACGACGGGTCGGTGTACGTCTGGCGCGAAGCCCTGGCCGAGGTGGAGAAGGCGGTGGGCAAGCGCGCCTTCTTCCGGCTGGGGCTACCGATGCCCGTCGTGCAGATCGCCGCCGCCGCCTCCCAGCTCTACGGAAAGGTGACCCGCACCGCCCAGATGCTCACGCTCGACAAGCTGAACGAGCTCAAGCAGCGCCACTGGGTCTGCGAGGGCTCGGGCGCCCGCCGGGAGCTGGGTTGGCAGCCCCGCACTTCCTGGGCCGAAGGCGTGACGAAGGCGGTGGCCTGGTACCGCCAGTCCGGCTGGCTCTGAGCTGGCGGAGGCTAGGCCGCGACCTGGGTGCCCGGAGGCAGCAGGCGGGCGATCGTGTCGCGCAGGTCGCCGATGGTGCGGATGCGGCCCAGTTCTTCGTCGGGGATGCGGACGCCGAGCTTCTCCTCGAAGTAGCTGACCAGCTCCATCACGGCGACGGAGTCCATACCGAGGGTCGCGATGACCGTCTCGCGAGTGAGCTGGGACAGCTTGCGGTTGTCCACCTCGAGCGCGGCCTGCTTGAACATCTCGACGATGTCGATGGTCTGGGCCATTTCGGCTTCACGCTCCGGTCAGCTTGCGCATCAGGCCGCGGGCCTCGTGGCGCGCGCGACCGACGAGTGAGTAAGCCAGGTGCTTCGCCGCCAGCAGGCGGTTGCCCATCGCGCCCGCGGCGCGCGCGCCTTCCCTCCCCAGCGTGCCTCGGAGGTACATGTCGCGCGCCTTGCGGCGCTGCAGCTTGCCCGAGCTGGTCTTGGGGATGCTGCCGGGCGGCACCAGCGCCACGTCCGCCACGGCGAGCTGCAGGTCCTCGCTCACCTTGGCCACGATCGCCGCCCGCAGCTTGTCGGGGTCCCGCTCCCGCGTCTCGACCGCCACCACGACCTCTTCGGAGGCCTTGCCCGGCCGCGAGAACACGGCGGCCGAGCCGCGGCGCACCCCGTGCAATTCCTCGACCGCCCACTCGATGCGCTGCGGGTAGTAGTTGCGCCCGTTGACGATGAGGATGTCCTTGAGGCGGCCGGAGATGTACACCTCGCCGTCGACCATGTAGCCGAGGTCACCGGTGCGCAGCCATCCGCCGGGGCGGTCCAGGCCGGCTGCCCGCGTCGTCTCGGGATCGTTCCAGTAGCCTGCGGTCACCGAGGGGCCGCGGAAGCAGATCTCGCCCACGTGGCGGTCAGGCAACAGGCGCCCGCGCTCGTCCTGGATGGACAGCTCGTGTCCTGGGAAGGCCCGGCCGCAGCAGACCACCTCCATGGTGGCGGCGCCATTCGCCGAGGGCGCCGCCTTCCGGTCGGCGTGGTACCGCTCCTGGTCGATGCGGTCGGTCTTGAACGGCTCGCCCAGCCGGATGAACGACATGGCCAGCGTCGCTTCCGCCATTCCGTAGGAAGGCAGGAGCGCCGTGGGCCGCAGACCTGCCGGCGCGAACGCGGCGGTGAAGCTGCGGATGGTGTCCGGCTGGATGGGCTCGGCGCCGCAACCGAACACCCGCATCCGGGAGAGGTCCCAGCGCGCGATCTGCTCCGGGCGGGCGCGCCGCGTGACCAGCGCGTAGGCGAAGTTGGGCGCGAAGGTCATGGTCCCGCGGTGCTTGTGCATGGTCTCCATCCACAGCGTCGCGTTCTTGATGAACGAGATGGTGGGGATGTAGACGGCCGGCATGTGCACCACGATGGGGCACAGCACCATCCCGATGAGCCCCATGTCGTGGTACAGCGGCAGCCAGGAGACGGTCACGTCGCCCGGGCGCCACTGCAGCCCATCGTGGAGGATGGCCTTCGAGTTCGCTATCAGATTTCCGTGCGTCACCACCACGCCCTTGGGGGCCGAGGTGCTGCCGGAGGTGAACTGCAGGAAGGCGATGTCCTCGTCGGCGGGGTGCGGCGGCGGATCGATGAGCGGAACGTCCGCGCGCAGCTCGGAAGTGAGGACCACGCGCTCCAGCGTGGTCACTTTGCCGACCGCGGACCAGAGCACCTTCCCGACGCGCTCGCTGGTCACCAGCGCCTTGGGCCGGGCCACGTTGAGGATGCCCACCAGCGCGTCCATGAACGCGTCCAGCTTCCCGAGCGAAACGGGAGGGTAGAGGGGCACCGGCACCACGCCCAGCCAGAGCGCCGCGAGGAAGGTGGGGATGAAGTCCTCGCC
>WNFL01287576.1_pt1 | contig 13694 bp, 20 predicted proteins | sample 5400361 | NCBI WGS metagenome assembly WNFL01 (sample SAMN13153351, study PRJNA577476) | soil metagenome | isolation source: 40 cm soil on Douglas fir-dominated hillslope | place: USA:California | collected 2013-09-17
TCGTTACCTCCTTGGCTGCTCCGGTTGCTTCCGGCTGGAGCGGTCGCCGGGTGGGCCTTGCACCCACTGGAAAACGCCGCCTTGTCACGGCGCACACCCACAACAGTCATAGGGATGGTACGCCGCTGCCTTGCGTTACCTTGAACAGGCCCTCGTCATCGACCCTTCATATGCGCCCGCAATGGCCTTGGCCGCCTTTTGCCACGCTGAGCGTCGCGTTCAAAACTGGATGCAAGACCCGGAAGTGGAAGCAGGAGACGCACTGCGTTTGGCCTCGCGTGCTGTCGAGCTCGACAAAGACGATGCTAATGTCTTTTGGATGGCTGGATACGCTATTCTTCGCTTGCAGATGGATCTACCGCGCGCAAGAGAATTGGTCCGTTATTCCCTGCAACTCAATCCGAATTCGGCCATGGCTTCAGCAATAGCAGGCGAGATGGAAGCAAATTTGGGGAATACCGGCGAGGCACTAGAACAGGTTTTTCGCGCAATGCGCCTGAGTCCTCGCGATCCGCGAGGATGGTTCATCACATTAAAGGCAGCCTGGGTTTACTTCGTCGACGGACAATTCGATCAGGCCATATCCGCAGCAAAAACCGTATTGAACCGGAACCCCCGCAGCGCTTAAGCGCTTCGGTTTCTTGCCGCGGGCCTCGCCAAACAGGGACGATTGAATCATGCGGCAGATGCCATACGGGAAGTTCTAAACATTGAGCCGCAGCTGACTCTGACAAAGCTGCGCCCACGTTTGATGTATATTGGAGATAGAATCTGGCAAAATTATTCAGAGGCATTGCTTCTCGCCGGATTACCCGAATAGCCCTGCCGGAGCGGACCTATGAATCCGGCAGGGTTGGAAATCGACAGTCCTGCAGGCTCGGACGTCGGCTCCTGGCCCGACTCTGCCGACCTGGACGTTGCAGCAAGTTGGCTGCTTGCAGGGGTACACCGGTCGTGCTGCCAACGGCGCTGCGAAGGCAGCGCGTGACCCGGACCGGGCCTCGCGCCGCTTTGGTTTAGATCAGGTTCAAAAATCAAGACCTTTGAAACTGAACGCAGCCTTTCCTGGGCGGCGAGAAGTGCGGAAAATCCACTTGCGGAGTCGGTGATGTGGGCTCTCAATCGTCCTTGAAGAGGAGGTACCTCGCACCCTCGTGCGCCTCGCGAAGGAGTAAACATCATGACCCAGAAGATCACCGTTGAAACCAAAATCTCCGCACCCATTGAGCAAGTCTGGCGCGCTTGGAATACGCCGGACGACATCAAGCAGTGGAATTCTGCGTCCGACGATTGGCACACGACGAAATCCGAAGTGGATTTGCGTGTCGCCGGTGCTTTTTCATCGCGCATGGAAGCCAGGGATGGCAGCATGGGCTTTGATTTCGCTGGGACCTATACGAATGTCGTCGAGCATAAGTTGATCGAGAGCACTTTCGGCGGCAGGATACTGCTGGTCGAGTTTATAACTGGGCAGGATGGCGTCACGGTACGCGAAACCTTTGACCCTGAGTCGACGCACTCCATCGAGCAGCAGCGTCAAGGCTGGCAAGCCATTTTGAACAACTTCAAAAAGCACGTTGAGTCGAATCGACGAGCCTGATCGAACTTCGTCAGTATCGGACACGAGCGCGTTTTCGGCTTGCCGGAGACGCCTCCCGTAGTCCTCGGTAAGCAGACACGAGAATTTCGAGCCAGCAATTCCAACGCATTGGCCTATGCAAAAATTAGGTGCAAATCTCCGCGCATGCCTCTTCATGGCCCTCCTTCACCGTCGCCGGCATGCGGTCGCCGCGGCAGCTATCAAGGGGATAAACTGCCAAACCCCTCCAGGTGGGTTGATCTTTCCGCTTTTGAAGGCAGACCGGCTGTCGGCAGCGGTGCCTCGCGACGGACGACGATGACCCACAGCGGTCACGGGGCTGGCGGTGCCGCGGAACGGGAGATATGGAATATTTGGTCGAGATTTTCCTGGCTCAATCCGGCCTTGCACCAGAGAATTTGACCACCTTGGCCCACTTTTCGGTTTCATCCGCGATTAGCTTGCCAAAATCGGCAGGCGAGCCCGGCAGTACGGTGCCGCCAAAGTCGGCAAGCCGCGGCTTCATCTTGGGATCGGCGAGGGTTGCATTGATCTCCTTGTTAAGCCGCTCCACGATCTCGGCCGACGTGCTCTTCGGAGCGCCGATGCCAAAAAACGCGCCGGCCGCAGCGGCGCGTTCCTGGGCAGAACTGCCGCCGCCGGGCGTATGGCGGACATTGGTGATGGTCTGCGCTCGAATTCTCAACCGGTCTTGCGAACAATCGTCGATTTATAACCTCCTGCCGGCGTGTGAAACGCCACGTTGAAGCGGTTCCAGCCATTGATCGCGACGATCGCCAGTGTTAGTTGCGTCAATTCAGCCTCGGTGAACTGCTTGCGCGCCATGTCATAGACAGCATCCGGAACGTGCTGGTCTTCAAGTCGAGTGACCGCTTCGGCCCATGCGAAGGCGGCGCGCTCACGGCTGCTGTATAGCTGCGGCGCCTCGCGCCACGCGCTGATCATGTACAGGCGCTGCTCGATCACGCAAGTGTCCCGCGGCCTTTGACGCGTCGCCAATACAGGACATCGTGTCACCGGAATCTATCAAGCTTCGGCGGCTAAAGCGTCACGCCCGGCATCCGTGATCCGCACGCGGACGACCTTGATTGTTTGGCCGTGCCCTTTACTGGTTTCCGGCTCCTCCGTCGCGAGGCCGACATGGACAAGGTCAGCTAGACTAGCATGTCGGTCGTGAAGCCGTGGGCAAGCATGAGCGCCTCGGTTACGCCGAGCGGCCCCGCCTTCGCGAGGACCTTGAGCGCCCGGAGGTCCGTCCAGCTTAAAGCCATTTTGCATCACTCGGCTCAACACCATCAGTTCGTCGAGGCTTCCGGCCCGGCCAAACCTTGACCGATGGCGCCGCTACCTTGTTGCCACCTGTCCCGTTGGGCGAGGTCACCTAGGGCGAGGTCGAGAGCCCCTCGCTGAAATCCAACGCCGGCCCCATCGGCGCGTTCCTCAAACTATCGGTCGGAAAGCGAGCCGCCGAGTCACAAGCTGCAAACCAAACCAAGGCGATGCTGGCAAACACGCACAACCCCCAGGATCACACCTGGAGCCCCGGCCCTTTGGCAACGAATGCGAGATGAGAGCCGGGGCCCGCGCGAGGCGAGATCGGCAACCTCACGCAGGAATCCAACGCCTGTCACAGTGGCGCGTTCCTGGGTTGCGTTTAGAGAGGCGTAAGCAAATGGCCCAGAGCATCACCGCATCGACCGCCTGGCGGCCCTGGCCCTGGCAACCGTATTGCCGGCTTCTCGGTATGTGGCATGACCTCGATCTTCGTCGGGACGACGAGGCTCCCAGAGTGTACCGTGCCTTCCCTGGGGCGCTGCACAGCGACGATCGCATGGCGGAGCGACCACGTGTTGTGTCCACAAACCCGGTGAAGTGGGACATCTATTTGGCGCGCCCCTCGCCGGCCAAGTTGCTTGGCGTCGTTGAAGCGGTCAGCGAACGCGCCGCGATCGCGAAGGCGGCTAAGGAATTCAAGCAAGACCCGGCGAAGCTGATCGCGGTGCGCCGCCGCTGATGGGGAGCAAACGTCCGCCATGTGGTTGACAACGGGGCGGCCCTCGGGCCGCCCTTTGCTTTTTCGGGATGAGGATTTTCTATCAGCAGCCACCCAGGGGCAAGTACAACCAAGCAAATCGCATAGCTGATAAGCGCAAGACTGACAGTATTGCTGCCGGTTAACCTTCGATCTACTGTCGTGTGCTCGGCGCCCTGCCACGCGAGGGATCAGGGATGCACTACTCAAGAGGAGTAAACCGTAATGGCAAGAATGATCTTCGCCATGCTGGCATTCACAACCGTGATGACGATCCAACCTGCCGCAAATGCGGTGCCCTACTGGCAGTGGTGCTCCCAGTATTTCAGCCGGGGCACCTCTCACGCCTGCGCGTTCAGTAGCTGGGAGCAATGCATGGATACGGTGCGAGGCATCGGCGGCTACTGCTACGCCAATCCGTACCCTGCGCCGCCGGCCGCCAGGTCAGCTAGATCGAGCCACCACGCAGCACGGGGTTGATGCGGCCCGGCGACACCTTGCGTGTGCTGACGCCGGGGTGAGGGAGGGGGCGGTTGATAGGCGGCAAGAGGGGCGCCTACGGGCGCCCTTTCGATTTCCGGCTCGCTCCTAGCAATGATCCGCGCACCATCCCGATACTGGATCGTGTCTCTTGGATAGAGCCTGACGGCGGTTGCCGTGCAGAGAACTTGCCTCGCGGCTAAAATCCTCAGTGAAAATCGGCGCAGCCGTTGATCGATCGCACACTTAATTTGATGCAGTGCGCGCGACGAACACTACCGCGCACCGGACGCCGTGACGTAGATAATCGTCCCCAGGGCCAATGCGAGCATCAGATGAAACCACACCTCGACTCTTTCCATCAAGTCGTCCCTAGCTTCCTGCTGTCCTGGTTGCATTGACGCCTCACATCTAGCAGGATTCAGTCTGCAAATTGAAACGGGCTGCGGGGACACTATGCCTTGCGTTCACTGTGGGCACCTGCTGGTCAACGAAATGAGCGATCAGCACTGGAACCACGTATTCGGAAACCAGCTTCTCAATGTCTTGCGCTGTGCGGCCCAAACTGTCCGAGCAGCCCGCAATTTCGATGCCTACTGGATGGACCAATATAAACCGGCAGTGAGGGTCATCAACTGCATCGTGTCGATCAATCGAAGAACGGCATTCGCTGCTCAGAGGTCTCTTGAATTCCAGAATGCTAATCCGAACGTGGTCTCAATCACCGATTTGCAGGCCATGCTTAACGCGTATCCCACTCCGAATCAGTTTATGCGCACCAGCCTCAACTACGAGGCGCGGGCGAACACACTCAATGCGGTCGTGGGCTGGTTGGTAGGCAACGTAAGCGGCAACGGCTCACCACACGAGCAACTGAACAATCTCACGAAGTGGGCCCAGACTGCCCACCCGAGTGGGTATCTCGGTCTTCAAATTCCAGGGTTCGGCTTAGCAAGTTTTCAATACCTTCGCATGTTGTTCTGCGCATGTACGGTGAAGCCCGATATGCATATCTTGAACTTTGTTCGACGGCACGATCCAAAGGCTAATGGGTTCGGAGCGATAAACGTCATCGAGCAGCTAGCCGCCGGTCTTGGCTTATGCGCTCGCCATTTGGACTTGGCTATTTGGGAAAATGGTTGGGCAGGGAATGCGACGGAACCGTAAGGAAAGCATCCGAACCGGTGTCGGCGCGCCTCCGCCAAGCCAGCTTCCAATCTAGCGAGTTTCAGCCGGAAGCCGGGGGAGCTACCCCCGGCCCTCGGCCTAACAATGGGCGGACGACCTGATCGCACATGTGGGGAGCGACCCCGTGCATCAAGAATTGCGAACCCGTCTAAGGTCAGGCCAACCAAGTAGCCGTTGGCCCCGGCGCGGGGATCGGCGTGCGCCGGGGCCAATTACGACTGATCGCCCCGTGGCGGATAAGCACTATGAGGCTTTGTTGTCGGTCGGCTTCTCGACACGTTCGACAAGGATCGGAAGGGCGTGTCCGCCGTGCAACACTTCCACGCATCGCCTGGGCGTTTTTCGGCATTACGGAATGTCTGAGCGCGGCATCGGTATCTGTGGAGGTCGTTGAACGGGCTTGGACACCGTGGTAGGCGCCGATCGCGGCGGAAGCGTCGAGATCCTGTCAAGAACGTACTGTTCGAAAGTCTGCATGTCGTTGATCTGGCGCGTGGTCTGCTCCTGCCCGGCCGCGAGCCGCTCGATACTGCGCTCGATTCTTCGCGCCATCTGCTCTTGACTAGTGGCGACACTGGTGGCGATACGGTCGAGGCTCTGCCGTACCGCGTCACGATCGATCGATATTGCTTTGAGCGAGGCGGCGTCTCTGGTCGCGTTGCCGTAGGATTGCCAAGCCAAGGCGACAGCTACGCCAATGGAAAACGTGATCAGGTAGCGGGCAAAGACGAGTGGATCTAGTCTGCCGAGCCTGCCGAGCGGATCCAGGTCGCCGAGTGAAGGTCGCCAACTCGGGAACTGGTCATTTTTCAAATCGGCTAGGCGAATAGCAGGTGCCTCGACGGACGCCTTGAGGGGCACCGTGTCCTCGTCAAGAAACTTGGATTGCGTCGGTCTCGGCCTGGCATTCATCTGTACCTCCCGTCATTGTTTATCGACGGTGGCCAACCCGAGCATTTTTTGTCGGTCGGTTTCTCGACAGCGCCGTAAAGAAGTCGTTCCTAGTCCCCGCAATTCTTCTTCGACGTTGAAGACCGAAGGCGCGGCTTGGCCGTTAGCGGCGCCCGCCGAGCCCCGCCGATCGCCCTTCCGCCGGACGTGGCTATTTTAGTTGAGTCCGCATGAGTGGATGGCACAGCGGGTCTACACGGGTGTCTGCCCTCTGAGCGCAAGCGCTTAAATCCACTACGGGACCGTCACTGTTGCCGCTGGCATAAGGACCAGTGCCGTAACAGCCGGCAAGCCCAAGCGACAAACACAAAATAGTCAGGTACTTCATCGCTTTCTTTCTCCATTCCGGCGAATCGCCACAATGCCCGCGTAGGCGGTCGCGTCGCCGAAATAGGTTTGGATGTCTGTACGGTTGCACACGTCATAAAAATTTTTCACGCGACCGGCACCCCTGAAAAAACCGCACCAGGCGCCTGCGCGCCGCGTGCCAGCGGGTGTGATTCCGTGTTAGTGTCGTAGCTTCTGGCGCCGGCATTTCCTTCGGCGGCGCTGGGAAGGTGTACCGGCACCTTCTTGCGGGGCATTGTTCCTGGTCAGTGCGATGAGCGACTCTTGTTGCGCGTCACTCCTCGATCGCCTTCCGGCCGGCGGCAGTAATCTGGAGGCGAATGACCTCAACTGGCTTGGCGCCAGCCTTCATGACCTGGCGTTCTGCAGTAGCAAGCTCAGCGCGCAAGAGGCCGGCGACCATGTCGCTATCGAACCCATGGGCGCGCACAAGCAGTGCTTCGGTAGCGCCATGCGGGCTGCTTTCGAGTAGCTTTAGCAGCTCTAGCGTGCGGCGGGGTTGCGGGCTGAGACGGCGTTTCCGAATGGTCATCATACGTCCAGTATTGGACGCAAGCTATTTACTTTCAATTAACTGGCGAGCCGTTGGGCCGCTTGGGCATGGGGGACTAATATCACATCAAGGGGCCCCGTCGGCTCACGGGGAACATGGCAACGAGAAAGGTCTAGTGTTGCGGGGCGGACACGCCTCTTAGATCCTTGTCGAAGGTGTCGAGAAGCCGACAGACAACAGCTCAGCACAGTCGTTTTGTCATCGCACGTGGCTGATGCAGATTCTCCAGGAGATCAGCCCGGCGTTGGCCCCGGCGCACTTCCCCACACCCCACCGTGCGCCTGGGCCCGCGGTTACTTCGACGGACTCACCGGTCCCGTTGCTGAGGGCGGGACCGGACGTCGAAACAAGACCTAAATCCCCCTCAGGGGGCATACGCGCGAAGGGGACCAAGGTCGCGTGCGGGATGTCCTCACCGCGTAGAACCGCACGCAGAAGATATTACGCACGGCCGATCAGGCATTCCGTGGACCGAAAGGTGGCCCTCAATAGGAATATTGCTGAAAGCGTCGGCATCCGGACATTGGGGCTAAAGTGAAATACCTCTGAAGGCGGATCATCTGTTCCAATTCTCGCTGCGCTCACCATGGCAGCCAAAACCAAAGTAGAAATCGACATCGACATCACGCCCGACATGCTCGCGGCCGGCCTTCAGGTGCTCGTCGACTCTGGCGTGCTCAACCGTAGCGGAGGCAGAGAGCTACCCACTGGTGCCGACGAAGGGCTTGTTACCGACATCTACAAAGCCATGATGCGGGCCCGTTCTCGGGATGCGGCCGTACAGGTGACGTTGCCTGGCGTGATCGAGCCCGGCGCTGAGCTTGTCGTCAAGAATGACAGCGACCAGCCCATACGCGTGGTGGCCGACCCACACGAAACGTTAACGCTCAAGACGCGCGACTAAGGAAAAGGGTAGGCGGAACGCTGGGAACGCCTGGCCGCTTTTCGTCAGTCTTCTTCCGGTGGAAGCTTGGACAGCAGGTGCGGCCAGTTGCGAGCGACGATGCCGCGTATTTCGTCATCCACTGCAGCTATGACCTCGGCGCCTTCCTCAAAGCGCGCTGTCCGCACTTGGCCCGACTCTGCCGACTTGGGCGCTGCAGCAAGTCGGCAGCTATCTGGGGAACACCGGTCGCGAAGCCCACGTAGTCGTGAAGGCAGCCCTTGACCCTGAGCGGAAGTCGACCACCCGATTTTGCCGTGAAGTGCAACACACCATCGTCGTTACGTGATAAGGTGTGTCGTTGGTTCGGGGGAGCATTGAGACGGCGCGAATTCATCACGCTTATCGGCGACGGAGTAGGACCTTGCAACAGCCACCCAATCATCATCTTGCGCAACTGAACATCGGTCGCTTGCGCTACGAGGTCGACGATCCGCGCATGGCGGATTTCACCAACAATCTTGCGCTGGTGAACGGCTTGGCCGAGCGCAGCGTCGGTTTCATATGGCGCTATATCGACGAGAGCGGCAATTCAACCGCAACGCGCCCTTACGCCGATCCGCGCATCGCCATCAATCTATCGGTTTGGGAGAACGTGGAAGCGCTCGAACGCTTCGTTTATCTAACCCTGCACAAGCGCTTCTATGGGCGACGCTCTGAATGGTTCGAGCATTTCGATGGGCCGTATTTCGTGATGTGGTGGGTGCCTGCCGGCCACCGGCCGAGCGTCGAGGAGGCGGTCGCGCGGCTCGATCACCTGAAAGAGCACGGCACGAGCGACTACGCCTTCGATTGGCACATGGCATCCGCACAACTTTGGAAGACGGCGCGTTGTGCGCCCGCAGGACAGGTGGCGTAACACCAAACGCCAATCCTTCCCTCGCCGGCATCCGACCGCCCCAGCAGCTATCCGGGGCTAAGCTGCCGCTCGCGGCTTTGCCGGGACGAGTCGGTCCACTCAGCGGCAAGCAAGGGGTGGGCCTTCGGGTCGCCCACCTGGCTGATGCGCAGAGAGACGTGGCCGGCGTCACAACGCGCATCGTGGGCAAGAACTTAGAATCGCGAAAGACTGGCCCAAGTGATGCTGCTCGGGCTCTATCTGCGACCGGCGCAGAGCATGCCTGGTTGATCCAGGGCATCGACGATGTCTTGGCGCGGGAAGCGCGGGCGCAGTTGCAGAAAGATGAGGCGCGGAAAGGCGGGAACGTCGCTTACGGATTCGCTCGGTGCTCTGGCGCGATAAATTGTGGCCCGGTTCGGTCCGCCGGCGAAGGCTGGGCCGACCACTGGCGCTCAGGGGCCGGCCCCCCGGATACGAGCACCCGACCATCACCGTCGTCAAGGTCGCCCAAGTTTAATCGTCGTTCACCGGGGCATGCCCCGCGGGCTTGCGCTTTGCATCATCATCGTCACCTACGTTAATGCGCCGACGCCACTATTCATAATTGTATGCGGGTGATCTTCGATAAGGCCAACATCAGGCGTTCGCTAGCGGAGATCAGGCTTTGGCTAAACGGCTCAGGTGCCGAACTTCTCAGAGCGGCCCCCGAGGATCGTGTCCGCTTGTGGCCGGTATCAACGCGCATCGACACGACTGGCGACAGTGATAATGACCCAAAGCTCGTGGATGAGGTCACGGCGTGATGGGCGTTCGGGCCAGCACCAGCTGTTGTCGTCGCTGGTCGCGAAGCGTGCTTTCGCGTCTCGGCAGGTGCCGGCCGCGGCAGGGGCACTGATATCTTGGAAATGGTGTGCCGCTCGATCTGCTCCAGGCTGTCAAAATCGCGCGCAATCCGCTCCTGGGCGGACGCGAGCTGCACGACGCTCAGATTTACCTGCTGCTGGCTGGCTGCGCGCTGATCGACGTTTTCCTGTACCGCAGCGGGATGCTGCTTATCGAGAGAGGGGGCAGCGAAGGTCGCCGGCGCGGTCACGTCCGGAGTGGTCTGCGCAATGGCCGCCAACCCGCCGAGCTGCAAGGACGAAGTCTCGACCAGCGGTCGGGCCGCATCGCTGCAGGATTGCCAAGCCAGGGTGGCAATGACACCGATGCAAAACGCCACAAGGCAGCGGGACATGGCGCGCAGGTCTCGCTCCACAGCAACGAGGCTCCGCCCGGCATTTTTCGGGTCGTCCGCGGGGGGCATGGTTGCGTCCACTGAGGACTTGATGGGCAACCAAACTACGGAGTACTCGGATCGTCTGAGGTTCAGCACGGAACCCATAGGCACCCTCCTTCCAGCTGAGACCATTGTCGTGTGAGTCGTGTGAACGGAGCAAGGGCGGAGAGCAGCGGCGCCCACTATCCACAGGAAATCCCTGTGGTTTGAAGCTCAAAAGGTCCACGAATATACAGAAATTCGCCTGCGAGCGCGCCGGCTCCGGCGCGAAAAAGCCACGGCCGATGTTAAGCGCCGGAATCTCACGCCGGTTTAGGTCCGATGGAATATCTCGCGACGCCGCCACCCCATCAGGTCGTGCCGGCTTCTCAGGTAATTTTCGTAACGGGTCGCTGCCCAGAGTGTTCGAATGACCTGCGGGCGGAGCTCAGCCAGTTACACAATGTCTTCGTGTTCGTACCTCCCCACCGCGCTTTGAAAGGATCCTCAGCCATCAATTTCTTGATGGCTTCGCGATCCGAATAAGGGCGAGGCCGCTTCCGCGCCAATTGAACCGCCTCGACGTCGGCGAGCAGCCACAGTAGCACCAACTGATTGCCGGGCTTACTCTGGTTTGGTTGCTTCTTGATGGAAAAACAGCCGTCTGCCATCCGAGTCACCAAAAGCTGATAGTCAAAAACGCAAGTGCCGTTTGCGACCAAGCCGTACAGAGGAAAAAGCAGTTCAAGGAGATCGGCATCTGCCTTGAAACGAAAGTCCGGAAACAATTCTATTGCCATCTTGAGCGCCAGACTCTTGAAGTCGCAGAAATCGTCGCCCGTTCGAGCTACGCAATAGAGCCGAAAAAGCTGCTCGAACCGCTCGACGATCTTGGAGCCAATGCGCACTATTTCTTCGGTTTGAAGGTGTAAAAATTCCTCAAAACTCATCACCTTCAGCACCGGTGGGTCGTCAGGCCCCGGTACCAGATTATAAGGCGTGAAAGCAGCCTCGATCGCCTTACCGAATTGGCCCACCAGCCGCTGCCTTGTCATCGGCCGGCCCCCTTATCGGCACGCGCTGGCGACGTTGTTGGTTCTGTTCACGCTCGAAGACTTCATCTGCGTCAGAAAGCTGTCGCGCTCGGGAATCATCACCACCGGCGGACTGCAAGTGGAAGACACAACGCGGGCGCCATGAGGCATTCCGTGGGCCAAAGAGTGGCCGGCGGTCCGAGCCTGTGGAAGTATTGCAATCCGGACACTTGGCCGATGGCAGTGCTGGCGTAGCGAAGGCGTTGTGTGGATAGGCTAGATTCTCGCCGAAGTTCGCTCCCAAACAAAGCCTGAGCGGCCCATTCCCAAGGGCGCGAACACCAAACGGCTTCATCAAAACTTCTGCTGATGGCCCGTCAGAGACGTGACGCCGGCCGCACCCGAGCGGCAGCCATCGAGGGTACTGCGGACGTGCCAGCGGTCACGAGGCGGCGGATCCCAGAGCTGCATGCGTTGCCGCCGGTGGCAAACGTCCACGCGTCCGCCCGGGTTGTGGAATCTCTGTGCTGGACGTTCGCATCGCCGTGAGATTTTGATGCTCGAAATGTGTCAGGCCGCCTTTTCAACCTGCCGCAGCCGAAAGGCGTCTTGCAGAACCCGGGCGTAGTTTCCGATCGCGATCTTTCGAATGCGGTCCTCATTGAAACGCTTCTTTTCCCAATAGTCGACGACTTTTCTCAGATCGATATAGCTCTTCATCATAAGCCCCTTATCGTTGACGGGATCGCCATTCATGTCGGTTCCAAAACCAACGTGGTCTTCGCCAATTTGATTGGCCATTGCCATCAGCCTTTCGGCATATGATTCGGCAGAGTTGCCGATGTCTACACGCCACGCCCACAGACCAACGACACCTCCTTTTCGTGCGATCCGTTGCGCACATTTAAGCGTCAATTGTCGCGCTTTCCAGGCTATCATTGTCCAATTCGGCGTGCCGCCGCTCGCGATTGAACTATGCGACCAGATCACCGGCGCTTTCGAGATTTCCAGTGCCTGGTCTACGGTCCGTTCGGTGCAGTGAGCGAGATCGACCAGGATGCCGAGCCGATTGCACTCAAAAATGACCCGTCTTCCGAAATCAGTCAGGCCGTTGTGCTCGGGAGGTTCCGTTTGGAAGTCTCCGACCGTGTTCTTGGTGTAATGCACTAATTGAATGTGCCGAATGCCAAGTTCATAGGCGGTTTGCACGCGAGAAATATCGTCCTCCAAAAAAAGGCTGCCCTCCGTCGACAAGACGATATGCGGAACACCCGCAAGCGCCGCCATCACGTCGTCTCCGTTCTCAATCGCTTTCAGCTTCTGCTCGACGATATGCTGCTTGATGCGCGCCAACTCCCGTTTGAACCACCCAAAGCTTTCTCCAGGCATTGGAACGGACTTTTGAACATACGCCCTCGGACCCAGCGTGATCCAAGGCGCATCGGCGCCCAGCGCCCAGGCCACCAGAGTAGCCTTGTCATCAGCTATGACCTGCCCCATGGGCCTCGCCTCACCGCTCTGCAGCCGGCTAAACCACAAGTGACGATGCATGTCGCCAAGGTATATCGGGTCTTTGGCACTTGCTTCGTTTGCGACCCCTAATGAGATTCCGAGCCCGACGCCCGTCTTGAGTAGTGTGCGGCGATCCAGTTGAAACATAGCGGCTTCCCTCCCAAGTTCGTCGAGAGAAAATATCGCAATTGCCCGGCGCGCGCAGAATCGAATTTGTCGGGTGCGATGTCTTCCTCCGACAGGTCCGGTCGTTGGGGCCAAGCAGCCGCGATCATCACACCCGCGAAATGACGCGATTGACCCGAAGGAGAACTTGCGTGCATTCACGCCGTCCATCGCCTTGACCGAAATGAATACCGCGCGGTATGCGGCATTGCCGCATCCGAATGCCGAGCCGCGTGGGCGCAATGCCCGCGCGGCAGCCGATTGTGCCCCCCTGCCGTTCAGCTTCGCTCACAGCCCGAAGACATAGAGCACCAGGGCTTGGCGCTGCTCCTTGAGTTCCGGCGTGTTGGCGAGCTGCCCTCTCGAGCCCGGGCTCGGCCCCGACACGATCCCGACGTATTGCTTGCCGTTGACCTCGAACGTCATCGGCGGCGCCGAAAAGCCCGAACCCACGTTGATCTTCCACAGCTCGTCGAGCATGGTGTCGTCGTAAGCCGCGACGGTGCCATCCATGAGGGCCAGGAACACGAGGCCGCCGCCGGTCGCGAGCGTGCCGGAGCGGTTCGGGTAGCGCAGATGCACGTTCTTCTTGATCTCGCCGCTCAGCGGATCGACGGCGGTCAGGTTGCTCTCCCAGCGCTCGTCGGTCTGGCTGAGCCCGCCGTTCCAGCCCCGTTCCTTGTTGTGTTTTTCGCGGTCGATACTGACGGTGATGCAGTTCGACAAAGCCGGGATATACAGGAGCTTGGTCTTGGGGCTGTAGGACGACGGCCAGTAGTTGTTGCCGCC
>WNFL01171337.1_pt1 | contig 13688 bp, 14 predicted proteins | sample 5400361 | NCBI WGS metagenome assembly WNFL01 (sample SAMN13153351, study PRJNA577476) | soil metagenome | isolation source: 40 cm soil on Douglas fir-dominated hillslope | place: USA:California | collected 2013-09-17
TGCGTCAGGGATGCTTGGAACGGTATGCGGCGCAGGACACACACCCACCCAGCATGAGTATTGTCTCGAACCTCCTCCGTATTTTTGACGATCGCATCGATTTTATCACCGTGCTCCTCGACATGCATCGACATGATCTGGATCATATTTGCTAGTTCCGTTATCGACTGCTCGATCTTACGTAGGTCTTCGTTTCGTTCTTGAACGTGAAGGTATGTGGAGGTCGCTTGACCGAAACGAGGATTCACAAGCTTGGCAGGCCCGAATTAGACTATGACTCTCGAGCCTTTAGCCTTGTAAGCGTTCTCACCGCTTGTTGGAACACCTGTTGGCCGTTCCCAGATTCGAGGAATGCTTGGACTTCCTGCGGGCTTGCGTCTTTGTTGACTGCATGGTAATGAAATTAGGGGGATATGATTCAGTAGGTTTATATGCCATACCTATTCCAAACTGCCGCGCCATCCGTTCTTTCTGCTTGTCCCGGTGCTGCTTCTCTGCTTGCTGATAATCATTTAATGTTTGATTAAACTTCTGCCGTAACCCCTCGGCCTATAACAATCAAAGCGCAAACTCAATGTCAATGAGGTTCATCAACCCTGACGATACTCACATGTTCCCTACGAATCTTATTGACATCATTATTCCCTCCCTGGGCTTGGAGCGATTTAATCTGGTCTCTAAGGGAATTCATCATCGCACTGGTCTCCTGAATGGCGTGGTCAATTTGGTCCTGTATATTCGGGTCGCTGATACTGTTCAGAGATCGGTCTTGGAGTTTGGAGATTAAGGTGACATTATCATTAAATCGTTGCAACTCGTTCGCAGTGCTGTGAACCTGTGACAAGATGCCATTAGGATGCAGGTGGATACTACGTTCGGGACATCCCCGATGAAGTGACGGAAAGCGAACGGACTTCATTCAAAAACTGGTCCTTGTCCATGTATGTGAGCTTTGAGCTTGAGACCCGCGCCATTTCGTAGCGGTTTGTTCCGGCTTCCACGTCCGGATAGTCATTAGTGTGCGACGCCTTTGCAGCATCCTGAGAACAGATATGGTAAGCCGTGGTTAGGCCAAAGGGAAACAAATAATACGAACCCGATGTGACGCAAGTCGGTCAGTCATTCTGTTGATAGCCTAACGATAGCAGAGAGTTACGATGCAATAGGTGGATATAAGATAGGAGGTGACGTTGGGGAATGTGGAGGAAGTCGGAGCTTGAGTGGATCTGGTGTCAATTTTTAGCGCGCACAAACCCGCGGACGCGGTTGTTTGTTCGAGGCGTAAATGCAGTGCAGTCATATGATATGGAAGCAGCGCGCAGGTACGGAACGGACAGGCCGAAGGATTATCATCGGGACCAGCTAATCTCATAAATTAAACAACTGATCAACACAACAAGGGTATTATAAAAGAAATATTCTAGTCTAGAGAAACGAGTTTCCCCTGCAGAAAGGTCAATGTCAATGTAACAACCTGGCAGAAAAAGCCTACGTCTACAAGGTCCACTCTAGAATCTTTTAGATGAAACTCATAATGTTGGGACTGGATGTGGCGAATGACTTCTCGACCGATCTCACCATCGAGGCTCTCAGGCTTCGTCCGCAACCAATTCGCCTCAATCTCACCAAAACCGGGGAAGAGGTCCATGTAATTCGAAGCTGAATCAAGTACCGCCGCACACCCTCGAATAGGGCAATTCCAACGGAACCTTCCATTGCCGCAGTGTTCAGGCGGTGGCGGGGGGTAGAAAAGCTCCAAAGGGATGCGAAGCAATAGTTCCCGCTCTTCAGGGTCGATGTCGAAGGAGACGGCGCTCTTTGCTACACTGAGCGGGGTTATATCCATCTCTTCACTGGTGCGACTCTCCGCCCTTGATGCGGTGGGCAATACTGGAGGTTGCGACTGGGAGTTTGACAGACGGGCGGTGGATGTGGTCCTCGAAGATGACAGGGCTGTATGTTTTCGCATTTTTTGTTGTGATGGGGAATCCAGCCTTTCTTCGGCTTTGATCGAATACGGAAATCCGGGAATCTGAGTATTCGTTTCAAGGCTCTCGCTCTTATTGGTGGGTTTGACGTCTTCAACTTTTAGGTGGTGTGGAGGGTCTTCTGAGCCACCAATACCTTTCCTCCAGGTTCCCCAGCAACTACGCCTTTTCGAGAACGGCATGCGCCAGATTGTGTATGCCTTCTCGAGGAAGATATCAATTTGATCCTTTGTTAGGATTTCTCGGGTGACGAGTTCATCTTGAAATCCTGGTCTAATCAAGTGGCGAGCGAGCGCGCTCGCAACGTCTGAGATATGGGTCTGGGAATATCATTTAGCTAGTTGTCAATCAGTAGCAAGATAAATCATACTGTCACTCCATACTTCTTTGGCGGCTCGTCGATGGGAACAAAGTTCGGAAACGATTGTTTGTACATTCGACAACACCACTCGACTGTCCGTAAGTCAAGCAGAGAGTCCGCTGGCGCAAACGAGCAGATCATAGAGAGGTGATCTAATATTTTTGCAGCATCCAGGTTTCGTAAGGATCGCTTGACTGCAATCCGCGACAGGCTTTTGACGGTCAAGTATCGAGAAAGCGAAGGGCTATCAAAAGGCTCTAAAAACAGCCTCATTTCAATTTCCTTATCCCTACCGTCTAAAGATAATGTTAGTATCAACCAAAACGGTTAGAAACGCTCCGGACTTGCATCCAATATTGTGCGCGAGATATTCTCCTTCGATGATGACGGATAGACCGTTTTTCCAGTCAAGTGGGCAGTTCGACATGGAGGCCTGTCGCTGGAGAAAGCCGAGCCCCCGTTCACTCAAGGCCAAAGGCGGTCCGCCGTCATCGGTCTTGATAAACACAAGCCCCTGCCATGTCACTCCCTCTCTTTCAAGTCTATGTGAGTGCTCCTCTGTGAAGTCATCCAGGCCGGCCAATCGTCCGTGTAAATTGAACTGGAGATTCTGCAAGGAGGGAACATCACCAGTGCCAGTCTGAGACGAGAAGAGTGTCGTGAAACGAAATGGCCCAAAGTTCATTATGCTGATGGCAGTTGGCGAATGTGAATGGGGAGAGGTTCGGGTCAAGTCGTTTCGTGCTTGTATACACGTACAGTGAATGTACCACCCGAATGACTCCAACTCATCCGGTCCCGTGGTCCCGTATCTCGCCCAACTATTCCCGGAACGATCCAGAAAACTCGTACAGTATCACAATTAAATTTCACGTCCACTTCCAACTTTATCGATGGTTATCGATGGAAGTACCCTTGAAACCCCCGCGAATACCATAATCACCATCCTCTTGGGAATCGGATATCCACTCCTCATCCACTTCCTCAGGAGGGTGCTAGACCTCCCTTGAAAATATTCCCTTTTGTCCCTGACATTTGCGAAGAACACTTTTGGCTCTTGATTACCATCATTGTTCTTTTGATTGTGGTTGTTATGGATAACCTTTAGTTATCCTTTCATAACCCTAGCACCATGGTGGCGACAAAGCATCCTGGTTTGACCTTGACCGCATTGGACGCTGGCCGAAACTCCTTCGCATACCTCTCACTTAGCTGCATTACAACGTGGAAGGCAATTAATAACATTTTTGTGCCCACCGGGCACTAATGGACAGTAACAAGTGAGAAACTGCGGCCAAACCGCCTTTCGGCTGAACACCAAGGGAAGCAGTACTTACGAATCTCAGGCAAAGTAACAATCATGGGACCCCCAAAGTGCCTCGTAATACACGGGAACTTGATTTATTTCTCAGGAGTACGTCTCCCCACTGGGATCTCGCTTTTCGTTTACCAACGCCTTGGGGGGGCATTTCCGTCAGATAATCAATATGTCGTCTGCGCGACCAGTGCGAGCCTCCTCTCCACGTTTGCCGGCTATCCTGTAGGCCGCCCTGCGATGACGGTGTTCACAACGATAGTCTCACCGAGTCACGCAGCTCGATTCCTTAAAAAGCAGGTTACAAGCTAGCAGAGTCCCTCTCACTATCCCCCGTCTTGCTGCTACCATTTTCAGAGAGGAAGGTATCGGAGGTATGTGTTGCCCGCTGTTCAATCGACCGCCGCTCGGTCGGGTCCGTCGGACTTTCGTGAGCGGAATGTATGGTGTAACGCTCATTGTTTTCCGCAGGCTTCTACAGAGGTCTTTGGATACCGCTGGTTACAATCTCGGCAGTCCGCGCCGCATCATTCACTATCTACACGAATACGAAGAATTTTCTCTATAATGACCAGTGGCTGGACCGTGAAGGCGGCGTGCTGCCAGTGGCAGCTGCTGGTGTGACCGGTGGAGCTCTGGCTGGGAGTTTAATTACCTTTGGGAGCGTTCGTGAGTACCGTTTTCGCCTTGCCTAAGATCGCCCTCTCACAGCCACATGCCTGTGAGGTAGCATTTGAACTCGTAAAAGTGCGAAGGCAGTTGGAATTTTCCATCGCAGCTGCGAAAGGAATAGTCATCGTGAAGCCACCGAATACGTGGGGGTCTGTAAAGGACATCTTTCGAACACGAGGCCCAATGGGCCTCTACACTGGGTGGCCGTTGCATTTATGTGAGTAGCATTAGGTATACCCGGGTCCTGTAGGAAGGACGTTAGGTGCCGTGACTGACGATCCGTGATTGCCAGTGCGAGACACCGCTGGTACGGCGTTGTACTTCGCGGAATACGACGTGATGCGATATCTATTTGGGAGGTTGCCGTCAGGGGAACAAGGTCCTACCCCGAGCTGGGCCCCGATTCATGCCAGTTTGGTGCCTTTCGCATGCGGGAGCTTCGCGGGTGTCAGTAGTTGGGCCATCATATACCCACTAGACGTGTTAGTGGTACCCTTCTACACTTCTACACTCCGTGTGCATTGACATCTACCTACAGAGTGAAGACAAAGTTCCAGCAGCGAGCATTGGCGGGCGAAACATATCGAGGTCCTCTCACAATCCTTCACCGGCTGCTTCGAGGTAGTATTACTCCCTCCTGCTTCGCCTAACTGTGGTACTGAATTTCTCCCCAGGGCCAGATCCCAACTCACCAAAGACGCTGATACAAGGATTCGCCCGTATCTACCGCGGATTGGGGGTGAGCGCAGCCCGGAGCATTATCACGCACGGGATGCTGTGGACCTTTGTCGATGCGATTTCCGACTGGATCGACCATCGAACACGATATCTCAACGACTCGGCGCCACCTATCAGTTGAATTCCTGCAGGTGCACAAATCCTTCCTGCATGCTAATGCGATATTCCAGAGCACGCCTGGCTTTGTGTCATAGAAGGTGTCAATGCGTCCTGCTTGTCTTGTTATGGTCACTCATGTTTTGTCTTGCTCTTTCGGGCTTTTGTACCTTAGTATTCCCCCAGTATAGAAACTATTGTATGTGTCCCCTTGTTGACACAGGGCCGGGGGTGATCTGTTCGTTGCTGTTGTCGGATCATTGGCCCACAACTATGTAACATTGTCACAATTCAGTTCTTTGGTTGTTCACTGAGCTTTTGAGAGTTACCTCCCACTTGTTTGTTCGCGCGTTGTCCCCAGATTCAGACGGCCAGGCAGCTCGCCCACTTGCTCGTCTATCGAAGAGACCGTTTACTATCCGGTGTCTATCCGGTGTCTATCCGGTGTCTAAGTGCCCCACTTGTGCCACCCCGGATCTGCGAGCTGGCACGGCGCCTATCATTGCACCAATTTTGGAACCAACTTCATGGCTGACCCCGGAGTTGAGCTTCTAAAATCGCCACTTGTGGCTCAACAGCACATACTTGTCAACCTTCTTAGATTCTGGGAGCGAAGGTGTGTGTGCTTCGAATTTTCAGGAACACGGGATAACGTTCTTCAGGATTGAGGTTGATAATGAGTAGTAAGTGAGTCCATTTTGCAAACTCTTATATAAATGTGACCTTTTGTCCAGCATCAAAGGCTTGAAGGGGTTATTTTCGTTCCTACCCGATGGGCTACCTGCGGATAACTTCGAAGAAGCAATCCAATGCCTCGCTTACGCACTTGGGAAAGGTAATATTACACTGCTACGTCGTGTTCGAAATGTCGACCAAGGTTCCAGAAATTGCACAACGGCAGAATGCCCTGGAGAAGTTGCAGGCTTCTCACAGGGTGATATCTGTCGAAGTGATGCAACGCCATCCAAACAGAGGTACCCGTACCGTATTCGCAACAGAGATCGACTGGCTCAATACCAGTGAGACTGATCTGAGTTCCGAGGAAGCGGTGCTGGATGAAGATAGAACAATAGCAGAGTTGGCGGCGAGAGACGAGAGGGTAGTGTTTCAACATACGAACTCCTAGTTCGCCATCTAATTTGAAGCAATGCAGCCTTTCCGGTCGAGACCCAAAAGCATACTGAATTTCTTTGGAGTCATTCCAGCACCGGGTCCCACTCGGAGTCCTCAGTCGCACACAATCGGTGATGCTACCCCATCTCACAGAGCTACATTCTTGCTTAACGATTTCTTAAGCGGACCTACAATTTCGCCATCAAGTGTTCGCGGTCAACTTGAAAAGGGATGAACTCAAGACGTCCATAGAGAGACGTACCCCCGTACGTCACCAGGAGCTTTGTTATGATACCCGTACCTTAGGGCGTTATAGGAATGGGTCACCACCTTGAGGAAATGCGTGAATGCAATGAAGAACATGCTCACGACCTTCGCAGATGCTCAAAGGTACCTTCAATTGCTCCTTTTCTACAGGCATGTCTGACGTCTCTCGTAGTGATCTCTCTGGGGTCCTGAACATCATCGGGTCGCGGATTCGACACAATGTTCCAGACGATATAGCCACTCAGCGAATAGCATCCTTCACCTCGTCGGTCGAAGAAGCCACCCTCAGGCGGCTACGTCCTCCACACCGCTATGTCAATTTTCGACATCAACAATTGGCCGCGGCACACGCAACACACAATATTATCTTTGGCTGCTCAATTCCTGAATCAACGCCCCGGCCTCAAACTCCGCAAGCCAATGCCCTCGATGCACTTTACTATCTGCTTCGTCAGGCATATCAACCCAATATACCTCCCAATTTGGACCTATCGAAGGTATTCCATAATTTCTACTTTATCCTACCGAATTAACCTCTGGTCGGGTAGATGGCGTATCTGTTTGAGCAATATTGGTGTCTAGGTCGCGACCGTGAGCAGAATGACGCACCAGCACCAGGGATGGAGTGGGAAGCAGCCACTCCAGATCTTGTCCTAGTAAGCCCCCTGGCTTGTCACCCGTTGGAGATACAACGACTTAAGGTTTGAAACACCAGCACTTCCTTCGCTGCCTTCCAACACCTCTATTGCCGATCTCTTCCCGGTTTAAGTCGAGGAAATTTGAGGATCAAGCTGTGGTTGAGGATCTAATACAAGAGTGGGGGCGTGGCATGGAGCGAGAGACCCCGCGAACGCACCTCCTCGGGGCAATCAGGAGATATACAATACCGTATCTCGGAGCTAAAACGGAGGGTCATATCACGTTCTTGCACAATCTCGCTGTTGCCCTGACCCACAAAACTGTACGTACTGCCGTCTTACTTCAACGTTAGCCTTCAATGATGGTTCTCTAGGATTGTTACCGGCCGGTGATTCACTTACTCTCCCACGAGAATATTGGAGAGCTGGCATGGCAGTGGACTCGATTAGTGTAACACTATACCCTTGGACCGGACGTGGTACTACTGTATCGTATAGAATGATTCGAATGCCTTGTTTTACTCTCTTGGGCATTACTTGTTCATGGATGTAACTTTACACCACCTAACAGCTATTACGTTGTGTTTCGTGAAACGGAATATGAGACACCGGTTCAAAAAAATACTGCAAGAAACTGCTGCCTCTTTTGCATGAAGATAGGAGGCCTTATATTCAAACTGTTAAGGTCGTTTCCCTATTCGAAAGTAATTCCCGACGGCATCTTCCCACCGGCACCTGTCACAATGTGTCAGCCTGCGACCTCACATCCGGCATCCCCCCCTCATCGCCCAGTGCAACGACGCCTGTTCCCTTGTGATTTCATCAGTCGGACACGATCCCCTTCACCTCAGTTCTATTTCACTTCCGATCATGTCCTCGTTCGGTTATCTGATACCTCGTCCCTTCGACCATTGCACCATCCAGTCTCGATGGATTAGTTTATATAGTCATGTAGATGCTGCTATGGCTAGTCTGATAATCGATTTGGGCAAGCCCCTCGCCCATTCTATCTGCCTCATTCCTTTCGTTCCATCTGCCTCACCTCTCTCGCCCACGCTTCTTCCATCAAGCTTCAAAGTCTTACCTCCCGTCTACCCTGCACACCTAGATTGTGCTTAAGCGAAACCCGATAGCGATACTGTCGGGAATAAAACCTACCAAGTCCGGGGCACGCGTTCTAACACATGCAGACGAAAGCCCAGACCATTCGAGAGTAAAAGGTCGAAGCTGTGTTAAAAGATCGAAGCCGTAGCCGTCGCGCCGTATCAATTGTGTAATAATAACCATGTGGTGTGCCCCATGTGAGTGCCCCATGTGACGAGAACGGTAATATCCCAACGCCGTGAGGTGCCTTTCGATATGGTCTTTCTGATTTATTATTGACAATAGTGCAGGTTAACACCCAGGGCACCTCCTTCAATCATCAAGTTCGGATGTCAGGTGGGTCGTGTACGCCTCGACATCGACGTGTCTAATTGACTTCATGATATTCGTTCAGCGCACAATACCTATATAGTGATGGTAAATGACATCTGCAATGCACTACCATTCTATTACCATAGGAAAACGGATATTACGCCTTAAATACCAATTTCACCCTCCTAAACAAGTGTAAAGGCTCTATCGCCACATAAGTTCCAGGGTCGATGCATAGTCACACGTGAACCCTGCACAACATCCGCAGATACTAGTCACGGCAATTCAAGAACATGGGGCACTCATTCATGAGAAGTGAGGCCAATAATTGGACCAGGATGGGAGTCGATACGCGGCATCGTCGAGAAAGGGCAACTGCCGGACACTTTCTACGATAAGACAGCCCGACGCAAGCACATGGTATAAGGGTACTACGACGGCGAGTATGGAGAACGCGACCCCAGAAATTTCGTCCAACCACTCTAGTACAATATATCCCACACTGACCCCAACGAGCCCCGAGCATGTTACCACCAACGAGGACACACGCCAAAGTAGCCGTTCCAGCGGTGTGGGGAACTGATCGCTCCAGGCCAGGAAATGTACGAGGCCGTAGAGTATTGGGGAGACGGCCATGGCAATGACGAAGGATAAATTACTGTCCTTTGTCATAGTACCAAAGATGCCAGGAAGCAGCATACGATTGGGATTTTTAAATTTCGATAAGGCCGGTGGTGGCTTTGAGGTTGGGAGATGTTGCAGTGCCCCTGCAGCTAGGACGATTTTCTCCGATATATGAGGTCCTGTGGGCGTCGAAGAGTCTCCTGCTCCCCTTTTCAGCGCCATTTCCAATGCCTTGCTGTACTCGCCATCGGAGCATTTGAGCAGTGCATGTACCTCCCGAGCTTCTTTCTCCCTCAGTAAAGTAGGCATGGCAACATTGATAGGTTTCGACCACCACACAAAATAGGTAAGGAGAGTGCAAAAGGCATGGGCGGCCGTGGAGACTTCGAGGAGACTGAGCGGAAGACCTCGGAAAAGCCTTGAAGCGCAATTCGTACAGAACCACGCCACCTGAACAACCAGGAGAGCCTTGCTCAGGCTGCTGGACGATGCTTGGTCAAGGATGTAGTCTTCTGTTATGTCGGTGATGATGTGCGGGAAGTGCTCCATGATATAAATGAGGGTATTAAATTTGGGAACATCAACAGTACAGCGGGGATTTGTTGATATCTCGAAGAGGGACTTTGGAGTGTCTTCATCGAAGGATCCATAAAATGCGAAACCGCCCATTACGGCGTAAAATGCATGGACGAGCCCGAAGTGAGGTTGAGGCGTCTGCTCTACGGGTTCATATTGCTTCTGCTCCGTCACAATGAGTCGCTGTATCACATAAGCCTGGAATTGGGCGCTCACGCCTTTCGACTCTGCTCGTCCACGGAACCAGTTGTACATGCGAGTAAACACTCCTGGCTTAGCCAGATGTGGGTGGGACCTCAGCACTTTCTTCAACAAAATACCAGCCGCAATCCTTTCATTTATTGCGAGGAAGAGCAGGACCTCCGGTGCGAGGAGAGCGATGAACATCCAAGACACCTGGACTAAAAAGCGACTGGTGACAGTGTAACGTCTGGTGGGTATGTTGAAGTGCAGAGTGCTCCATATGCATATGATCAAGGTACTGAAGCAGAGCGAGATGATCCCAAAAGTGCCCCGTTGCTTTGGTTCTCCGACCCACATATGTGAGGGGTTGATAGGAATGGTAGTATTAGTTGCAGGATTCTCCATCTGTTTTGCAGAACAGTAAAGACAATAGATCCGGCAAAGTGAAGAGCGTGGGGGTTTTTACACGGCGACGAGAGCGAGCGGCGAGCCATTTATATCCGACCGCATTACGTTTTGGTATGTGAAGGGTATGTAATGAAAATGAAAGCCCCTTGTCTCTATTACATTCTACGATGGCGGTATTTATATACATATGAAATCGGCAAATGGAGAACAATAGTGCGGAGGCTCGGTCTGAAACCTGGATATGACCGAAGTTCGGAGTTCGGTTACTAGGCCACATGCGAAAGTCCGGAAACCTAGGTACCGAAACCGGAAATGGTAGGCTGCATTCCATTTATTTGCCAGCTAGCGTCCAGTCAGGCGTGCCTGTCCCTTGGAAATGGCGGAACTTTATAACGGTGTAACAATACAATACAGCTCAGTTTGGGGATGCAAACACCATGACATTGTTACCTGTAACAACACACTAAACTACGCGTTGTAAAAGTAAGACGAACCAACACAGAAACAGTACACAGTATATAAATGACTCACGCTCAGTTTGGGGATGCAAACTGAGCCGATCGTCCGAAAAGTTAGGGTTTATAAACCCCAGGACACCAAGACATGTGAAAACGACTCGTATGCGCACAGATCATCGAGCTGCCAGCAATAAATCGCGACAAACGGTCGTAGTTGGTGTCCGACGTAATCTGATCATGTGTCGAGCACGATTCGCAACCAAGAAGCAAGTGGGGTCAAGTACCTCTGGAGCTGCAAAATTAGCTCGACTTCCGCCTCGTTTTGTCTTAGAGGTCAATGGAGATTCAAGGATGACCCAACATGATCCATACGCACGTTGAAGAACTGACGAGTAACCCACCACCGGTATTATGTTGAACCACAGATAATAGCTCATACCTGCCGAATGGATGCTGCTAACCGCAAGTGTACAGGGCACGGTGAACTCAGGCTGAGGCCATGATATTCGTAGGGGAGAGAGTGAGATAGGCTACACATTTGAAGACGTAGGGAGATGCTACATATAGCTACGGCGGAGGCGAAGTGTGAGACGGTTTTGGACTGTTCGTGGGGTCTAGGAAGCAGGGGCTACTCAATGTTTGTGAGTGAGAACTGGTGGCGGAACACCTCGTCCCATCCTTTCCATTCCTCCGTTCCTACAACTCGGAGAGCGATTCGTTCGCCGGAGTCACCAAAGTATCCCGCACTGAACCATGTACGGATTTCTTCCTCGGTAAATGGGCCATTCACGCCATGCGTCGTTGCTGCCTCCACAGTCCATTTGTATTCGAACTTTGGTTTTGGAGGGACCCAATCTCCCGGTACTGCCTGAGACCTGCGCACGGAACGCAGTATTGCCTCATATGTCGTCGAGTATATTTCTGGGAGTGAGGGGAGAAGTTTGGAGGAGATGGTGGTGACTTTATCGATGTCGGAAAGCGGAAGGGTTTTAGCAGGCACAAAATTCGGGCCTGCTTGGACCGGTTCATGTGACCTCCGCTTCTTCTTCATTGCACCGGCCCCTGCTTCTTTCTTCTTCTTGTCCTTGCCTAACCTCGCGAGTGTCTCGAGTACAGTCTCTCCTGGGAGCATGATCGTCACGAGCTCCATTTCCATAGAAGTTTGTTGTTGTTCAGCCGTCCCGCCTTGTCTCTCCTCCTCCCGGATTCTTTCTCGCTCGACTCGCTCTGCTCTTCGTTTTGCTCGCCTGGCCCTCTTCATCTCCTTTTCATCTACGCCTTCCAGCCACCGATCATGCATCTCGTGCTGATCAAAGCTGCGGACGTAGGTCCCGTCCTCTGCGAACTTTCCTTCCTCCATCTCTTCTTTCATATTGAACCTGGTGAACTCGTAGCCCATTCCAGCCTTCGATCTTCGTATACGGTCGTCTTCGTCTTCAGGCTCGCTCTCGCTAACACTCTTGTCATCGTCTTCACCAGCCGAGCCACCTCCAAATTCCTGGCCATCGATGTCTCCTAATGACATCCATTTAGTTCTCTTTTTCTTTGCTCCTCCTTGAGCCTTGGAGTGCTTCTCCTCGTCACTTGCTGAAGCGAACATGTCGTCGTCGTCGTTGTCGCCATCGGCGCGACCTCTCCGTGAACGTACAACACCCTCGCCTTCGTCCGTGCTATCGCTCTCATATCCTTCCACTTTGACGCGCCCTCTACGTGCTCTTGTCTCCAAGTTGTCTTCAATGTCGTTTACGGTTATCGTCGCGTCATCCTCGTCCTCTGCGAACCTAGCGCGTTTCTTGGGCGGAGCAGACCCTTTCGTAAAGTTGGGAGCCTCTTCAGGAAATGTGTCGGAATCGGCGCGTGCACGTTTCGGCGGCATCACTCGGGTAACGTGGGTGGCGTTGGGTTCAAGAGCGAAGTTTGTCTGTTTTCCATGTTCAGGGTTGAAACCGACTGGCGATTTTTAGATTGAGGATACGCTGGAATACGGTGCATGACTCTTTGACCGGAATTTATATCTAACTATACTACCGATTTCAAACAAAATGAAAAATTGGCCAATTCGGTTTGATGAGGCTGGGGTCACCAAAGTGGCTGGTGTTCCTGGACTTCAACCCTCTCGATCCTCCGAATGACATTTTAATATTCTCCATCAAAGAAGTTTTCAACTTCAAGGCTCGTACGGAGCTCTACACAATCAAATTGTACTGTTCTGGCGGTTTCTTCCCTCTTCACAATATCGGTACCCTCGTCGCCGCGCCCTGGTCTCCATTCGAAGGGGCACGGTACAGTCACGACACTGAATCACTTCTCCGGCTGTCTTGTAACCGTGCGAACACTGCACTCGTTCCAGGCATATCGAACAATTTATAATGTATAGTCACCTGTATTTAATATTAAGAGCCATGCTGATTGTTGTTTGATTGAGGCCGTTTAGTTTTCCTTTCGATCTCCACATCAGGTAAATTCCTCAAAGCACCTTCAAGTTGTCAATGTTATGGCATATTCCAAGGACCGTAGAGCGCGAATGTCTTCTGAGCATACTATATATTCACCACCAGTCGTCGCTTCTGGCCTGAGTTAATGGACCACGTTTTTCCAGGCCGAAACAAAGCGCGCTACCGCTAATTAGGGTCAATGAGAGCATGGAAAGGAAATTGTTCATCTCGCAGAGGCTGACTGAACATGGAAAGCTGGCTCAATTTAACAGATATTGCGGGGATCTGGTGCCATTTCAGCTCGGACTACGGCAAAATCTTTTGGGAATAGGTGGCAGTATTCGTGTGGCATATGCGTATGGAGATGTGGGAGGGTGGGAGGGTCGAACCACGTGTCGAT
>WNFL01058471.1_pt1 | contig 13681 bp, 12 predicted proteins | sample 5400361 | NCBI WGS metagenome assembly WNFL01 (sample SAMN13153351, study PRJNA577476) | soil metagenome | isolation source: 40 cm soil on Douglas fir-dominated hillslope | place: USA:California | collected 2013-09-17
CGCATCCGTCGCAGACGTTTTTCTTCAGGCGACTCAAGGAACCGCTCGATTTGCGGCAAGACATCTTCGGCGACCTGTTTCAGATCGTGAGACCCTTCCACCTCGCGAATCTTTTCCGCTACTGCACGGCCAATCTCTTCGCGCGCGGTAACGGCGATCGCGGTGATTGAGTCGGGGCGCTCGAGACTCGTGCGCACCGATCGCAAGTCAGTACCGCAGGCGCGACAAAACTGACTCATCTGTTCGTTGGAACCGCAGCTTGGACAAAACATAGCTAACCAGTGATACGGTCGTGACGTGCCTTCAGTTCAGCCTAATCCCGCGCGGCTTTCGCCGCCGCTGACTGCGGGCATGATGCAGACTTCAGCGTCACCGACGATCTCAGTCTGCAAAACCTGATCGCGAGGAACGGTCTGGCTGTTGACGAAAACATTTACGTGCGGCCGCACTTCTCCCAACTCGTTGAGCACCCGGTCGCGCAGGCCTACGTGTTCACTCCACAAACTATCCAGGGCCTCGCGCACGTTTGCCGGCGAAGTCTGCAGGATGATTTCCGCCCGGCCTCCCGTGAATTCAGTCAAGTAACCTGAGATCTGGAAAGTAATCATTTGGGTTGCGCCAACCGCGGTAATCCTAACCGAGCGCGCCGCTCAAGTCTATCTTTAGGCCGAAAATTGAACGGCTCCGAAACTCTCATCAGCACCTCGCTTTTAGCGAGGTGAGTAACGATGGAAGCATCCAACCCGTGAAACCATTTTTAACGGTTTACGGAAAGCCGTTGAACCGGCTAGACTCAAACAAGTTTTCTGATCACCTCGCTGAAGCGCGGTGCTAATGAGAAATCGAACTGGCATTTCATGGCAAGCTCGCATCCGAATCCGAAATTTACCAAAGCCAACGCCGAATTAAAAGAGCGTGTACGCGCCTTCTGGCAAGCGCATCCGTGCGGCACCAGGTTCAGCGACGACGAGATGGGCACGGCTGAATTTTTCGATCGGGTCGAAGTACATCGCTACACGAAAGAGTGGCACATTCCCGACGCGGCGGATTTTGGCGGCGCGCACGGATTGAGTGTCCTCGAAATCGGATGCGGGTTGGGAACGGATGGAGCCCAGTTTGCCAAAGCCGGCGCGCACTATACCGGCGTTGACCTGACCGAAGCTGCCATTGATCTGGCTCGGAGACGATTTAAGATTTCCGGCCTGCCGGGTGAATTTCATGTGGCCGACGCCGAGAACCTGGACTTTTCCGATAACACATTCGATCGAGTTTATTCTCATGGCGTTCTGCATCACACGCCCGACACTGCCCGCGCGGTCGCAGAAATTCATCGCGTGCTGAAGCCGGGCGGCCGGGCCATGGTCATGCTGTATCATCGGGGCAGCTACAACTATCGCGTCGGCATTCGCGTCCTGCGCCGCGCGGGCGCGGGGTTGTTGAAGAGCGAGGCCGGGCTCAGGATCGTTCATCATTTGACGGGCGAGCCGGTGGAGTCGCTGCGTGAACACGCGGGACTCTTGGCCGGAAACAAGAATGGCCAGGTTTCGCCGGATGAGTTTCTTAGCCAGAGTACGGACGGCGCCGGGAATCCTCTGGCGCGTGTTTATTCGCGGCGCGAAGCGCGCAAGCTATTTAAGGAGTTTCGCGCGGTTGAATTACGCGCATACTTTCTTAACAAGCGATTCATCCCGCTAATTGGCAAGCTGCTGCCGCGATCGCTTGAATCAGCTTTGGCGTCCCGTTGGGGCTGGCACTTGTGGATCTATGCGACGAAGTGAAAAGAGTTCACCACTAAGACACGAAGAGGACCAAGATAGAGCTAAGTTGCAGATTATTGATGTGATCCTTTGTGCGCTTTGTGTCTTTGTGGTTAATCATAGTTGAGATGAAAAACGTTCTCATCACCGGTGGCGCGGGTTTCATCGGTTCACACCTGGTCGATTGTTTGATGAACGAAGGCGGCTGGCGGATCACCGTTGTCGATGACTTTAATGACTTTTACGATCCAGCCATCAAGCGAGAGAACCTCAGCGCGCGGCTGGCAAATCCGGATTTCAGACTGGTCGCAGCCGACATTCGTAATCAGGAAGCGCTGTCACAGGCGTTTAGCGAAACAAACTTTGACTGCATTGTGCATCTGGCGGCCCGCGCGGGCGTGCGGCCGTCATTGAAGGAGCCGCGGCTTTACGTCGAGACAAACATCAACGGCACCCTGAATTTGCTCGAGCTGGCCCGCGTACGGGGCGTGAAACAGTTTGTCTTTGGTTCGTCGTCCTCCGTGTATGGATTGAACGCGAAAGTTCCCTTCGCCGAAGTCGATCAGATCTTTAATCCGATTTCGCCCTACGCCGCGACGAAAGCGGCCGGCGAGTTGCTCTGCCATTCGTATGCGCATCTGTACGACATGCGCGTCGTGTGCCTGCGATTCTTCACCGTCTATGGCGCGCGCCAGCGGCCCGATCTCGCGATTCACAAGTTCGCAAGACTAATCAGCGCCGGCCGGCCAATTCCCGTCTTTGGCGACGGCACGACGCGCCGCGATTACACTTACATCAATGACATAATCGCCGGAGTGCGTGCTGCGATGGATTATGATCAAAGCAATTATGAGGTAATTAATCTGGGCGAGTCGCGCACAGTCGAATTGCGCGAATTGATTTCGCTGCTTGAGGAGGCTCTGGATCGGCACGCGGAGATCGACCGGCAACCGCTGCAGCCTGGGGACGTGACTCAGACTTTCGCCGACATTTCCAAGGCTCGCCGGCTGCTCGGCTATAATCCGCAGACTCAGATTGAAAAAGGGATTGGAGAATTTGTTGAATGGTTTCGAGAAAGCAATTCGATCCGGAAGTAATCTTCAAGCAATTGCTCTACAATATCCATACGGGCGGCAGAGCCGCAGAGACCGAATGTCGACCACCGCAAACACCGTGACCGATCCTCTCCCGCGCGAGATGGAGCAGCACACCTACTCGATCATGTACGAGGTCGAGGGCAAACACTGGTGGTTCGTGGGTCGCCGGCGCATCATCGCCGAGTTTGTCGAGAAGGTCTGCCGTGATCTCGGAAAGCAACGGCCAAAAATTCTGGATGTAGGGTGTGGCACCGGCGCCAATCTCCAGATGCTGGCGCGGTTCGGCGCCGCCGAAGGAGTTGACGTTTCTACCGACGCGCTCGATTTCTGTCGCGCCCGAGGCCTGGCTAAAGTAAAGCAAGGCGCGGCTGAGAGCCTGCCGTTCCCAGATGCCTCGTTCGAGTTGGTTACCGGGCTTGATGTCGTGGAGCATCTCGATGATGATATTGGCGGTTTGCGCGAAATGTGCCGAGTGCTCCGACCCGATGGGCGCGCAGTCCTGTTTGTGCCGGCGTTCATGTTTTTGTGGGGAGTGCAGGACGATATAAGCCATCATCGACGCCGTTACACTTTACCTGAACTGAAACAAAAGCTTAGAGACGCGGGATTGAAGGTCGAGCGGGCGAGTTATGCGAACCTTACTTTCTTTGTCCCGATTCTTATCGGCCGCGTTTTGATGCGGGTGACGGGTTTGCGTCCGGCTTCTGAAAATAATATTACGATTGGCGCGCTGAATGGTTTGCTCGGACGTATTCTGGGCGCCGAGAGCTGGTGGCTGCAGCGCCTGAATTTTCCGTTCGGCGTGTCGATAATTTGCGTCGCGCGAAAGATGTGAATCGCGAGCGAGCGGCTGTTTCAGAAGCCCGACCATTAGGGAGGGCCAGACTCCGCAAGTACTCGTGATGAGGAAATTGCGGCGCGTGCTGGACGACGATAGCGGAGTGACACTAGTGTTGCCCTTGCTTACGCCCGGGCTTCCGACACACTCTCTAAACAGATGAGCGTTTACGAAAAAGAGATTTTGAAAGCCAAGGCGGCGCCAGTCGCTGAAACATTCAGTGACCGGCCGGATATCTCTGTCTTCCTTCCGGTCCTGAACGAAGAACCAAACCTGCGCCCGCTGCACGAGAAGTTGGATCGCGCGTTGGCCCATCTGGGCCGCTCGGCCGAGATCATCTACGTCGATGATGGTTCGACTGATGGCAGCCTGAATGTGCTGCGTGAAATCGCCGCCAGGGACACCCGGGTGCGCGTGATTGCGTTGCGGCGAAACTATGGGCAGACCCCCGCGATGGCGGCTGGTATCGACGCTGCGCGTGGCGAAGTCCTGATTCCGATGGATGCCGATCTGCAAAACGATCCGGCTGACATCGCCCGGCTGCTGGATAAGATTGACGAAGGTTACGACGTTGTTTCGGGGTGGCGAAAGAACCGCCGGGATAAACTCTTCACGCGCAAGATTCCCTCGATGATCGCGAATCGAATGATCTCCTGGATCGGCGGCGTGCCTTTGCACGACTATGGTTGCTCGCTGAAGGCTTACCGTCGCGAGTCTCTGGCCGATGTGCATCTCTATGGAGAGATGCACCGTTTCATTCCCATTTACGCCTCCTGGTCGGGCGCGCGCGTGACGGAAATTCCGGTCGAGCATCATGCGCGCACGATGGGCCAGTCGAAATACGGTCTGTCGCGCACGATCAAGGTGATCTTTGATCTGATGACTATAAAGTTCATGGCGTCTTATCAAACCAAGCCGCTTTATGTCTTTGGCTGGGCCGGCTTGTTAACGTTCTTTGTTTCGATCCTCTGTGCTGTCTTCGCCTTCCTCATGAAGTATGCGAGCTGGCCTCATCATGCCGACTTTATCCAGACACCCTTACCGGTGCTGACGATGGTCATGCTTGTGCTCGGCGTGCAGTTTTTCCTGATGGGGTTACTGGCTGAAATGCAGGTTCGCACTTATCACGAATCGCAGGCGAAGTCGGTTTATGCGGTAAAGGAAAGGATTGGATTTGGGGAGTAAGTGGTAAGGAGTGAGCGGTGAGAGCGGTGAGCAGTAGTTAATTTTGAACCCTATGGTTGTTGCAATCTTTCTTGTCGCAGATTCGGGGATCCGGATTTCTGCTCGCTGCTCACTGCTTACCGCTCACTAATCTTATGTGTGGCATAACCGGTTGGGCCAATCTAGATCCACGCACGCCGCCGCCTGAAGGCGGAGAGGAACTGCTGCGCCTGATGTGTGATCGCATGATTCATCGCGGTCCTGATTCAGAGGGTTACCTGCTGGACGACGGCATCGCTTTAGGCATGCGGCGTCTGGCGATTATTGATCTCCTTACCGGAGAGCAGCCTACTTTCAACGAAGACCACAGCATCGCCGTGATCCTCAACGGCGAAATCTACAACTACCGCGAGTTGCGCGCGGATCTGGAAGCGCGCGGCCACACGTTTCGCAGCGCTTCAGACACTGAAATCCTGCCCCACCTTTACGAAGAATACGGCCGCGAAATGGTCCAGCATCTCAACGGCATGTTTGCTTTCGCGCTTTGGGATGAACGGCGCCGGCGTTTATTCATCGCGCGCGATCGGTTTGGCGAAAAGCCTCTGTACTGGGGCGTGTTCGATGGCACATTGCTGTTCGCATCAGAGCCAAAGGTGCTTTTGGCGCATCCGTCGGTGCGGCCAAACCTCAATCTTAATGCGCTGCGCCAATACCTCTCGTACGATTATGTGCCCGCCCCGCAATCTATCTATGAAGGCATCAGCAAACTTCCGGCGGCGCATGCCCTGACTTTGGAGAATGGCCAGATTGAGGTACAGCGTTACTGGAAGCTGAGCTATCAAACGCGGCAGCCGGTGCCGAGCGTTGCCGAGGCCGCCGATGAACTTCGTGACCTACTGGCGGATTCAGTGCGCATGCGTATGGTCTCCGACGTGCCACTGGGCGTCTTGCTTTCCGGCGGGATCGATTCTTCAGTGGTCGCAGCGCTGGCCGTGCGCGCATCGCCGGAAACGGTTAAGACGTTTTCGATCGCTTTTGCCGAAAGCTCGTTCGACGAATCGCCATACGCGCGCGCGGTGGCCAAGTTTCTCGGCACCGATCACCATGAAGAGAGGTTCAGCGCCAGTCTGGCCGCGAACCTGGTCGGCGAAATCGGCGCGTGGATGGACGAGCCGATTAGCGATCCTTCGCTGGTGCCGACATTTCTGCTGTCGCGATTCACGCGCAAGCACGTAACGGTAGCGCTGGGCGGGGACGGAGGCGACGAAATCTTTGCCGGCTATCCCATGTACTTTGGCCATCATATGGCGCGGGCTTACAACCGCGTGCCGCGGTTTTTACGCCGGAGCCTGATCGAACCAATCGTGAACCATTTGCCGGTTAAAACCAAGAATCTTTCGTTCGACTATCGCGCGAAAAGATTTATCACCGCTTCGCATTATGACGAAGTCGCCAGGCATCACGTATGGTTCGGCTCGTTCACGCCGAGCGATCAGGACGTACTTCTTTCTGAAGAGGTGAGGCGAGCCAGCGAGCCCGACATCTATCGCGACGCGCGGAGACTGTTCGCTGAATGCGACTCGACCAATTTAACTGAATGCATGCAGAGTCTGGATACCCAGCTTTATCTGGCTGAAGACATTCTTACGAAAGTCGATCGTGCCAGCATGGCGGTCAGTCTGGAAGTGCGTGCGCCCTACCTCGATCCGCGGGTAGCAGAATTTGCCGCGGGTCTGCCCTCGCGCTACAAGCTGCACGGCTATACATCCAAATACATCCTCAAGCGCGCCGCCAGAGGGTTGGTGCCGCCATTTGTCTGGCGGCGCGGTAAGAAAGGTTTCGGTGTTCCGTTTGCCAAGTGGCTCAAAGGCGAATTACGGCCGTTGGCCCATGACCTCTTGTCGCCCGAACGGCTCCGGCGCAGTGGCCTGTTCAATCATGAATACGTGGCGCGGCTGCAGGACGAACATGAGCGCGGGGTCGCTAATCATCGTAAGCTGCTTTGGACGCTCTTGTCATTTGAGTTGTGGCGCGAAAGCTTTGTCGAAACACCGCGCCGGATCGAGACCTCGGTAACGGCAAGATAGTGATTAGGAGTGCGATGGCAATCCCGATACATCGGGAGAAACCGTTTTGGATCGTTTGGAGTTCCGCCTTCAGGCGGCGGACTCATGATCAGGAAATAAGGCCGCCTAAAGGCGGAACTCCAAACCAAAGCGGTATCGCGCTTCACTTTGCCGGCAGGCTCCAAAAATGGCGATTGATCTCACAAGCGCGCACAAAAGACTCTGGCAATGGTGCCGCGCGCAGGGTTTCGCCGGCTATGATCCTTATGACGCGTTGAACAGCCGGTGGTTTCAAGCCACACCTCTCAGGCACTCGCGAATTGCGCGGCTCGCCTGGACGCAGTTTCACAAGCGCTCGCCGGTAAACTTTCGCTCTCTCATCCGCATTCCGCGCGAAAGAAATGCAAAAGGCATCGCCCTCTTCGCGCTGGCGGCGCTGGCTGAATACCGGCGCAGTCAAACCAAAGAAGCAGAGCTCGAAGCGCGAGAGCTGCTGGACGATCTGATGTGGATGCGCCTGAAAGGATTCAAGGGCGCTGCCTGGGGTTACAACTTTGACTGGCAGTCGCGGGCCTTCTTTGCGCCGCGCGGTACACCCACCATCGTGCCTACGGCTTTTGCAGCGCGCGCCCTTTGTGAAGCGGCCGAAGTCTTTGGCCAGGAGGAATACCTGCCGTTCGCACGCACCGTTTGCGACTTCATTCTCAATGACCTGAATCGATCTGAAGAAACAGAAAGGGAAGTTTGCTTCAGCTATTCGCCACTCGATCAAACGCGCGTCTTTAATGCGAGCCTGCTGGCCGGTGAAACGCTGGCTGCGGTAGGCAGACTGACTGGCGAAGCAAGTTTATGCGATTGGGCGAGGCGCTCAGCGAGTTATGTAACCCGCCGTCAGCGTGCTGACGGTTCGTGGGCTTATGGGGGCGATGACCATCAATCATGGGCCGATGGTTTTCATACGGCGTTTATCCTGGGCAGCCTTTCTCGCATCATTGACGGTAGTGGGTCAGAACCGGGAGCGGTAGCGACCGGGTTGGTCGATGAGTTGGATAACACCTTGCGCCGCGGCTATGAATTTTGGCAGGAGAGGTTTTTCCTGGCCGACGGTTGGCCGAAGTATTATCCCGATCGTCTGTATCCTGCTGATGCGCATTCGGCGGCCTCGGCGATAGTTACCCTGGTAGAGTTGCGCGGGCGAATTCCCGGCACGATGATTCTGGCGGATAAGATCGCCAAATGGACCCTCGACAACCTGCGTGATTCGCATGGCTTCTTTCATTATCAGCGCCGGCGCTTTTACACCGTGCGGATTCCATATATGCGTTGGTCGCAAGCATGGGTGGCGTACGCGCTGGCATATATGCGTTGGTCGCAAGCATGGGTGGCGTACGCGCTGGCACGCCTTTTGGAAGGCAAAAGTAAAAAGTAAAAGGAAAATAGAAATCAGGAAGAACTATATCAGGACTCCCAAAGACATCAAAGAAAGAGCTTTTGAGTTTGCATTGCGCATTATCAAACTGTGTCAGCATCTGGATAGGAAGCCTGGTGTTCCGCGAACGCTCAGCTATCAACTCCTAAAGGCGGGAACGTTTGTCGGGGCTAACATTGAAGAGGCTCACCCTGGGTCGGAGCAGACCGGATTTCATCAGCAAGAACTCTATCGCATTGAAGGAGGCGCGCGAGTGTCACTATTGGTCGAGACTTCTTATCGCAGCGAAGATTATGCCCGAAAAGAGTGTTGCCGAGCCAGGAGATGAGGCTGACCAAATCAAGCGGATTCTCGGCTCCATAGTCATTAGGACGAAGAGATGCAAGGTCTGACCGGCTTCTCTTTTACCTTTTTACTTTTTCCTTTTAACTTTCAACCGTGCGCATTTGGATCGACTTAGCTAACTCGCCACACGTGCCGTTCTTTCGCGCGTTGATTCCCGAGTTTGCCGGGCGCGGGCATCAGGTTGAGATCACCGCGCGTGACTTTGCCCAGACAGTGGAGCTGGCGATGAATGCGGGCATGATGCCCCACGTCATTGGCGGTCATGGCGGCGGATCGATCACCGGCAAGGCCGGGAACTTGATCGGGCGCGCCGGGGCTCTGCGCAAGTGGGCGCGCGATCGTGGTTTTGATTTGGCTTTGAGCCATAACTCTTACGCGCAGATCGCCGCCGCGGCGGCGCTCGGAGTGAAGGCCGTGACGTTGATGGATTACGAACACCAGCCGGCGAACCATCTGGCGTTTCGTCTGGCGTCGCGGGTGATCGTGCCGCGGGCGTTCCCCTCGGCAGAGTTGAAGAAGTATGGCGCATCGACGCGCAAGGTAAGACGATATGAAGGCACGAAGGAAGATGTCTATCTCGCAGACTTTGTAGCCGATCCGGAGTTTGCGGATACACTGCTTCGGTTCGGCGTCGCGAGTGAAGATGTGCTGGTCGTGGCGCGGCCGCCGGCGCGGGAAGCGCTCTATCATCGTTTTGAAAACGAACTATTCGATGAATTGCTGGTGAGCTTGAGTACGAACCAAGAAGTGAAGATTATTTTGTTGCCACGTTCTGCGGCGCAGCGCGCCGATTATGAAACTCGCGAGTGGACCAACCTGATCATGCCGCGGGAGGCTCTAGATGGCGCGAATCTGATTGCCGCTGCCGATCTTGTAGTCAGCGCCGGCGGGACCATGAATCGCGAGGCGGCCGCGCTGGGAGTGCCTGCTGTTAGTATCTACGCAGGCAAATGGGCGGCGATTGATGAAGAGTTAGTGAATGAAGGACGGTTGAAAAAAATTGATTCGCGCAAACAAGTCGAATCGTTAGCAGTGCGGAAAAAACCAGCCGCGAGCCCTCGCGGTGCGAGGGCCGTGCGCGCCGAGATTGTTAAGTTAGTCTTAGAATGATTCGAATGCGGCTTTGCCGCCTGATGTGCGGAAGGCCTGTGGCCTTCCGTGAGAATGATCTATTATCCAGCCGGCGAGGCTGTGCCTTGCCGGTTATTCGAGACGTAGCCTCTCTAGTATTCATCGAGGCCGCCGGAAGGGCAAAGCCCCTCCGCACCTCAGGCGGCAAAGCCGCGACTCCCGATGAAAGCTGAACGCATAAAAGAAATCAAGAGCGACGCTCGCGCCGTGCGCGTTGCGGCGCGCGCGCCGCGTTGGGTTGTGCCTTTGGTTAAGACGCTTCTGGTCGCGACGGACGTTGTGCTGGCGATCTCGTCGTTTACGCTGGCTTTTTATCTGCGCCATCACGATCTAATTCTTAACCAAACCTCGCGGGGTGTACTGACCTGGAGCAGGGAGTTTGCTCCTTATGCTCTGCTGCTGCCCCTGGTGATTCCGATTCGGCTGCTCCTTCTTCGCTATTACGATCTATATCGATTACGGGGCGAATTTTCGTTCGTCGAAGATATGGCCCGGGTCTTCAGGGCAACGGCTATTGGCTCTTTGCTGATCGTGGCCGCGACTTTTATGTATCGCGGCGGAGTTGCTTATCGCGCTTTTTCGTATTCGCGCGCCGTCTTTCTCTTTGATTTTCTGTTGGCGCTGGCGAGCGTGGGCGCCGTGCGGATGCTCTTGCGGGGCGGCCAGGTGCTGGTGCGCCGGCGGGGGGTTAACCTGATCCCAACATTGATCGTGGGCCGTGGACCAGAGGCGGTGCTTTGCATTCAGGAAATGCGGGCGCGTCCCGAGCTTGGTTATCGGGTGATTGGCATTGTCGACAACGGATCCACTGATGTGGCCGCAGGGACCAGTTTTGAAGGAGTGCCGGTCATCGGCAACCTGCGCAGTTTGCCCGAAGCGATTCGCGAATCAGGAGCGAACGAAGTAATCATCTCTGATCCTAACGTTCCCGGAGAGGCGCTCTTTGAGGTAATGATTCAAACCGGGCGCCGCCGCGGCGTAGAATTTCGCATTGCTCCGACACTCTTGAATTGTCTGCCGAGCAAGACTGAAATCGATCAAGTGGGATCGCTGCCGATGGTCACGCTGTTTCGCTCGCCGCTGTCGAAATCTGCGCGCCTGGCCAAGCGAGGCTCAGATCTAATCATCGCCGCGCTGGCGCTGGCGCTACTCTCGCCGTTATGGCTCTTGATTGCATTACTCATCAAGCTGGATTCACGTGGACCGATCTTTTACCGGCAGGAACGCGTCGGGATGGACGGCCGGATCTTTCTCTTCTACAAGTTTCGCTCGATGCGGGCGGGGACGGACGATGCGAAGCACCGCGAGTTTCAGCGCCTTTACATCAGCGGCCAGGCGGATTCGAACCTGGGCGACCAGCAGCGACCGGCTTACAAGCTGCGCGCCGACGATCGGGTGACGGGTCTGGGGCGTATCTTACGCCGCACGAGCATCGACGAACTGCCGCAACTCTTCAATGTTCTGCGCGGGGACATGAGTGTCGTCGGACCTCGGCCTCCGATTCCGTACGAAGTCGAAAACTATGAGTTGTGGCATCGCAAGCGGCTCGACATGAAGCCGGGGATCACCGGTCTGTGGCAAGTGTCAGGGCGCAACCGTCTGCCGTTTGACGAGATGGTACGAATGGATTTGTACTACATCGAAAACTGGTCGCTGCTGCTGGATCTAAAGATTATCCTTCAAACCCTGCCGGTGATGTGGCGAGGGGAGGATGTGTATTAGAGAAGAGACTCGGGCAGTAGACCGTAAGGGAGGGCTCAATATTCTGATGAATAGCTCCGATACGAAACGCGAAATGCTCAGACACACCGTGGCAACGCTCGCTTATCGCGGCGCGAAGGCGGTGCGCGACGCGCCGGATTCCTTCGCATCTTTCCATGCTTCCGAAACAACGCGGACACCGGCGCAGATTCTGGCGCACATAGGCGACCTGTTGGATTGGGCTTTGTCGATCGCGAAAGGCGCCGAAGCCTGGAATAATTCCGAGTCGCTGTCATGGGATCAGGAGGTCGCGCGTTTTCACCAGTCACTCGAGAGTTTCGACAACTATCTGGCGTCAGACGCGGAACTTGAGGCTACCTGCGAGCGTCTCTTCCAGGGTCCAATTGCGGACGCGCTTACACACGTGGGCCAACTAACGATGCTGCGGCGAATAGCCGGCACGGCGATCAAAGGTGAGAACTACTCGCGAGCAAAAATTGCAGCCGGCCATGTGGGGGCAAAGCAAGCGGCACCAAAGCAAGAATTTGATTGAAGACGAACAGCCGCAGCTTGCGAAGGGAAGTGGGGTCTTATGAAGAAGAACATTGGTTTCGGCTTTCGGCCCTGCCCTTTTATTGTCTTGCTCGTGGCGGTTTCTTCGTCTTACGGCCAGGAGCAAAATCCGCCACAACGAGTCGCGGAAGACGATGTGGTGCGTGTCAGCACAAACCTGGTCACTGTTCCGGTCAGCGTCATGGATCGCCAGGGCAGATTTATTCCCAATCTAAGAGCGGAACAGTTTCAAATCTACGAGGATGGCATTGAACAAAAGATCGCCTATTTCGAAAGCGCGGAAAAGCCTTTTACGGTCGCGCTTATGCTGGACACGAGCGACTCAACGCGATTCAAACTTAAAGACATACAAGATGCCGCGCTCGAATTTGTCGAACAGTTACGGCCGGATGATCGGGTGATCGTCGCGGCCTTTGACAGAAACGTCGCAGTGTTGGCTGAAGCCACCAGTGACCGTCGCTTGCTGACGAGTGCGATTCGTCGGGTGCAAACGGGCGGCAGCACGGGCCTCTACAACGCAATTGACGTGATTATTAATCAGCGTCTCAATCGCATCCGCGGACGCAAAGCTATCGTGCTGTTTACTGATGGAGTTGATACGGCCAGTCAAAGTGCTACCTATGAGGGCACCTTGCGCTTCGCCCAGGAACTGGACTCGCTGGTTTACCCGATTCAGTACGACACCCTTACAGACCTGAGAAAACAAGCAACGGAAATGAATGCTCAGATCGTAACCGCCAAAGGTGAGACTCTAAGCGTGGCTTACGCTCGGGCGGAGCGTTATCTCCGCTTGATAGCGGACAAGACGGGCGGACGTTTCTACTACACCGGCAGCTTGAAGCGTTTGCGGGTAGTGTTCACCAGCATCGCGCAGGAATTGCGAGAGCAGTACAGCATTGGCTATTACCCGAACAGCGAAGGTCATCCCGCTGAGCGACGAATCAAGGTAAAGGTCAGCGCACCGGGCGTGGTCGTAGGGGCGCGCAGAGGCTACATCTATAAGGCGGCTGGTGTTGATGAGAAAGAATGAGTCTAATCGAGCGCCCAAGTTTCACGGCAATTGACTACTTCCGAGACTTGATGCCCAATGGAGGCGTCCCCAGCGCAAAAATCCGGAGGCTTATTATGAAGACAAGGCACTTACCGAATAAAGTCGCGGCAGTTCTTGTAGGATTCAGCGTCCTCGTTGGGCTCGGTTTTGGCGGCGGCGCGAACGGCCAGGATCGCCGCAACCGCAGGTGGGACGGTTATCCAAACTGGGGCGGGTCTTATGATCTGCGCCAGACAGCTTTGAATGCCGGCTACAACGAAGGCTCGATGGAAGGCCGCCGCGATCGCGATCGCGGCCGGCACTCTGACTACGCGAGCTTCAGCTCGTTTCAGAAAGCAACGAAGGATTACAGTCCCAGGCTCGGCGATCGTGAACTGTATCGACGCTATTTCCAGCTCGCGTTCTCGAGAGGATACGAGACGGAAAATCCAGGCCAGATCCGTAATGATCGCAATGACCGTAATGATCGGAACAACGATCGCAATCGTAACGACAACCGGCAAAGTCGTGGCCGTAACTGGGATCGCTA
>WNFL01440408.1_pt1 | contig 13681 bp, 11 predicted proteins | sample 5400361 | NCBI WGS metagenome assembly WNFL01 (sample SAMN13153351, study PRJNA577476) | soil metagenome | isolation source: 40 cm soil on Douglas fir-dominated hillslope | place: USA:California | collected 2013-09-17
TGGCTGTCGGTCGTCTGCAGATCGATGATCGGCGCCTCGGCTTCGGGGGGAAGCTGATTGCGAACCTGCGCCACTTTCGACTGGATCTGCGTGAGCGCGGCGTTGGTGTCGTAGTTGAGCTTTAGATGGACGGTGATCGTACTCACGCCCTGAGCGCTGGACGACTCCAGGAAGTCGATGCCGTCGGCGCCGGCGATGACGCGCTCGAGAGGAGCGGTGATGAATCCGCGAACCAGATCGGCGTTCGCGCCGACGTAGGCGGTAGTCACGACGACGTTGGCCATGTCGCTGCGCGGGAACTGCCGGACGGTGAGCGAGCGAATGGCCTGCAGTCCCGCGATGAGGATCACGAGATTGACCACCATCGCCAGCACGGGCCGGCGGACGAAGAGATCGGTGATTTTCATCAGCTATCTTCCGGCCGGGGCTTCGGGCTGTTGCCCGGCTGAACGGTGTTGTTGACGATGACGGCCGCACCCGGCCGCAGCTTGAATACGCCCGAGGTCACCACTTCTTCGCCGTGCTTACCGGCGTGAAGCCCGGCGAAGAAGTGGTGACCTCGGGCGTATTCTTCACGTCCTCGACGATGAAGACGGAATTGCCGAACGGCGCGTAGCTGACCGAGGAGACCGGAAGGGTGACCGCCATCGTCGGCCCGCCATGGGCGAAATGCGCCTCGACGAACATCCCGGGATGGAGCTTGCCGTCGCTGTTGGGGAAGGAGGCCTGCACCTTGCCGTTGCGCGTCGCTTCTTCGATGACGCCTTCGAATGCCGTGACCTTGCCGCTCTCTATCGCGGCATTGTCAGCCGTCGCCTGGATGGGCGAGCCGATGACGAGCTGCCCGAGCTCCTGCTGCGGCACGCTGAAGTTCACATAGGCCGGGCGCAGCGACTGCAGCGAAACGACCGGCGCTCCGCCTGCGAGGTATTGCCCGAGGTTGATCTGGCGGATGCCGAGCACCCCGGCGAACGGGGCGCGGATGATCTTGCGATCGATGGTTGCCCGGAGCTCGGCCACTTTCGCGTCGGATTGTTTGAATTGCGCCGCCGCGGTGTCATACAGCGCCTCCGGGATGATCTTCGCCGCCAGCATCCCCTTCTGCCGGCCCAGGTTGACCCGATCGAGATTCAACTGCGCCTCGGCCGAGGCGAGCTGGGCCCGCTCCTGCCTGGCATCGAGCACGACCAGCACCTCGCCCTTGCGTACCGGCCGCCCGGAGTCGAAGGTGATCTGATCGACGACGCCGGGAAGATCGGCGCTGACGGTGACGCCCTGCACCGCCGCCACGGTGCCGATGGCCTGCAGCGTGGCGCTCCATTCCTCCGAGCGGGCGACGACGGTCGTCACCGCTTCGGGAGGCGGTTGATACGAAGACCCCTGGGCGATGGCCTTCTTGATCTGTAGGTACTTGACCAGGCCGATGACCGCGATGAACGCGATCACGATGGCCAGCATGAGCAACATCCGCTTTTTCATCGCGCGGGATTATAGATTCAGGAGAGACCGAGGTGTTCGGCAGAAGTCGGTCGATCGACACCTCCGTGCGGTGGGTGAGCAGCGGTTCGATCCGCTTGTGACGGCGCCAAGCCCTTGACATGGTGAAACGATTTCATGACTTCAGTCACTAAACGGACGAGGAGATACCCATGCGACGTCTGATTCCCGGAGCCTTGCTCGTCCTCTCTCTTCCCCTGTTCGCGCAGGATGGGCCACCTGGCTCCTACGGACCGACGGATCCACACCAGATCACGCCGACCGGCGGCGGTCAGAAGGTTCTGGTCATCTATGTCCAGGCAAACGACTTCCGCATTCCACCCGCGCAACTGGCCGGGCTCAACACCGCCGAGGATGGCAAACGCGCCGCCTTTCCGCCGTGGTTCGGCGAGATGTCGTGGAACAACATGACCATGACCGCGGATGGGCAACGGACAGCCGGCAGTAACTGGTACGTCCTGCCGAAGGGACTGCTGGAGTACGTTCGGCCCGGCGGAATCTCGCCGATGCAGGTGCGCGCCGCCGGAAGCCAGACCGCGGTGAATCCGACGCCGGCGAGCGCCGTCGCCGCCGCGGCGGGTGGTGCGGGAAGCAACTTCACGGCCTCGGATGCCGGCAACTACTGGTATGCCGTTACCGCGTTCCGTAACGGCAGCGAGTCGTCGATGACCAAGATCCCGGCGGCGGTGGCCGTGGCTGCCGGACAGTCGGTGACGCTGACCATCACGCGGGCCACGGCCGATTCCGACCGCTATCTGATCTATCGCACGTCGGCGGGAGCGACCAACGCCGACGGCAGCTTCTCGCGTATCGGTCAGATCGACGTGGCCGGCGCGGCCACGAACTTCATCGACAACGGCATCAAGATGGACGCGCTGGGCGATTGGGCCGGCCTGATCGGCGCCGCCATCGAGGCCGCGCACAGCGACGTGAACTACGACAATTATCGCGGCGTGGCCGTGGTCATCTTCTCCCCTTTCCTCAGGGGACAGGCGTCATTCGGCACGAACACGTTCACGTTCACCGGCGGCTCCATCAACACGCAGGGGACGTTCATGTCCTCCTCCACCGGCTTCGGCCGTTTCACGCACGAAATGGGTCACTGGCTGGCGTTGCCCGATCTGTACGACCCCAGCACAGGTGGGTCGATCTCGACCTGGGACACGATGGATTGCGCCTGCGACGGCCAATACTACGCATGGGAGAAAGACTATTCGCTTCACTACCTCGCCTCTCCGGCGAATGTGGTCGAGGTGACGCGCCCGGCTCCGGGATCGCCCGACCTCGATCAGGATTTCATCATCGAGCCTACCGAGGTCGCCGACACCTTCGCCTCGCGCCTAACCGCCATCAAGATCAAATCGTCCGACACGGTTCACTACTACGTGGAAGGGCGAGCCATCGTCGCCGGGAAACAGAGCGATCAGAACATCACCGACCAGCGTGTCGTGGTGATCGAGGGCATCGATACGCTCCCCTCCTCGATCCTCCCGCAGCGCAACGTGACCCTCCTCACCACCCTGGCGTCTGGCGACCCGACCTTTCAGCCGGAGCCCGGCGGAAACGTGCAGATCACGTTCAATAGCATCAATGCGGGCACGCCGCCGACCTACAACGTTCACGTGAAAATGCGGGCGCTGCCGCAGCCCGATCCGAAGATCACGCCATGGAACGCACCACCGTGGGAGTCGCCGGACATCTGGGTCGACAGCGCACGCGAAGGGGGCGGCTTCATGGACCCCGCCACGGCGACGCCCCTGCCTGGCAATGGCGAGCATGCCTGGGTCAATCACGTCAATCGCGTCTGGGCCAAGATCACCAACGTCGGGCAGGGGGCCGCCACGAACGTGAAGGTGCACTTCAAGGTGGCCACGCCGGGCGGGATGGGCGACACGGGACAGTACGCCCCTCTACCCGACCCGATGCCGATCGATCTCAACCCGGGCGAAGCGAAGTTCGTCTTCACCACCTGGACGCCCACGGTCGGACAGCACACCTGCATCAAGGTCGAAATCGAGCGCATCCTCGGCGAGGCCGACATCTACAACAACCAGGGACAGGAGAACGTCACCGATTTCTATAGCGGCAGCGCGAGCCCATGGCATCCCGTTCCCATTCCTATCGTCATCGCCAATCCGTTCGACAGCGAGAAGCGGATCGACGTTCGCGTGGAGGGGCTTCCCACCGGATGGAGGGCCGACATCGATCACATGTGGGTGACGCTGGCGTCGAAGGCCCGCACAACGGTAAACCTCGTGGTCACGCCGAAGCCCGACGCGCCGCAGTGCACGTCCGTAACGTTGAATGTCTACGGCGTCGTACTGCTGGATGATTATATTCAGCCGTACGGTGGCATTACGCCGATCATTCACCTGGCGAATCCGATCACCTTTCGCTGGAGTGCCAAGCCGGACGACCAGCGCGGTGGCTTCATCATCGACGGCTGTACCGCGCCGCCGAAGCCGAATAGCGAGATCGCTCTGATTCTCTCTGATAGCGCCGGCCACGACACCGTTGTCTTTACCCGGACCGACGGCAGCGGCTGCTTCCATCAGCCGGTAAATGTGCCGCCCACCGGTGCATGGACTCTGCGGCCTTACTTCCGCGGCGACGATTGCAACGCGCCGACCGAGGGCGACCCGCGGCCACTCGATCCCTCCGGATCGACCGGAAACGGGGATGGCAACAATCCATTCGGCGGTCTCGGTGACGGCAAAGGCAGGCGCGAGATCGGCATCTTCACAGGCGGCAACTGGCCCATCGGCCGCACGCGCCGCGAGCTCGATCCCGGCTTTCTGTTCGGCGTCGATCTGCTCGCGGCCATCAGCCAGCGGGTTCGCCTGGCATTACAGGCCGCGTATCACCAGTTCGACGAGAAGAACGTCAACAGCGCCAACGTCGGAGTCACGAACCTGTCGCTGCTGGCGAACGTCCGCCAGCCGTGGGGACCCTATCGGCTTTTCGTGGCGGGAGGGGCGGGCATCTACCGCTTCAGCGGCAGCGCGCACCCGGGAGTGCAACTCGGCGGCGGCATCGAAGTGCCCGTGTCCGGCAGCGCGTACCTCCTGGCAGGGTTTGCGCTACACGCGGTCAGCGGCGGCACACCACACGACCCACGCTGGATCGACGGCTATCTCGGATTCCGATTCGGGATTCCATGATCCGCAGAAGGCCTTGAAACATAAAGAAACCCGCTTCGTATTCGACGTGACTACTGTGTTATCTCAGTAGTACTGTTGAACGAAAGCGAGGACTTCATGCGCAAGGCTCTATTCATGGTCCCATTCCTCTTCTCCGTTACCGCGTTCGCCGGGGACAACACCATCGTCGACCGCTGGGCGAATGCCGTCGGCGGACGCAAGAAAGTCGCCGCCGTCCATTCGACCTATCGCGAGGCGACGATCGAGGTGGGCGGCTTCACCGGGACGATCAAAGCGTGGCACTCGGCCGATGGTAAGTACCGGAAGGAAGAGCAGGTCGGCATGTACTCAACCGTCGAAATCTTCGACGGGACCAACGGCACCTTGCAGCAGGGAGCGGCGCCGGCGCACAGGATGGAAGGGGCCGAGCTGGAGCGGGCGCGGTCAACTCCCTTCGCCAACTGGAATGCCGTCTTCTTCGCCTTCTTCCCGGAGCGCCGCCGAGGAAGTGTGGCCATGGAAGGGGACGACACCATCGTGATGGAGCCTGAAGGCGTGATCGATTGGCGCGTGACGCTCGACTCGAAGAGCTGGCTGCCGAAGACGATGGTGCACCAGGAAGGCAACCGCACCATTACTGTTACGTTCGTTTCCTGTGAAACCATCGACGGCCTGCAGTTCGAAAAGGAGATTCACCGCTCGGCCGGCGACCCTCGCTTCGGGGCCGTGATCCGGTTCACGAAGACGGTCATCAATCCGCCGGTCGACGCATCGTTTTTTTCGACCAAATAGACCCGATCAGCACGCCTTCAAGCCTCCGATTGGCAACGTCTTTGCCATGTTATTTGCTGAGTTAGACGTTATCCAAAGGAGGATCTTATGAAGAGCATCAAGAGTGGGTTCGCGCCGCTGGCAGCGGCCAGTGGTCTGGCATTGCTGCTGAGCTCCGCGGCCTTTGCGGCGCCCCAACCACAGGATGTCGAGTATCACTACCGGGCTGATCGCATCTCTACGCAGGGTGAGATCACCAGCATGAGCCGAGAGGGCGATCAGTATCGGGTCGTTCTCAACCACGGCAGCTATGCGTACTACGTTCCGATGTCGACGATTCGTAACCGCGACATCCGCATCGGTGCCGTCGTCCGCATCGGCGGCGTCGTGAACGGTGATTCGGTGAATGCGGACTACATCGCATTCTCCGGTGAACCTACGTATGTAAGCGATCCGATGTACCGGGGAGTGCCGTTCGGCTCCAACGGATGGCTGAGCGGAACGGTGATGAGCGTCAATCGCCGGCTGAACTTCGTGACCATCCGCGATGACGCCTCCGGCGTACCCATCAAGGTCGACGTCCGCAGCATGGACACGCGTCACTCGGTGAACGTCTGGCGAACCCGCTCCGGCGACCACATCAGCGTGAACGGCTCGTGGGAGAACCGCGACACGTTCGATGCAGCGCGCGTTCAGTACTAGGCCGGCACGGCCGGCGGCGCTGGTTGCCCAAGGCTCGGCCACCATCTCCGCTCGATCTAGTTCGTTGTTGCAGCCGGAGCGCGCCGAGCGTTCCGGCTGACGCGCAACCCCTACTCGACCATGACAAAATCCGCTTGATGACAAAACACAGGCGCGTCGTCGTCACCGGACTTGGCGTGATCTCTCCCCTCGGGAACGACCCCGACACGATGTTCTCCGCGCTGATGGAGGGCCGGTCAGGAATCCGCGAGATCGTCACCGAGGGATCGAAGGGGCCGCACACGAGCATCGGCGCAAGCGTCGGCTTTGATCCGGCGCACTATTTTCAACAGAGAACCGATCACCTCGACCGCGTCAGCCAGTTCACGCTGGCCGCGGCGGCGATGGCGGTGAAGGACGCGGGCATCGAGTTCACCGCTGAAAACAGGAACCGCGCCGGCGTGTCACTCGGCACGGGCATGGGAGCGTCCAACGCCCTCGAGGAGACGTTCGCGCAATTGCTGCTGCGCGATCCCGACCGCGTGAAACCGCTGACGGTGCTGAAGGTGATGAACAATGCCTCCGCCGGCCATGTGGCCATCCAGTATGGTCTTGGCGGGCCGGACCTCACTTACTCCTGCGCCTGCTCGTCGTCGTCCGTCTCCATCGGCGAAGCGTTCCGACAGATCCGTCACGGTTACGCCGATGTGATGATCGCCGGGGGCGCCGAAGCGCCACTGACATTCGGATTCTTCAAGGCGTGGGAAGCGATGCACATCCTGGCGATTCCGGCCTCCGACCCGTCCGCCTCGTGCCGCCCGTTTTCGAAGACGCGCACGGGACTCGTCCTTGGCGAAGGGGCGGCCATGGTCACGCTCGAGGAGCGGGAGGCAGCGATCGGCCGCGGAGCGCGGATCTACGCCGAGATCGCCGGCTACGGTTCCAGCAATGATTACCAACACATCACCAAACCGTCGGTGGAGGGACAGGCCCGGACCATCACGCTGGCGCTGGAGGACGGCGGCATCACGGCCGGCGAGATCGACTATGTGAACGCTCACGGTACCGCCCGGAGACACGGGCAATCAAGAAGGTCTTCGGCGACCGCGCCTACAAGATTCCCGTCACATCAACGAAGTCGATGCACGGCCATCTGCTGGGCGGAGCCGGCGCGCTCGAGTTCGCGATCGCGTTGCTGGCGATGAAGCATCAGGCCATTCCCCCGACCGCCCATCTCGATGCTCCCGATCCGGAATGTGACCTCGACTATGTCCCGGGCCTGGGGCGGCCCGACCAGAACGTTCGTTGCGTGATGTCGAACTCGTTCGCGTTCGGAGGGACGAACGCGGTGTTGATCGCACGGTCATCCTGACAACAGAAACCCTTCTCTCGAACCGCGCCCACGCGCAAGTACGATGATTGGGGCGGAAGTTATGATAAAATTCTTCGGCTCATCCTATGGAAAGGAGTAATGAAATGAAGAGACTTGTTCAAGCGACCAAAGGATCCCTTTCGTTCCTGCCTCTCGGTGTACTGGCGATCCTGTTGTGCCTGGGGTCCGGCCCGAGCGCCTACTCGTTTGGTGAAATCTATAGCATCACCAGCTACTACCCGAACAGTCAATGGGATGCGGCGCAACTGGAGGGACAGGAGGAGATCGACTGCTACTTCAATCACACGTCATGGGGTGTCACGGATGATTGGAGAAGGACCATCTGGTACACATGCTCCGGCTCGTCGGTGGTAACGCGACGCTGCGAGCACTGGAACGGATCGTCCTGGGATACGATTCAGTGTGATGTCCAGTAGGGTCGTGCTCTGAACCTTGTTCACTGTCTGGAGACGTTGGGAAGCGTACTGGTGGAACGGGTCGTTTGGATGAGCCACTGCGGACGATGCTGCGACCGGAACTCCTCCCGACGTCAACTTTCCAGGAGACGCCATTGATGATGATGGCGGTTAAGCTTTTAATTCTTGTTTGACCTGCGCGCAGTCCTTTACGCCACCGCTTCAGCCTTACAACGACGAGGACCGTTGTTGCTCTGTTCCGGGTACGTCATTTGTTTTCGAACTGCGTCTTGTGCACCGCGACGTTGCGGAGCCGCTCCAGACGAAACAGTTTCGGGACGTCTTTCCCGGAGAGGATCATCTGCGCCGTCATCTCGCCGACGGCGGGCGACAGTTTGAATCCGTGGCCCGAGCCTCCTCCGATGAGCCAGACATTGCCGGCCTCGGGATGGCGATCGATGATCAGGTGCCCATCAGGACTGTTTTCGTACTGGCACACTTCGGCGGCAACGAGAGGCGCCTTAGCGAGCTCGGGAAAGCGTTCGGCGAGAACGTGCCGGGCCCGCAGAATGCCCGACGCCGATGGCGTCCGGTTGGCGCTGGTCGGATCGATCGGCTCGCCGCGGGTATCGTCGGCGATCTTCAGCCCGCGGCCGTGCGTGTCGGGAAGGCCGTAGACGATTCTCTCGCCGAAATCGATCCAGATCGGGAGATGGCCCGGACGGTAGCGCTCCGATCCGGCGGGTGTCCCGAAGTAGTAAACCTCCTGCCGCGTCGGATGGACTCTGTCGCCGATGACGTCGGGAAAGAGTTTTCCCAGCCAGGGGCCGCAGGCGAACACGAAGCCGTCGGCCTCGACGCGGGAACCATCGTCGAGCTGGAGAGTGGTCATCGAGCCGCTGACGATCGGACCCGGCTTCGCGCGCCCCATACGATAGCTTCCGCCGGCCTTTTCGAAGGCATCGCGAACGACGCCGCATGCCCGCCGCGCCGACAGTGCCCCCGCCCGCCGTTCGAGCCAGACCGAATGGACACCGCGGAAGTCGATCTGCGGATAACGTCGCGCCGCGTCGGCGATCGTGACGTGGTCGACCGGAAATCCGAGCTCCTGCAGGATCGGGACGGACGATCGAACGTATGCGTCGTCCTTTCGATGCAGCCAGAGCGCGCCGGTCTCGACATACAACGGCTCAGCCGATGACGCACCGATCCTGTCCCACAGCTCGTAGGCGCGCTTGACCATCTCGACGTACACGCGGTCGGGTCCATAGATCGCGCGGATGACCCGGGTCTCGCCGCCCGAACTGGAGCGCGGATTTCCCGGTCCCCACGAATCGATCAGCGCAACCTGCGCGCCGAGGCCGGCCAGATGGAGCGCCGTCCAGCCGCCAAACGCACCGCTGCCGATCACGGCGATGCGGGGCCGGGACTTGCCGGAGAGAGCCTGTGCGTCGAGGCGGCCGGCAACAGCAGCCGCCCCGACGCATTCCAGAAACGTCCGCCGGGTAACCCCGTTATCGGAGATAGCGATCTCCCTTTAGAAATTCACTCGTGTACTGATGCCGATGGTACGAGGCTGGTTGGTCAGGTAGCCGACGCGCGCGCGCGTTCCGCGCTCCTGATCCAGCGCCAGAAACGCCGTCTCGTTCGTGAGGTTGTTGACGAAGAGCGCCGTATCCCACTTATTGACCAGCACGCCGATGCGCAGGTTGACGATGTCGTACGCCGGCAACTTGGGATTGAAGGTAAAGGTGCTCTGCGTGAACGGTCCACCGATGCTATGCGGAGCGAATGAGTTCAGGTTGACCGTACCGAACCCGGCCGCCTGATCACCGATCTGCGTGAAGCGGTCGCCGACGTGCTGGTAGACCCCCGTCGAATAACCCGCCCACGACGATCCCGTGTGCCAATGAAGCGTGGCCGCGGCAGTCATCTGAAACTCGGGGACGGTCGGCAGCCGGTTGCCCTTCTGGATGCCGGAAACGACGGAGACGTCGCCATTCGAATCGGTTGAGGTCAGCGTCGATTCCAACCGCGATTTGGTGTGGCTGGCCGAGACGGCGAAGTCGAACAGATCGGTCGGCGCCGCCTCGAATTCCGCTTCCAGCCCTTCGCTCTTCGACTTGGGAACGTTGAACACGACGCGCGACGAGCACGAGCCGGCGGTCACCGTGGCCTGCAGATCGCGGATGTCGGCATAGAAGGCCGAGGCGTTGAACGAGCCGCGCCCGCCCATGATCTTCGACTTCGAGCCCACCTCGTAGTTCCACAAGGTCTCGTCCTTCCAGTTCCCGCGGCCACCAAATGTGATGAGGTCCGCGGCCGTGCAGAGCGGGACGTTGAGCGGGTCGTTGATCCCGCCGAGCCGGAATCCCTTGGAGACCTGCGCATTGAGCTTGGTCGAGTCATTGAGCTTGTAGCTGGCGATCACGCGCGGCGCGATGCCGTTGGCTTTCGTTGAGCCGGCGGTCGTTCCGGGTTCGGCAAAAATGCCGTCGAACGTCTGCGTACGTTTCTCTTTGAAGTCGTACACGCGCGCGCCACCGGTCACTTCCAGACGGTCGGTGACGGGATATGTCCCCTCACCGAACAGAGCGAACTGCTGAAAGTTGTATTTGAGGTTGGAGAAGAACAGCACGTCCTTCGCCGCGCCAAAGCTGCCCGCCGTGGGGATCTTGGAAGCGGCCTCGAATCCGCTGACCAGAAGGCTCTGGCCATAGTGGCGATCGGTGTGGCTGTAGAACGCGCCGTCCACCCACTGCAACTTCGATGTGGTCCCCGAAAGGCGCACTTCCTGCGTGAACGCTTTGGCCTTGGTGGCATCGTCGAGCGGCGCGTTGAGCGTGTAGATGCTCGCCGGCAAGCCGATGTTGCCTCCGGTGATGCTGCCGGTCAGCGCGGTGGCGTCGCGCAGCACGTCGACGTCACGATCGGAGTAGGAACTGATCGACGTAAACGTACGGCCGCCGCCGAGGTCGTAGGAAACGTTCACGTCGCCGAGAAAGAACTTGTCCGTGAACGGCTCCTTGAACTGGGTGAACTGCCGATGATCGCTCAGCGTAACCTTGGGGCGCGTCGTGGTGAACGGATTCGCCAGGATGTTGAAGGCGTCGATCCGGTTCCAGCCATCCATGTCCACCTTCTGATAGAGGATGCGCGGAGTGATGCTCAGCTTGTCGTTCGGCTTGAGCAGGAAGGACAGGCGGGCGCCGCTCCGGGTTCCCTTGTTCACATCCTTTTTCTAGTGCGTGAAGTAGCCGGCGAACCGCATCGCCGCGGTTGCACTCAGCGGCGCGTTCACGGCGACCTTGACGCTTCCGCCGAGACTGCCGGAGTTGATCGAGCTGCCGGAAAATTCGCCGACGGATTCGGAGACGCCGAGCTTCGGCTGGTTGGTGATGTACCGCACGGTGCCGGACTCCGATCCGGATCCGAACAGCGTGCCCTGAGGCCCGCGCAGGACTTCGACGCGCGACAGGTCGAAGAGGTCGACGTCGGGCGTGAAGAGCGAGAGCGAGATCACCGATTCGTCGAGATAGACGCCGACCTGCTCCTTGACGCCCGGCTGGTCGCGCACGATCTGACCGGCCGACACACCGCGCATCGCTACCTGGCTCTGTCCCGGCCCGAGGTTCTGGACGGTGAAGCCGGCGACGTTGGCGGAGACGTCCTCGATGTTCTCGGCGCCGCGATCGCGTAACTGCGATTCGGTCGGCGCGGCGACGGAGATGGGAACGTCCTGTACCGTTTCTTCCCGCTTCCGTGCCGTGACCACCATCTCCTCGGTCACCTTGGCCTTCTTCTCGTCCTCGGCCTTTTTCTCGGCAGGCTTGGTGTCCTTGGTCTCCTGCGCGAAGAGAGGTAACCCTGGGCCGGTAATCGCCAACGTCAACACACACAACGCGGTTCGCATCACGAGACTCTTCATGTACTTTCCCCTTTTCATTCGGATCTGATCCCGGGGCCATATCTGTGGATGAGTCTGCATTCTCCGTCAAGGTTCGGAGGGTGGTCAAGGTGGGGGGAGGATGGCCGGCGGAATGCGCACGTCCCACGGAGTGTATTATCGACAGTGTTTTAAATGACTATCTCCATCAGTGAACTCAAGACCCGATGCGTCGAGATCATTCGCGATCTCGAACGTGATGGTGAGGCCGTCGAGATCGTTCGTGACGGCGAAATCGTCGCCCGATTGCTCCCGGCAACGCCGGTGCGAGCGACTGAAACCAAGCCATGGGAGAGGCTGCTCGGCACCGGCGTCCTCTTGGCTACACCCGAGGAGAGTGTCCTGGAGGATCGCGAGTTCGAGGCACTCCGCTGAGAATGCTGCTCGACACTCACATCTGGATCTGGTGGCTGATCGGCGGCGGCAAACTTTCACTAGCGGAAAGGAAAGCCATTAGTGCTGCGGCGCAGCAGGACCCACCGAAGATCTAGGCGATCAGTCTTTGGGAAGCGCAGATGCTCCACTCACGTGGCCGGCTCGCACTGCAGCTTCCATTCGCATCATGGCTGATTCAGGCAACGTTTACCCGAGGTGGTTCGGGTGCTCCCGATCGATGCTGCTGTCATTCTCGAGATCGACCGGCTACCGCTGAGTTTCAATAGCGATCCAGCGGATCGGATCATCGTAGCCACGGCGAGGGCTCTCGACTTACCACTCGCGACTAACGACCGCCGCATTCGCGAGTCGCACCTCGTCAGGATCTGGAATCCAGAGTTGACTTCCTGAGACTCATCGCACTCCCATTTTGGGCTGAGGACGGTCACGGTACGGGTGTCCCGGGGCGCGCAGCTAGAACATCGCGAGCGCTTCGCCCGGCGTGCGGACTTCGACAGGACTTGCCTTGAAGTCTTTCGTGTTGCGTGTAATCAGGTAATCAGCTCCGATCTGCAAGGCAGCAACAGCTTGGACTGCATCCTCGAAGTCGCTGATACCTAACACGAGGGCCTGTTGGAAATCTGCGCTCGTGATCGGCACCACGCGTACCACACGTAGAACGTCGCTCACCGCCTGTGCCGCGGTCTGACGACCCTTCTCACGGGCCACGATGTAGTGAATTGTCGTGATGGTGTGCGCGGCGACGTAACCCTCCGCCTCCCTATCCTCCAGGGCTGAGAGCAATCGCGACGCCTCGTTCAACCACGGCTCTCGACCAAGTACGACGTCGAGGATGACGTTGATGTCGAGGAGAAGTTTCAACGGCCGTACTTCTCGACCAGATGCTCGCGGTAACGCTTCACAGCGTTCTTGTCCGACGCGATGCCGAGCAGACGACTCACCGCGGGCGAAAGATGAGTCACGCTCTCATCGGCTACCGGAAGACTCGAGAGAAACCGGTTGACGAGCTGCGAGACATTCGTGTCGTGCAGTTCGCTGTACCGCTCGCCTCTGCTCACGGCTTCCGGATCCAGCGACAGGTTCTTGCTCTGCTTGGCCATGGGTTCATCTCGCAATGCGCATGCTTACTCCCCTATTATGCGCATCACGTGGCTTTAAGTCAATGACTTGCCTTTCCCCGGCTGACGGTAAGCTTCCCCGACATGAAACTACGACTTTCGCTCCTCGTCGCTGTTTCTCTGCTCGCCCTCTCCGCGTACGCCTCCGACGAGATCGCTCGTCTTCACACGTTGTTCGATCGAACGTGGGAGACGCAGCTCAGGGAAAATCCGTTGTTCGCTACATCGGTCGGGAGGCATGAGTACGACGACCGGCTTCCGTCGGTGACTCTCGCCGATCTCGAACGGCGGCACGCGCAGACGAAGGCGACGCTGGCGGAGCTGGCCGGCATCGATCGATCGAA
>WNFL01069782.1_pt5 | contig 13679 bp, 12 predicted proteins | sample 5400361 | NCBI WGS metagenome assembly WNFL01 (sample SAMN13153351, study PRJNA577476) | soil metagenome | isolation source: 40 cm soil on Douglas fir-dominated hillslope | place: USA:California | collected 2013-09-17
CCGCCGCTACCGCTCGTTGAAGCGGCTCTTCTCGCGGCCGCTCTCGGCGATCGCGCACGTGTCCGCGCGTACGCCGGAGGATGCCGCCCGCTTCGAGGAGATCGGCATCCCGGCCGAGCGCATCACCGTCGAAGGCGACATGAAGCTCGACCGCCCTCTGCCGGACGAGCCGCCGTTCGCCGAAGACGCCCGCCGTCTCGCGCGCGGCCGCGGCGTCTGGGTGGCGGGGTCGGTCGCGGACGAGGAGCTCGAGCCCGTGATCGAGGCGCACCGCACGCTCCGCCGCGGCCTCGACGCCTTTCTCGTCCTTGCTCCGCGCAGGCCCGAGAGCTTCGACGCGGCCGCGCGCCGGCTCGAGGCCGCGGGTCTCGCGCACACCCGGCGTTCCGCGCTTCCCGCCGCCGGGCCCGCGGACGTCCTCCTCCTCGACTCGATCGGCGAGCTCGCGGCGACGTACCGCCTCGGCGACGTCGCGTTCCTCGGCGGCACGTTCGCGCCGCTCGGGGGGCACAACGTCGTGGAGCCTCTGCGCGCCGGCCTCCCGACGGTCCACGGGCCCTCGACCGCGAACATCCGCGCGACCCTGGAGGCGGCGAAGGAGTGCGTGCGCCTCGTGGCGACGCCGGACCGGCTCGCGGACGAAGTCGGAGCGCTCCTTCGCGACGAGGCGGCCCGGACGCGAGCGCGCGAGGCCGCAGCGCTCCTCTTCGCGGAGAGCTCCGGGACGACCCGGCGAGCGGCGGAGCGGGCGCTCGCCATGGCGCGCGGCACGGCGTGACGGCGCTCTCGCCCCTCGCGGCGGCGTACGGGGGAGTCGTCGCCGCCCGGCTCGCGCTCTACCGGCGCGGGCTCCTGAAGACGACGAGGGCCGGACGGCGCGTCGTCTCGATCGGAAACATCGCGGCCGGCGGCACCGGGAAGACGCCGTTCGTCGCGTGGCTTGCGCGCGAGCTCGCCGCGGCCGGGGAGCGGCCGTCGATCCTGACGCGGGGCTACGGGCGCGCCGGGCGCGGCACGATCCTCGTCGCCGACGGCGCGGGACACCGCGCGGACGTCGAGCTCTCGGGCGACGAGGCCGCGGTCCTGGCACGCGCGCTCCCGTCCGTCCCGATCGTCGCCGCCGCGCGCCGCAGCGTCGCCGCCGCGCGCGCGGAGGCGCTCTTCCCGGAGCTGACGCTCCACCTCCTCGACGACGGCTTCTCGCACCTGGCGCTCCATCGCGACGCCGACGTCCTCCTCCTCGACGCGACGGATCCGTGCGCCGGAGGAGCCCTCCTTCCGGAGGGGCGTTTGCGCGAGCCGCTCTCGTCTCTGGCGCGCGCCGACGCGATCGTCGTCACGAAGGTCGAGCAGGCCGACCCCGCGGATGCGCTCGCGCTCGTGGCGCGCCACGCTCCCGGCGTGCCCACCTACCGCGCGTCGACCCGCGTCGACGCGATCCGCGACGGTCACGGGAACGAGGTGCGCCCGAAGGACCTGCCGCCGAAGACCGTCGTCGCGGTCGCCGGGATCGCGCGGCCCGCGGCGTTCGCGTTCACGCTCACGGCGCTCGGCATCGCACCGACCGCGCTCCTGACGTTTCCCGATCACGCGCGATATGGCGCTTACCGCGTGGGGAAGATCCTGCGCGCGGCCGAGGAGACGGGAGCGACGGCCGTCATCACCACCGAGAAGGACGCCGTGAAGCTGGAGTCCGTCCTGCCGCTCCCTCTCTTCCGCGTCTCCATCTTCATGGCCGTCCTCGAGCCGCTCTTCGTGCCGGAGCTCCTCGCTCGCCTCTCGAGGCGGCCGTCGTGAGCCGGCACTCGCGCGTGCGGGATACGGCGGAAGCGCTCCTCGTCTCCTTCGCGGCCGCGGGCCTCGGGCGCCTCTCTCCTCGGCGCGCGGAGGCAGGGGGGCGGCGGCTCGGCTCCCTCCTCGGGCGCACCGCGGCGCCGCGCCGCGGCCTCGTCCGCCGCAACCTGGCGCTGGCGTTCCCGGAGAGGACTCCGGCCGAGATCGGCGCGCTCGCGCGGGACGTCTATGCGCACTTCGGCGGTCTCGCGGCCGAGATCCTCGCGACGCTCGACGAGCCCCTCGACGAGCTCCTCGCGCGCGTCGAGGTCGAGAACCTCGAGACGGCGCGGGCGGCGTTCGCCGGAAAGCGCGGGCTCTTCTTCCTGACCCCGCATCTCGGGAGCTGGGAGCTGGCCGCCCTCGCCACGGCGGCTCTCGGCATGCCGGCGACGGTCATCGCGCGGCCGCTCGACAACTCGCGTCTCGAGAAGCGGCTTCGCGCGTTCCGCGAGAGGGCGGGGAACACCGTCGTCCCGAAGGCCGAGGCGGCGCGCGAGATCCTGCGGGCGATCCGGAGCGGCGGCGCCGTCGGCATCCTCCTCGATCAGCACGCGCGCGGCGCGGACGCCGTGAACGTCCCGTTCTTCGGGCGCCCCGCGGCGACGAGCTCCGCGCTGGCGCGCTTCGTCGACCGCACCGAGGCGCTCGTCGTGCCGGCGACCGCGATCCGCATCGGACCGGCGCGCTACCGGCTCAGGTTCGAGGAGCCGATCGACGTCCGGACGCTCTCGCGCGAGGAGCGAACGCCCGAGCGGCTGACGGCGCTCCTGAGCTCGAGGATGGAATCGCAGATCCGCCGCGCGCCCGAGCAATGGCTCTGGCTCCACAACCGGTGGAAATGACCCGACGGGCGGCGCACTGCGCCGCCCGCTGGTCATTCGGCCGCGCGCTGTGCGCGGCCGCGGCGCGAGGTGAGAGCGCCGCGAAGGCGTAGCGATGCGCGACCCCGTCGCGTGTCGCTCTTTTCGCGCGCGGTGAGCGCGCTCTAAAAAAAGAAAACGCCCCGGCTCGCGCCGGGGCGTGAAGCTCACGGATTGTCCGAGAGTTACTTGACCGGGGTCGGGGCGGGCTCGGTCTTCGACGTGTCCTTGGTGGTGTCCGTGGACTTCGTCGCGCCGCTCTTCTTGGTGGTCTTCTTGTGCTTCTTCTTGTGCGTCTTGGCGGTGCCGTCGGCCTTCGTCTCCGACTCCTGCGTCGACGTCGTCGTCGTCGAGCCCGTCACGGGGTTCTTCGACGTCTTCGTCTCCGACTTCATCTCGGTCTTCGTCGGCTCCTGCGCGAACGCAGCCCCGAACGAGAGGACCGTGACCGCAACCAGGGCAGCGATGGTCTTCTTCATTTAATCCTCCGTACTTTCCCCTGCATCTGTGGCCGGCTCGGGGCTGACCGACACAAGCCCTAGCGCAACTCGTCTGCCAAGGCTCGGCACGGCGGGGGCGCCGACTGCAAACACCGCCCAGGGAGAGAGTTAGAGGCCGCCAGCTGCCAGGGTTCGGCGCTCGCCCCAGCCCGAAAGTACCCCTTTAGGTGCGCCCAGCCGCCCCGATTCGAACGTTGCCCGGCGCGCGACGCAGGAGTTCAGCGGCGAGCGGAGCGAGTCCGCTGCAACGACGGAGTCGAGCGCTATCTCAGCTCGACGTTCCAATAGGCCATGTCGAGGAAGTTCTTCCAGGTGGGGTGGATCCGGTGCGGCGCCAGCAGCCCGAGCGGCGTCGGCTTCGGCTTCGCCGGATGCCGGATCAGCTTCATCCCCGCTTCCTCCGGCGTCCGGTTCCCCTTCCTCACGTTGCACGGCAGGCACGCGCAGACGACGTTCTCCCAGCTCGACGGCCCCTCCTTCGACAGAGGGACCACGTGGTCGAGCGAGAGCTCGGACGTCGGGAAGCGCTTGCCGCAGTACTGGCAGCGGTTCGCGTCGCGCATGTAGATGTTGTGGCGCGAGAACTTCACGTCGTGGCGCGGCGGCCGGTCGCAGGAGAGGAGCTGGATGACGCGCGGCACCTTCAGGACCATCGACGGCGTCGCGACGACGTCGTCCTCGGGCTGCACCGGCACGTCGCGCCACTCCTCGAAGGCGTACGTGGTGTAGTCGGGCAGCACCGCGCGCACGTGCCCCTTGTAGAGGAGAGTGAAGCAGCGCTTCACGTCCGTCAGGGCGAGCGCGGCGAAGCCGCGGTTCAGGACCAGCACCGGGGACTCCAGCATCCTGAGAGGATAGCGAAAAGGGGTGCGAAACTCGCATTTCTCCATGCGGGTGCTCCTGATACGCCTTTCCTCGTTCGGGGACGTGGTCTTCACGCTGCCCGCCGCGAGGGCTCTGAAGCGGGCCGGGAGCGGCGTGGAGGTGGCGTGGGCGATCGAGGCGCCGCTCGCGCCGCTCGTCGCCGGAGCGCCTTACGTCGACCGCGTCCTGACTGCCACGACGCGGAGCTGGCGGCGCTCTCCGCTCTCGTCCGCGACGCGCGCCGAGCTCCGCGCCTTCCTCGCGGAGGCGCGCGCGTTCGCGCCCGACGTCGTCCTCGACGCGCAGGGCCTCCTGAAGTCCGCGTGGGCGACCCTTCTCGTGCCCGCGCGGCGCAAGATCGGCTTCGGGCTCGCGAGCGCGAAGGAGAGGCTCTCGTGCCTCGCCCTCGACGAGCGCGTCGAGACGCGGGCGCGGCACGTCGCCGACCGAGGCCTCGCTCTGGTAGCGCACCTGACCGGACGCCCGCGCGCCGAGCGGACGCCCGACGTCGCGCACCTCCTCGCGGCCGCTCCGGAGCCCGAGGTGGCCGTCTGGCTCGCGGACCGCGGCACGCGCCCGTTCGCGCTCCTGCAGCCGTTTTCCTCCTCGCCACCCAAGGAGTGGCGCGCCGAGCACGTCCTCGACTTCGCGCGCCGAGCGGCCGGCGACGGGCTCGACGCGGTCGTCCGCTTCGGGCCGGGCGAGCGTCGCCGCGCCGAGACGCTCGTGTCGGCGTCCGAAGGCGCCCTGACGCTGGCTCCGTCGACCGGTCCCGCGTCGACGGCGCTCCTGGCGTCGCGTGCGGCCGTGTTCGTCGGCGCCGACACGGGTCCGACGCACCTCGCCGCGGCCGCGGCGACGCCGACCGTCGCGCTCTTCGGCCCGACGGATCCCGCGCGCTTCGGGCCGATCGGGCCGAGGGCGCTCGTATGGCCGCTCCCGGGCTACAATTCGCACGCGGATCAGGCGGGTCGCGAAGCACGCGACGTCTTCGTGGCGGCCAGGTCCCTCCTCCGGTCATGAAGAAGACGCCCCTGTCCCTCGTCGCCCCCGCGCTCGCCATCGCCCTTCTGCTGTCGCCTGTCCGCTCGTCGCCGGCAGACATACCGGTGCTTCCGCCGGCGGTACGCGACTGGCTGCCGAAGGACCGGCTCTTCCCCGTGCCGTTCGCCGCGGGCGAGATGCTCGTCTACACGCTCACGTGGCTGAAGATCGAGGGCGGCGAGATGACCCTGGCGACGACGCGCGAGACGACGCCCGACGGGGTGCCGGTCCACCGCATCGCTCTCACCGCGGAGTCGAACGACTACGTCTCGAAGTTCTACCCCGTGCGCGACCGGTACGAGACGTGGGTCGACGCGCGCGACTTCCAGCCGCTCCGCTTCGAGAAGCATGCGCGCGAGGGCCGCTACGAGTCGGACGAGGTCGAGGAGTTCGACCTCGCCCGCGGCGTCGCGACGTGGCGCAGCGGCAAGACGGCGCTCCCGTCCCGCGTCGCCGACATCATCTCCTGCTTCTACTACATGAGGTCGCAGCCTCTCTCCGCGGGCAAGCCGATCGAGCTCGACATGTACTCGCGCGGGAAGGTCTACAAGATCGCGGCGACCGTGCTCGGCAAGGAGCGCGTCGAGACCGAGGCCGGCACGTTCGATACCTACAAAGTGCAGCCGGCGATGCGGGAGAGCGAGTCCGCTCAGGACCGGAACAAGGGGAAGCTCTTCCTCTGGTTCTCCGACGACGCGCGGCGCATGCCCGTCATGATCCGCACGATCATCCCCATTGGCTCGGTGACCGCACGCCTGCGGAAGTGGACCGGGCCGGGCGCGCCCGCCTCACCCTCCGACTAGCCTCCGCTCGCCCCGGTCCGGTGCGACGCCTCACATCGGGTCTCGGGACCGCACGTTAGAATCCTGACCATGACGGTCAAGCTGGGTGAGCTCCTTGTGAAGGCGAAGCTCATCACGCCCGAGCACCTGGCCGAGGCGCTCAAGGAGCAGCGCGCCTCGGGGAGCAAGCTGGGCGAGAGCCTGGTGAAGCTCGGGTTCATCACCGAGGACGACATCACCGAGACGCTCTCGGCGCAGTTCGGCGTCCCCTCCATCAACCTGTCGCACTTCGAGATCGACCCGAACGTCCTGAAGCTGGTCCCCGCGGACGTCGCGCGTAAGTACAACATCCTGCCGGTCAACAAGACGGGCGCGACGCTGACGATCGCGATGGCGGACCCGACGAACGTCTTCGCCATGGACGACATCAAGTTCATGACGGGCTACAACGTCGAGCCTGTCGTCGCATCCGAGATCGCGCTCCAGAGCGCGATCGACCGCGTCTACGGCGCGTCGCACGCGATCGAGCTGAAGAAGGTCATGGAGGAGATGTCCTCCATCGAGACGGCGGACACCTCCCTCGAGGTCGTCGACGAGGGCGAGGCCGACACCATCGACCTCGAGAAGCTCGTCGAGGAGGGCGAGGAGGCCCCGGTCGTCCGGCTCGTGAACATCATCCTGACGGATGCCATCAAGAAGGGCGCCTCCGACATCCACATCGAGCCCTACGAGAAGGAGTACCGCGTCCGGTACCGCGTCGACGGCATCCTCTACGAGGTGATGAACCCGCCTCCGAAGCTGAAGGAGGCGATCGCCTCGCGCGTGAAGATCCTCGCGCGCCTCGACATCGCCGAGAAGCGGCTGCCGCAGGACGGCCGCATCAAGATCAAGATGAAGATGACGGGGAAGCTGAAGGAGCTCGACTACCGCGTGTCGGTCCTTCCCACCCTGTTCGGCGAGAAGATCGTCTGCCGGCTCCTCGACAAGGACAACCTGATGCTCGACATGACGAGGCTCGGCTTCGAGAAGGAGAGCCTCGTCAAGTTCGAGAAGGCGATCCTGAGGCCGTGGGGCATGGTCCTCGTCACCGGGCCGACGGGCTCGGGGAAGACGAACACTCTCTACTCGGCCCTGTCGCGCATCAACACGCCGGAGACGAACATCCTCACGGCGGAGGATCCCGTCGAGTTCAACCTCCCGGGCGTCAACCAGGTCCAGATGCGCGACAACATCGGCCTGAACTTCGCGGCCGCGCTCCGATCGTTCCTCAGGCAGGACCCGAACATCATCCTCGTCGGGGAGATCCGCGACTTCGAGACGGCGGAGATCGCCGTGAAGGCCGCGCTCACGGGGCACCTCGTCCTCTCGACGCTCCACACGAACGACGCGCCGTCCACGGTGAACCGCCTCCTCAACATGGGGATCGAGCCGTACCTCGTGGCGACGTCGACCGTGCTGATCGCGGCGCAGCGCCTCATCCGGCGCGTCTGCGCCGGCTGCAAGGAGCCGTCGGAGGTGCCGCCGCAGGTCCTCGTCTCGCTCGGCTTCTCGCCGGAGGAGGCGAAGACCGTGCAGATCATGAAGGGGAAGGGGTGCGAGCGCTGCAACGGCACCGGCTACAAAGGCCGCGTCGCGCTCGTGGAGGTCCTCGACATCACGGATGAGATCCGGGAGATGATCCTCTCCGGCGCGTCCTCGATCGAGCTGAAGAGGAAGGGCCTCGAGGAAGGGATGATCTCGCTCCGCCGTTCCGGCCTCGTGAAGCTGAAGGACGGCGTGACGACGGTGGAGGAAGTGCTCCGGGAGACCGTTCTCTAGCGGGATCGGCGGTATCATGACGAAGACTTTCGAGGGGGACCGATGGCTGCGACGCTGCACCAGCTCCTGAAGACTCTCGTCGAGCGGGGCGGCTCCCACCTTCATCTGACGACGAACTCCCCGCCGATGATCCGCGTCGACGGCGACCTCACCCCCCTCGACTACCCGCCGCTCACCGTCCCGGAGACGAAGCAGCTCGCCTATTCGATCCTGACGGACGTGCAGAAGCACCGCTTCGAGGAGAACCTCGAGCTCGACCTTTCCTTCGGCGTCAAGGGACTCGCGCGCTTCCGCGGCAACGTCTTCCAGCAGCGCGGCGCCGTCTCGGCGGTCTTCCGGCAGATCCCGTACGAGATCCTCGGCTTCCGCGAGCTCGGCATCCCGCAGGTCGTCGAGACGCTGTGCAACAAGCCGCGCGGCCTCATCCTCGTCACCGGCCCGACCGGTTCGGGCAAGTCGACGACGCTCGCGACGATGATCGACAAGGTCAACCGCGAGTACCCGAAGCACATCGTGACGATGGAGGACCCGATCGAGTTCCTCCACACGCACAAGCGCTGCATCGTCAACCAGCGGGAGCTCCACGCCGACACGCACTCGTTCCCGAACGCTCTGAGGGCCGTCCTCCGCGAGGACCCGGACGTCGTCCTCGTCGGAGAGATGCGCGACCTCGAGACGATGGAATGCGCGCTCCGCGTGGCCGAGACGGGCCACCTGACGATGGCGACCCTCCACACGAACAGCGCCGTCCAGACGCTGAACCGCATCATCGACGCGTTCCCCGCGGCCCAGCAGGCGCAGGTCCGCGCGCAGCTGTCGTTCGTGCTCGAGGGGATCCTCTGTCAGACGCTCCTCCCCCGCGCGAACGGCAAGGGGCGGTGCATGGCGATGGAGATCCTGATCCCGACGCCCGGCATCCGGAACCTGATCCGCGAGGACAAGCTCCACCAGATCTACTCGATGATGCAGACCGGCCAGAACAAGTACGGCATGCAGACGTTCAACCAGTCGCTCGCGACGCTCGTGCACCGCCGAGTCATCACGCAGGAGCTCGCGATGCAGACCTCGTCGTTCCCCGACGAGCTCTCCGAGATGATCACGCGCGGGGTGGGTGTCAACACGCAGCAGACGTCGACGGGCGGCCTGGGCGGCAACACCGCTGCGGCCGTCGGACGGCGACAGTAGGGCCGGGAGGTCGCGATGGCTCAGTTCGTCTGGAAGGGGAAGACGCGACAGGGCGCGGTCACCGGCGGAGTCCTCGTGGCGGACTCGAAGGACCTCGCGATCGCCGACCTCCGACGCAAGCAGATCGACGTCACATCGGTCAAGGAGAAGGGCAAGGAGTTCGCCGTCCCGAAGATCGGGAGCGGCAAGATCCCCGCGAAGCGGCTCGCGATCTTCACCCGCCAGTTCTCGGTCATGATCGATGCGGGTCTCCCCCTCGTGCAATGCCTCGAGATCCTCGGCACGCAGCAGGACCACAAGCCGTTCCAGAAGATCATCCTCGCGGTCCGGCAGGACGTGGAAGCCGGCACGTCGCTCGCCGAGGCGATGCGCAAGCATCCGAAGGCGTTCGACGACCTCTACGTCAACATGGTCGCGGCCGGCGAGGCGGGCGGTATCCTCGACACCATCCTGCGCCGGCTCTCGAGCTACATCGAGAAGGCCGTCAAGCTACGCGGCCAGGTCAAGACCGCGCTCATCTACCCGATCGCGGTCCTCTCGGTCGCCGCGATCGTCGTCTTCATCATCCTCTGGAAGGTCATCCCGACGTTCGCGGCCCTCTTCGCGGCCCTCGGCGCCCAGCTCCCGCTGCCGACCCGGCTCGTCATCAAGGCGTCGAACTTCGTCGCGAACTACTTCCTCTTCATCATCGCGTTCTTCTTCGCGCTCGGCTTCGCGCTCCGCCGCTACTACACGACCTACCGCGGACGGCGCGTCATCGACGGGATCGTCCTGAGGTCCCCGGTCCTCGGCGACATCATGAGGAAGATCGCCGTCGCGCGCTTCTGCCGGACGCTCGCGACGCTCACGGCCTCCGGCGTCCCGATCCTCGACGGCCTCGAGATCACGGCGAAGACCGCCGGAAACGCGATCATCGAGGACGCGGTCATGGCGGTGCGCCGCTCGGTCGAGCAGGGCCGCACCATCGCCGAGCCGCTGGCCGAGACGAAGGTCTTCCCGCCGATGGTCGTGCAGATGATCGGCGTCGGCGAGCAGACGGGTGCGCTCGACGCCATGCTCAACAAGATCGCCGAGTTCTACGAGGAGGAGGTCGACAACGCGGTGCAGGGCCTGATGAAGCTGATGGAGCCGATCATGATCGGCATCCTCGGCCTCGTCATCGGGACGATCGTCGTGGCCATGTACATGCCGATGTTCGACCTCATCAGTAAGATCGGGTGAGAGCGACGAAAACTCAGGCAGAGAGGGCCGCCTCCGGGCGGCCCTCTTCATAGAATCAACTCGGTGAACAGCTCCGCCGGGTATCCCGTCCAGCAGCCGTCGTACTCGATGCTGCGGGGGTTCGTCGTCCTGCGCGTCATCGTGGTGACGACGCTGCTGCTGTCCGCGCTCCTCATCCAGCTCACGTTCTCGATCACGCTGCCGCTCAGCCCGATCTACTACCTGGCGGCGTTCGCGTACTCGACCTCGATCCTCGCGATCGCGCTCCTCGACCGCATCCGCGCCGAGGCGAATGCCGCTCTGCAGATCCTCGGCGACCTCGCGACGATCACGGGGCTCGTCTACGTCTCGCACGGACCGGACTCCGGCTTCACGTTCCTCTACCTGGCGTCCGTGACGGCCGGGGCGATCCTGCTCGGGCGGCAGGGCGGGCTGATCTGCGCGGGCCTCGCGGCGGTCTTCTACGCGGTGCTCGTCGACCTGATGCGCTGGGGAGTCCTGCCGTCGATCGACTCGGGCGACGTGCCCCCGCGCATCTGGTCGCGCCCGGGCCTCGTCGGGAACGTCGCTCTCAACGTCTTCGCGTTCGTGGCGACGGCGCTCCTCGTATCGGCAGCCTCGCAGAAGCTGCGTGAGGCGCGCGCCGACGTGGCGCGCCGGAACGCCGAAATCGCGGGCTTGCAGGCGCTCCATTCGTCGGTGCTCGCCTCGATGTCCTCCGGGCTCGTGACCACCGACCTCGAAGGGACGGTCACGTACGCGAATCCGGCCGCGGGCGAGCTCCTCCACCGCGCCGATTCCGACGTCGTCGGGAGCCACGTCCTGTCCTTGGGGCTCGTCGAGGAGGCCTCGTGGGCGCAGGTCCGCTCCGCGTCGAGCGGGATCCTCCGCTTCGAGGGGAAGCGCCCGGCGCTCGGGGTGGGCGCCTACTTCGGCATCTCGGCCGCGACGCTCCGCGACGGCACCGGACGCGCGAGGGGGAAGATGCTGATCTTCCAGAACCTGACGGAGCTGAAGAAGCTCGAGGGCGAGGTGAGGCTGAAGGAGAAGATGGCCGCCGTCGGAGAGCTCGCGGCCGGGATCGCGCACGAGATCCGCAATCCTCTCGCCTCGATATCGGGCTCTGTGCAAGCCCTGCGGTCCTCGGTCGTGCCCGGCTCCTCGGAGCAGCGGCTCATGGAGATCGTCGTGTCGGAGTCGCAGCGCCTCTCCTCGATCATCGAGGATTTCCTGAAGTACGTGAGGCCCAAGGAGCGCGCGATCGAGCAGGTCGACGGCCCCGCGGCGCTCCGGGACGTCGTGACGCTGCTCCAGCACAGCGACGAGCTGACGGCCACGCACCGGATCCTCGTCGACCTTCAGCCCGAGTCCGTCCTCGTCGCCGCCGACCCCGGCCAGCTTCGCCAGATCTTCTGGAACCTCGCGCGCAACGCGATCGCCGCGATGCCCGACGGCGGCACGATCCGCGTCTCCGCGCGGCTCGACGCCGCGCGCTGGACCGTCTCCATCTCCGACGAAGGGCGCGGCATGACGGCCGAGGAGCGCGACGTCCTCTTCACGCCGTTCGCGCACAGCTTCCCGGGCGGCACCGGGCTCGGCCTCGCGATCGTCTACCACATCGTCGAGGAGCACGGCGGAGCCATCGAGGTCGAGACCGCGCCGAACCAGGGGACGACGATCCGCATCACGCTGCCGCAGAACAGCGGCGTCGTCCTCGAGTCCTCGAGCGTGCGCAAGCTCGTCGTGGCGCGCGAGGTCGCCTAGCCTTGGCCGCCGAGAAGGGCCCGAAGCTCCTCGTCATCGACGACGAAGCTGGCATCCTCGACATGCTCTCGATCGTCTTCGGGAAGGACGGCTACCGCGTCGCGGCCGCCAAGACGTGCAAGGACGGGCTCGCCAAGCTCGAGTCGGAGCTCCCCGACCTCGTCCTCACCGACCTGAAGATGCCGGACGGCTCCGGCTTCGACGTCCTCTCGCGCTCGCGCGAGCTCTCGCCCTCGACGCCCGTCGTGATGATCACGGCGTTCACGTCCACGAAGACGGCGATCGAGGCTCTCAAGCAGGGCGCGTACGACTACATCTCGAAGCCGTTCGACATCGAGGAGCTGAAGCACGTCGTCGGCCGGGCGCTCGAGCGGAAGCGCCTCGCCGAGGAGAACGTCTTCCTGAAGGAGAAGGTGGCGCGCTCGGCGTACGGCGCCGTCGTCGGCGTCTCCCGCCGGATGAAGGCGGTCTTCGACCTCGTCGACCGCATCGGGAAGACGACGTCGACCGTCCTCCTCTCGGGCGAGTCGGGCACCGGCAAGGAGCTGATCGCCCGCGCGATCCACCAGGCCTCGGCCCGCGTCGCGCGCCCGTTCGTCTCGATCAACTGCGGCGCGATGCCGGAGACGCTCCTCGAGTCGGAGCTCTTCGGGCACGAGAGGGGCGCGTTCACCGGCGCGGTGCGCGAGAAGAAGGGCCTCTTCCAGGAGGCCGAGGGCGGCACGCTCCTCCTCGACGAGATCGGCGAGATGTCCCTCACGATGCAGGTGAAGCTGCTCCGCGCGCTCCAGGAGCGCGTGGTGAGGCGCGTCGGCGGGAACGTCGAGGAGCCGGTGGACGTCCGGATCATTTGCGCGACGAACAAGGACCTCGCGAAGAAGGTCGCGGACACGTCGTTTCGCGAGGACCTCTTCTACCGGATCAACGTCATCCCGCTCCAGATTCCGCCCCTCCGCGAGCGGCGAGACGACATCCCGTACCTCGTCCGCCATTTCCTGAAGAAGGTCGTGCAGGACCAGGGGATCGCGCCGAAGAAGATCTCGACGGAGGCGATGCGCCTCCTCGAGTCGTACCCGTGGCCGGGCAACGTGCGCGAGCTCGAGAACCTGATCGAGCGCACCGTCGCGCTCGAGCCCTCCGACATCATCACCTCGGGCTCCCTGCCCGAGGCGTTCCTGCACCCCGCGGGCGTCCCCGCGTCCGCCGCGATGGACGGCTTCGACCTTCCGCCGGAGGGCCTCGACCTCGAGGCGTATCTCGAATGGCTCGGGAAGCGCCTGATGCAGCAGGCGCTCGAGCGGACGAACGGCGTCCAGATCCGCGCGGCCGAGCTCCTCCGGATGACGGAGCGCTCGTTCCGCTACTACGCGAAGAAGTACGGGCTGAGGCGCGAGGAGGAGGAGGTCTACGAGGATGCTGGGCTGCCACTCGACGAGGGCTGAGATGAGGAGCAGCTTCGCGGGCGGCGTCTTCCTCTGCCTCGCGGCCCTCGCATGCTCCCCCGCGCGCGGCGGGGCGCCCGCGGCGCCGACCCGCGCTCCGGCGGCCCCGGCCGGGGCGCGCGTCGTGCTCCCTTCGGGCGCGGCGATCGTCGTCGAGATCGCGAGGACCGACGACGAACGCGCGCAGGGACTGATGTACCGCGCGTCGATGCCGCAGGACCGCGGCATGGTCTTCCTCTTCGAAGGCCTCGAGGTCCGCCCGTTCTGGATGAAGAACTGCCATTTCCCGCTCGACATCATCTACGCGCTGAAGGACGGCACGGTCGTCGACGTCCTCCGCGACGTGCCGCCCTGCGCGGCCGC
>WNFL01070004.1_pt2 | contig 13677 bp, 15 predicted proteins | sample 5400361 | NCBI WGS metagenome assembly WNFL01 (sample SAMN13153351, study PRJNA577476) | soil metagenome | isolation source: 40 cm soil on Douglas fir-dominated hillslope | place: USA:California | collected 2013-09-17
AATGACTGCTCCGCTGTGATCACGATCACAGCCAGTAGTGTCCAGTGGCGAACGGAACAGAACAGGACTAGTTTGCCCTCATTCGGCCGGGCCGTCACTTGCGCTAGAGCTCATGAGATGAGCAGCCGTCCGCAGTTCTTAACCTTGGGCCCCTCTACCTCTGCAGTAGCCGCCGTGGCCAAGCCGTCCGTCCAAAGCCCAAGACAGTTCTTAGAACCGAGTTCGTCCGACCGGCCCCGTAGCATGTACGCCTACTACCACAAAATCGGCCGCAATATGTGCATTGTTTCATCGCTGAGACCATCCACGTCTTCAGGTCGAAGCGCTACAACGACTATGACCAAGACGTCCATATGCCAACTCGTCCAGTCGACAGGGACAAGGCCGAGGCAGAATTAACCCTCAACATAAAAAAGGCCACTTCTACAGAGGAATCCGCCCCAAAACAGAAACACGTTCGCAGTAAGCAGCTCCCCGTTTTATCCGGTTTATTTCGCTCCGTTCCATGATGATCTCTCACCATTCTTCGAAACACTTGCACAGAATGCATCGTCTATACCTGGGACTATCACTCCTCTGCTTCTATATGGACCGGCCTCAAAGTACAACCCATCCTCGCTGACGAAATCCAGACGTTCAAGGCACTCATCACCGTACACAAAATTCTCCAAGAGGGCCATCCTATAGTCTGTATTCATCCTTTATACCTCCAATCCTGCTTACACACGCTCCATTGTAGACTCTCAAGGAAGCACAAGCCCAGGTCGGCTGGTTTGAGACGTGTGCAAGGACAGTCGGCAACGATGGCACAAAAGGTGCGCCTGTCATGCACCCCTAGTTTTCTCTGCTGTTCACAATCCCGAGAAGGTTATTCCCAGCTCATCCGCGCTTACGTCGGTTTCATCCTCGCAAAGCTCCGCTTTCACCGCCATCGACCAGAGTTCAACGGTCTATTTGAGTACGAAGAGTATATTAGTCTAAAGGGAATCGACGATCCAAATGAGGGGTGCGTCCCCAGTTTCTGTGTTTCTCCAACCCCCACCAAATTTTCACTTCCATTCGCAGGTACGAAACCATCTCGGACCTCATGAACTTGCAGGACCAAATTGAGTCGTTCCAAAAACTCATCTTCGCGCACTTCCGACAATCAATGAACAACGAGTGCCGTATCTCGTCGCTCGTCCCGCTCGTCAAAGAATCGTACAATATCTACCGCTTCATAACATCAATGCTCCGCGCGATGCACCGTCGGACGGGAGACGTAGACGCCCTCGAGCCGCTGCGCGCGCGGTACAACTCGCAGCACCACAACCTGCGCAAGTTTTACTTTGAATGCTCGAATCTCAAGTACCTCACGGGGCTCATCAACGTCCCCAAGCTCGGTGCGGATCCACCGAACCTGTTGGACAACGGGCAGGCACCCGAACTGCCGAAACGGCCAACGACCGCAGCGGCGGCAAAAGCGCCAACGCCGCCGCCTGCCGCGCCCTCGCCGGACGCAAACATGATCCGCGAGCAGGCGGCAATACTAAAGGAGTACGAGGAAAAGCAGCTCGCGATCGAGGCGCAGAAGAAGGCCGAGGAGGAGCGGCGGCGGCAGCAGGAGCTCCAGCAGCAGATGGAGACGGAGGAGAAGCAGCGCCTGCAGGCCGAGCGCGAACGACTCGCCCAGGAGCAGCTCCGACTGAAGCAAGTGATGCAGTTTAACGACCAGAATGCGCAGGCCGTAAACCAGCTCCAGATGGAGATGCTTGCGATGCGCGGGCAGTATGAGCGGGACCAGATCATGTTGGAGCAGTATGACCGGGTGCGTACTTACTTGTCCTTTAGGGTTTTGGGGTGCAAAGGGCTGACACAGGGTGGGCGAAACAGAGAGTCAAGGCGCTCGAGGGCGAGTTGCAGGGGATGAACGCCGTCGCAAGCGGGCAGATGGCCGCCAAGGACGAGCTGATCAAGCAGCTGCAGGACCAGGTGACACTCTGGCGGAACAAGTACGAGGCGCTCGCCAAGCTCTACTCGCAGCTCCGGAACGAGCACCTCGACATGCTCGGCAAGCACAAACAGCTCACGCTCAAGGCCAACTCGGCCCAGGAGGCCGTTGACAAGATGGAGCGCATGGAGAAGGACGTCAAGGCTAAGAACCTCGAGCTCGCCGATATGATCAGGGAGCGCGATAGGGCGAGGTTTGACCTGGATCGGTTGAAGTCGGTGAGTCTGCGGACGCTGGGTGGTACGTGAGGGTGGCGTGTACTGACCATTGGGATTATAGAACCAAAAGGAGGAGCTGGATCGCGTTAGAAGGGAACTTGATTTCGCCAACGAGCGGTTGGACGATGCCACACGCGACAAGCGGAGTCAAGTCTCAAGTATGGCGGATGTGTATAAGCGCCAGATTCGCGAGCTTGAGGATTCACTCAGAGTGCGTTGTGTTACGTCGTCATCTCGTCAATATTCTGCGTTGACCGCGGCGATGTGTTCATTTGCAGGCCAAACAAATTCAGTTCGAGGATAAGACCAAGGAGCTTGACGAGCGCCGATACGAACTTGAGCAGCTGCGCGAGGAGAAGGACCAGGAGATTCAGATCCTTCAGGAGAGTGTGGACAGCACGTTGCAACAGATGGCTGAGATGCAAGCGGTATGTCTTGGAGCTCGCCAATTGGCTTGCCCGCTAGCTGACGCAAACGGTGATTTAGACACAAGGCATCGTTGAGCAGACGACCGATGCTCAGCTGTCCACCCTCATTCTTGATAACCGCAAGAAACTCAATCAGATCATCGGTAAACATTCCAATGTCGCAGACTGGGGGTTACTGACCGACTTTCTTAGACTCCATACTCCAGGCGTGCGTCCAGAAAGTCGATGATGCCATCTATGAGCTGGAATCGCCAGCGCAAGCCGGCAATCTGAACTCGACACCGGAGTACACGCTCTCGATGATTGAAAAGGCTGTAAACAACGCCACCGAGTTTGCAACGACCTTCAACCTCCACCTCGAAGGCGAAAAGGGCGGTGACCACGTCGACGTGATCAAAGGCGCCAACGAATTTGCTCAGTCCCTCTCTGATGTCCTCACCAACGTCAAGGGTATTACCCGGCTCACACAAAATGATGAGGCGTCTGATAAGCTCGTCGCTGTGGCGAAGACAGCGGGAGATGTCGGACTACGGTTCTTCCTCAACTTGCAGTCATACAAGCTCGACTTGCTCCAACCCAAAGCGCGGAAGGAGGTGCCCATGCGCGTGCTCATGGACTCGCGTGGGGCGCTCAGCAAGCTCTCCGAGTCAGTGGAGTCGCTCGTTGCGAAACGGGACAAGACGAGGGATCTCGCGAGGGCGAATGGGGACATTGGGGACATCGTCGAGCAGGAGATGTTGAGCGCGGCGCGGACGATCGAGGCTGCGATGCAGAAGCTGCAGGAGCTCATGTCCAAGCCGAAGGATACACGGTACAGCGCCGTCGAAGTGCAGGTGCACGACTCGATCCTGCAAGCTGCGCTCGCGATCACCAACGCCATTGGGCGGCTCATCCAGGCCGCCACGGCGTCGCAGCAGGAGATCGTCGCGCAGGGTAAAGGGTCGAGCACGACGCAGCAGTTTTACAAGCGCAATAACCGCTGGACGGAGGGGCTGATCTCCGCCGCCAAGGCCGTGGCGCTTGCGACGACGTGGCTCATCCAGGCCGCGGACGGGGTACTGAGCGGGACGCACACGCTCGAACAGCTCATCGTCGCATCTAATGAGGTCGCAGCCGCGACGGCGCAGCTTGTCGCCGCCTCGCGCGTCAAGGCGTCGCTCATGTCCAAGACGCAGGAGCAGCTCGAGCTCGCGGCGAAGGCCGTCACTGAGGCGTGCAAGGCGCTCGTCCGGCAGGTCAAGGCCATCTCTGCCAAGCAGGCCGAGGACCAGATGCCCGACTATGCCGACCTTGGTGCGCATGAGTTCAAGGTCCGACAGATGGAGCAGCAGGTCGAAATCCTCCGTCTTGAGAAGGACTTGAATACCGCTAGAAGGAGACTTGGACAGATGCGCGCTGTTGGGTACCACGAGGAGGACGACTAGTTGCGCCCCGGGGGAGGGGTTTTTTCTTCTTCTTCGTAATTGGACAGTCTAGCCTTTTCTTTCCTCTTCTTTCCATCGTCCATCTTCGCTCCTACTGTGTAATCTACAGGATGTGCTATTCGATTCTGGTGGAATAACTATGCCCAATATCACGGTCAGTTACCTTGACGGTCCACTGGCGGTCCTCATTCGAGCTGTCCTCGACGTTGTTGCTGGAAATTTTGCAGTAGATCGAGCACTGGCCGCTACCAGTGTACGGATTGCGTGGAATACGAGTAACCATTCAGTTACGCTAGGAGAAGCCTGGCCTTGGAACGTTGCAGGGGTTGTAGAAGCAATATTGCCCTCTGGAAGCCCTCATAAGAATATTAATGACGTAAACCATGGACTCCCTCACTTACCACCCACAATCTTTGCAATACTCCCTGGGAATAGGTAAAATATTCTTCTCGTGTGTCACAAATTTGGCGCTTGAAATTCAGAATAAAATATTTACAGGTCATTTTAGTCACGCACATACCAAGGGGCCCTATCGGTGCAATATATCAGATTTCCGACAACCTCCCTGCTGGACTATGGCGCGTCAAATTCAAGGTAAAATACATACAGGTCAGCCTAATTATTCACATTCAAAAATGTGGTCAGCGCGCATATTGACACATAGTTTCAAGCACATGATCAATAGCCGCTCCGTGTTTATTGTAGGTAATTGGACCGTTGCATTCTCGGAATACGTAGTAGTATGTAGATAGTCATGGAATATATTCATTCTCTTCACAAATTATATTTACGCTGAAACTTGCATACTCCGCCCACAATGTTACTGCCACATAATAAGTTATAAAAATCATTATATTACCAACCCTCGTCGACGCGCCTTGGCCGCAGCCTCAAACGCAGCCTCAAACGCAACGGCCGTCACGCCGTCGGCCACTTTCCATAATTTTATACATAATAGATTATAACCTAATTATATTACCGACGTTCGCGACCCCAGCTTCAAACAACGACCGTTAAGCCGTCACCTCAGGCTCCCGTCAAATCTGTCAACGGGACCGTCATGCAAATCTATCAAGGCACCAGAGCGGAACATCGGGTCATTTTGGTGGCATACTAAAGTTTGGATACTCGCATCAAGATCAAGAGTAAATGACTCATATTGTTGATGATGAGAAGTAAAATTTGTTGGAGTAGCTCTGATGGAAGGCGGGTGATCAGTGCAATATAGTTTAAATGAACCATAGGTGACGTGCAATTCGATCGATGGAGTAAATGATGTCCATGAGTTTGGAATCTGCCAATACGTTGCCATATGTAAATGTCTACGCCATCTGTTCCCGACTTCACCGCCGCGTTTGCCTCCACCAGCTTCATCAGCCTCACCAGCCTCACCAGCACCCACACCCGCACCCGCGCTCGCACCTCTCCTGCCCCCCCACCCCCACCTTCCCTCTCCTGCATCTCTGGTTCCGTCCGCATCCGCTCCCGCTGAAATGGCCGTCCATGCTTATCAATTTTGCGCTATTTGATTGTGGATGCATCTCTCTTCGTTTAGATGGTCCAGGCTTGACACAAGAGATCGCCGGTAGTGTAATCACCGTATCCTTTATTCGCCTAATGGGTCACCTCACTGAGAGCATGTAGCCACTATTTTTCTGCTCATCCAGTCAGCAGAGCACAATTTAATGCTCGAATGCTCGATACCCATTAATGCATATCGCAACGGTTCTGATGTATGCACGTTGACCTCGTATTTAAAGTGGAATCAAAGGTGGCAACCTTGCAAATTAGCATACGTCGCGTGATCTATTGCTGCCTTTGGCCGCATCTCCGCGTATTCGGTGGGCCGTTATACCCGTCCATGACTTCCTAGCCACACCCAGCCCACACATGCGCGTTTTCATTCAGTTTACACGACTCGCAAGAGGACAGCAAGAGGACAGCAAGAGGACAGCAAGAGGAGGACCGCATGGGGATCGCAAGGGGATCGCAAGGGACCTGCAAAAAGGACAGCGAGAGGACAGCAAGAGGACTACAAGAGGGGTTATTTGGGAGTATTTGTCCCTGTGTTCTTGATCTCCACCGCGTCCTTGCTTCTGTAGCTGTGACCACCGTGGACGATGGAGCCAAGCCGGACGGACGACCCATTAGGCACTGGCGCATGCGCTGTCCCTGAGGTGCCTACCCCCACTGAATCCGAGCCTGACGGATCTTCTGCGGCCCAGTCGTCGCGCCGAGCGCAGAATGCACGGCACCGCGCAAAAGACGCCAGTCAGTCCTTCTTACCACGTTCTTACTCGTCTCACTGCTTAGACACATCGCAGAATTCACTTTCGAGATTGGGAGCGACCTTCTCAATGAGGTCCGGCGACTCCTGGCATTGCTCGAGGAGCGCGACAAAGATATTAAGGCATTGACCGCCGAGCGCGACAAAGCTATTAAGGACTCCAGAGAGGCACACGGCGCCCTCGTGGAGCGCGAAAAAGCTATTCAGGTCTCCAAGGCGGCACACGACGCCCCCGTGCTCACTAGGGATCATCTACGGGCCACCAACGGTAAATCATGACCCCCTGTCCCTCACATGTTTCAAAGCCAAGTTCCTGGTCTTCCCAATTTGTTCAATTGTTGAGCACCGCGGCGAAACGTAGCCTTCACATGCTCCCGCTACATATGTAGTCTCGCAATTGTTGGCCGATGTTCACCAGGTCGGGCTTTCGGCTCTGCCATTCACCTGTTGAACAAACAGAGGCTGTCCATTGTGAAATGTACGTGCTAATAATTGACACACGGCCCCGCAGAAGGAATCCAAACGCGTGCTGAAGATGTTTCCCGAATCAGAGCAGCGCACGAAACCACCCTTCAGAGCGCCAGTACCCCGAGTCAACTCGACATCATCCTTGAGTGGGCTGCTACCTTCGTATTCCTGGTGACCTTGGGGATATTGTTGATTATGATTATTGCCATATGCCAAATGGTATGGAAGCCGCCCCCCGCTTTCTGGTAATCGTCCACAGACTGTATGGTTCCTTGTTATCTCCTTGGGCTACTGTTTATTTGTATTGCATGTGTGGCCTTTGCCATACAATCATGTATATAGAGCGAGTGAGCGAGGGGCGAAAGATCCTTACGGTTCTTTCGCTCGCTTATACGCTGCACTAGTTTAATAGAAATGGAGAGGCAGGTTTTGAAGTGATGATCTGGTTAGATGTGAGAACGCGCTGAACCTTGGACTCGGTCTTGTCAATCTTCTTTTGCTTTCGGACACAATCGAATGATCGATCTCAGACATCCACACTTCTGCCTATCCACCAAGTAGACCCTTGACTTGTGAAACCATGTTCCTTGCTTTCCTCTCCTGTGAGCAGCTCCAATTTCCATCGTGTGGGCGATCGCACTATGAATTTCGATCTCGTAAGCTAGTTACATTCGAGGGCATGCGGTAAAGGACAAGGCTTAGACATTTTCTCCACTAATCTACTAGCCACCGAATGTAACAAATCCTCTCCTCTAATTGTACCCTCATTGGCCAGGCACTCAAATACCTTGGGGCTAATCCACAATCATTCAATCAATCCCAATGGTTCCCTTTGGCCACTCTCTTTCCATATGTGGGGGCTTTTTGAGAGAACTTTGACTGTTGCCTTGACAGGATAATGGACACAACAGGTCAAAATGCTCGACACCGGAGCCCAAATCGCTTGATCGATAGACATAATGGTGTATACCGTCCCCTGTGAGCAGCAGCGGCACCTAAATTGTTTGCATGGACCAGGTGTATGACCAGTGCCTGCAAGGCTTTCACTCTAAGTGAAGAAGGTTGTGCGTTGTGAATTACCAATTCCTCCACATTTGGAATGAAAGCCAATGCTTTTGTCCAAACCTGGGTCGTGGCCTCAATACCGATATGGAAATTTCTGTAAAACCTGACTGGAAAGCTGGCCCAATTGTTGACAACCCCGCGGTTTATAAGAACAGGAGCACATCACAGAGAGATGAGTGTGTTTGTGTGCTTCGACACCGTGAAGTATATCGAGAGGAAACCCTTAGAATGTCGTGCAAACCGTGGTGATGAAGTGGAAAGAGAATGGTGCAAACATTAAGAGCACAGAAGGTCCTATCACTCACCCACTGAATCGGGACAGTTCTGAGGCTGAGTTGACGGAGTGTGTGAACAAATTAAATGGCATGTTGACTTCATCGTGATAGATGGGAAAGGAGAAATGAGTGGCAGTGAGTGTTTCTAGTTGATGTAGGTGAGGTAGAATGTCTACCGGATTGGGCAAGCCTGGAGTATCGAGACGGAGAACTTTGATGGAATGGAAGATGGAGGGATAAGTAGGAGCAAAGAATGATATCACACTTGATGAATTATTCCAACTGTTGTAAGCTCTCCACTGGTGGCCAGAATGCGAAAGGGGCGACATCTCGCAAAGGGCACCTGATCTTGAACCTCGACCCCCTTTGTCTCTGACTGTTTGTCCTCCTGCCCCCATTTTATATTAGTATATTAGTGCATATCTTACATGCCTGCCCTGTAGTCACTTGTGATAATTTACCAACCATCGGGGCCGGTCTCCAAACACCAGCCAACCTTGGTCTCCCCGCCGAACTCGCTTGAACGCCGCCGCTCCCGCTAAAACAGCCGTACATGCTCACCAATTTTAGCGCTATTTGATTGTGGATGCATTCCTCTCCGTCTAGATGGTTCAGGCTTGATCTGTGCATAAAAGGCGCGCACCGACAGTGGAATCACCGCGTCCTTTGTTCGCCTTACTGAGAGCATGTAGCCGCTATTTTTCTGCTCACCCAGTCAGCAGGGCACAATTTAATGTTCGATACCCATTAATGCATATCGCAATGGTTCTGATATATGCAGGTTGACCTCATATTTGAGGTGAAATCAAAGGTGGAAACCTTGCAAATTAGCGTTGAAGCATACGTCGCGTGATCTATTGCTGCATTTGGCCACTTCTCGGCGTATTCGGTGGGCCGTGATAGCCGTCCATCACTTCCTAGCCACACCTAGCCCACACCTAGCCCACACCTAGTCCACACCCAGCCCAGACATGTCGTCTCGCGATTTCGATTTGGTTTACACGACTCGCAAGAGGACCGCTAGAGGCGTCCAGAGGCGTCGAATAATACCCAGAAACAGGTATTCAAACCTTGTATGCGTCCCACAAGAGCGCGCCGAGATCAGAGCCGGCGAGGGGTTATTTAGGAGTGTTTGCTCCTGTGCTCTTGATCTCCACCTCGTCCTTGCTTCTGTATCTGTGGCCACGGTGGACGATGGAGCCCTTTCAAACAAACCGGATATCGGACGACCCATTAGGCACTGGCGCATGGGCCATCCCTGAGGTGCCTACCCCCACTGCATCCGAGCCTGACGGACCTTCTGCGGCCCAGTCGTCGCGCCGAGCACAGAATGCACTGCACCGCGCAAGCGACGCCGGTCAGTCCTTCTTACTACATTCTTTACTCGTCTCACTGCTTAGACACATCGCAGAATTCACTTTAGAGATTGGCGGCAACCTTATCAATGAGATCCGGCGACTCAATGCCTTGCTCGCGGAGCGCGACAACACTATTCAGGAATTGGTCGCGGCGCGCCACAAAACCATTCTGGACTCCAAAGAGGCACGCGACGCCCTCGTGGAGCGCGATAGAACTATTCAGGCATTGCGAGTAACGCGCGACAAAACTATACAGGACTCCAAAGAGGCACGCGACGCCCTCGTGGAGCGCGACAAAACTATTCAGGACTCCAAAGAGGCACGCGACACCCTCGTAGAGCGCGATAAAACTATTCAGGCATTGCGAGTAAAGCGCGACAAAGCTATTCAGGACTCCAAAGAGGCACGTGGGGTCCTCGTGGAGTGCGACCAAACTATTCACGGATTGGTCGCGGCGCGCGACAAAGCTATTCAGGACTCCAAAGAGGCACGCAACGGCCTCGGGGAGTGCGACAAAACTATTCGGGGATTGATCGCGGCGCGCAACAAAGCCATTCAGGACTCCAAAGAGGCACGCGACACCCTCATAGAGCGCGATAAAACTATTCAGGCATTGCGAGTAAAGCGTGACAAAGCTATTCAGGACTCCAAAGAGGCATGTGGCGCCCTCGTGGATCGCGACAAAAATATTCAGGAATTGGTCGCGGCGCGCGACAAAGCTATTCTGGACTTCAATGAGGCACGCGACGCCCTCGCGCTCACTAGGAATTATCTAGCAGCCACCAACAGTAAGTCATAACCCTCCCCGTCCCTTACATGTTTCGAAGTCGAGTTCCCGGTCTTCCCAGTTTGTTCAATTGTCGGGAACAAACAAGTGTGAGCACCGCGGCGAATTATAGCCTTCATATACTTCCGCTGTATACTCTCGCAACCGTGGGCCGATGCTCACCAGGTCGGGCTTTCGGCTCTGTCATTCACCTGTTGACTAGCAGAGGCTGACCATTGTGAAATGAGCGTGCCAATGATTGACACACGTCCCCGCAGAAGAAATCCAAAAACGAGTTGAAGATCTTTCCCGAATCAGAGCAGCGTACGAAATCGCCCTTCAGAGCGCCAGTACCCCGAGCCCCTTCAAAATCACCCTTGAGAGGCCCTTTACCTTCATGCTCCTGGTGGGCTTGGGTATATTGTTGATTATATATATTGCCCAATAGCGTACCTAGGCAGCCACACTCCCCTTTCTGGTAATTGTCCACAGACTGTATGGTTCCTTGTTATCTCCTTGGACTACTGTTTATTTGTATGGCGTGTGTGGCTTTTGACATACAATCATGTATATAGAGCGCAGTGAGCGAGGGGCGAAAGACCTTACGGTTCTTTCGTTCGCTTACACGCTGCACTAGTTCAATAGATGCAGGTTTTTAGGTGATGATCTGGTTAAATGAAAGAACGCGCTGAACCTTGGTCTCGGTCTTGTCAATCTTCTTTTCCTTTCGGAGGCAATCAAATGAGCAATACCACGTTATACCCTGAACATTGCGAAGATGTACATCGTTTACGGGGTGGATAGTGGGAGTGGGATTTCCGTTCCTGGAAGTGCCGACTTTCATCAACGCGACCTCTGTGGAATATAATACGTGTAATCACGTGATCTGAGCACCAATCCCTCTTGAAATGGTTGTGCATACAAATGAGATCGGAAAATTCGGGTTCCTACCTCACACTTCGCGACTATTTCCTTGTCCTCAAGCGATAATTCAACTGATTCTGACCTGTAGTGAAGAAACAACTTTTATTTTGCACTTCAAATACACAACACCCTCGCAATGCCCTCCTTTTTGAACTAGCGCAGCGTGCAAGCGGGCGAAAGAACCGCAAGGATCCTTTGCCCCTCGCTCGCTGCGCTCTATATACATGATTGGTATGGGAACGGCCACACACGTTATACACATAAGCAGATAATAGTGTAGGTCATGGCGTTACGCCGCCGTGTGGCGATAATCGTGATAGTCAACACTCCTTCCCTCCGGTAGCAGTTCCTCTCCAACTGCCGTATTGGTGATTTTCATCATGAATGGTCCTACGCCTTCAATGAAACATCGTGACCAAAGCCCAAGGACGTAGAGTCGGAAAGCTCTCAGACATTCTCATTTCCGCCTATCCATCGAGTAGGCCCTTGCCTTGTGAAACCATGTTCCTCGCTTTCTTCTCCTGTGAGCAGCTCCAATTTCCATTGTGTGGGCGATCGCACTATGAATTTGTCGTAAGCTAGTTACATTTGAGGGCATGCGGTAAAGGACAAGGCTTAGACATTTTCTCCACTATTCTACCTGCCACCAAATGTAACAAATCCTCTCCTTTAATCGCCCCGTCATTGGCCAGGCGCTCAAATGCCTTGAGGCTAATTCACAATCCTTCAATCAATTTCAATGGTTCCCTTTGGCCACTCTCTTTTCATATGTGGAGGCTTTGTAGAGAGATCATTGACTGTTGTCTTGACAGGATAATGGACACAACAAGCCAAAATGCTCACTTGTTCGCAACCAGCGCCGATATCGGAGCCCAAATCGCTTGATCGATGGACATAATGGTGTATACCGTTGCCCATGAGTAGCAGCGGTACCTAGATTGTTTGCATGGACCAGGTGTACGACGAGTGCCTACCTGCAAGGCTTTCACTCCAAGTGAAGAAGGTTGTACGCCGTCAATCACCAGTTCCTCCAAATTTGACATGAAAGCGAGTGCTTTATCCAAGCCTGGCACGTAACTTCTATACTGATATAGAGAATTCGTGGTGCAAGTCGGTTCTCTCGTAAAGCATGACGAGAAAACCGAACTAACCCTTGACTTCCCCACGGTTTTATAGAACAGGAGCATGTCACTGTTTGAGATTGGTTGCTGAAAACCCATCAAGTATATACGGAGGTTAGCCTTGAAATTTCAAGTCGTTGCGGTTCGGAAGGGTGGCATTGAAGGTGTGTGGAACGTGTTGATGTAGTGGGAAGAGAAGGGTGCAACTCTCAAGAGCATGGAAGGTCCTGCCGCTCATTCACTGAATTGGGACAGCTCTGAGGCTGAGATGACGAAGTGTGTGAACAAATGGTATGTTGACATCATTGTGATAGATGAGAAGGGAGAGATGAGAGGCAGTCAGTGCTCTCAGTTGATGTAGATGAGGTAGAATGTCTACTGGATTGGCCAATTGGACAACTGCGGAGTATCGAGAAAGAGCACTACATATGATGGAATGGAAGATGGAGGGATGAATAGGAGCAAGGAACGATATCATACTCGGTGAATTTATTTCAAATGTTGTAAGCTCTCCACTGGTTGCGGTACTGAGAATGCGCAAAAGCCGTTCGAAGAGGGGCGACATCTCGCAAGGGCACTTTCTGTTTAATGTCCTAAGGCGGCTCGTGACAGCATCGGAGGATTGTTGGAGACCACAATTCACCATCTGTCCAGGTAAGTCGGCCTCTGCTGGTAAACCCTCAACGCCATCGTGGGCTTGGTACCAGTCCACGAAAGCGTTGCAGGCCAACATATAATCTCAGTCGAGGTGATCGGCTCACCCGCGGGTCTGTTTGGGTGTTTCTGTTTGACCAATGCATCCAGTGCATCCATGGCTCGGACACGTCTCCAGCCACACACGACCGAGTCAGGTAACACTGGCTAGCCATCTGGGACGAGTATCACTGATACAGGCAATGATAGGCTACGTATTGCCGTCGATTCACGCCTTTCCGCCTTTCTTTACGTGTGTTCACTCGGCTGCCGTTTCATTCGTACTCTCTTATCCTGATTGCAAGGCTTCAGCCGAACCCAGAAACGCGAGCACTTCAAGAACAGTACTGGCGAAGATTGATACTCGCGTATGCTCGGCATAGACGCTTATTCACGCTGGCTGCAGACGATGCGGAAAGTCTGACGTCGGAGTGGCGAGAAGTCTTGAGAAATGAGAGGATCGATCGTCAGTCCCGTCATACGCATCCCTGACATTACTCCCTGAGCAATCTCTAGGGTCTCTGAGGGCAAATCAGGTGGAGCAGCTGCTCGCTGCACTTGTCCTCCACAGTGAGGCGCTTTACGAGCCTGCAAAGCAAACGCGGATTGTATCTCTTCTCTGGAGGACAGTAGACGAATGGGCAGAGGTTCTTCATAGTT
>WNFL01343588.1_pt1 | contig 13677 bp, 21 predicted proteins | sample 5400361 | NCBI WGS metagenome assembly WNFL01 (sample SAMN13153351, study PRJNA577476) | soil metagenome | isolation source: 40 cm soil on Douglas fir-dominated hillslope | place: USA:California | collected 2013-09-17
CATTTCCCCCCCTGTAGCTACAGCCACGCGCCCCTCCCTTTCTTTTTTAGCTTGATCTCTCCTTCTTTGATTCCGCTCCTTATCTTTGAGTTTCCTGAGTTTGAGCTTCTCTGATTTTGACATTTTCTTCTCGGATCTATGACCCTGGAGGTTCTCCTCACGATTGGCATGTGACTCGTGAGGAGCACTGACAGAAGCGTGAGCCTTCTTATAGCCAGTCACTCTGCGCTCTGGAGGTTTGGAAGCAGACAACTCTACAGTTGGGTCGGTTCTACTTAACGCCACCGGTCCTTGGCGGGACCGCCTGCTTCCTTCAGGCAACACCCGGCCCTGCTCAAAGTGGGCGAGCTCGTCCTTCTTATCCACGGACTCGAGAACGGCAGGGATCTGAATCGTCATTTCGTACTCTGATCGCTTTCGTTTCTTGCCATCGCGATCGGGAGAGCTTGGTTGGGATAACGGCGTCCAAACAGGGTGCGTGATCGAAATGAGTTGATGAGACGCCCCTGCCATTCCTGCTGCTTGGAATTGGTTGGGGTTCAATTCAGGGGCTGGTGGCAAGTGCTGAGTTGGTGTTGAAGGGATAGGTACGGCGTAGCGAGAAAAGTGGGAGGGCGGGAGCAGCGTCGGAGTCACGATCGGAGGATTTCTCGGTAGTGCTTGAGGTGACGAATACGTGGGATGTTGCATGATCTGACGGGGTGTTATTGACCGAAACGACGGTTCGATAGAGAACGCATTTGGAGGTTGATGTTGTCGTGAAGTCTCCGGGAACAAAGCTGAATTGAGCCATAGTGACTGGTGGTGAGCCGGTAGCTGTTGATACTGATGTGAATACTGATGTGAATACATAGAATTTGAATGCGGAGTTTGCTGATGGTACATCGGTAGTGGTTGAGGTGGCTGGAAATCATAAGGAAAAGGTGGGTGCTGTTGTGAATGGTGAAATATAGGTTGGAAGTCTGGCTGAAAGTGACGTTCTGGTTGGGGTTCCGGAGCACGAGGCGGAGGGTTCGACTGCGGGGCCCAGTGATGAAAAGCATACTCGACATGAGGCGGTTGGAAAGGAGCAGGAGATTTCGGGGACATTGAAGGCTCCTGCTTAGGAGTTTGAGCGGGCAACGCCATCTTTGGACGGAGGACGGGTAAGATGTTGGGCCGAGATGTAGACGTATGGATTGATTGTGCAGGTGGGTCGACTGATTGAGAAGAAACTGAAGCAGGCTCAACTGGTTGTGGGGCTGGCGATTGGATCGGTATATCTGGTTTCTCCTCCTCAACTGGCGGGGGTGCGGCAGTGGGCTCCGCCGCAACAGGGGTTTCAACTTTGGCAGTAGAACGAGTTGCCATGCTGCGCCTAGTCCTCACGGGATTAGCCAATTTTCCAGCATCCTCGGCCGCCTGCGCCGCTTGTGCCGCTAACTTCTGTTCTCGTCGCTCTTTTTCTGCTTTTCTGTCTCTGATTCTTTTCGGTTTGGTGGGTGACGGAGGCATTGAGACCCTTTCCTGGCTGATCGATTGCTCAGCACTGGGATCGACACCGTCGGCCGCATTTTTGGCGCTCGATGATTGCAACGCTGGGTCTTTCGAGAGATGGGGAGGCAGAGATAGTTGACACTCTCCTCCGCGATCAGAGATGAGCGAGGAGATGGGGTCCTTGTTCGTAATGATGTCCATATTGGTTTGCACAGCCAGAGTGTCAAAAAAGAGATCGACTACGTTGAGGTGAGGCTCAAGTTGCCCGAGCACATATTGATCCTCAGCCTGACCGTAATGAGGTAAACGATCTAGGGAGTTGAGTATTGGGGCGCTGATGCGTTTGAAACGGGTGGCTGTTCTGTTGAGCTCGTGTTCGTGGGGGTAAAATGTGATTGCGTTGTCGAATACACGATTGATATCCGCCTACGTTAACAAGTTAGTTGGTCGAGGAAAGAGTTTCATGCAGAGCATACCTTGAACTCGTCGAGATCCCAATAGTCGTGACAATCGAGTTTCTCGTCTATCATTATCCATGATATTGGGTGTGGGACCTTTTCGTAGTATTCCGGATTATCGTGTCGGGAAGGAAGTTGACGAAATTTGTCCTTCGTGTCCATACTATCATAAAACGAATCAGACGAACAGCCATATTCCGCTTGACCCAACCCACGCAGCGATCCTCTCTAGGACAACCCTAAAATCGGCCTCATGAGGGAAGAGGGTATTGGCGAGAAGATCCGCAACATTTTGCACTCTTTTGACTTTCTCTCTCTCTCGCTTCTGAACCCGCTCTATCAACTCTCGGACCGTCTCAAGGTCATCTCGGATATGCTCGAGGTGATCCAGCTTTTGCTTGCGATCTTCATCGGTTTGTTGCTTAACGGTCGGTGTCGCAGTCCATGGCTACGGCGAGTTGTCGAGTCAAAACATTGCGCATGGGAGGTACCATGCAACTTACCTCAAGGTGAAGGCGTTTCAGCAGCGGTGCTCCTCTGCGTGCCTCCCGTTTCAAGCTCCAGTACTTGCAAATACTGAGCACGACATTGTTTTTCTTCCTCAAAGAAACCTTGGAAATGTAAGCCAACATCTTGTCGACGATGAATGCAGGCACGAGTGGTGGACCGGTTTTGTAGGTACGCGCGTACGCGCGAGCAGCTTTAGTTGATTTGCGCAAAGTATTCTGCTCATCATTCCTTTGTTCCAGAGATTCCAGCATGTGGGATCTAGCGGCTTGCATGTCTTTCTGTACGGCTTGTCAGGTGCAAAGGCGTCAACGTATCGAGAAGCATGCGCACTGGCAGATGTCGTTCGCAATATGCCCGTAAGGGTTGTTCCTCTTGGCCAGGAAGAGTCTTCATGGTGCATAAAAGTTTTGCTTTCCTCGCACAGGTGACATGAAAAGCCGCAAAGCAGGACTTGAGGTTGCATTGAATGCAGGCGCCCTTCGACTCCTTACAAAGTGTGCACCTCTGGGAATTACGGTCACAAGGAGGGAATAACTATTTGTTGCATTCTTACCAGCCTCCACCTTGTTTTCGGAATTCTTTCAGTCTGGTCAATGGGTTCCATGAAGAGCTGGTTCGTAACGATGACCTCAGGGATCCAAATAGCGCAAAGAAGATGCGCCCATTTTCCTGCGCCAGTCTGCTTGAAGGCGCCCCCTTCGTTTGGGCATAACACACAACTCTACGGCAACGATCAGATCGGGCAGAGAATAAAAAGTATTCACTACCCACGACAGGTGTCTCTGGAGAGACAGTGCACTTCCGACAGAGCCACTGCCCCTCTGGAATGTAAGGAACTCCGTAGCAATCTTGATGGACCGCCAAATTGCATCCATCGCAGAAGACAATAGCGTTACTGTTCTCGCCTTCTCCGTCGTCGCACACAGCACAAGTGGAGTCCTCAGCAGGAAGGTCCATGTCGGGTTTAGGGACGCGCTTCATCTGCACATTGTTTATTTGTGGGAAAGGTCACACGGAAAAGAGCCATGACGCACCAGAAGGAACCATTCCTTCTCCAACTGGTCAAGGATGACTTCAAATACCTCTGGAGAAACTGGATCGGCCTGCTCTTTCCGGCGATCAATATTGAACTGGACCAGCCAGTCAAGGTCTTGAAAACATGAGTTTCGTAGCGAGGCTAAATGTTATACCGCGGACCTTGCTCGTCCATATCATACTCAACCTGACGTAGCAAGTCGTTTTCCAAAGTCTCTGCAGTCAGACTTCAGAAGAGTCCATGCCAACAGACAGAGGACCTGCAGCGTACCCGTGTGCCGAATGTAATGAACGGGGCGCTCAAAATCGGAGCCATCACAATCTGGAAATCATTTTCAGATCCATGCGTGGCTGTGTTCCGCGGGGGTGCGTACATCCAAATGACCGGGCAAGCGCGTCATTTACGCCAACCACGGGTTTGGACAAGTCATCATCTATTCGACGAAAGGATACTTTTGGCAGGTCTTCAGGGGCTGGAAGCCGCATAATCTGCGCTCGGACGGGCCAGTTCGTGGAGTCTGGGGTGATATCGCAGGGAGGGTCCTGTCCAAGTTGCAGTCTTTGTTATATATGATCTCCAAAGACGAAATGTGCTCTTGCAGCCTATGAGACTATGGTACTTGTCAAGTTGCCTAGGGACTTACGGAGTTATACGTAGTCGCTGTGGATTCCGATGAAAAATTTGGCCTGCTTAGTTGTGGAGGCTGCGCAGGGCTCTCAGAGCTCGTTGAAGCTCAATGCGCAAAGTTCAGTTGCGTGGACGGGTTCATAGGGGTTATTTTGTGGCACACAAAGGGCCATCCTAGGGTTGCCACCTGTGACACCCCATGCAAACTATTCACACATCTTCAAAAAGTATCTGGTGAGTTAGTTTCTCGCGCCCTTCGCCCTTTAAACAACTCTCCGATGGCGTTTCTCAATCCAATGCCCCTGAGTGCTTTTTCTTCTGTTCTCCCTTCTTCCTCGCGCCTCCCACCACACGAAGGGTGTAGGCAGAGGTCGCCAGCTCTTGTTTCCCTAGAGCCAGAGTGGAGTCTTTCGTCCGGAGAACCGGACGGCTGGGGGAAGCAGGTGGTGGAACGTAAATAGCTCCATGTTCTAGTCTGGTTTATTTATAGTGCATTGCCATTGCCGAACTGGCCGAACCAACCTCAAATTGTCGGCCCGGATTGAGAACCCAAAACGCCACCTCACACTCGCGATCTGTGCCTGATAAAGGTCAATTTACAAAAGCGATGCCTGCACACTTGGACCTAACCACATCCTGCAAGGTCGTGTGCGCGGCAATGAGTACATCGGCTGACGAGAGGGGCCTACAGGCCGTTGGAAACAAGGCCATCAGACAGCCCCCAAAGGACCCCCACAGACACCTTGAACTCGACATTGGAGAAGAAAGGATACGGTATCGCGTGAAATGGTGAGATTCTCATACCTCACCTCGAACTGGCCTCTCAAGCAGCAAAATTGTGGTTGGGCGATTTTCCCCTCCCTCTACTTGTTGGTGCAACTCGATCTCTGACGCTTTGTAACAGGTACCAACTGTGGCGTCCGGCAAGTCCGCCCCCGCCAGCACCGGCATCCTTGGAAGATTCGACAGAAATCCCATTAGCCAATGCAAGCTTCTTCAGTGTTTTGACGTACAATTGGCTGTCGCCAATAATGACTCTCGGCTACCAACGGACTTTACAAGCGCCTGACCTGTGGAAGATGGACTCCACAAGAGAGTGCGGAGTCCTATCACGAAGCTTTGATGATGCATGGGCTAGACGCTGCGCAGTCGCCGAAGAATGGAACGCTCAACTCGGGAAAGGAGCGGTCAATCCTTCTATGATGACTCGCGTCCGATGGTTATTCACCAGTATTCACGGTGGCCCGGACACGGAGGAGTCTGAACGGCGATGGAGGGTTAAAGATGGGCGAAAGGAGCCTTCGGTAGCTTGGGCGCTCAATGACGTCTTTGGCTGGACTTTCTGGTCTGGTGGCGCATTCAAAGTCGTTGGGGACACCAGTCAACTGATGTCACCACTTCTCGTTCGCGCAATAATCCAATTTGCACAAGAGCGAGGCGCGGCCATGGCGGCTGGCTCAAACCCTCCGGCTTTGGGCCGCGGCATCAGCATGGCGATCGGCATGTTCCTTCTTACTGTATTCGCCAGTTTATGTCAGCATCAGTTCTTTTGGAGATCTATGGCTACCGGTGTACTCGCTCGAGCGGCCTTAATTGGATCCCTCTATAAGCGAGGACTGGCGATGACCCCCAAGGAACGGAACTTGCACCCAGGGGCAGCACTTGTCAACCATTTGTCGACCGGTAAGCATGATAATCCCCCCCGTGACCGTTCCGTCGCTCACATGTATACCTAGATATCTCTCGTGTCGATTACGCCGCTCAATGGTTGCACGCAACATGGACCGCACCTATCCAAGTTACAGTCTGTATGGTCATACTGTTGGTTCAATTGGGACCATCGGCACTCGCCGGTTTTGCCCTCTTCCTGCTTATTATTCCCATCCAAGAGCGAGCCATGACGATGCAGTTCCAGATTCGGAAGGCAAGTATGAAGTGGACCGATAATCGAGCTAAGCTTCTACAAGAGCTACTCGCCTCCATGAGGATCATCAAGTATTTCTGTTACGAGATCCCTTACTTGAACAGAATCTTCAGTATTCGATCCAATGAGCTAAAAGGAATACGCAAGATCCTGATGATTAGAGCAGCAAAGTTGGTATTTGAAGCTTACCAGAGTGTTAATATACTCAAATCTAGTAGTACCGCAGTCGCCTTCTCGGTTCCAGCGCTAGCTGCTATTCTGGGTATCCTCACTTACAATCTATCTGGTCGAGGACTAGACCCGGCTGTAGTCTTCCCTGCCCTATCTCTGTTTAATTTACTTCGGTAAGTGCAACTTTTCCTTCAGAAAATCCTTGAGCGAATCTGAGATGGATATATAGTCAACCTCTATTCTTTCTTCCTCGTGCTCTGTCTGCTACAGCGGATGCCAAGAACGCTCTTCAGCGCCTACGAGACGTTTTCAAGGCCGAACTTCTCACCGACGACGGGACCGCGATTGATCGATCTCTCCCTGTGGCCCTCCAAGTTCAGCATGCCACCTTCCAATGGGAAGAGGTCAACGCCGACGTCAACGATATCTGGTCCAAAGGTCCGAAGGAAGCGAGTAAGGCACAGAAAGATGAGAATACGAGAAACAAGGACGACGTATTGCGTGATGAATCCAAAGTTTTGGCAGTCACCACGGATGAACAGCCATTTTTGCTTAAGGACGTCAACCTCGAGGTTCCAAGGGGACGTCTGTGCGCTATTGTAGGCCCAGTTGGCAGTGGAAAGAGCTCACTTCTGTCCGGATTGCTTGGGGAGATGAAACAATTGGCAGGGACGGTTATGTTCGGTGGAAGTGTCGCTTACTGCTCACAAATCGCCTGGATTCAAAATGCCTCAATGGTGAGTACCACCTAAATGAGAGACTCATACACCTAAGGACTCAAATGGGATATAGAAAGACAACATTCTGTTCGGTCGCCCCTTCGACGAGGAACGTTACTGGCAAGCCTGCCGAGATGCCTCGCTTATCACGGACTTGGAACTCTTTCCTGATGGAGATCTTACGGAAGTCAGTATTTCTTTATCTTGAACTCTTTCTGAGCATGTGTGCTGACCCATTATGAAGATCGGAGAGAGGGGAATCAGTACGTACCACCAAGCTCATTGGGCTAGCCCTAACCATCTTGATAGACCTTTCTGGCGGTCAGAAACAACGAGTATGTGGCAGTGAGTTCTATGTCAGGGTGTATCTGAACAATCCCTGTAGGTGAACATAGCCCGAGCTCTCTACTCGGACGCCGATGTCGTGATAATGGACGACCCACTCTCCGCAGGTTCGTTATCGATGTCATCATTCAACCATTTCCTGTTGACATATTTGTGTAGTCGATGCACACGTCGGAAAAGCCCTCTTTGAGAATGCGATCATACACTGTCTCAAAAACAAAGGGAAAACGATCCTTCTTGTTACACATGCCTTGCACCTCGTCTCCCGTGTCGACTACATCTATGCCATTTCCAATGGCCAAATCGCAGAACAAGGGACTTACATCGACTTGATGTCCAAGGATGGCCCATTCGCTCGCCTAATGAAAGAATTTGGGGGCGAGCAGGATGGCAAAGAAGAAAGGGCCACTGAAGAGGAAATTCAGGATACGGATGCGAAGGCTCAGGCCAAGCGTGACGAGGCCGCAGAGGTAGATGGTGGAAAAGGGCGATTCTCGGCGTCAAAAGCTATTGGAAACGCTGCTGGGACCGGGAAGATCGAGGGATATCTCATTCGTTCTGAGAAGAGGACAGTGGGATCTCTCTCGAAAGATGGTGCGTTCTTCATTGAAAGAGAATAGAGAGACCACTTACCATTCGTTCAGTCTATTTCGATTATGTGAAGGCATCAAAAGGGTGGATTACGATTCCGGTCATCCTGCTGAATGCAGTTCTTATGCAAGGTTTGCCCCCCTCCAATTGAATGTTGACTTGTCTCAAGGTTTTCAGCCTGCCAAACAATGTGTAATTACACGCTGGTTTGGTGGCAAGAAAAGTTGGTATCCCCTTAAATTTTGCTGATTAATAACGTTAAACTTCACTACGTACAGTGCTTTCGGCTGGCAAAACGGATTCTATATGCTCCTGTACGCCATGCTGGGCATCGGAAACTCTATCTTCACCTTTGGACTCGGAGCTGCCATGGGGTGGGAGTCGTATCTGGCATCAAGAAGTTTGCACCACGATGCATTGTCCAAAGTCTTCCACGCGCCAATGGCGTTCTTTGATACTACGGTACGTCTTGGGTACCACTGCTTTTGGCCTTTCTAATTAGTTTGTACAGCCTCTTGGTAGGATTCTAGGCGTGTTTGGCAAGGATATCGACATACTTGACAATCAGCTTTCTGGTACGCAGGCCCTCTTATTATGTAATCACTACGCTTACCTTTGATGTCAAAGATGCTTTGCGCATGCGTAAGTAGTAACTACCACGTCCTTAGCACAGGTATGTTTACACATTCCGCAGTTGTGCTCGCGGTGTCAACCGTCGCCGGTGCTATGATCCTTATCACTGCCTTACTGCATTATTTCCGTAAGTCTTATTTGGAACCTCGTTTGTCAATTCGTTCTATCGCTCGGCTACTCATACGCTTCCGCATACTACCGTGAAAGCGCTCGAGAGCTCAAGCGCCTCGACTCTGCCCTTCGTTCGCTACTTTACAGCCATTTTTCAGAGTCCCTTTCAGGTTTGGCGACGATCCGCGCCTATGGCGAGACAAAGAGATTCATTGCGGAGGACGAATACTTTGTCGATTTGGAAGACCGAGCTTTGATATTGATGTGTGCTAACCAGGTGCGCTAAAGCCTGCATGCTGCTCTTGAAGTGTTCAGCCTTTTTCGCAGAGATGGCTCAGCATTCGCCTGGACTTCATGGGTGGTCTGATGATCTTCACCATTGGAGTTCTCTGTGCTGTTGGCATCAATGGCATTTCCCCTGCTCAGATCGGTGTCGCCCTGAGCTACTCAACAATGTTGACTCAAACGTTCGGGATGCTTACGAGGTGGGTGATCTGGGGCACAATACATTTCCTCAGCTGATCATGGCTACGGGAGTTTAGGCAGAGCGCAGAAGTCGAGGTGAGTGGGAATCCCATTGCAACAGTACCAGTCCCTCACTGCGTGGTCTAGAATTACATGAACGCCGTTGAGCGCATTACCCAGTACTCCTACGGAAATAACCTCGAGCAAGAGGCACCACACGAACCAACAAATTACCCCCTCCCCAAGGCCTGGCCGACGAGGGGGACATTAGAGTTGCACGACGTTACCATGAGCTATCGGGAAGGTTTACCGCCTGTTCTCAAAGGCATTTCAATGTCCATTAGAGACGGCGAGAAGATTGGAGTGGTCGGCCGCACAGGAGCTGGCAAGACCGTAAGCCCCAGATTTTCTAGATGGGCGACGTGCTCATGTCCAACAGTCGCTTATTACTGTCCTATATCGACTCCAAGAGCTGTCTTCTGGGGCGATCTCTATCGATGGGTGAGCAAGAAGGACCATTTCTCAACTTCTGACCAACTTCGGATTTAAGGGTCGACTGTTCAAAGATCGGTCTGCGCGAGCTGCGCTCAAAAATTGCCATCATCCCTCAAGAACCCGTGTTGTTCCAAGGTAGGTGGTATTTGTTTTCAATGCACTGTTTAAGATTGATTGATGAGCCACGTTAGGGACGATTCGTTCAAATCTTGACCCTTTTGCTGAGCATGATGATGTTGATCTAAACGATGCATTGCGTAGAGCACACCTTATTGGTGTTAATAATGAGAAGCCCTCACTGGACGAAGACGGCGAAGGGGCTCAAACACCCACGGGTAACCGCTTCACCCTAGATGCGCCAGTGGATGCAGAAGGCTCGAACTTCAGTGTCGGAGAGCGTTCCCTGTTGTCCTTGGCAAGGGCGTTGGTAAGCCGCTTCAAGTTGAATCCTAGTAGCTAGGATTAATAAAGATTCCAGGTCAAAGACAGCAAAATCATCTGTCTAGACGAAGCGACGTAGGAGAATTGGCAACTTTTAGCTACCACCTGATCGATTGACTGTGTTGCAGTGCTTCTGTAGACCTTGAAACGGACAGCAAGATCCAGTTCACCATTCAGAGGGAATTTAGAGACCGGACAATGATTTGTATCGCTCATCGACTCCGGACAATTCTGTCCTACGACCGAATGTGAGTCAGTGGTGTGCAGAGCGTTCTGAAATGCTAATGGATCTGCCAGTTGTGTGATGGATCAAGGCAGGGTCGTCGAATTAGATGCACCAGAAGTTCTATTTGATAAGACCAGCAGTATTTTCCGAGGCATGTGCGATCGGTCTTCAATCACCAGCGAGGATATACGTGCCGCCGTGCAGAACCGACCACCAGTTGTTTGACAAGCCCAATATCATAGAAATGATCACGAGACTCACGATTATAGAAACAAGAAGTGCTAGGGTTGTTGGATGGAATATCATTTTGTTTTGTTGCGAGTACTTCGAGAATCTGAGAGTATCTTGACTGCATCTTTCGAGAAGACGTAACTCAATCCGCTCCATACTGTAGTTCCCGCCACAACCCACCTACGGGATCATTGAGTATGCGAAGAAATGAGCTAATGATCACTCACTGGAGGCTGAGCAAACCCAGGGAAATATTAAAAGGTATCAAAGGGCTGACGGTAGTACATCCCATAAGAAGCAATTGGAGAGCAGTGTTATATTTGCTGATCTGCGTTGGCCGCACTTCCGCAGAAGGTATTGAAAAATCCCAATACCGGACGAAGGTTTTCTAACATTAAATTAATAAGGGAAAGGCCATGAATTGGCGAGATCTCACTGGTTCTGGTAAGGAAATATACCGATAGTAGAAAGCCGAGAGACTCAGAAGGACATCTCTCCCGAGGATGATGACCGCCAGAGGCACTGGAGATTTTGCGATCAAATTCGGCGACTGGACGAGTTTAAAGGCTGTAGGGGCGTACTTGGTAACATGCTTTTATAAGCCAGTGAGATTGTAAGTGTCGTCATAAGCGCTTTGTCGGCCGCCGGATCCAAGATGGTGCCTAGGACAGTCTGCATATTATACCTCCGAGCTAACCATCCATCCATCTGAACAAATATGGGGATCAGATCCGATGAAAATACAAAGTTGCCAGTCATACCCAGTCGGTGATTCCACAGTATGCAAGCAGACCGGTGGCAGTGACAAATTCACCGTTTACTATAGACCATCCTAGTACGGGGCACGCTGCTATTCGCGTCATTGTTAAGAAATTTGGCAGCGTGTAGATATTTTCTCGCCAAGTCTTGCGCGGCGTCGTTGGCCGCTCTTCAGTCGCGTACGAGCGTTGAACACGAAGCAAGGAGATAGTACTAGACCTCGGAGACAGAAAGGATGTCAGTAACGGCCGATGCGAGCATAATCGACAAGTCGTTCGGCGGAGCAGGGACATGGCAGAGTTCAATTTTATTCATGTCTGCTCTCCGCGCAAATGAACACCAAGGTTGTCATGCTGAACTAGATACAGTATTTACACGATTTTTCTACCTATGTTTCAATCAGTCTAAATCATCTCACTACTATTTTGATACCATTCAGAGGTGCTTCATCAAAAAGGGATCGTATATCCGACCAATTTGAAGGCATCAGTCACTGATAAGTTTGGCTTCCACAGCAAGCGAGCGGAAAATCGAACCCTTCGTTGCCAACAACGCCCGAGGCGAATCAAATTCTGCAACCTGTTTCGAATGTCAATAAATATATATTACATTTGACTGGTGAGCGAACATACCTCTCCAGCGTGTAGCACAAGAATGTAATCATAGTCAACTACAGTGTTGAGCCGATGTCTGCAGAAACAATCAGAACCGTCCAATGCGACCCCCATTAAATACACGTACGCAATTGTGAGCATAGTCACGTCGTGGAATTCAGGGCCAGTGATAATCGCTTGAATCGCCTGGTCGGTCAGAGGATCCACAGCGCTCGTCGCTTCATCTAGCACAATGATCTTTGTTTGGCGCAGCAATGCCCGAGCAAAGCAAAGCAATTGCCTTTGCCCAGCGGAGAGGGAGGACCCGCCCTCTTGTACCTCTGCCTCAAGACCGCCAATGCTCGAGATGTGTTCCTTGAGGTGGCTCTATGGACTTGTCGTCAGTACCCAGCGGGGGTCCTAGATTCGGCAAGGGTACCTTCTCTAATGCATCCCAGAGAGCAGCATCGCTGTACTGGTTACTGGAGTCGATGTTCTCACGTACTGTTCCCTGGAACAATTGTGGTTCCTAATGAAAAGGGTGAGTGTAGGTTTATTAAAGTGTGATATCGTGCACCTGTGGGATGATGCTCATAACGGATCGGACTATCGGAGACGAGGGTTAGTTGCAAACCCTCGAAGACGACGCTAACATAACGTACGATCATCAAGACCAATCTTCGTAATATCAACTCCATCGATGTATATCGCCCCTGCCGCGGGTTCGATGATACGGAATAAGGCCAGCAAGGTACTCGACTTCCCGGCTCCGGTTCTTCCCACTATTCCGACCTTTGCATGCCTCGGCTAAAGGTCGTGCAATCAGTGGTGTGGGTCAGTAATCGTCAAGCCTTCACTTACAACAATAAGGTTTATATCCCGCAGAACAAAATCCAACTCGGGTCGGTAACGCATGGAGTAGTTCCTTTGATGGAATGTCAAAATAATCGGCGCAAAATCATCAAAGGGCATACCTGAATTCAATGAGGCCGTCATTTGGCCAGGGTTGTGTGGGTGCGGTCTCGGGGATTCGAGCAGGGGCTTCGGGTGTAAGCTTTGCATAGGTGATCATTCGCTCTACCGACCTATAGAACTTCTCAGCACTAAGACAGTGTGTAAGAATTGAAGGCTACTCACACTATGTTCTGTTCAACTTCACTCGCGGATCGGACGAGCCAGTTCAAGGCACCAGTCACGCTCAAACAATACGACAGGACCATTCCTACCAAACCTGCGTCTACTCCACCCCACCAGATGAGCTTGGACAAAGCCAACGACGATGTAATGAGAATAATGAGAGATCCTATAAGTTCCAGTCGAATTGCAAGCCACCGATTAACGTCAATTCCGGCCATGTAACACTTTTGGTTGTCGTCCAAGCGTTTCCGGAGGTTGGTCGAAAATGAATCCTGGTGTCGGAAAGCACGGATAGTTGAAAGTCCGCCCAGTGTTTCTTGGAACCATGTAAAGATCGGCGCACGGGACACGGCATCGAGGCGCTTGAGTTCACGAGAGGTGGCCAAGTAGTATCTTTTTGTGTGGTTATCACCAGCAAATACAGACGGCACAGAAAAGGGACTTACATCATGACCCGTCGGTAGAAAAATGTGAGGGGTATCAGAGCAAAGGTGAAGAGCGGGAAGCTGACACAGACGACAGCCACCGTTCCCACGACCATCGATCCGGTCCGGATGAATCCTGAGAAGACACGAGCGAGCACTTGGTCGATGACGTAGACGTCCCTTGAAAAGACATTGAGGATACTAAGGGAGGATAAGAAAATGATGTAGTGGGATGCGTGTGGGGTCACATACCGGCCACTCGGTGTGATGTCAAAGAATGACAAAGGTGATCGGAGAAGAGCCG
>WNFL01070336.1_pt3 | contig 13668 bp, 13 predicted proteins | sample 5400361 | NCBI WGS metagenome assembly WNFL01 (sample SAMN13153351, study PRJNA577476) | soil metagenome | isolation source: 40 cm soil on Douglas fir-dominated hillslope | place: USA:California | collected 2013-09-17
CACGGCGTCGAAATCCTCGGCGAGGAAGTCGTAGTCCCACGGCACGCGGATCACGGTGAGGCCCCGCGCGCGCAGCTCGGTGAGGATGCTCGCCTTGCAACCGCAATCGACGAGCACGACGGTCTTGCCGCCGCCGGGGTAGACGGTGCGCTCGCGAATGCTGGCGGCGGCGACGAGATTGCGCTGGTTGGGATCGTCGAGCGCGACCTGCTCATCGCCGACGACGAGCCGGCCGAGCATCACGCCGGTGTTGCGCAGCCGCTTGGTCAGCGCGCGCGTATCGACGCGCGCGAGACAGGGAATGCCCTGCTCTTCCAGCCAGCGCGGCAGGCTTTTCTCGGCCTCGGCGTGGCTGTACTCGTAGGCGAGCTCGGAGACCACCAGGGCGGTCGCCTGGATGCGCCCGGACTCGAACGCGGCCGGCACGCCGTAGTTGCCCACCAGCGGATAGGTCAGGACCAGGATCTGGCCGCTGTAGGACGGATCGGTGAGCGCCTCGGTGTAGCCCACCATGCCGGTGTTGAAGACGACTTCGCCGCTCACCGATTTCAGCGCGCCGTGCGCTTCCCCCGTGAGCGTCGTGCCGTCATCCAGGATAAGGCGCGCGTTCATGACACACAGATTTCCATCCGCCCGAGGATGCGGCAATTCTTCCTGCCCGGCTGCCAGGAGCCCGGGCGCGCGCGTAGTCCGACCGGGCGCGGCGCGCCTAGTCCGGTCGGAACTGCGGGGCCTGGAGCCCTCGGGTCAGCGGCGCAGCGCTTGCCGGTAGACGAGCGCGCCGGCGAGGACGCCGATGAAGGCGGCGAGCATCGCGCCGGGAGGAACTCGACGCCCGAGGTTGCGCGCCATCTCTGCCGCGCGCGGCGCGCCGAGCTGCAGGCGGCGCCTGGCCATGCGCACCCCGAGCTGCGCCAGCCGTCCGCCGAGCAGCCGCTCGGCGTCGGGGAAAAGGCGCGTCTCCTCGTCGGCCACATGGTGCATGACCGCGTGCATCAGCTCGAAGAAGGTCTCGTCGAACTCGTGCGAGCCGGCTTCCATGCCGCGCAGCGCGGCGATGTGGGTGCGCATGTCGTCGTGCTCCGGGATGCTCTTCTCCACGAGCTCCGTGTCCGCGGCGCGCATCGCCGGATAGAGGAGCTCTTCCTCGACCTGGGCGTGCACCTCGAGCGCCACACCGATGGTCTCGACAATGCCTCGCTTCATTCGCGGGCTCATTTCGTGGTGGTAGCGGTGGAACGCCGCCAGGACCCGCGTATGGTCGGCGCGCAGCAGGTCGGTGGCGCTGGGGGAGAGCGTTCTTGCGATGAGTTGCATGCCGCCGGCGCTGCAAGGCGCGTACCGTTGCCATATGACACCACAATGCTGACGCTGCGCAAGAAACGCGACGAGCGGCCCATCGACACGGCTACACGATCGGGCGGACAATCGCTACATGAAGCGGCTGGTCCGGTTGCGCACGGCGCTGCAGTCGAAGCAGGGCACGCCCGTGCCGCTTCCGGTCGCGGCATCGCTGGTGCATTTCCAGGTCCACCTCCAGGTGGGCGCGCCCCGGGTCAACGGCGAGCTCGACCGGGAGCTCGACGACGCGGCGACTGCGCTGGCGCAGGTCGCCGACGTCTACTACGAGAGCCCCGATCACCTGGTGGTGCGCATCCCGGGCGAAGAGCTGCGCAACGGCGGCTTTCGCTACGGCGCGAAGGAGTTCGTCACGCCCGGGGGCGCCGTCTACTGCGGCCTATCGCTGCGCCGCGTCGATTTCATGAAGGCCTTGGAGGCCCTCCAGGAAGCGCGCCACGCTCTGTCGCGCGCGGGGCGCATGCGCTCGCGTTTCAATACCTGAGGGCGTATCCTCGGACGAGGGGGGAGAGAGATCCATGGCGCCGCGCATCGAGGAGCTGAAGGCCATCTGGCGCGATCTTTACGCCCACGTCGATCGCCTGGCGGCCGAGCGCCAGCGCCACATGGATTTCTTTCAGCAGGCGCTGGACGCGCATCTGATCAGCGACGTGCACGGCGTGATCGAGGAAGTCAACGGCGCCACCGTCGACCTGCTGCAGCGGCGCCGCCTCACCCTTCACGGCAAGCCCATCGCGACGCTTGTCGCCCCCGGGGAACGGCGCGAGTTCCGCCGCCGCCTGCGCGAGATCCAGGCGGCGCCGGCGGCCTGGCAGGCGATGCTCGCGATCCGGGACCGGCGCATCGCGGTCGATATCGCCGCGCGCGCCATGGCGAGCGAGCGCATCTGCTGGCGGTTGCGCCCCGCGCAATGAAGCCGGCGCCCTCCGCGACCTGGCTGCTGACCACCGTCAACGCGGTGCGCGAGGTGATGGTGCGTCGGCTCGAGGCCGACTCGCTCGACGGCGAGACCAAGCGCGACCTGGAAATGGCGCTCGAAGAGCTCGATGTCATGTGGGAGGAGCTGCAGGCGCAGGCGGCGGTGCTCGAGCGCGAGAACGAGCGCTACGCGGAGTTCTTCGACTATGCGCCCGACGCCTACGTGATTACCGATGTCGGCGGCAACCTGCGCGAGGTGAACCACGCGGCGTGCGAGCTGTTCGGCGTCTCGCGCGAGGCGCTGCTCGGCAAGCCGTTGAGCGCCTACGTCGCCGATGGGGATCGCGTCGCCTTTCTCTCCAGGTCGGTGAACCTGGTGTTCGGCGCCTCGCTCAGGCCGGAATCCTGGCGCGCGCGCATCCTGCGGCACGGCGCGATCACTGACGTCGAATTCACGGTCCGCGCCATTCCGCTGCGCAAGAGCGGCGTGGGCGGCATTTGCTGGCTGATCCGGCCGAGCGGCTAGGGTTCCGCGTCGTCGCCCTGGCCTCGTCGGCCGGCGGCCTCAATGCGTTGACGCACGTGCTGCAGACCCTCCCCTCGGGGCTGGAAGCGGCGCTGCTGGTCGTGCAGCACCTCGATCGCAAGCACCGCAGCGTGATGGCCGAGATCCTCGGCCGGCGCACGGCCATGGGAGTCCACGAAGCGCGTGCGGGCATGCACATCGAGGCCGGCCAGGTGTACATCGCCCCGCCGAACCATCACCTGCTCGTCGCTCCCGGCGGCGTGCTCGAGCTGACGCAGACCGAGCTGGTGCACTTCGTGCGCCCGTCTGCCGATCTGCTTTTCGAGTCGGTCGCGGCGACCTACCGGAAGCGCGCGATCGCCGTGGTACTTTCCGGCACCGGACAGGACGGGGCGATGGGCGTGAGGGCGATCAAGAAGATGGGCGGAACCGTGATCGTGCAGGACCCGCGCAGCGCCGAGTTCCCCGGAATGCCGCAGACCGCCGTGCAGACTGGAGTCGCCGACCTGGTGCTGAAGCTCGACGAGATTACCTCAGCCGTGGTGGCCGCTTGCGCCGCGACCCAATCTTGAAAGCGCCAGCCGCCGACGCGGGGTTCGAGGAGCTGCTGCGCTTCCTGCAGCACGCCCGCGGCATCGACTTCACCGGCTATAAGCGCCCCAGCCTGATGCGCCGCGTGCTGGGCCGCATGCACCTGATCGGCATCAAGGGCTTCGACGCCTATCGCGACTACCTCGAGGTGCACCCCGAGGAGTTCGAGCAGCTCTTCAACGCCATCCTGATCAACGTCACCTCGTTCTTCCGCGACGACACGGCGTGGGACTACGTGCGCAAGAACCTCGTGCCGGAGATGCTCGCGGCCAAGCACGCCCATGACGGCGTGCGCGTCTGGTCGGCCGGATGCGCCTCCGGCGAGGAGGCGTACAGCATCGCCATCGTGCTCGCCGAGGCGATGGGCGCAGACGCGTTCCGCGAACGGGTCAAGATCTACGCGACCGATATCGACGAGGAGGCGCTCAACCAGGCGCGCGCCGCCGCCTACCCGGCCAAGGCGATGGAGAGCGTGGAGCCGGCGCTGCGCGAGAAGTACTTCGAGCTGAACGGCGAGCGCCATGTTTTCCGGCCCGACTTGCGCCGCGGGGTCATCTTCGGCCGGCACGATCTGGTGCAGGACGCGCCGATCTCGCGGCTCGATCTGCTCGTGTGCCGCAACACCCTCATGTATCTCAACGCCGAGACCCAGGCCGGCGTGCTGGAGCGCTTTCATTTCGCGCTCAACGGCGAGGGAAACGGCTCGGGCTATCTCTTCCTCGGCCGCGCGGAGATGCTGCTCTCGCATCCGAGCCTCTTCACGCCGCTCGAGCTGCGCTGCCGCGTGTTCACGAAGACGCAGCAGCCCGGGCAGCGTGGCCGCGCCGAGCCGGCTGCGCTGGGCAACCAGGCGGAAGACAATGGCCGCGCGCGCCAAAGCCTGCTCAAGGAGCTGGCGCTCGAGGAATCGCCGGTGGCGCGCCTCGTCGTCGACCTCGACGGCACGCTGGCGACGGCAAACGCGCGCGCGCGCTCGCTGCTCAGCATCAACGCCAAGGATGTCGGCCGGCTGCTCCATGACCTGGAGGTCTCCTACCGGCCGGTCGAGCTGCGCTCGATGCTGGAGCAGGCCTACGTCGAGCGGCGCCCCGTCACCCGCACCAGCGTGGAACGCACCTCGCCGAGCGGCGAGTCGCAGCTCTTCGACGTCGTGGTGGCGCCGCTCTACGACCATAAGCGCAACCCGGCCGGCGCCGCGGTCAGCTTCGTCGACATCACGCGCTACTCGAGGGTCGCCGAGGAGCTGCAGCGCACTCGCGAGGAAGTGCAGACCACCAACGAGGAGCTGCAGTCCTCGAACGAGGAGCTCGAGACCACCAACGAGGAGCTGCAGTCCTCGAACGAGGAGCTCGAGACCACCAACGAGGAGCTGCAGTCCACCAACGAGGAGCTCGAGACGATGAACGAGGAGCTCCAGTCGACCAACGAGGAGCTGCAGACGGTCAACGAGGAGCTGCGCGATCGCACCGAGGACGTGAACCGGCTCAACGCCTTCTTCGAGTCGGTGCTCGCCGGCATGCGCTCGGCCGCGGTGGTGCTGAACAAGCGGCTCGAGGTCCTGATGTGGAATCAACCCGCCGGGGAGCTCTGGGGCCTGCGCGCCGACGAGGTGCAGGGCAAGCCGCTGGTCAACCTCGACATCGGCCTGCCGGTGGCCGAGCTGGTCGCGCCGATCCGCGCCTGCCTGTCGGGGGAGGCCGATCACGAGGAAGTCAGCGTCACGGCGGTCAATCGCCGCGGGCGCAAGATCCAGTGCCGCGTGAGCTGCACGCCGCTCGTGCTCCCCGACAAGAAGCGCGAGGGTGTGATTCTCCTGATGGACGAGACCGCCTAGGCCCGCGGCGGGCGTAAAAGTTGCGTATAGCCGGGGATGGCGAAGAAGGACATCGTCGTCGTCGGCGCCTCCGCAGGAGGCATGGCCGCGCTGGAAAGCCTCGTTGCCGGCCTGCCGGCCGACTACCCCGGGTCGCTGTTCATCGTCTGGCACCTGCCGCCCGGCGTGAAGAGCGTGCTGCCGCAGGTGTTATCGAGAGCCGGCGCTCTCGCGGCCGTGCATCCGAAGGACGGCGACCCGATCAAGCCCGGGTGCATCTACGTCGCGCCCAACAACCACCACATGCTGCTCGAGAAGGGCTACATCCGCATCGCCAGGGGGCCGAAGGAGAACCGTTTCCGGCCGGCGGTCGATCCGCTGTTCCGCTCGGCCGCGTACATCTTTGGTCCGCGCGCCATTGGCGTGGTGCTCTCCGGCGCGCTCGACGACGGCACCGCCGGACTGTGGGCGATCAAGCTGCGCGGCGGCACGGCCATCGTGCAGGACCCCGCCGACGCCATGCACCGCTCCATGCCGCTCAGCGCGCTCGACAACGTCGAGGTCGACTACAAGGTGCCGGTGGGCGAGATCGGCGCGCTCATCTCGCGCCTGGCGCGCGAGCAGGCGCGGCCCGAGCCGATCCTCACCCCCGACGAACGCGAGCGCATGGGCATCGAGGTCAAGATCGCCCAGGGCCATGACGCGCGCGACTCCAACGTGCTCAGGTTCGGCGAGCTCTCGCCCTTCACCTGCCCCGAGTGCCACGGCGTGCTGTCGATCCTGCGCGACGGCGAGCTGATCCGGTTCCGCTGCCATACCGGCCACGCGCTCTCGACCGCCACGCTGCTCGAAGGCGCGACCGAGCAAGTCGAGGAGCGCCTGATGGACGCGCTGCGGGGGCTCGACGAGACGATCATGCTTCTCAACCAGCTCGGCGAGGAGTATGCGAGCACGGGCAACACGCGCGCCGCGGACGAATGCTTCACACGAGCGCGCGACGCCTACGAGCGATCCAAGCCCGTGCGCGAAGCGGCGATGGCGAACGAGGAGCTGACGCTGGACGACGTGCGGCAGGTGAAGCGCGCCTAGCGGCGCATCCGCGGCCCGGCTACTCGGTTTTCGCCTCGACGGCTATCGCTTCGGCGGCTTTCTCGCCGTCGACGACGCTTCTCGCCCTGGCGAGCGCCTCGATGGCGTTCATCGCTTCGCCGCGCCGCACGCTCACCGAGCGGTAGAGCGTTCCTGCGGCCGAGCGCATGAGGTTGCCGCCGTCGAAAAACGTCGCGCCGGCGATCTCCGCGCTCGCCACGCGCAGCAGGCGTCCGTTGTGCACGTGATAGAGGTCGACGACGCGGGCGAGCTGCGCGGCGGTCTGCTCCACTTGCTGCATGTAGTCCGGTCCGCGCATCGCCGAGCGGCCAAGCCCTGACAGGTTGCGCTGGAGGAGCGCGGCGGCGACGCGCAGCCGCACCGGCTTCTGCTGCGCCGCGTGCAGCTTCGCGCGCGTGTCCTGGAGCGCCTTGCGCCGAGCCTGAAGATCGCTGGGCATGGTGCAATCTACCATCCGTCCCTCCGCCCGGGTATCGGGGAAAACCCCGACTTGCCCTTGGTCAGACGATGTGGATCTCGGTGCGCAGGACGGTGCGGCCGGTCAGGCGCGCCTGCCAGACGATGGTGCTTGCTGGCTGCCGGCTGTCGAACGCGCGCGAGACCCAGCCGAGGATGGGCGCGAGGCTGCCGCGGTGCACAGTCGCCGAGCTCCCCTCGGCGGCTGGAAGAACGAGCCTCAGGACGGCGAGGTCGTCGCGGCCGATCGCGTAGCCGCCGGGCGCCGCGTCGACCTGGCAGCGCTCCTCGCAGTGGAAGAAGAGCTCGACTTCGTGCTCGTCCTCCATCTCGAGGGTGTCCTCGATGACGATCTTGCGCGCGGCCTTGTCGAGCTCGATCAGGCGCCGGTGCTTGACCGGGTCCTCGAGGCGGCCGTAGCCGTCGTGCCAGCCCTCGAAGCTGTCCTTGCCCGCCGACGAGAGCCACAGGCTGCAGCCGGCGCGTGCATGGCGCATCCACATGAAGCTGCCGCCTGCGAGCGACTGGTCGGCGCCGTCGACGCGCAGCGTGTTGTGCGCGCCCGTGCCGCGGAAGTAATCGCGCCACGGCTGCTGCGTGTGGTACGCGTAGGTGCCCGGATCGATCAGGACCTCGCGGCCGCCGACCGAAAGCGTGAACGAGAGCGCGTCGGCGTGGCCGTGCGCGGCGATCGAGCGGTAGCCGAGCGCGCCGGCATCGGCGACCAGGCGGATCTCCTGCGGCGTCTCGAAGTCGGCGCCGAGGATGAAGTAGCCGCCCTCGGGGAAGCTCTGGCGCAGCGGCAGGCGCGTCTTCTCCGCCTCGGGGGCGTCGAACTGCGCATCGGCCTCCGGGCCGAAGAGCCAGCGCGTCTTGTCGTCGAGCCGCTTCGCCTTGAGCTTGAAGTCGCCGCGGCGGAAAAGCAGCGCGCCGGTAGCGAGGAGCGAGCGGAACGGCGAGAAGTCGGCCTCGCGCGAGAGCGCGAGCACGATGCCGTCGTCCGCATCGCCGAACATCGGCACATGGCCGCCCGCGTCCATCACCGAGGCGATGAAGTCCATCATCGCCTCGATGCGCGATTCGTAGTCGGCGGAGAACCACTCGCGGTTCGCCTTGCCGGCGAACAGGCACAGCGTCAGCATGTCGAGCACGAACTGCTGGTACCACAGCGCCTGCTCGCGGTTCACCCCGTCGGGGGCGTTCTGCGCCAAAGCCTCTTGTTCGAGAATTCTTTTTGAGCTGCTTATCCAGTTTTTGGTTTCGCGCCAGTGCGGCCACGTCAGACCGGCGATGAACAGGCCGGTCGCCTCGCCGATCAGGTGGTTGTTCGCCGACGAATGCATCGAGAACCAGCCGCGGATGAACTGCGCGTGCTGCCAGATCGAGCGCAGCCAGCGCGAGCGAAAATCCGCGCCTTCCCTGTCCTTGAAGATCTTCGCATCGACGCCGCCGAGCAGCTGCCACACGGCCGACCAGCTCACCAGGCGCAGCGCCACCTCGAGCGCGCTCGCCCAGTTCGGGCCGTAGCCGTACGGGCAGGCGATGAACCAGCTGTCGAGGTGCTCCTGGATCGTCTCGAGATAGAGCTTGCGGCCGGTGAGCGCGTAGGCCTGGGCGAGCGTCACCAGGTGCAGGTGGCGGTTCGGCTCCCAGAGGTACTTGATGTCGCCGACCAGGTTCTGGTCGCGGTAGTCGAGCAGCTTGCCGAAGACCAGCGGCGCCTCGATGCCGGTCTTGGGATCGCGGTTCCAGCGCGGCGGCATGCCGAGGTCGACATCGCGCAGCGCGAACACGTCCACCTTGCCCTCGGCGATGCGATCGGCGGTGGCGATGTAGCGCTGCGCTTCGACCCGCGCGCCGGCGTGGATCCACGGCGCGGCGCGGTAGCCGAGGTCGGGCTCGGGCACTTCGCGCGACGACGAGAAGCGCGAGCGCTCGGCGCGCGCCTGCACCGCGCGCAGCACGCGGTAGGCGATCTCGGCCGGGCTCATGCGGCGCAGGCGGTTCAGCCGCCACGCCAGCTTCGGGCTCAGCGCGACGCGCTTGCCGAGTAGGTCCGGTGCCAGATTTCGAGGTTCAGAAGCGTCCAAAGCAGCTCTTCGTGGTTGCGCCGGCCCTTGTCGTGCTCGTCGAGCACGCGGTCGAGGACCTTGGCTTCGTAATAGGGGCGAGTCAGCGATTGCGGGCCGCGCAGATGGTCGGCGAGCCGCTCGCGCAGCTCTCCCTTCAGCCAGGCGCCGGCGGGCAGCCAGCCGCCCTTGCGCAGGCTGAGCGCGCGAGCGGGCGCGAGGCGGCCGAGCGCGCGGCGCAGGATCCATTTCGTCGCCAGGCCGCGCACGCGCGCGGCGTCGGGCAGCGCCGAGACGTATTCGGCGAGCCGGTGGTCGAGGAACGGCGCGCGCGCCTCGAGCGAGGCGGCCATCGTCATGCGGTCGGAGCGCTCGAGGACGTTGTCGGGAAGCGAGCTCATCTGCTCGAAGTAGAGCACACGCCTCAGGCTGCTCGTTCGTGCGTCGGGCTGGATATTCGACAATGCGGAACCGTTCAGGCCGAGGACCGACAGCTTGGCGCGCTCGCCGGCGCTCAGCACGCCGTTCCAGCGCACCGCGCGCTCGCGCCAGTCCTCGAGCTTGAAGCTCGCGCTCGCCGCGCGCAGGCGCGGGTAGGTGTGGGCAAGCGGCGCGGCAAGCGCGAGGAAGGTGGGAAGGCTGCGGAATGCCCAGGCATAGCGCTCGGCGGCGTGCCGGCGGTAGCCGCCCAGCACCTCGTCGCTGCCCTCGCCCGTGAGCACGACCTTCACCTTGCCGGCCGCGTGCGCGGCGAGCATGTGCAGGGCGGCGTCGGAGGGCCGCGAGAGCGGCGCATCGCGCGCCTCGATCAGGCGCGGCAGCCGGTCGACCAGGTCCTGCGCGGTGATCACCAGCTCGTGGTGCTCGGTGCCGAAGTGCTTGGCGGCGCGCGCGGCGGCGGGAAGCTCGCTCGCCTTGTCGCCCTCGAATCCGGCGGAGAAGGTGCTGACCGGCACGCCCTGCTGCGCGGCGATGGCGACGATCGCCGCCGAATCGATGCCGCCCGAAAGGAACACGCCGCCGGGCAGCTGCAGCTTTACGGCTTCGGTCAGTCTTTCGATGAAGCCGTCGAGCGCGCCCGCATCCTCGGCTTTGCCGGTGAATGCATTCCTGTCCGGAGGAACCCAATATTTCGTTTCGTGCAATTTGCGGAACTGCCACACGGCGTAGCTCGCCGGCGCGAGCTTGCGGATGCCGGAGACGAGCGTGCGCGGTCCCGGCACGTAGCGGCACGCGAGGTGGTCCCAGACCGCGCCGAGGTCGACGTCGGCGCGCCCGCCCGCGGCGAGGAGCGCCTTGATCTCGGAGGCGAAGTAAAGCGTGCCCGCCGCCTCGCGCAGGTACAGCGGCTTCTCGCCGAAGCGGTCGCGCGCGAGGAAGAGCCGCTCCTTGCGCCCGTCCCAGACGGCGAAGGCGAAGGCGCCGCGCAGGCGCTTCACCACGTCCTTGTCCCAGTGCTGGTAGGCCTTGAGCAGGAGCTCGGCATCGCTGCCGAGCGGCAGGGCGTAGCCGCGCTTCGCCAGCTCGGCGCGCAGCTCGCCGCGATTGACGATCGCGCCGTCGAGCGCGAGGGCAATGCCCGAAGCCTCGTCGTATTGAGTGGCGCCGAGGACGGCGCGGCAGTTGGCGCGCGCGTCGACGAAGCCGGAGAGCGCGTCTTCGCCGGCGCGGTGCGCGAGGGTCTGCAGCATCGCCGCCAGAGCGCTTTCGTCCGGCGCGTTGCGCGATGAGGCGACCCAGCCCGAGATGGCTCCCATGGCGACTCCTAGAGGACGGCCTTGGGCGCGCGCGCGGCGCACAAGGCGGAATAGAGGCCGGAGAACCCGCTCGCGACGCGCTCGATCGAGTAGACGCCGGCGATGCGCTTGCGGCACGCGGCGCTCATGCACACCAGCCCGGCGCGGTCGGCGGCGAGCCTGGCGATCGCCGCACCGATCGCCCCGGCGTCGCGCGCCGGCACGAATACGCCGTGCACGCCCTCGCCCACCACGTCGGGAATGGCGCCGACGCGGGTGACGATCGGCACCACGCCCGCGGCCATGGCCTCGAGCAGCGCGTACGGCAGCCCTTCGCTGTAGCTCGGCAGGCAGAGCACATCGGACTGGCTGAGCAGCAGCGCCTTGTGATCGCCGTACGCCGGGCCGGCGAACGACACTTCGTTCTCGATGCCCGCCTCGCGCGCTTCCTGGCGCAGGCGCGCTTCCTCGGGCCCGCTGCCGGCGATGACCAGGCGCGCGGCGACACCGCGCGCCTTGGCGATCGCGAGGCCGCGGATCGTCTCCGAAAGGCCCTTGGCGGGCGCGAGGCGGCCGACGTAGACGAGCCGCAGCGGCTCGCCGGCCTGCGGGAAATTGCGGTTGTAGCGGCGATAGGGCGCGCAGTCGATGCCGTTCGGCAGCACCGCGACGTTCTGCGCGGCGGCGACGCGCCGCCACGCCTCGTGCTCGCTCGTCGAGAGCACCACGATCGCGTCGGGCCAGCGCCGCGCCAGGCGCACGAACGACGCGAGGAGCGGGCTCGAGGCGAAGCGCTCGAGCACGCCGCCGTGCACCTGCAGCACGACGCGGGCGCCGCACAGCCTGGCGATCAGCACATAGACGAGGTCGCGCCACCACGCCCGGGCGTTGAGCGAGGTGTTGAGGTGGACGATGCGCGCGTCGCGAACGAGGATCGCCGCGGCGAGCGCGAGCGGGCTCAGCGCGAGGCGCAGCAGGCGGCGCAGCGCGCCTTCTTCGCGGCCTTCGCTGCCGACCTGGAAGTGCTCGAGCGTGAACTCGCTGCCGAGCTTCGAGCCGAGCAGCGAATTGACGTGCGTGCTCACGCCGCTGATCGCCTCGCGGCTGGGCCCGAGGACGAGGACGAGCGGCCGCTTCACGCCGCTTTCTTCAGCTCGGGCTGGCGCGGACGGGCCGGGTCCTGCGAGCCCCGCTGCTCTTCCGACAGGCCGAGCGAGCGGTACAGCTCCTCGAGCCTGGGCAGCGCACGCTCGGGCGCGAAGCGCAGGCGCGCCGACTCGCGGCCGGCGGCGCCGACGCGCTCGGCGAGCGCGCGGTCGGAAAGAAGGCGCGCGAGCAGCCGCGCGAGATTCTGCTTGTCGCCCGGCGCGACGAGGAAGCCGGTCGTGCCGTCGAGCACCACCTCGGCGATGCCGCCGACCGGCGAGGCGACCACCGGCACGCCGGCGCTCATCGCCTCGAGCACGCTCATCGGCAGCGTCTCGTCGTAGGAAGGCAGCGCGAACACCGCGGCGTTCTCGAGCAGCGCGCGCTTGCCGGAGGGGCCGACCCAGCCGGTGAACTTCACCGCCTCGGCGATGCCCAGGCGCTCGGCGTAGCGCGCGACCGCGATGCGGTCGCCGTCGCCCGCGCAGACCAGCCTCACGTCGGGAGCGCCGGGGCGCAGCGCCGCGACCGCCTCGAGGAGATCGAAGATGCCCTTCGCCGCCTCGAGCTTGCCGAGGAAGAGGATGAGGTTCGGCCGCTCGCCGTCAGCCAGCGGGCGAGCCGCGATTTCTCCTATATCGACCGGGTTCGGCACGCAGACCACGTTAGCCTTGCGCGAGATGCTGCGCACCCAGGCGCGCCGCGACTCGGAGGCGACCACCACGCACGCAGCGCGCTCGAGGAAGAAGCCGATCGTCGCGCGGCTCAGGCTGTCGCAGCGATCGTAGAAGCGCTCGAAGCCCGAGCCGTGGATCTGCAGCAGCAGCGGGCAGCGCGCGGCGAGCGCCGCGGCCATGAACGGCACGTCGCGCCAGAAGTTGCCGCGCGCGGCGGTATGCACGTGCACCGCCGGGCGCGCGCCGCTCAGCAGCCGCTCGGCGAACTGGCGCACCGCCTTGATGAGGAGCCTGACGCGCTCGCGGGGCAGGCCGTCGCCGTGCGTGGCGATGTAATCGATCGGCCAGCGGCGGAACAGGCCGTGCGTGCGGTAGGCCTCGACGACCGCGGCGATGCTGCCGCGCGTCTCGGGGGCGGAGCCGAGCATGATGAGGCGTGGGCTTTGATTTTCCATCCGTCGATTATCTTGGGCGCGGATGATCGCCCGGTTAAGGGCGGGTAGGTGGAACGGCTTAAATTCTGCGGCGTCGGGCAAAGGCGTCGACGACGGTGAGATCGCCGGCGCGATTCCACGTATGAATGCCAAGCAATCCGCTTTCCGGCGAGGGCAGGATGCGCTCCACCTGCCGCTCGGCGTACGCCTGCGGCGTGAGGCGCAATACGCGGTTGAGCGAGATGCCTGCGCCGTAGAGCGGCACGCAGATCTGCGCCGGCCGGTAGAGCGCGCCGTTGCGCCACACCAGCGGGCCCGCGGGGCGCGAGGAGCGCGCGTCGGACTTGACCGGGTTGCGCGGATGCGGCTGCCAGTCGCCGAGCAGCCGCTCGGCGTGGAAGAGGTGCAGCTCGTCGTCGAACATGCGGCTGCCGCCGGCGGCGAGGTTGGCGAACATCCACCAGCGGTCGGCGCCGCGGTGGAAGGTGGCGTCGACGCAGCGGATGTTGTCGAGCAGCACGCGCTCGAGGCGCCAGCGCAGCGGGAAGTCGACGCAGCGATAGACCTCCACGGTGCGGTTCTGCGCGCTCTCGGGGATCATGTAGAGCTCGCCGTCCTGCTCGACGAGGAAGGGATACGAGAGGTGATAGTCGCGCTCGAGCACCTTGACCGGCGCGGAGGCGCCGTCGCGCGTCACCTCGATCATCGAGATGTGCGCCTTCTTCGCCGCGAACGGCAGCTCCTCGAAGAAGACGAAGTAGCGCCCGTTCTTCTCCAGCACGAAGGGATCGGCCCAGATGCGGTCCTTCGGCGGCACCAGGCGCGTGAAGCCG
>WNFL01173782.1_pt2 | contig 13665 bp, 11 predicted proteins | sample 5400361 | NCBI WGS metagenome assembly WNFL01 (sample SAMN13153351, study PRJNA577476) | soil metagenome | isolation source: 40 cm soil on Douglas fir-dominated hillslope | place: USA:California | collected 2013-09-17
CAGCGACAGCTCGCCGATCTCGCGTCGCGCAGCGGTCATGTACGTACCGGTATCGTCGTTGTTGAAGGCATGCACCACGGCCGGCGACATGTCCAGCAATTCGTAGACGCCATGGCGGCCGTGATAGCCGGTGCCGTTGCAATTGGCGCAGCCGATGCCTTGCTGCAGGCTGGCGAGCGGATGCTGCGCGCCGAGCACGCTGCGCAGGAACGATTCTTCCTGCGCGGTCGACGTGTGCGACTGCGCGCATTCCGGGCACACCGTGCGCACCAGGCGCTGCGCCAGCACCAGGCGCAGCGAGGTCGTGATCAAGTAGCGCGGCGCGCCCATGTCCAGCAGCCGCATCGGCGTTGAGATCGCATCGTTGGTGTGCAGCGTGGTCAGCACCATGTGGCCGGTCATCGCCGCCCGCAGTCCGGTCTCGACCGTGTCGCGGTCGCGCATCTCGCCCACCAGCACGATGTCCGGGTCCTGCCGCAAGGTCGAGCGCAAGACGCTGGCGAACGTGAGTCCGATCTTGTCATTGACCTGCACCTGGTTGATGCCCGGGAGGCGATATTCGACCGGGTCTTCGACCGTGATGATCTTGGTGTCCGGTTTGTTCATTTCATTGAGCGCGCCATACAGCGTGGTGGTCTTGCCCGAGCCGGTCGGTCCGGTCACGAGCAACATGCCCTGCGCCTGGCCGATGAAGTCCGACATCTTGCGGAAGATCGGTGCCGGCAAGCCCAGGCGCTCGAGCGACAACAGGCTCGCGCCGTGCGCGCCCTGCGGCAACAGTCGCAACACGACCGATTCGCCGAACTGGGTCGGCATGGTCGAGATGCGCATGTCGATCGCCTGGTTGCGCATCTTGGCGACGAAACGGCCGTCCTGCGGCAGCCGGCGCTCGGCAATATCGAGGCCGCTCATCAATTTCAGGCGCTGCACCACGGCCGGCGCGATGCGGCTCTCGGCTTCGGTGTGGATCGTGAGCCCGCCATCGATGCGAAAGCGGATCTGCAGCTTGCGCTCCTGCGGTTCGACATGAATGTCGCTCGCGCGCGAGCGCAGCGCATCTTCAAACAAAGTCTGCAGCAGCTTGGCAACCGGCGCGTCGTCGACGGTCGCGTTGCCGGCGCTGTCGCCGCTGACGGCGGCATCGCCCGCCATTTCGAGCCCGAGTTCCTTGGCGAAGCCCGTGATCTCTTCGCTCTTCGAGTACAGCCGGTCGAGCACCGCGTTCAGCCGTGTCTCGGTCACGACCACCGGATCGATTTCGCAATTGAGCAGGCGCTGCACTTCGTCCTGCGCCTGGTAGTCGGTGGGATCGGCCATGCCCACGCGCACGATGTCGCCGATCTCATCGATCGGCAACACGCGGAACTTGCGCGCCTGCGCTTCGGGCAGACGCTTGACGACGCGTGCGCTCACCATGTCGAGCGTGAGCTCGAGATAGGCGAGCTGCAGCTGCGATGACAGCGCCCGGGCGATGCTTTCCTCGTCCGTGCTGCCGTCTTCGATCAGGATCCGGCCCAGGCGGCGGCCGCTGCGCTTCTGCTCGGCGAGTGCGGATTGCAGTTGCGCGGTCGAGATCAGCCCGGTGGCAACCAGCATGTCGCCCAGGCGCACCTTCTGGCGCGAGCCGCTTGCTGCGGCGGCGCTGACCGCCTTGTATTCGATCGGATCGAGTGCTTTCATCGTGCTCTCATCGCGCCCTGGGAATGCGCCTTGCGGGTCTCGGTCGAACTGCTTGCGCGCGTAAATGGGCTGCTTGTTGCCGGTTGCGCTCGGTCAAAGGAGCGACCAGTGGCGCTTCGCACGTGTGTTCCTCGCGGCCGCAAGTCGGGTCAAGATTCACTATGCCCGGCCGGGCACGCGCGCGAAGGCAGAAAATGGGGCGGGAAATCAGGGGACTTCGCAGGCCCGGAGCTGGAAACCCCGAGCGGCATGCGGTCGCCCCGGGGCGAAGAGCAGGCGAGGAGAGATAGACTCCCTGGCACTCAGACACACAGCGACAGCGAGGCACTCTCATGGAAAAGGAAGTTGTGGCGACCAGCGCTGCGCCGGCTGCGATCGGCCCCTACTCACAGGCGATCAAGACCGGGCGGGTGGTCTTCAGCTCGGGGCAGATCGGCCTTGATCCGGCCACCGGCGAACTGGTGAGCGGCGACATCGAGGCCCAGGCGCGACAGGCGTTTCGCAACTTGTCGGCAGTGGCGGTGGCGGCCGGCGGCTCCCTCGGCGACGCCGTCAAGTTCACACTGTTTCTCACCGACCTCGCGCACTTTGCCAAGGTCAATCAGATCATGGGCGAAGTCGTGCCCAAACCCTATCCGGCGCGCTCGACCGTAGGCGTAGCCGCCCTGCCGAAAGGCGCGCTGTTCGAGGTCGAGGTCATTCTGGTCCTGTGATTACCTCGCGCATGCCTCCTGTTCGTGCCAATGTTTGAGCGCGCCCTCGAGCGCGCTTCCGCGTGTGATGCTTGCGTGAGCGCCGGTGAGTTTCCGCCTGCATGCCCATTCGAAATTCCGCTCGACTACCGGCCGCGATCCCGGTTGCGATTCCAGTCGTTGCGGGCGGCGAGTCGCAAGTCGTGGCGATCGGAGTGACGCGGGTGTCATGAGTGTCCGCCCGGGCTTGCGCGCCAGCTCCGGCGCGAAACGCAGCGTGAGTCGCAAGGCGGACGGCGACGTCAGCCGAGGCGTCGCACAAGCGAGCGCTGACACCAAGGACGCAGGCACCAGCGCGCGCTCCAGCCTGGCGCGTCTCGGCCTGCACAGCGATTGGGATTTTGTCCTGCACCTGCCGCTGCGCTACGAGGACGAAACGCGGCTTGCGGCCGTGGCCGATCTGCAGGACGGCGCAGAGGCGCAGGTCGCCGGCGAAATCGTGCACAGCGAAATCGTCTATCGCGGCCGACGCCAGCTGATTGCATCGCTGCGCGATGCCGGCGGCGATTCGCTCGCATTGCGTTGGCTCAATTTCTATCCGTCGCAAAGCAAGCTGGTTGCCGTCGGCCGGCGCGTGCGTGTCTATGGCGCGCCGCGCGATGGCCTGGCCGGTTGGGAAATGATTCACCCGCGGGTGCGCGCGCTCGAACTCGCTGTGCCGCTACCGACGACGCTGACGCCGATCTATCCGACCGTGGCCGGCGTGCCGCAGCACACGCTCCGCCGGCGCATCGAGCGCGCGTTGCGCGATGTCACGTTAAAGGACACGCTGCCGCCTGAATTGCGCGAGCGCCTTGGACTGTGCGCGCTCGATCAGGCGTTGCGCGCTTTGCATCGACCGCCGCCCGCCGCGATGGCGGCGCGGCGCAATGCGCCTGTTGCCGGCGCTGCTGGCAGCGACCCGGCCAACGAGGGTGAACTCGATTGCCGCGACAGCGACCGGGACGAGGGCCGTGACTTCAGCGAGCGAAGCTACGACAGCAACAGCGAGAGCAGCGACCTTCGCGACCGCCACGAAACTCCGGAAAATCGCGAATACTGGCGGCGTGTGAAGTTCGATGAACTGCTGGCGCAGCAGTTGTCCTTGCGGAGTGCGCGCGTGCAACGCGCGCAACGCAATGCGCCGATCTTGCGCAGTGATGGCGCTCTGGCCGCAAAGCTGCTGGCCGCGCTGCCATTTCAGTTGACGGCGGCGCAGCAGCGAGTGTTGGCGGAAATCGAGACCGACCTCGCGTCCGGCCGGCCGATGCATCGACTGGTGCAAGGCGACGTCGGCAGCGGCAAGACCGTGGTGGCGGCGCTCGCCTGCGCACGCGCAATTGAATGCGGATTGCAGTCAGCGTTGATGGCGCCGACCGAAATTCTGGCGGAGCAGCACTTCCGCAGGATCACGTTCTGGCTGGAGCCGCTGGGCGTGCGGGTAGCCTGGCTGACTGGCCGCCTGCGCGCCGCCGACAAGCGTGCCGCACAGCAGGCGATCGCCGCGGGCACGGTCGATCTTGTGATCGGCACGCATGCCCTGGTGCAGGAGGCAGTCTCGTTTGCGCGCCTGGGGCTCGCGATCGTCGATGAGCAGCATCGCTTCGGTGTGCAGCAGCGGCTGGCGCTGCGCACTGGGCGCAAACAGTCTGCGCGCACGCTGAACAGCAACGACTCCGGAGTGACGCCGCATGTGTTGATGCTCAGCGCGACGCCGATTCCGCGGACCTTGGCGATGAGTTACCTCGCTGATCTCGATGTCAGCACCATCGATGAAATGCCGCCGGGGCGGCATCCGGTCACGACCAAGCTCGTTGCCGCGCGCCGCCAGGACGAAGTCCTGCGCCGCATTTCCGCGGCGGTCGCGTCCGGCCGCCAGGCGTATTGGGTGTGCCCGCTGATCGACGACAGCGACGAGATCGCCGCCACCGCCGCGACCCGCCGCTACGAAGAGACGCGGGCGGCCCTGCCGAAACTGCGCATCGGCCTCGTGCACGGCCAACTGCCCGCCGCCGAAAGGGCGGCGGCGATGCAACGCTTCGTTGCCGGTGAAATCGACCTGCTGGTGGCGACCACCGTGATTGAAGTGGGGGTCGACGTGGCCAACGCCACGCTGATGGTGATCGAGCACGCCGAACGCTTCGGTCTGGCGCAACTGCATCAGTTGCGCGGACGTGTCGGCCGCGGCAGCGAACAGAGCTTTTGCGTCCTGCTGTACGAGGAGCCGCTGTCGGCGGCGGCGCGCGAACGACTGAAGGTGATCTTCGAGTCGAACGACGGTTTCGAAATCGCGCGCCGTGATCTCGAACTGCGCGGGCCGGGAGAGTTTCTGGGCAGCCGGCAATCGGGAGTGCCGCTGCTGCGCTACGCCGATCTGCAGCAGGATGTGGCGCTGGTCGAACTTGCGCGCGACGCTGCAGAGGTGCTTATGGCAGCGCACCCCGATGCAGCCGAGATCCACGTAGCGCGCTGGCTCGGACGCCGCGCGGCGATGCTCGATGCGTGACAATCGGTGCAATCTGTGCAAGCGACCCGACCCGGCTGCGGCATCGAACCGGCCAGCGCTTGACCAAAAGCTCATTTGCGCTCCTCGAGCGAGAGCGAAAAGATGACGCTCACCGAATTCAAATACATCGTTGCCGTCGCCCGCGAACATCACTTCGGGCGCGCGGCCGAATCCTGCTTTGTTTCGCAGCCCACGCTGTCGGTTGCGATCCGCAAGCTGGAAGAAGAGCTGGGCGTGGTCTTGTTCGAGCGCGGCGGCAATGAAGTGACGGTGACGTCGGCGGGCGCGCCCATCGTCGCGCAGGCGCAGCGCGTGCTCGATGAGGCGGCCCAGATCAAGGAGCTGGCCAAGGCCGGGCGCGACCCGCTGGCGGGCGCGCTGCGGGTCGGCGTGATCTACACCATCAGTCCTTACCTGCTGCCGTCGCTGGTCCGGCAACTGCTGCACGATGCGCCACAGATGCCGCTCGTGCTCAACGAAAATTTCACGATCAAATTGCTCGAGCTGCTGAAGACCGGCGAAATCGATGTCGCGATCGTCGCACTGCCGCTGCCGGAAACAGGGATGCTGATCCAGCCGCTGTACGACGAGCCGTTCATGATTGCGGTGCCGCGCAATCATGCCTGGAGCAAACGCGCCAGCGTCGCCAGCGAAGAGTTGAAAAACGAAACCATGCTGCTGCTCGGCGCCGGTCATTGTTTTCGCGATCATGTGTTGTCGGTCTGCCCGGAGATGTCGCGCTTCGCGAGCGCCGCCGAAGGGATCCAGAAAACGTTCGAAGGATCGTCGCTGGAAACGATCCGTTATATGGTCGCATCGGGATTGGGCGTGACGGTGATGCCCAGGCTGTCGGTCCCGGAGCAGATCGCGCGCGATTCCCTGATCGAGTATCTGCCGTTCAAGGGCGTGGCGCCGGATCGGCGCGTGGTGTTGGCCTGGCGCCGGAGCTTTACCCGGCCGCAGCCGAGCGCAGCGCTGGCGCAGGCGATCCTCAAGTGCCCACTGCCCGGCGTGCAGAAGCTCGATGAGCGGCCACAAGCGCATTGAGCCGCAGTGTCAACAGGCGGTTGCAATTCTGCGAAAGATTCACTGCTCCATGGCGCGGCGACTGAGTGATCGTCTGGCGCTCTATGCGCAGCTGACCCGGCTCGACCGGCCAATCGGCACGCTGCTGCTGTTGTGGCCGACCCTCGCCGCGTTGTGGCTTGCGTCGGAGGGGCGGCCGCGCGCGCTGCATGTCGCCATTTTCGTCCTCGGCACCTTCCTCACGCGTTCGGCCGGGTGTGCGATCAATGACGTCGCCGATCGCGATTTCGATCGTCGCGTCAAACGCACCGCGCAGCGTGTGGTCGCCACGGGCGCGGTGCGGCCGCGCGAAGCGATCGCGGTCGCGGCCGCTCTGGGGTTGGCGGCGGCGCTGCTGCTGCTTCCGCTCAATGCGCTCACCCTGGCGCTGGCGCTGGTGGGCGTGCTGGTGGCGATTGCCTATCCGCTGTTCAAGCGTTTCTTTCCGCTGCCGCAGGCGGCGCTCGCCGTCGCATTTTCATTCGGCATTCCGATGGCGTTCGCGGCCGTGCGCGCGCATGTGCCGGCGATCGCGTGGTGGCTGTTTGCCGCCAACCTGTTCTGGGTGGTGGCCTATGACACCGAATACGCAATGGTCGATCGCGACGATGACCTGAAGATCGGCGTGCGTTCGTCGGCAATTCTGTTTGCGCGCGCCGATGTGGCCGCGGTGATGTTGTGCTACGGCGCGTATCTCGCGTTGCTGCTGCCAGTCGGCCTGCGCATCGATGCCCGCTGGCCCTTCTATCTCGGCTGGTCGATTGCCGCCGCCATCGCCGTCTATCACTTCACGCTGATTCGCGGCCGTGAGCGCGAATCGTGCCTGCGCGCGTTTCGCCACAACCAATGGTTGGGCGCTGCCGTCTTCGGCGGCATTGCGCTCGAGTATGCGTTGCGCTAGGGAGGCACTAGAAACTACCGCGCGGCCCAACTTGCCGCCTCCGCTCCTCTCTGTACGCACGTACAGGTCCGGTGCTCGGCGGCAATTTAGGATTGCTCGCTACGTTTTTCAGAGGTTCCCAAGCGATTCAATCCGCCGAGCGACGCTCGAGTTCCGAGGACTTGATCCAAATGCGGTGCCGGCGCCTTGATCTCGATCATCCTCGAGTCCAGCAACGCCACAACGCTGTGGGGAACAGCGCGCGGGTGGCGACATACATCGCCGGGCCCGAGAACGAAGACTTGTTTGCCGATCGTTGTCTCGACTTTGCCTGAGACGACATAGATCAGCACTTCGTGCGAGTGAACATGCAGCGGCGCCGCCGCGCCCGCCGGCAAATTGATTTCCAGCAAGGCCAGATCCTCGCCTTTGATCATCGATTTGACCTGCAGCTCCCCGCGTATCGGGCGACCCTCCACGGATCGCACGACCATTGCCGCGACGTCGGCACTTTTTGCGAAAATTGGCGCGCTCATAAGCGAGGCTTTATCACTTCGGTATACGGTTCATCGCACCGTCAGCTCCTCGCCAAACTCATCACCTAGTTCGCGCGCGCGCTGGTTGGCGGCACGCACGGCGGCCACGATCGCATCGGCAACATGGGCCGCGTCCAGGCTGGCGAGCGCGGCCGCGGTCGTGCCGCCCTTGGACGTCACACGCTCGCGTAGTGTCGCGACGGAGTCGCTGGTGCCGGCCGCCAATTGCGCGGCGCCGGCGAACGTGTGCACCGCCAGCGTTCGCGCCTGCGCGTCGCTCAATCCCAATTCGCGGCCGGCGCGCAGCAGCGCTTCGATGAAATAGAACACATAGGCGGGGCCGCTGCCGGAAACGGCCGTAACCGGATCGAGCATCGCTTCATCCTCGAACCAGACGATTTCGCCGATTGCCTTGAGGATCGTCGTCGCACGTTGCCGCTGTGCCTCGCTCACGGCGCTAAGCGCGGCCACGCCGCTCACGCCGCACCCGATCAATGCCGGTGTGTTCGGCATTGCGCGCACCACGCCTTCGACGCCGCTCCAGCGCGCGATCTCGCGCGCGCGGATGCCGGCAGCGATCGACAGCAACAGCGGCTGTGCGCGAACTGCAGTCGAGCGCGGCGCGCTCGCCGCTTTGGGTTCGAGCAGCGGCGCAATCTGTTCGCATGCCGCACGCAACTGTTGCGGCTTGACCGCCAGCACGATCACGTCGGCCGCGGCGATGCGCTCATCCGCCGCGGTCGCAACGCTGACCCCGAACTCGGCCCGCAGCGCAGCGCCGCGCGCAGCATCGAGCTCGATCACGTGCATTTCTGTGGCCGCGGTGCCGGCGCGACGCAAGCCGCCGATGATTGCGCCGGCCATGTTGCCGCCGCCCATAAACGTGATCGTCATCCCCGCATCAATGTCAATGGCTTGTCATCGGCTCGGCCCTTTCGACGCGCGGCCGCTCGCCGAAAATGGCGGTGCCGATTCGCACCTCGGTCGCGCCTTCGGCGATCGCGGCTTCGAGATCGGCCGACATGCCGATCGACAGCGTGTCGAGATCCGGATGGCCATTTTCACGCAGGCGCTCGAACAGCCGGCGCATCAAGCGGAACGGGGCGCGCATTTGCGCCGGATCGGTCTCGGGCTTGGGGATCGCCATGAGGCCGCGCAGTTTGAGGCGTGGAATCGAAGCAACGCTGCGCGCCAGCGCCGCCAGATGCTCCGCGTGCACGCCGGCCTTGCGCGGCTCGTGACTGATATTGACCTGGATCAGCACGTTCAACGATGGCAGCTCGGGTGGCCGATGGTCGGCCAGGCGGCGCGCAATGTAGATCCGATCGAGCGATTCAACCCAGTCGAAGTGTTCCGCCACCTGGCGCGTCTTGTTGCTTTGGAGCGGGCCGATGAAATGCCATTGCAAAGGCGCGCTGGCGGCGCTGTTATCCAATTGGGCGAGCAACTCCCGCACAAGCGCGATCTTCTCGACGCCCTCTTGCGCGTAGTTCTCGCCGAAGCTGCGCTGGCCAGCGAGGACCGCCCGCAAGACGGCCTCGGCGTTGAAGGCCTTGCTCACCGCGAGCAGCCGTACCGAGGTTGGATCGCGCGAAACAGCATGTGCTGCCCGGTTAATCCTATCGATCACCGCCGCCCGTCTCGCTTGCAAGGTGTTGTCCAACGTGGACATAATGCCTTCGTCCCAAAAACTTGCTAGAGCGTCGTCGCACGAACGAGGTGCCGACCCACCGATTCTCGAATTTCGATCCCGGCTGTCGACGCCGGCGTCGACACCGGAACCATCGCGATGGACATTTCCGAACTGCTTGCATTCTCCGTCAAAAACAAGGCATCCGACCTGCACCTGTCTGCGGGACTGCCGCCGATGATCCGCGTGCACGGCGACGTGCGCCGGATCAATCTACCGCCGTTGGAACACAAAGACGTTCACTCGATGATCTACGACATCATGAACGACTCGCAGCGCAAGATGTACGACGAGATTCTCGAATGCGATTTCTCGTTTGACTTGCCCGGACTGGCACGCTTTCGCGTTAATGCGTTTAACCAGGACCGCGGTGCTGCCGCCGTGATGCGGACCATCCCATCACGTGTTTTGTCACTCGAGGAGTTGCAATGCCCGCGCGTGTTCGCTGAGTTTTCGACCAAACCACGCGGACTGGTGCTGGTCACGGGGCCGACCGGCTCGGGCAAGAGCACGACGCTCGCGGCGATGGTCGATCACGTCAACAACAACTTGTACGGCCACATCCTGACGATCGAGGACCCGATCGAGTTCGTGCATGAAAGCCGCAAGTGCGTGATCAACCAGCGCGAGGTCGGGCCGCATACATTGAGCTTTTCCAACGCGCTGCGCTCGGCCTTGCGTGAGGATCCGGACGTGGTGCTGGTGGGCGAGTTGCGCGACCTGGAGACGATTCGTCTGGCGCTGACCGCCGCTGAAACGGGCCACCTGGTGTTCGGCACGCTGCACACGAGTTCGGCGCCGAAGACGATCGATCGCGTGGTCGATGTGTTCCCCGCCGCGGAAAAGGAAATGGTGCGGGCGATGCTGTCGGAGTCCGTGGTCGCCGTGATTTCACAATCGCTGTTGAAGCTCAAGGACGGCAGCGGCCGCGTCGCCGCGCATGAGATCATGGTCGGCACGCCGGCGATCCGGAATCTGATCCGCGAGAACAAAGTGGCGCAGATGTATTCGATGATCCAGACCGGCAGCCAGTTCGGCATGCAAACCCTCGACCAGTGCATGATCGATCTGGTCCGGCGCAACGTGGTGCAGATGGCCGAAGCGCGCGCCTACGCCAAGCAGCCGGACAGCTTTGTCGGCTGACCGCAGTGGTCGTGGCCACCGCTGATTTCTCTCCCGCGCCGGCGCTGACGCGCGCGCGCTTTTCAACCGTGAGATTTGCGCCGGCGCTGCGCGCGCCGGCCGACTGAGGCACCACGTCATGGAACGCGATCAGGCCACCCGCTTCGTGCACGATCTGCTCAAGCTCTTGTTGACCAAGAAGGGCTCGGATCTGTTTCTCACCGCGGAATTTCCGCCGGCATTCAAACTCGACGGCCGCGTGTTGCCGGTGTCGAACAATCCGCTGACGTCGCAACACACTTCGGAACTGGTGCGCGCGATCATGAACGATCGTCAGGCGTCGGAGTTCGAGAAGACCAAGGAATGCAACTTCGCGATCAACCCGACCGGCATCGGCCGCTTCCGCGTGTCGGCCTTCATTCAGCAGGGCAAAGTGGGGATCGTGTTCCGCGTGATCGCCGACAAGATCCCGACCATCGACGAGTTGAACCTGCCGCCGCTCGTCAATGAACTGGCGATGGCCAAGCGCGGGATCGTGATGGTGGTGGGCGCCACGGGTTCGGGCAAGAGCACGACGCTCGCGGCCATGACCGGCTATCGCAACGAGAACAGCCAAGGCCACATCATCACGATCGAAGATCCGATCGAATACGTTCACCCGCACAAAAACTGCATCATCACGCAGCGTGAGGTCGGCGTTGATTGCGAAACCTGGGGCATCGCGCTCAAGAACACGCTGCGTCAGGCGCCGGACGTGATCCTGATCGGCGAAGTGCGCGACCGCGAGACGATGGAACACGCAATCGCGTTCGCCGAGACCGGCCACCTCGTGATGTGCACGCTGCACGCCAATTCGACCAACCAGGCGCTCGACCGCGTGATCAACTTCTTTCCCGAGGAGCGGCGCCAGCAGCTGCTGATGGATATCTCGCTGAACCTGCGCGCGCTCATCTCGCAGCGGCTGGTCGCCTTCAAGGACCGCAAGGGACGTACGCCCGCGGTCGAGATCATGCTCAATTCACCGCTCATATCCGACCTCGTGTTCAAGGGCGAGGTGCAGGAAATCAAGGAAGTGATGAAGCGCTCGCGCGAGCAGGGCATGCAGACCTTCGACCAGGCTTTGTTCGATCTGCACGAGCGCGAGTTGATCAGCTACGAAGACGCGCTGCGCAACGCCGACTCCGTCAACGATCTGCGCCTGCAGATCAAGTTGAACTCCAAGCTGTACGGCGGAGTGGCGGGGATCCACAAGGGCATCGAGCATGCATCTCGGCCTGACGGGCTGACGCCGTCGGCGCGCACCACGCCGCGCTGGCGTGGCGGCGATCCCGTGGCGTCGCTTGTAACAGCCAATTCGAGAGTGCCTTGCGCACCGGCGCGGCCGATTGCTTGGTCGCTCGCCTTGCGCGTATGCGTCGGCTATGCGGCGCGGCTCGGCTCGCGCGCACTCGGCTCGCGCGGGCAAGATTTTGCCCCCTCGAATCGACTGTTGCCGGCCGCTAGTGCGAATCCTCCGGCCGCGGAAACGCGGCAGCAAAGCGCGCGATCCATTCGCGTGCCGCCTCCTGGCTGCTGAGTGCACGGTGTTCCGCCTCCGCCACATGTTTGCGATAGGACTCGATGTGGCACACCTGTTCGACCATGCGCGCGGTGAACGCGTCGCCCGCGTCCAGAAACGACACGCCCACGTCATAGCTGCCATCCTTGGCGCCGTCGCCGCTCGGCAGGCACCAGATCACCCGCGCGCGGGTCTCGAACGGCGGCGACACGGAATTGATGCGCAGGTCGATGATCGACTCCGGTGTCAGCGGCAGCCGCGATAGGAACGCGAGGCCGCCGACACTGACGTTGCGGCTGCGCGCCTCGAGGTTGTTGTCCGCCTGCGCGCTGCGCACTTCAATCGGGATGTCGGTCGGATGGCGGATGTACTGGCGCATGCGCGGGCTGGGTCCGCTGTGGGATTGGTACTGACGGGTCGCGGGCGCGAAGCTTACCCCGGTGCCTGGGCGTTGGCGCGCCTAGACTGCGCGTCTTCCGACCAACTTCGAAGCGACACCCGGCAACTGCACCTGTGGGGCGTTCCGTGGGAGAGTGAAAATGAACACCGTCTACGAATTTTCCGCCAAGACGATCGACGGCAAGACGCGCAGCCTGGGCGAATATCGCGGCAAGGTGCTGTTGATCGTGAACACCGCAAGCCAGTGCGGCTTCACGCCGCAGTATCGCGGGCTGGAGCAGTTGCATAAGACGTATGCCGGCAAGGGACTCGCGGTGCTTGGGTTTCCGTGCAACCAGTTCGGCGCGCAGGAGCCCGGTCCGGAGTCGGAGATCGCGGAATTCTGCGAAACGAATTTCGGCGTCACGTTTCCGCTGTTTGCCAAGATCGATGTCAATGGCGCGGGCGCGCATCCTCTGTACCAACATTTGACATCGGCTGCGCCCGGGATCCTGGGCCTGGAGGCGATCAAGTGGAACTTCACCAAGTTCCTGGTCGGCCGCGATGGCAAAATCATCAAGCGTTATGCGCCGAACGCTGCGCCGGAGAGTATTGCCAAGGATATTGAGGGCGCGTTGGCGGCGTGAGACCGAGGAAGCAGGTTTTCAAAACCTACCAAGATCGCTGGGACGCAAGCAGAGAAGTTGCCTCGGCGAGCGCCGATCCGGCGCAAACCTGTTCCCCATTCACTTGAAGTCCGGTTGCGGCGCCGAGCGCGCGATCGGTCTGCTTGATTTGATATTTCCCATCACGCCGTCGCCCTGTGCCGCGCTCCTGAGAGCCGGCGGTACGCGGTCGGCGTCGCCGGTGGTGGCGGCGGCGAGCGTGGCCGCGTTGACCGGGAGGCCGAGCGCGAACTGATCTGCGATCCAGCGCGCCACCTGCGGCGCTGCGACGCTGGTGCCATTCATCGCGACGTAACTGCCGCTGCGAGTGCCGGCCGCGATCACGCCGTGACAGGCGACCGAATCGTCGCAGCGCGCGATCACGTTCGGTGCCGGCGAGATCCTCCGTGCGGCCGGCAACGGCGGACCGAGCGAGGAGTACTTCGCGACCGTGTTGTCGCTCTCGCGCAGGCCGCCGATCACGAACGAGGTGGCACCGGTGGCGATGGCGTTGAGCGTCGTGCTTCGGCGCACGTCGCTCGCCACTGCCGGCGGATCGAATTCGCGGACATGACCGTCGTCTTCGAAGCGCACGTAGTCCGGAGGGTCGAAATAGGACTGCCGGCCAAAAATCGGGTAACCGAGAGGAGAATCGTCGCGCTGGATCCAGGCGTTGATCCCGATCGAACCGGAGTTCGGGTCATCGTGCGCGACGTTGATTCGCCAAAGTCCGCTCGGCGCGACCGGCTCGGCGGGATCAAGCGGCTCGGTCGGCGCCGATGGCAGAAGAATTACGGTCACTGTGCGCGCACCGCTGCCGCTGGGCGGGTACGAATAATCGACTGAGCAAGGCG
>WNFL01445182.1_pt1 | contig 13663 bp, 15 predicted proteins | sample 5400361 | NCBI WGS metagenome assembly WNFL01 (sample SAMN13153351, study PRJNA577476) | soil metagenome | isolation source: 40 cm soil on Douglas fir-dominated hillslope | place: USA:California | collected 2013-09-17
AACAGCGACAGTGCCCTGGCGGCGGCAAGAAGATCCCGCCCGCTGCGCTCGCACCACGACAGGTAGCACGCCAGGTCGCCGGCATAGACCCGGGTGGTGCCCTCGGCCCGGTCGGCGCCGAGCCGGAGATGACGCAGGAAGGCGTCAGCGACCGGGACAGGCCGCCAGTCGTCGTCGACGACGGTCCAGTAGGCGAGCGTGCCGGTCACCGCGACACGTTGCGCCCGCATGACGGTCCCCTTCGTGGCTCACAGTTACGCACGTGGCGCACGGTATCCAGAGGGTCTGACATTCACCCCGAGTATCAGTTCGAAAAGAGACAAGCAGCGACAGCTTTCGGACTCCTGAAAAGTGGCCGAGCCAGAGCGCGATGGTCGACAGGTCGATCCCGGCTCGCAGGAGCGACATGGCGCACGAGTGCCGCAGGGTGTGCGGAGTGACGTTCTTGCCTTTCAGAGACGGGCACTTGCCTGCCGCAGCCTGGCAGTGCCGGCTGACTAGGCGGCGTATGGCGTCGCGGCTGAGCGGGCCGCCGCGTGGCCCGGGAAACACCGGCCCGGCCGGGTCCTCGGGGATCTCGCGGAGCCAGGCGGTGATCACCTTTGCGGTCGCCGTGGTGAGCGGGGTGCTGCGCTCCTTGCGGCCCTTGCCGGTGCAGGTGAGGTAGGAGCTGGTGCCAAGGTGGAGGTCCTGGCGGCGCAGCGCGGTGAGTTCGGAGACCCGCAGACCGGTGTGGGCGGCCAGGGCCAGCAGGGCGTGGTCGCGGCGTCCTGTCCTGGCCGACTTGTCGGGGGCGGCGATCAGTGCCTCTGCTTCCTTCCTGGTCAGGAACGACACGTCGGTGCGGTCGTGGCGCCTGCCGGGGATGGCCAGGACGCGCTGGATGAGCGCGGCGTGCTCGGGGTGGCGAAGGGCCGCGAAGGCGAACAGGGACCGGATCGCCGCGAGGCGGGCGTTGCGGGTCCGGGCGGTGGCGGCGCGGTCGCGTTCCAGGTGGTCCAGGAACGCGCCGATCACCGTGGCGTCCAGGTCGGCGAAGTCCAGCCGGGACGCCGGCTTTCCCGCGTGCCGGGAGGCGAAGCCGAGCAGCAGCTTCAGGCTGTCGCGGTAGGCGGTGATGGTGTGCGGGCTGGCCTTGCGCTGAGCGGCCAGCCGGTCGGTGAAGAAGGCCTCCGTCGTCGGGGCGATCAGCGTCATGCGTGCTCCTCCAGGCTGTTCTCCAGCCGCCGGGCGGCCTGGCCGAGCAGGTCCGGTGAGGCTGACAGGTACCAGTACGTGCCGGCAGGGCCGGCGTGGCCGAGGTAGGCCGACAGTGCCGGCAGCAGCGGCTCGGCATCGGTGCCGGACGCATGCCATCCCGCCAGACTGGTCATCGCGAAGCTGTGCCTGAGATCGTGCATCCGCGGGGAGCGGCCGTCCCGGCAGGACAGCCCGGCCTGCCCGGCCAGCTTCCGGAACATCGCCGAGACGTTCGGGTAGTGCAGACGGGTGCCCCGAGTGGACACGAAGAACGCGCCTGACGGAGGTCGCGGGCAGTACGCGTTCCTTGCCTGGGCATAGCCCGCCAGTACGTCTGCCGTGGTCGGGTGGATGACCAGCTGGCGGGACTTGCCGAACTTGCCGTCCCGGATCACGATCATCCGCTCGCCAGGGTTCACGTTGCCGTCGTCGAGGCCGATCGCCTCGCCGATCCGCATGCCGGTGACCGCGACCAGCCCGATCAGGGTCCGGTAGGTGGCGGCGCGCAGCGGGTGCGCCAGTGCCCCTGCCGCGTCCATCAGGGCGGCGACCTCGCCGTCGGAGAACTCGGGCGGGGCCACACGCGGGGCCGGGGAATGGAGAAGGCCGGGCGGCGGGATCTCGGTGGCGGGGTCGAACGCCTGCAGGTAGCGGGCGAACCCCCGGACCACGCTGAGCCGCTGCTGCCACCACCACCGGCTGGCGTCAGCGGGCAGGACCGCCCATTCCAGCGCCACCGCGGTCGTGATCCGCTCTGCCCCGTGCTCGTGCAGGTAATCAGCGAAGCTGGCCAGCATCCGTCCTGGCTGGGCGAGCTTGAAGCCGAGCGCGCGGCGCAGCGCGAGATAGCCGTCGGCGGCTTTCCTGAAGTCGGTCATGCCGCGTCTCCCGGCCACGGGCGGGCCAGCGCGGCCAGCGCCTGCCGGTCGGCCTTGGCGTAAATCGCCGTGGTCTCGATGCTGGAATGCCGCAGCACCTGGGCGATCTGGGGTAGTGACGCGCCGCCGCCGAGCATCGCCGTGGCGGCGGCGTGACGGAGCCGGTGCGCCCCGGCCCGCGGCAGCCCGGCGCGTTCGCAGGCACGGTAGACGATGCTGGTTACCCCGGTGGGTGACAGGCCGCCGGGCGGCGCGCAGATCCTGTGGAACAGCGGGCCTCCTGCCACCGGCGGCCGGCCGCCGCGGACATAGTCCGCGATCGCGCTCCCGGCATCGGCCGGGAGCGGCAGCACGTCGGTGCGCGATCCCTTGCCGCGCACCCGCAGCGTGCCGTCGCGCCAGCCGACGTCGGACAGCTGGAGCGCGGCGGCCTCGGCGGCCCGCAGGCCCAGCCGCGACAGCACGACGAGCACCGCGCGGTCCCGGCGCCCGGCGGGCGTGTCCCGGTCGCAGCTGGCCAGCAAGGCCGCCAGCGCGTTCGGGCCGATCGGGTCGGGCAGCGATGCGAGCCGCCACTGCGCCGGCATCGGCACCGCCTGCGCCAGCGGCGCGGGCAGCAGCCCTTCCAGGTGCAGGAACCGCAGCAGGGATCGGACCGCGACCGTGACGCAGCCCGCCCACCCGGCGCTCTTGCCCGCGCACTCCGCGGTCAGGAACGCGAGCGCCGCGGCGGCGGTCACGCCGCTGGCCGGCGAGTCCCCGGACGTCGGGCATGACGCGAGGAACCGACGTGCCAGGCTCAGGTAACGCGCCGTCGTGCCCGGCGCGAGCCCGCGTTCTTGCAGCAGGTAACCGCGATACCTGTCCAGCAGGCGGTCCGCCGCGGATGCCGGCACGGGAACCGGCGCGGGCAGCAGCCCGCGGGCGGACAGGTAGTCCATGAGCCACGTCACCGCCTTCGGCGAGATGTGGCATTTCAGTCCTCTCACCCGGCGCTGGGCGAAGAACTCGCCCACGCACGCGGCGTCGGCCAGGTCGCCGAGGCCGAAGCCGCTGGCCTGCATCCAGCGGCTCAGCTGCGCCGCCACCTGCAGCTGCAGCGCCGCCGAGCCGGGGGTATAGCCGCGGGATTCCAGCTCGGCGCGCAGCCCGTCGGCATGCGCAGCCAGCGGGCCGCTGAACCGGACCCGCAACGGGTCATTCATGTCTCTGTCTCCTCGTGTGGTCGGGAACCAACGAGCAGACAGCCTCTACGTGACGGCGTGATTATGCGGCGTGTTCGGGAAGCCAGAGGCCCGCCGGGCAGGAAGCCCGGCCCGCCGGGGCAGCACCGCTCTGCATAACCTGCCGCTCCGCATAATCCGTGACGTCGACCATCGTGAACGTCCTCCTCGCCATCTCGCCCTCCGTCCATCACCGGACGAAGAACAGCCTCAACTTCGGAGGACCAAGCACGGAACCCCGGCGGCCCAGCCGCCCAGGGGAAAACGCTGATCGAAGGGCTAGGGAATTACCTGATCGCGGCTCGCCCCCGGCAGGGAATTCCGTGATCGTCAGCAGCGGCGCTCCGCCTGGAACGCCACGCCTGCGAGATCGAGACCATCGAGGTCGACTTAGCCAGAACTGACGAACAAGGCTGGCGCTGCAGCGATCCGGCTCGGTGCGCAAGCCTCGCCAGCGCCAGGCCACCGGCCAGTGGCCGCCCCCTCTGACCAGCAGCCGCGCCGCCGCTTCGGCATGCTCCTAGCGAGTTAGCCAGCCTCTTCGCGGGCCCGCCACCGGGTGCGCCGGTGGCGGGTTCAGCCGCTGTAGGCGATCGTGAGGTAGTCCTCGCCCGAGGTGAGGCTGGTGCTGTAGCCGGTGATGAACACGGTGCCCGTGGTGGGGCTGACGGCGACCGCGCTGGCCTGGCTGGCGCCGCCGCCGGAGCCGTAGCGCTGCACCCACCGGGTGGCGCCGGTGGCGGCGTTGTAGGCGACGGTAGCGTAATCGTCCCCCGAGGTGGCCCCAGGACTGTACCCGGTGACGTACACCGTGGTCCCGCCCGGGCTGACGGCCACCGAACTTGCCTCGTCGGTGCCGTTGCCGGGGCCGTTGTAGCGCCGCGCCCACCGCCGGGCGCCAGTGACCGCATTGTAGGCGACCGTGCGGTAGTCCTCCTCCGAGGCACCTCCAACGCTGAAGCCGGTGACGTACACCGTGCCCCCGCCGGGGCTGACGGCCAGCGCATGCCCCTGGCTGGTGCCATAGCTGGAGCTGTAGCGCCGCAGCCACCGGGTGGCGCCGGTGGCGGCGCTGTAAGCGATCGTGGCGTCGTCCCAGGCCCCGGCCGAGCCGATGCTCGCGCCGGTGATGTACACGGTCCCCCCGCCGGGGCTGACGGCCACCGCATATGCCTGGTCGACGCTGTTGCCGGGGCCGTTGTAGCGCCGCACCCACTGGGTGGCGCCGGTCGCGGCGTTGTAGGCGATCGTGACGTAATCGTCGTCCGAGGTGGCGCCGTGGCGGAACCCGGTCACGAACACCGTCCCCCCGCCCGGGCTGACGGCCAGCGCGCTGGCGCCGCTGGTGCCGTACGCGGAACTGCTGCGCCGCACCCACAGCTGGGCGCCGGTGGCGGGGTTGTAGGCGACCGTGGCCCAGTCGTAGTAGTAAATCGAGCTGGTCCCGATGCTCCAGCCGGTCACGTATACGGTGCTCCCGCCCGGGCTGACGGCCACCTCACTGGCGTAGTCATTGCCGTGAGCAGCGCCGTCGTAGCGGCTCACCCACAGCTGGGCGCCGGTGGCGGCGTTGTAGGCGACCGTGACGTAGTCCTCCCCGTTGGAGGCGGCGTTGTCCGACCCGGTCACGAACACCGTGTCCCCGTCCGGGCTGACGGCCACCGAATTGGCCTCGGCGCCGTAGTTGGAGGGGTCGTTGTAGCGGCTCACCCACAGCCTGGCGCCGGTGGCGGTGTTGTAGGCGATCGTGGCGTACTCGTCCGAGATCGTCCCTTGGCTGTAGCCGGTGACGTACACCGTGGTCCCGTCCGGGCTGACGGCCACCGAGCGGGCGACGTCGTCGTTGCCCAGGTTGTTGCCGGGGCCGTTGTACCGCCTCACCCACAGCTGGGCGCCGGGAACGGCCGGCGCTTGGGGCTCCCCCCGAGTGGGCGCCCTCACCAGCTGCGGGGCTCGGGTGGCCGGCCCCGGGGCGCTGATCCCAGTCACTCCCGGAGCGGCGGGCAGCGCACCCGCAAGGGCCGGCGGTGCCGCCGCAGACCCCGCTCCAGCTGCCGCGGCCAGCGTCAGCGCCACTGTTGAGGCAATTCTCTTCACGATTGGCCCACTTCCGGCGTCATTTCTTACAGTTTGCCAGTCGCCTGCCAACGGCGCAGCGCGAAACGGCGTCGCGCGGCGGGCGCCGGGCTTTCCTTCCCTTGACACACCGGTCCGGTCGGCATTGGCCGGGGTGTTTAGGTTGCGGGCTGGACGGCTTGGCCGCCGAGGTAGACAGCCCGGACGGCAGTGAGGGCAGCGATGCTGGTGTGGGGGTCGCCGTCGGCGACGGTCAGGTCGGCGTCGTAGCTGGGGTCGAGGCGTCCTTTGCGGTCGCCCAGGCCGCAGGAGTGTGCGGCGAGCGAGGTGGCTGAGGCGAGGGCGCCGGTGGCTGCCTGAACCACTGATGGTCATGCCCCGGATTGGCGGATTACCTGAACCAGCGTCGCGCCAAGATCGGTGATCTTGAACCGCGAGCCGCCGTCGAGGGTGCCGATTGCAGTGACCAGGTTGTGGCGGGTTAGGCCGCTGAGGCAGGCGAGCACGAACCTCCGATCCATCGGCGCTTTCTGCTGGATGTCCTCGGGTAGCCACGCTCCGGGCTCATAGGCCATCGCCTCGCCCGGGTCACGATGGGGCGGAATGCTGAAGCTCTAGGGATTGGCGGCTCTCGCGCGTGCAGCTTCCGCTTGCTGGGCCGCCTTGGCTGCGTACTTGTCATCGTCGGGCGCAGCTTCAGTGAGGATTTCGAGGATCGCTATGTGCGGCTTCTCGATGTCGGCCAACGCTGAGACGAGCAGCTGAGTCTCGTCGAGCCGGTCGCTGCGGGCTACGGCGTCGCCGAGGAAGGCCCCGAGCGCCTGGAGCTTGGGCTCGTATCCCGAGATGGCCGCGGCCCATGCGATCTGCTGCATCAGGGCGATGAGGCGCGGGTCGCCGATTACGACCCCGAAGAACTGCTCTGCCCCGTTGATCCGGGAGGTCGTGAGCGCGGCATCAGCGACGATGTTGCCTTTGCGGGTCCATTCGGCGGCGATGTCCTGCATCCACTTCTCGCCCCAGGAGGCGAGCCCTGCCGCCAGGATCAGGCCCAGGTCGCGACCGCCGAGGGCGAGCCCCATGAACGCGCCGAAGGCCTGACCTATCGCGGCTACCGCCAGACCGCGGCTGCCTCGTCTATCGGGCGGCTGGCTCATGCCTCCGGCCCGCCGAAGTTGTCCTCGCGCACCCGGTCCATGCTGAAATAGCCGGCCTGCTCGGCGAGCTGGATGTCGGGGCGCCAGCCGTCGAGCACGAGCATGGTCCGGACGCGTTCGTCAATGTCGGTGCGCTCACCCTGGCTTGCAGTGGCCACGCCAATCCAGACGGCAGGCTGGAGGAGAGTTACCTGGCGCTTGAGCTGCTGAAGCTCGCGCCGGGTGAGGCGCGGGCGGAGGCGGTCGGTCCACTGGAGCAAGGCGGTGCCTCCTTCGACGGCCAGGGCCACGGTGGCGATGGCGAGGATCTATATCGCGGTCAGCACGCGAGCAAGCATGCCGTGGGGAGGGCGGTCCGACCTCGCGTTTGCCGTCGGGCAGCAGAGGTGACGCCGTGCAGGTAGCCGCCGCCGTCTGCTGGATCACGGACGGCCGGCGCGCCACGCGTACCAGGCGTCGACCTGCTCTGGCGTTGCCTCGATGCGCTCCCCCCGCTTGTAGAGCGCGGTCAGGTACCACTTCCGTTCGCTGCGATAGTTCCCGTCAGCGTCGCGGCTGCCGACTGTGACCATCGTGACCCTGGCCGGGCTGCCCGCGGCGCGCCAGGCGGCGGTCCCGGTCCTGGATCGGCTTGCGGCCAGGTCGTACTGGGGTCCGGAGCGCTGGCTCATCTGCCGATGCTGCTCGGACATCCGGCGGATGGCGCAGATGATGCAGCGGCCGTCGCGGTAGAACAAGCTGCTGCCGCAGTCCGGGCAGCTGGCCTCGCTCATCTCAGCCGCGGCGGCGCAGCTTCGCCGGCACGCCCTCGCTGAGGGCTACTTCGCGGCTCACGATCGCCAGCTGCAGCTCGCAGCCCAGAGCATCGGCGAACCGCTGGAGGGTCGCCACGCTCAGGCTGGCCCCGCCGGCCTCCGCCTGGGAAACCGCCGGCTGCGTGCAGCCGAGACGCCCGGCTAGCTCTCGCTGGGAGAGGCCTGCCTGCTCGCGGGCCTGACGGAGCAGCAGGCCGGTCTTCATGGTCGCCGTTGTGGGCGTGCATGCGCTGGACATAAGCCGCAACTTATCAGCCCTGCGGTAGCTGGCGCCCTTCTTCCTTGGATGCCAGGGCCGCTTCATCCGGTGGCTGCAAGGACCGTGGCGGCGGCCCGAGTCTTCCGGGGCGGAAGATGGCGTCTAGGAGGTCGACGTACCCCTGGTACGCCTAGTCCGAATTGGCGCAGCCGAAGCCGGGCGGAATGGCGCCCTGGTCGCTTCTGCGGTAAGGGTCGCGGGCTCCGGTCCACTCGCCGAACCAGTGCATCGCCCTGATGCGTGCCGGGCCGTCCGGCATGTCGTGCCACCAGTCATAGAGCTGAGCGTGCCGTCGCCTGTGCTGCTGCTCAGGTCAAGCTGCTCTGGCGCCATCAACTGCGTCTCGCTCTGCTGGCGATCTCCGGGCTGGCCAAGATCGTTGCCGTCAGGCGGTTCGTGAGCGCGTACTTATCGTGCGGGCAGGAGGCTGGCAACCTTTCGGGCAAATCACTCGTCCTTGGCGGTCGGCAGGCGATAGGCAGGTGATGGCGGGGTTCGGTCACTGCGCCGGGTCTGGTTGATCTGCTCGGCCATTGACAAGGGGTTTGGTTCTGCGCGGTGGCGGCAATGCGCGGTGGCGGCAATGAGTTCTGCCCGCTGACGGCCACCGGATCTGCCCGGTTACGGCCGTCGGGCGCGCCCGGGACAGCCAGTTCAGGGGACGGCTCATTCCGGCGAGGAAAAAGTGATTCAGGGCCGTGCAACCTTTACCGGACCAGGGGCGTAGAAGGCATATGGGGCTGACTCTTCTGGAGGCACTGGTGAGCCGGGACGCGGGCGGTTGCTTCGAGGAGTTCGTGCGCGGCCGGTCGGCGCACCTGTTCAAGCTGGCCCTGCTGTTGACGGGGCAGAACCGGGCCGAGGCTGAGGACCTGCTCCAGAACGCGCTGGAGCGGGCCTACCGGCGGCGGGCGTCGCTGTCCCGGGATCGGAGCCCGGAGCCGTACGTGCGCAGGGCGCTGATCAATGCCTCCATCGACCGGTGGCGGGCGCTGCGGCGGCACGCTGAGCAGCGTCTGGAGACAGCTGATTGCGGCCCCGCCGCGGATGACCCGACTAGCGAGCTTGCCAACCGTGACCTGCTGTTGCGGTCGTTGGCGGTGCTCCCGCCGAGGCAGCGCGCGGTGCTGGTGCTGCGGTACTGGGAGGACATGTCCGAGGCGGAGATCGCCGGAATGCTGGGCTGCGGCGTGGGCACGGTCAAGAGCCAGGCGTCACGCGGGCTTAACCGGCTGCGTGAGCTGGCCGGAGTTTCCCCGTCAGGCCATCGCGGTTCCCCGACGAAGGTGCAGGAGTGCCATGAGTGACTTCGAACGCCAGCTGCGCGAGGCCATGAGGACGGCGGTCGCCGACGCTCAGCCTCCCCCGTCGGTGATGGAATCCGTCCGCCGCAGGTATTGGCGGCGGAGGATCTGGCTGGCCGCCGCCAGCGTGGTCGCCGTCGCTATGTTGGTCGCCGTGGTTCCGGTGGCCGGCGCGGTGGGGGGTGGGGGAGGGCGGCCCGCGCACGGCCGTATTTCGGGCGCCCCGCTCTTTCCCGGGGGCGGTCGCCTCCTCCTGGACCGTCATGGAGCCCTGGAGTGGCTTTACCCGCATGGCCGGACCGTGCGGCTCGCGTCCGGGTTCGCCGGGGCGACGCTGGCAGGCGGCAAGCTGCTGGCGTGGAAGCATGCCAATCCCCCCGGCGCATCCAGGTTCCTGCCCCACGGCTGCTTCGATCCTGATTGCACGCGCATTCATGATCTGAGCTATTACACAATGAATCTTGATGGATCAGATGCCCGGCTGATCCTTCCCGCCGAGTCTCCCGTCGGCAACATCGCGTTTCAATACCAGGATGCACAGCTGTCGCCCGACGGCTCAAGGCTTGCCTACACCAGCCAGGAACTTCGCAACGGCACCCGGAACATATTCCTCGAAGCACGGGAACTGTGGTCGCTTGACCTGGCAACCGGCCAGAAGACCGATCTCGGCCCCGCCTCCACCCCGTTCACGTGGAAAGACAACGCGACGATCCTCGCCGATTCGGCTGACGGCAGATCCATCCAGCAGATCGATGCTCGCGACGGGACCAGAACGACCTACCTCACCGTTGACGACCCAAGCCTGATCCATGCCTACGAGCGGGCCCGGCCGGGTAGCGGACATCCGTCATTCGTCGGCCTCGGTGGCTGGAGTCCCGGCGCCTCCGCCCTCGCGGTAACGCTGAACGGCCGCACCCGGCTGGGCTCCAACACGGGCCAGCCCGCCGAAATCCTGATGGCGAGGGGCCGTGTGTCGGCGTTCGCGCCCGTTCACTACCCGTCGATCTTGCGGACAATGAAGTGGGGCCCGAACGGGGTATTCCTGCTGGAGGCTCAGTCGAACCCAACCTGCGCTTGGACACAGACGATGTACGCGGGAGCGGTGCACAGTCAACGGCTATCCCGGGTGCAGACCATTCAAGGGTACTGGAACACCGCGGCGGTCAATCCCGCAGGCACCGTGATCGCGCTGGCCCAGCGTGGGCTCATCGACTTTGTGCCGGTGCCGTCACCGGCGTGCCGTGCGGCCGGGAAGTGCCTGCGCTTTGAGGAGAAGCAGCTCATCTCGCCGGTCCTCGGGCCGGGCATGTTGCTGGCCTGGGACCGGGGTTGACGATGCCCGCACCGCATTACGTATTCACCCGATCTTCGTGCGAGGGCACGCGACGGGTTGCAGGTCCGTTTGCAGCTCACCATTGTGCCGCGCCCTTTGCGTTCCGCGGCTTTGGTCAGGTGGTCGTGAGCCGCATGGTGGGGGCGGCCGTGAGCCGTCGCGCCGGACTGGGATCAGCGGCCACGGCGCTGGTGCTCGTGCTTACGGCCGGGGCGGGGTGCGGGAGCCCGGTACGCCACCCGCCGGTGCAGGGTCACCCCGGCGCGCTGGCGGCCGCCGCGAAGCCGCGACCGGCCACGGTCTCGCTTCCGCGGGTGCGGGGCGGCCTGCCGTGGCCGGTCACGCTGCGGACTGCCGACGGCATGTTCGTGATCGCGCGTGACGGCGCGATCCGCTGGCTCGGGCCTGCTCGGCCCGCGCGTGCCCAGGCCGGCCACCCGGCGGGTTTCGTCTGGGTGAACCGGTCCGCAGGCACCTGGGCGATGATGCGCGGCGGCCACCTGGTGATCCTGCGGAACCGGGCGGTGATCTGGCGGAGCGCGGCGCGGTACGCGGTCCGGGACGCCGCTCACATGGACTGGATCCTGCCCGGCCGGCCGGGCATCGCCTTCGAGGTTCACCAGTTCGGCCCGTGGTTCATCGCCAGGGGGCGCGGCGCTGAGCATCGGGTAGCCGCGGCGGGGTGGCCGGAGATGTGGACGCGCTCGGGGAACCTCATCGTCGTGCTGCACGGGCCCCGCAGCCGGAGCTTCGGCTACGCGGTCTACTCGCCCTCGGGCACCCGCCTGGCCACGCTGGCGACCGGGCTGACAGTCTCATTGGCCGACCAGCGTGTCGATGATCTTGGCACCGGCATCTTCTGGTACCTGACAGCCGGCGGGGACCTGGTCCGGACCGACGGGGCGGCAACAGCCGTCATCGCCAACACCCGCGCCCTCGGCCTCACCGGGATACCCGAGGTCTGGATCCTCCGCGGAGGTCTGGTCCAGCTGCTATCCGTCTCAGCCAACTGGCGGCAAGGGCAGGTCATCCTCTACCCCGACGGCCAGCTGTTCGCCAGGATCCCCGCACCGCAGGGCCAGGTGGCTGGCTTCGGGGAACTCTCGGCCAGCCCAGGCCGCCGCCTGATTGCCTACATCCTGACAACGGAGCCTGGCAACAGTCCGACGGTCTTCGTCGTCCGGCCGGGCGGTGCTCCGGTCGCGGTGTACCGGACCGCCCACGGGGGCTCGCCCTGCGCTCTTCCCCCGCTGGCCTGGCACGGATCGTGGCTGCTGTACACCCCTCATGGAGGCCGCCCGGTGCTCATCGACACCGCGGGCAGCCACCGGATTATCCGCCTCCCGTCCACCCTCCCGGGCAGCAACGGGCATACGGTCCGGGTTCTCGCCCACACCTGGCGGTAGCCAGCTCACAGCTGGACTGCCGACGCTTACCTGCGCCGGGCCAGTAGGCTCCACTCGCTCGGCGCATTGCTGCTCAGGGGCCACGCCCGGACCCGCTCTTCGTCGTCACTTACCGAGACACCCACCAGCCCTATGGGTCGGCCTTAGTGCGCAAATTGGGCTGTCACGGATAGCGAAACTGCAGGTCAGAGGCCCGTGACATCGGCTCCGGCCAAAATTCGGCCAAAGTCATGGCAGGCCTAGAATGCTGGATCAGAGTCGCTCGGAGTCGACGAGCTTGCGGCCCTGAAGGCCCCCCGCATCGGCAAGCTTCTAAAGAAATCCAAGTTCTGGGTCGCCGTCGCCTGGATCGCGGCCGCCCTCGTGCCTGAGCCGCTGCCCCGCGGTCTGGCAGGCTGGGGTCTCGTGGCCGACTACTACCGTGACCTCGCGGTCGACTACGACTGGCTCTTCGACGACGACGCGCTGACCGACGGGTTCGCGATCACCCGGCCGGCGGTGGCGGACCTGCTCTGGCGGGTCAGTCCGGGTTGCGCCGTGCTCGACGCGGCCTGCGGTACCGGTGTCGACGCGGCGGCGCTCGCCCGCCGGGGCTTCCACGTGCGGGCGGCCGACGGAAGCGTCGCGATGGTCGAGGCCGCGGCGGCGCGGTTCCGGCGGGAAGGGCTGGCCATCCCGGTCCAGCCGTGCCTGTGGGCGGATCTGCCTGACACAATCGAGGAGCGGTTCGACGTCGTGCTCTGCACCGGCAACGCGCTCGTGCACGCCGCCGGCCGGGACGCGATGGTCCAGGCGCTCACCGGGCTGCGGCGGATGGCCCGCCCCGGGGGACATGTGGTGATCCATTCGCGCAACTGGGAGAAGCTCCACGCGGAGCGCCGGATCGTGCAGGTCGCGAACCAGGTGAGGACGCGCGGCGGGCGCAGGTGCGTCGTGCTCTACGCCTGGGAGGTGCCGGATCGCCTGGATCAGGAGCACGTCGCCCACATCGTGTTTCTCTTCGAGAACAGCGACCGGATCGAACCGCACGAGTACCGGATCTCGCTCCTACCCGTCAGGCTCGGCGAACTGCGCGAACGACTCGAGCTCGCGGGATTGCGGGAAGTCGGCACCGACTTCGACGAGACCGCGGACCAATACGTCGTGATCGCGGCGGCGTCTTGACCGAGCTGTGCACGCCCACACCTCGGCCCGCGTCCGGGTGCCTGGCTTTGGTGGTCGCTGGCTGGGTTACAGGTCGCGATCGTCGCGGCGGCGATCGGCAGCCGCCCGCCCGCCATGCGCGGGCAAAGACCGCCAGGAAGCAGCGTGCCGATCCTCGCGGCCCTATCCGCGCAGCCTCGACCGCGTCCCGAACCGGCTGATCTGCGCGCCCTCACGTCCGCGGTCGACCCTACCCTGAAGGCGCTCCTATTCGGCAGGACGAGAAAGCGGTAAAACTCAATACAATTGCTGGTCACTCTACGTGACGGCTCTTTACCCTGTCCCGTCAAGGCATCGACAGGCTGACAGGGAGTGACCCCACAATCTCGTGATCATCTTGAGTGGCAGATCGAGTGGCAAATCGCGCTCGTGTGAGCCTGTTTCGCGCTTGTTTCTGCTGGCGTGAGCTAGCGTCCTGCCAGGTCAGCCGCGCTGCCTGCAGCGATGCGATGGCGGATCAGGAAATGGTAAGGAGAAGGTCTACGGTTCGATTCCGTTAGAGGGCTTCAGGCTGTGAGGAATATTCGAACATTCATCCGGTGACCGCGAGTGCCCCCTAGTACTACAGCCGCATGGTGTGATCTTGCGCGGCGTGGCGTCGTGACATGAGGCGGCCGCCGGGCCATTGTCCTGGCTGTGCTGACACAAGAAAACGACACGGCGGCCGTGCCCAGGGTAGACCCTCTCGCCTGGGCGGAGTCGTTCAATGAGATGTTCGCGCTGGTGGCGGGTGAGTTCGCGCAGGCGCAGTCGCGGTGGCGGGCGCGGGG
>WNFL01180000.1_pt2 | contig 13662 bp, 15 predicted proteins | sample 5400361 | NCBI WGS metagenome assembly WNFL01 (sample SAMN13153351, study PRJNA577476) | soil metagenome | isolation source: 40 cm soil on Douglas fir-dominated hillslope | place: USA:California | collected 2013-09-17
CGCTGCGATTGTGGCAAGATGCAAATCATAACGGCATTTCCGAACCCAACGAGCTACATACTTTGCCTTCCCTCAAAGTTGAGTCCATCGCACTCGACTATGAACAGTCGCGACGAACCGACCAATACGGCAATCGATTTCGTTACCGGGCCAAGCTCGATGATGTAAAGCATTCTCATGTCGGCAGATAGGCTTGGGACGTATTTCTGGTGCGCGGGTCGTAGAGAACAGAGTTCCGATCCTGGCAGTAGAACCTGCGTTGTCCGTTAGGAGCGTAGGTTTATTGCGCCTGCCATACTGCTAAGCGAATAAGAATCTTCTTCGTGAAATGCGGAAACGCGAGCGTACTTCTGCTATTTCCTACAGCCTCCGACCAAATCAATCCGCGTTGCATTCAGTCTTACGAGCAGGTTGACGCTGGATAACAAACTGGCCTGAGCGCGGCGAACTTGAGGTACGGATATTTTCCTGTGAATCTCAGACTTTTGCCGTTCGAAACGCGTCTTTTACTTTGACCAGGATTTCATACTAAGCTCACTGGAATCGGTCGTCCTGGAGGCCTCGTGAAGAGACATCGTCTGCTTGTTGTTGTACTGGTCACACTGTTTGGTGCCGGCGCGTTTGGCCAGCAGCCGAGTACGCCAGGTCCGACACCTTCCCCACAACCGTCGCCTCAAGAGATCCAAAGGCCGGAGTCAATCGACGTCGTCCGCATCAGCACCAACCTGGTCCAGGTTGACGCGGTCGTCACCGACAAGAACGGCAAGGTGGTGACGGATCTTAAGCCCGAGGAACTTGAGATTTTTGAAGATGGACGAAAACAGAAGATCACTCACTTGTCGTACAACGTCGCCGAAGCTCGCGCACCCGAAGGGTCTGCTTCGACTGTCGTTGCCGAGAAGAACGCGCCACCGGTTCCCCCGACTCGACTAAAGCCGGAAGATATTCGGCGAACCATCGCGATCGTGGTCGACGACCTCGGTCTTTCTTTCGAAAGTACCTACTACGTGAGGCGCGCGCTGAAAAGATTCGTGGATGAACAAATGCAACCAGGAGATTTGGTGGCGATCATTCGCACCGGAGGCGGAATGGGCGCGTTGCAGCAATTCACCGCAGATAAGCGTCAACTCTATGCCGCAATCGAGCGCGTAAAATGGAATGCTTTGGGTAGAGGCGGGGTCAGCGCCTTTGCCGCGATCCAGCCCCCAACACCAGGTGCCGGCGGCGCGGAGATCGACGCGATGACTGAAGAGCAAAACCAGGTCCGCGACGAGACGTTTTCAGTCGGCACGCTCGGGGCAATCAGTTATGTCGTGAGAGGATTGAAGGAGCTGCCGGGCCGGAAGTCGATTCTGCTGGTATCGGATGGCTTCAAGATTTCCAGCCTTGAAGATCCGACCCAAACCAATCGGTCACTCTTGCCGCGGTTCCCCCGCAATAACCTAGCGGCTAACAAACTCAGCAGGCTGATCGATGAAGCCAATCGAGCTTCGGTTGTCATCTATACAATGAACGCAACTGGTCTGCAGACACTGGGACTGACCGCCGCTGACGATGCCAGCGGCCGATCTTCGGATGAGGTCGGGCAACAATTGGGCAAACGGCGGAATGCGGCCTATGAAAATCAGGAGGGGCTCGATGTTCTGGCGCGCGAGACCGGCGGCATAGCGATCCACAACACGAACGATCTGAGCCGTGGCATCCGGCGGGTCCTGGAAGATCAAAAGGGCTTTTATCTGATCGGTTATCGGCCTGATAGTTCGACGTTTGACGCGCGGACCGGACGGCGAACCTTTCACAAGCTATCTTTGAAAGTAATCCGTCCCGGCAAGTTCAATGTCCGCATGAGAAATGGCTTTTTTGGCGTCAGCGACGAAGACCGCCGGCCGGTGCAACCGACACTGGCGCAGCAGTTGGTAGGCGCGTTGACGTCGCCTTTTGGGGCGACGGGCGTGCACTTACAGCTCACCTCGCTGTTTGCCAATGACGCCAGGTTCGGCTCGTTCATGCGATCGGTATTGCATATCGACGGTCGTGATCTGACGTTTACCGACCAACCTGAAAAGATGCACAAGTGTGTCTTCGATGTATTGGCCATGACATTTGGTGACAACGGAACTCTGGTTGACCAGCCGACTGGACGTACCTATACGCTTAACTTCCCGGATGACGTATACAAACGCGTCCTTCGTGACGGCCTGGTTTATTACCTCACCGTGCCCGTCAAGAAGCCGGGGGCGTATCAGTTGCGCATGTCTTTGCGCGATAGCGCTACAGAGCGGATCGGTTCAGCTAACCAGTTCATCGAAGTGCCCGATCTGAAGAAAGATCGTTTGGCGATTTCGGGAGTCGTCCTCAGAGGTACAAACACGGGTAGTCGAAATGCTGGCACCAGCGCCAATGCAAATCCCGGCGAGAGCCAGGAGGGCATCGAGCAGGGAAATGCTGAGGCGAGTCCAGCCGTGCGGCATTTTGCTCGCGGCATGTTCATGGACTACGTATTCGTTATTTACAACGCGCACGTTGACAAATCCAACATTCAACCGCGGGTGACGACCCAAGTGCGGCTGTTTCGCGGAAGTGCGCTCGTCTTTAACGGCAAAGAAAATCCGTACAATGCCGCCAGCCAGCCGGATTTCAAGAGATTAATTGCGGGGGGCGAAATTCAGCTTGGCACCGATCTCGTTCCGGGAGAGTATACGGTGCAAATTGTCATAAACGACCTGCTCGCCGATCAGAAGCACCGCACGGTCACTCAGTGGATGGATTTCGACATTGTAAAGTGAAGATTAGACCGCTGGCCGGCGTTTGCTACAGCCCCGTTTGCGACTTCTGGTCTCGGCAGATTTTTTGAGTGATCAGTTCCGCCGCCAGCTGGTGCCCGGTCGCATTCCAGTGTCCATTTCCGATATCGCTCCCGAATCCGTGGAGGAAGACTTTGTTCTGCTCCGCATAGGCCTGCATGGGTTGGGCCAGGTCAAGGAAATCGATCTGTTCACGCCGTGCCAGCGCCTTCAGTCTCAGATTGGGATAAAAAATGCTGTCGGCCCCGACGTGCTGCAGAAACCTTTGTCGCACGACCGGATCCGGATGAACCTGGATCGCATTACTCAGGGTGACGAGGAGAAATCCGGCCTGCTTTTGTACGACGTCATCATGCATCTGCCTGATCAATCCTTCGGTGACGTGCCAGGCCTCTTTCCAGTTTTCATCATGCGGCTCGATATAAACCATGTTATCGATGCCAATGTCTTCGGCGTTGCGCGCGGCCGGCGCGGAACCATCAGCCGGTTTGGTTTGGTTTTGGGCCGCGAGCCGTCGCTTGTTTTTCCAGTCAGTAAACTTAAGCTTGGCGACGAATTGCACGTAATGAACCAGTTGCACGACGCGCAGGCTATTGTGCAGCCAGCGGCCAAGCCGGTTGAGTCTTGAGTCCCGCTGGAGATACGTGCGCGATTCGCNNNGCGAAACGATGCGTCATACGCTAGCTCGCCGTTGCGATAGACGAAGTAAGGAACTTCTTCAGTCCGGCTCAGAGCCCGCGAGTTATCGTAGATATCGTTATAAGTGGTGAATGCCAGCACGACCAGATCAGGCGAGTACTCCCAGACCTTCTGCCGCAAAGTCATCAACTCCTGAGCGGTGCCATAACCGGAAACACCAAAGTTAATCACCTCGACCTGCTTGCCGGGGAAGGCGTTGCACTCCTGAAGTTTTCGTTCCAGCAGGGACCAGAAGGTGTGCTCCATCGGCACATGCATCGCTTCCGAGAAAGAATCACCGAGCACTGCAATCCGCACCGCACCGGCGGGTTTGGCCTTTGCGTGTTCGCGATCTCGATGCGAACATACGATTCACCCTCGCGCTGATAATGACCTTCAATGCCCGGCTGTAGCGCAAAGCCCCGGTCATAGTCGGTCGTGTAAAAGAGCGGATACGAATAACCGAGGACGCGCAAAAACATTTCGCTCATGAAAAGACCGAACAGCAGCCCAAACAAAAGGAGCAGCAGCTTTTTCTTGAGATTACGCGGACGTTTCATTCTAAGAGCGCGAAATAAATAAATCCTTCTGGGAATCGGGCAAGCAAAAAGTCGGGCGCGCGGACTGTCCCGTCCGCGCTGAGCGCGAAGCACGAAAACTTTTGGGACATCAATCGAAAGACTAATTGAGCGTGCTACGCACGCAATTGCGACGGGACTGTCCGCGCTCCCAGCATTCAGGCAGCCACTTTTCTATAAACAATCCAACACCAGGTCGCCAATCTGTAGCGTGCGAGTAAACGATGCAAGGGGCCATCGCGCCAGGCCGGTTGCCTGGTTTGCCGTCTCACAATCTGTAAGCCGGCCCTCTCTCCTAGTTTCTCCAGACTCTTGATCGAAAAAACCCAGTTGTGATGACCTAAGGCAAGATGCTTGTACGGCCGGCTCTTCAACTTGAGCGCGGAAAGAAGATCCTTTATGCGCGAATCCAGGCTCTGATAGTTAGGCACCACCACCACCACGTAACCGCCTTCATTCAAGAGCTCTTTACATCTCTTCAAAGTCGAAAGTGGATTGCTGGTGTGCTCGAGGACGTGCAGCATCGTGACGATGTCGTACTTCCGCGCGAACTTAATGTCTTCTATAGTGCCGTGGTGTATGGGAAAGCCGGCCTTTGCCGGAACATTTTCGCTGACGTGTTTTGAAAGGTCGGTGCCCTCAACGTCATAGCCTCGAGTGCGGGCCATCTGGGGTAACAGTCCGCTCCCGGTGCCCACATCCAGCAGAGACTTGCCCTGTGTGTGTTTGCCGATGAAGTCGAGATAGTCCTGGACCTGCCGGTGGACCGACGGATCGAAACGGTCATAGTCGAATTCCAGGTTACAGCCCCAACCATCGAAATATTCAGGATCATCATAAAGCGCGATCGTTTCGGCAGTCGCGGCGATCGGCGTAGCGACATATTCACAATGATCGCATTTGTAAATCTGCTTCCCGGTAAAGTCTGCGCCAATACGACGCAGGCTACGGGCGCAGAGAATGCATTGAGTCTCGTGTTTCCTGTCTGGAGTCATTCGAAGATCGCGAAAAGCGAACCGAAACCCATCAACAACATTCAATGAAGAAGGGAATGACTCTTGTACTATACCGGTTCGGCAAGCTCAAGTGAGCGCTAATGTAAACGGCCCTCGCGCACGCGCGGGCTTCTGAGACGCTCGCGGCCGAACGTGTTAGAAGCCCGACCGTAAGGGAGAGCCCGATTATGCTACATTCTTTTCGAATGAAGATTCTGCAAATATGTTCGGCGCGTGATCTCGGCGGCGGCGAAAAACATCTTGCCGATCTGGCCAACGGCCTCGCCCGTCGCGGCCATGATGTCTATGCTGCGTTGATCCCTTCCTCGCCGCTTTTGGCGGAACTCTCGTCCGTTCACAAACAGAATATCGCAGAACTACCGATGCGAAATTCGCTGAATGCCAGCACGAAATCAAAATCATTCATGCGCACGTGGCGCGTGACTATCCTTTGGCGGCATTGGCCACGCGACGAACACGCGCGCGGCTGGTGCTAACCCGCCACGTCCTGTTTCCGCTTAATAGAATTCACCGGCTAACCCTCCGCAGGACGGCTCGCGTTATAGCGGTGTCTCGAGCAGTCGCGGAAGGACTTCGCACGCAAAGGATCTTCGATCCGGACAAGATTGTTCTTATTCACAATGGAATCGACATCGATCGTTTCGCGAAAGGCAGGGAAGACGTTGCCACTTGCGAACAGCGCGCTGATAGGAACCTGCGTGTTGGCATGATTGGACATCTGGCGCCCATCAAAGGACAGGAAAAGTTCATCCGCGCGGCGGGTATCATTTGCAAGCGGCGTGACGATGTTGAGTTCATCATCGCTGGCGAAGACAAGTCGCGTAGCGGCGAGCATCGAAGCAGCGTTGAAAAGCTGATTGACGAACTCCATCTCAATCACCGCGTGCGCCTTATTGGTTGGGTCGACGACGTTCCCACACTTCTTCCCAGCTTTGATCTGTTCGTTTCGCCTTCACGCTCAGAGCCTTTCGGCCTGGCGATTGTCGAAGCGATGGCCGCCGGAGTGCCAGTCGTGGCCACGATGTCTGGAGGCGCACAGGAAATTATCGAGCATCACAAAACCGGCTGCCTGGTGCCCATCAAAGACGTAGAAGCATTGGCGAAAACAATCGGCGAACTGTTGTCTGATTCTGAAGAACGCGTTCGCCTTAGTGAGAATGGCCGGCGTGCCGTTCGCGAACGCTTTTCGTTGGAAAGCATGTTGTCGGTAACTGAGCAGGTTTATCGGGAAGTCCTCGAAGATGGAAGCGTCGTCTAGATTTCCGCCGCAAACAACTTGATCTCGGCAGCGTCTTCCGACAACTGCACCATCCGCTCGTACTTAAAGCCCATCTTCTCGAGCAATCGAATCGAGCTGTGATTGTCGGAATTAGTCACGGCTACGACTCGCTTTAAGCCGAGCTTTTCACCCGCATATGAAATGACTGCCGAAGCTGATTCCAAAGCATAACCCTGAGACCAGAACTCAGGGAGCAGGGCATATCCGATATCGACGTCGTCAAGCACGTCTCGCTTCAACAGTCCGCAAATTCCGATCGGCACTATGGGCGATCTCGTTTCGACCATCCAAAGACCAAAACCAAACTTTTCATAGCTGGTGATGGGCCCTTTTACGATATAGCCGCGCGCGTCATCGATGGTTCGCACTCCTCGATCGCCGATGTTCTGGATGAAGGAAGGTTCGTTGAGCAGGCGCAGAACGAACTCCGTGTCATCAAGTGAAAGTCTGCGAAGTTGTAGTCTTTCTGTTTCAAGAATCATGATCATGGTTCGGGTTTGGAGTCCCGCCTTCAGGCGGAAAGGTTCGAATTTATTATTCCGCCCAAAGGCGGAACTCCGAAGCGGCGCACCAAACTAACGGCTGCGTTTCTTCGCAGCAGCTCTGATCAGTCTCAATCTCTTTATACGGGTGGGGGCGGGCGCCAGCGTCGAATTCTCCAGCACCGAGTATCGCATTGATTTCTTGTCGTTGTCGTATTCGCCCAACAGAAACACGATTTTCTCGCCGGTGAAAAACTCTTTTTTGGAAGGTGCTTCGGCCCCATGCATGACCTCACCCTTATGGAATTTGCCTTTGAATGGCTCGATCACATCGGCCGAGATCTTCCAGTTATCGTACCCGGGAATCCGGTTAACGATTCCAGCCTTGAGGATACGGACGTGCGCAACCACCCGAACTGACTTGTAATCGCTCCTCAGATAACTGAGCGGCGGCCAGGAGTCATCAGTCTGTGCGACAAGAGACACGGGCAGCAGCACAAGCAGGATTACGCAAGCAATCGTTTTCATAGCAGTCCCCAATTGTGGCAGGTTCAACAAGGTCCGAGATTATCAGCATCCACGAGCTGCAGATAATCGCCATTCTCGGTAGGAGGGGAGTGCGTCGTCGAGTCAATCTCATTAGCACCTGGCTTCAGCCAGGTGGTCTGAATGATCCCTAAACCATTTCAATGGTTGGGGGGGGTAAGAGTGGTTCTCTGATCAACGCACTAAAGTGCGGTGCTAATGAAATCTCAAACTGACCACTACCCTATTTTTTGAGCTGCTTCCTGCCTGCTGAATTGTCGCGTGACAGGGCACCTGGGTCAAGGAATGCCGACTGCGGCTGCCCTCTCGTTGCTGAACCGGCGCTTTTACAGATACCATCGCCGGGCAATTTTGATTTAGAGAGTTTCAGAACACACGAAAGAGGTAAGTATGATGCGAACACCGAGATCGATGCTGGTAATTAGCCTCGGAGTCTTGGTGGTTCTGGCGCTGGCTTGTAAATTCAGCGCCTCGACCGCCAATATCAGCGGTTTGAAGATTGGCAAGGACAAGAGCGTCACCACGGAAATTAGTTCGTTCGCGCCAAACGACACCGTCTATGCCGTCGTTACGATTAGTAATTCCATGACCAAAGTTAAGGTGAAAGGGCGTCTGGTTCCGGAAGATGCTCCGGGCGAGAAAGGGCCTGAAAGTACGGTCGAGTTGCCGAGCAGCGGTACCGCTACGTTTACCTTCACGCCGCCGGCGTCAGGTTTTCCTGCCGGCAAGTACAAGATCGAAGTCATCATGATGAACGAAGAGGGCGAGCAGAAGGACACGAAGTCCGCAACTTTCACGGTCTCGTAAACCCGATCTTACTTCAACGCAACCTGGCCTGCGCCGGTGGTACGCGCACCACCGGCGCAGGCGTTTTTGTGTGAACCGGGGCTAATCGATCAGATGGCGGTTATAGCCGGCCCTCACCAACTCCTCATACGCGGACCAAACCTCGGGCGGAATCTCCTGCTGAATCTGATAGCCCTTCTCCGCATAAACCTTGATGCGCTGCAGGTCTCCAACCATGATGCTAATTACCTCGTCCGCCGAAAGCTCTTCGTTGGCATGCGAATCAAGGTATTCATCGAATGCGGCCTGAGGTGAAGTGACGGTTACCTCCTTCTGCGGCCATATTTTCCGGAACGTGGCAAAGCTGCGGCGCTCCATATAAGGCTTCTGCACCACGATGAACTTCTGGGGATCGATTCCTTTCTCAAACAGGAGCCGCCTGGTGAACCGCAAGTTTTCGCCGGTGTTGGTCGAGCGATTCTCGATCAGAATGTTTTCCTGCGGCACGCCCATCCGAATTGCAATTGCCGCGAACTGATCTGCTTCAGGCTCAGTCCAGAAGGTTCTGGTAATCGAACCCAACCCGCCCGAGAAGATCAGCAGCGGCGCCCAGTCTTCCAGGAACAACTGAGCGGCTCTTTCAGCCACTCTCTTATCGTGACTACAGAGGACGAGAATCGCGTCGCTCTTCTCGATCTGATGGTTCAGCTTAAGGTAGTCCCAGAGTTTTTCTGCTAAACCTTTTATCCGATGGTCCATTTTTGGAGTGGTGTACTAATTTGGCTTCGTGCCTTCTTCCGTTTGGATAAGAACGATCCACGAATCACATGAAATCGCACGAACGTCGGTCGTTTCGGCTTCATGTGATTTCGTGGATCGCTTAATTTGGCAAGACAGTCTCGACATAAGACTAGTGCTGCTTAGAGATCACCTTTGTCCCATAATACCCGAGTTCCGGTATCATACTCGCGATGTCTCGAAGAAATAACAGGCTGGATATAGCCATTCCCGCAGCCTCGCGCCTGCTGGAACATCTGGGGTAACATAGGCATCTAACAAACCCATGCCGGCAGAACACAGCATTCCGGAAGAGCAACCGCGGCGGACGCTGATTATTGTCGTGGCAGTAGTGGCGGCAATTCTAATTGGCGGATTCTTTTATCTGCTCCTGCGAACTACCGTGACAAGTAATCAGACGCCGCGGCTCGCAAACGCGGTGCGCGCCGGTTCGCCTGACTTTGAGAAGTACAAGAAACTGATCGCGCTCGACGAGCCGGAGGCCGATGAATCGCCGCGCGCGCTGGGCGACATCGTGATGACCCTCAGCACGACGGTGCGAAACTTTACCGGACACACGATCACCGGACTGGAAATCAAAGGCACCGTGGTAGATCACGATGGCAAGCCGGTGAAAGAGAATACTGTCATAGTTATTCCCATCAAACAGGTCCCTGAACTCGAGCCGAACAAGACCATGCATGCGTCAGTGTTGTTGGAAGGGTTTACCGACAAAGACGACCGCGCCAATATTAAGATGGAAGTGACGGGATTTACGCTGAGGTAGAGATCATTTTCCATCTGTCATTTCTCGATCGCTAATGTGAGGTCAGCACCGCGAGCGGTCGATCCGAGATTGGGACGACGATACCCGGTCGCTACCGCTCGCGGTACTGACCTCCTTGGTTCGCTAGAAATGACAATTTGGAAAATGCTCTTAGAGTCTGTTCCACTGCTAATCGAGAAACAACTCCTCCAAAGATTGCCGCACCGGTTGAACTGAAACCAATTTTCCGTATGACTGTCGCAGCGCCGCGATCACCGCATCGACCTCTCTTTCACTCGCCACTTCAATTCGCAGACCGCTGGCTGTCGTCGTTACAGTTGCAAGGACGCCAAGCCTTTGTTTCAAGTCTTCCGGGTCCGCTCCGGTCGCGATGACTTCAAACATGTTCGTTTCACCTGCTCGCAACTCTGCCAGCGAACCGGCGTGCGCCAGACAGCCGTGCTTGAGTATGGCCACGCTGTCGCAGAGCACTTCAATGTCCGAAAGAATATGCGAGCACATGAAAACAGTCTTGCCCTGGATGCGCAGGGAAGCGATCAGATCGCGCACTTCACGGCGTCCCACCGGATCCAGTCCGCTCATCGGCTCGTCGAGGAAGACAATTTCCGGATCATTGACCAGCGCCTGCGCCAGGCCGACGCGCTGCAGCATGCCCTTGGAAAACTTGCGCAGTTGCCGGTCCCAACCTTTCGGGTCCAGATTGACGCGCGTCAGGAGATCGTTTGTGCGGCGCTCGCGGGTGGCGCGATCCAGACCGAACAGCTCGCCGCAGTAATTCATAAATTCTCGCGCCGTTAGATAATCGTAGAAGTAGGGATTCTCAGGCAAGTAACCGATGCGCGCGTGCACGGCGACGTCGTTGATGTCGCGACCGAGGATGCGCGCAGTGCCGCCAGTCGGATAGATCAGACGCATCAGGAGTTTGAGCGTCGTGGTTTTGCCCGCGCCGTTCGCGCCGAGGAAACCAAAAATCTGGCCGCTCTCAACGGTGAGCGACAATCCATCGAGCGCGCGCGCCTTGCGTTTGCGCCAGAAGCCGGTTTCGTAGTCCTTTGTCAGGTTGTCGATCTCGATTGCTGTGGTCATTTATTTTGGAGTGCGGTGACTTGTCACCGCTTTCTTATCGCAAACGATTAAACCCACCCGAACCGCAGGTGGCACCGACGCTCTCCCGCGCCGTCCCACCCCAGCCGATCTGCCCGCCCGGGGACCCGGAGGCCGGGCTACTGCCCCGCTCTTCGAATCACGCGGCATCAACGGCGCGGCAGTTCTGACCGTTCGCCCAGATCAACGTCGCAACCATTCTTGATCAGGCGATAGGGAACGTTCGTCGGATCCAGCGGCGCACCGGAAGCGTCAATTCGCAAGCCGGCCGCAGGCAACGCCGCTCTGATTTCTTTCCAGGACGTGGCGCAATGGCCGCTGCGGTTTGTGTAGTCTGAGAGGACCCGGCGGATTTTGTCGCGCTCTTCCAGCGAATCAAGCCGCATCAATTGCGTCTTGACCATTTGCTTTACGGTCGGATCTTCGGAAGATTCGGAAAGATGCGTGTACATTTCACGGGCGGCCTGGCTGGCGCCTCCTTCGGCCTTCATGCGCGCACTCATGGCCATCATCCAGGGCGGTACACCGGGTATCTTTGCTCCCGCGGCGTACACCTCGCTCGCCTTGTTATAGTCGCCCCGCTGCCAGTAGATATAACCGAGGTGTTGATAGAGTCGCCACACGTGGGGGTTGGCGGCGATGCCTTGATTAAGCAGCGAGATGGCTTCATCCGGATTCAGACTGGGAAGTATCAGGGCGCCATAATAATAAGGTTCGAGAAACTGCGGATCCAGGATCGTCGTCATTCGCAGCAGCGCTGGCAACAAACGCAGGTCAAGGAACGATAGACTATTCAAATCAAGATTGCCGGTGTGCGTATCTTCATAAGCGACCATCTTGCGACCTACGTATTGCAGCGATCTCATCCAATACCAATCCGCGGCAATGCCGTTGAAAGCGAGCGTGAGCCGTTTCATCGCTGGTCCGTCCAAATACAACTGTTCGTCCGCGGACTGGACCCTTGGATCGCGGCTGTGCTCTTCGTTCCAGTGAGTCAGCAACGCCGCGGCCAGCAGGCCAACGACAATCACCAACACCAAAAAGAGATCTCGCTTCATTTCAGATTTCGGCGGCTGAAGATCAGGGTGGTTGCGGCCAGCAACACGGCGACATACACCGCGCCATAGGCAGCGGCCGCCGCTATGGCTCGACCATCCGTAACCTGGCCATGGGCGGCAGCGGTGATCGAATTGTAGTTCGCGAAGTTGGGAAGCAGATAATAGAGTCCGGCAAAAACCCAACGGCTTGGAGCGCTGCCCATCGACTTCGCCAGCGTTTTCAGGTCGGCACTGAAGTGCCCGATAACGAAAACGAAAAACGCCAGCAGGGCGGAGAGCGCCGGCGATGAAAAGGCCGAGAACAGCATGGCCACGCCGGTCAGGATCAGCAACTCGACATAAATCAATAGAATCGCAGGCCAAATACGGACCAGCAAGGGATCCCACCCGCGTTGGACGTAAAGGAGCGCCAGCGACAGCCCGACGCCCATGATGGCCACATTGACCAGTAGGGTAAGACAAAGGCCGAGATACTTGCCTAACAGGAATTCACCGCGACCGATGGGTTTCGAAAGAATTGCGTAGAGAGTCCGGCGTTCGATCTCTTTATAAACCAGGCCGACACCCACAAAGATTGCGATGAAAACTCCGAAGAGCAGGATCGCGCTTAGTCCCAAATCGACAAGGATCTTCGCCTCCTGGCCCGCCGAAATCTCTCCCAGAAAGATCGCGCCGGCAATTAGGAGCAGAACAAAAACTACGAGGTTGTATAGGACTCGATCGCGCACGGCTTCGCGAAATGCGTTCCGCGCGATCGCGAATACGTGTCGCCCGGCGAGTACGTACATCGCCGGTTCTGCTCTCTCGGCCGGATCGGGTCGGTCCATTGAATCGGCGGATGGTCTGCTCATGGCGCGAGCCGTGAAGGCAGATTAATGTACCTTAAGCGCAGCATTTGCGAAAGAGCTTTTTGCGGACTGCTCTGTTACGTCTTACCTTGGGCCAATCCAAATTGGGGGCGGGAGGTGCACTCACAAAAAGGAATCTTGCATCGCAAAAAAAAGCGGAGCCAGAGCGCTAGCTCGGGCTCCGCAGAATTCCCTGGAACGAATTCCGTGGGGCGTCAGTTGCTGAGCGGAGGAATGGCCTGCACGACAGTTTCGTCAGCGGGGGGTGAAAGTGTCGAATCCGCGCGTAATACGCCATCTTCAGTAACTGCAAATCGCCGCGTGCCGGTGGCGCCGATACCTGAGGTGACTGCGGGGAGTGCATAAGCCCAGTATTGTGAGGCGGCGCCGTTTACAGGTGTTATTACAAAGTAGTATCCGCTCTTAGCGTGGGCGGCATCGACCGCGGCCGCGAGCACCGCGTCGGTAAGAGTCTTCACTCCCAGGTTCGGGAGATCGCCATAGACGCCGCCATAGGTGGCCTGGTAGGTGATTTCGCAGGAACTGATCGTGCGTATTGAGGCTATCGCTGAAGCTTCGTTGGCTGCCCGTCTTGAGGCCAGCAGATTTGGAATGGCTATTGAGGCAATGATTCCGATAATAGTGACGACGATGAGCAGTTCGATAAGTGAGAACCCCACTTCTTCGCGTTTGGGCTTAATCATAGTCTCTCAACTCCTTTGAAGAAGGGCCTGGCAGTTACCCGGTCGATATTTGCAAAAAACATACGGAGGCGATAATAGTCTCGCCCCCGTATTCTGGATCTAAACGCTTTCATTCAGATTAGTTGAGCGGGTTGCCAGCGGCAACTACGCGGGTAGCGGGATCGCAAGTTGGCGCAGCGGCAGTTGAATTGAAGTACATGACGCCGGCCTCGTTG
>WNFL01200195.1_pt3 | contig 13661 bp, 15 predicted proteins | sample 5400361 | NCBI WGS metagenome assembly WNFL01 (sample SAMN13153351, study PRJNA577476) | soil metagenome | isolation source: 40 cm soil on Douglas fir-dominated hillslope | place: USA:California | collected 2013-09-17
TCATCGCCGTCGGCACCTCGAAGCGCCTGCAGTCGATCCCCGAAGTCGCCACCGTCGCCGAGCAGGGCTATCCCGGTTTCGAGACTTCGCAGTGGTACGGCCTCAATGCGCCCGCCGGCACCCCTGACGCGCTGATCCGCCGCCTCGCCGAGGAAGCGGCCAAGGCAGCGAAGAGCCCGCTCGTGCTCGAGCGCTTCAGGGCCGACGACGCCGAGGCGGTCGGCTCGACGCCCGAGCAGTACGCGGCTTTCATCCGCAAGGAGCAGGAGCGCTGGAGCAAGGTCGTGCGCGCGGCCCAGATCAGGGCCGATTGATGGACTACGACGTCATCGTCGTCGGCGGCGGAAATGCAGCGCTTTGCGCTGCCCTGTCCGCCGGCGAATTGAAGAAAAAGATCCTGGTGCTCGAAAGGGCGCCGGAGGAAGAAGCCGGCGGCAACTCGCGCTTCACCGCGGGCCTGTTCCGCATCGTCTACCGCGGACCCGACGACCTGAAGCAGCTGATCCCGGACCTCTCGGCCGACGAGATCGCCAACACCGACTTCGGCACCTACACCGAAGAGCAGTTCCTCGACGACATGGCGCGCGTCACCGAATACCGCTGCGATCCCGACCTGACCGAGCTTCTGGTCAAGAACAGCTTTTCGACGGCGAAATGGATGCGGGAGCGCGGCGTGCGCTTCACCGCCGCGTGGGGCCGGCAGGCGTTCCGCATCGGCGGCCGGTTCAAGTTCTGGGGCGGCCTGACGCTGGAAGCGGTCGGCGGCGGCCCGGGCCTGGTCGAAGCCGAGACGCGGATCGCGAAGAAGGCCGGCATCGAGATCTGGTACGGGGCGCGCGCGCTTTCCTTGATCGCTGATGATGCTGGCGTTCACGGGGTTGTCGTTCGAAAAAATAAAAAAACTCTGGAAGTCAAAAGCAAAGCCGTAGTGCTGGCCGCCGGAGGCTTCCAGGCGAACACCGAATGGCGCACGCGCTACATGGGCCCGGGCTGGGAGCTCGCCAAGGTGCGCGGCACGCGCTTCAACACCGGCGACGCGATCCGCATGGCGCTCGACGCCGGCGCCGCGGCGCACGGCAACTGGTCGGGCTGCCATGCGGTCGCCTGGGACAGGAACGCGCCCGAAACCGGCGACCTCGCGGTGGGCGACGGCTTCCAGAAGCATTCCTATCCGTGGGGCGTCTACATCAACGCCGAGGGCAAGCGCTTCGTCGACGAGGGCGCCGACTTCAGGAACTACACCTACGCGAAATACGGCCGCGTCATCCTGCAGCAGCCCAAGCAGTTCGCCTGGCAGATCTTCGACGGCAAGGTGAAGCAGCAGCTGCGCGACGAGTACCGCATCCGCCAGGTCACCAAGGTCACCGGCAATACGCTGGAGGAGCTGGTGTCGAAGCTCGAGGACACCGACCAGGAAGCGGCCCTGGCCGAATTGAAAAAATACAACGCCGCGGTGCGCACCGACATTGCGTTCGATCCGAACGTCAAGGACGGCCGCTGCACCGAGGGCCTGGCGATCAACAAGTCCAACTGGGCGAACACCATCGACACGCCGCCCTTCGAAGCCTACGCCGTCACTTGCGGCATCACCTTCAGCTTCGGCGGCTTGAAAATAAACACCCAAGCCCAGGTGATCAGCTCCGACGGCGAGCCGATCCCCGGCCTCTATGCCGCAGGGGAGCTCGTCGGCGGGATCTTCTGGTTCAACTATCCCGGCGGCAGCGGGCTCACCAACGGCGCCGTTTTCGGCCGCATCGCCGGAAAGTCCGCCGCCAACTCGTGAGGAGAAGCCGATGAAGCGCGTCAGCCTTTTCAGTATCGCCCTTGCGCTCTGCGCGGTCAGCACCATCGCCGCCGCGCAGAGCGGCCGCACGCTCGATGAGCTGAAAGCCGAGGCGCAGGCGCGCGCCGACCGCGGCGCCTATCCGCTCATCGGCCTGAAGCCCGACGAGGTGCGCGAGGCGCTCTCGCGCCTGACCAGCCTCGACCGCGACGAGTGGGCGGCCTCGTGGAGCCAAATCGGCGACCGCTACATGGCAAAGCGGGATTTCCACCAAGCGTGGCTCTACTACTCCTTCGCGCGCTGGCCGGTGCCGAACTCGCCCGGCAAGCAGCGCGCGTACGAAAAGGCGCTCGAGGCCTACCTCGCGCACGCCAAGCGCTTCGATCCGCCGCTGGAGATCGTGCGCGTGCCCTACGAGGGGACCGAGGTCGTGGGGTATCTACGCATGCCGAAGGGCGCGACGAACGTGCCGTTCATCGTCGCGATCGCCGGCCTGGACAGCCGCAAGGAGGAGATGGTCGAGCGCTTCGCGCCGCTCGTGGCGCGCGGCGTGGGCGTGCTCGCGCTCGACTCTCCCGGCACCGGCCAATCGGGGGTCAAGGCCGCAGCGGGGGCGGAGAAGACGCTCGTGCGCGTACTCGACGTCGTGCTGGCGCGCCCGCAGATCGACAAGAAGCGCGTTGCGCTCTACGGCGGAAGCTTCGGCGGCTACTGGGCGACGATCCTCGCCGTCTCGGAGAGGGCGCGCCTGCGCGCCGTCGTGGCGCAGTCGCCGCCGATCCACGAGACCTTCGCGCGCGAGCGCAGCGAAGCGCTGGCGAAGAACCGGGAATACCTCTTCGACTACGTCCCCGCGGCGATGTTCACCTACGGCGCGGCGAGCCTGCAGGAGTTCGCAGAGGCGCGCGAGAGGATGTCGCTCAAGGCGCTCGGCCTGCTCGACCAGCCGATGGCGCCCATGCTGGTGATCGCCGGCGCGCTCGACACGCAGGTGCCGATCGCCGATATCGATCTCCTGATGCGCAGCGGCGATTCGCCGAAGGACCTCTGGGTCCATCCGCGCGGCGGCCACATGGGGCGCGACGCCAAGGCCTGGCCCGATCCGGTGATCTTCCGGCGCGTGACGGCGCCGTGGCTGCTGCGCGCGCTCGAGCTGGACCCGGCGGGCTAGTAGGCCTACTTCGGCGTGTCGTGCGTGAGATTGACCGGCGCGCCGACAACGAGCTGCTCGCGCTTGCCCGGGACCAGCGTCGAGACCGACGCAGAGTCGGGCACGACGATCTTCTGCGCGCCGCCCGGATAGGCCATCGTCAGCTCGCGCCCGCTCGAGGCCTGGACCGTGGCCTCGACGGTGGCGTTGGTCATCGTCTGGTCGTCGCGGCCGTCGAAGGGACGGTGCCCCGGATTGAGCGGCTTGGGAAAGCGCCGCACTTCCACGGCGGTGAGCTGCCCGCCGGGCCCCTTCATCGACGTGACGCCGAGGAAGTCGCCGGTCTTGATGTCGGCGAGCTTGATCGGCTGGGTGAAGACGATCTCGGTCTTTTCGCCCAGCCGGATCTCCTTGCCGCCGACGACGATCGCATCCCCCTTGACCGCGGAGATGACGCCGCGCACGCGCTCCTGCGCGGATGCGCCCAGCGCGACGAACGCGAGGAGGAGGGCGAGCTTACTGAGGCGGCTTGACGCCATCTTTGCTTACCGTAACGCGCTGCGCCAGCAGCTTGTCGCCTTCCACGCGGGCGCCGGTGAAGATCGTCTCGCCGCGCTTCAGGTCGGCGCGCGTGCCAGGCACGAAGTTGTAGTACTCGGTTTCGGAGTTCACCAGGATCTTCTGCTCGCCCTCTTTGTTCGTGAGGGTGAGCTCGTTGCCGCTGCCGGCCTTGGTGATGGCGGTGATGTTGGAATTGGTCATCATCGAATTCGGGATCCCATCCCAGGCGCCGTGCATCTGCGGTACCTGCGGGCCGAGCGCATGCACGCGCTTCGCGACCAGTTGGCCGTCGGGACCCTTGACCGAGGTGACGCCGACGTAGCTGCCGGGCTTGAACTCGTCGGCCGGGACCTTCTTCGTCGTGACCACGGCCGCGTCGGGCGCGAGCTGCACCTTCACGTCCTTGCCTTCACGCGTCTTCACCGACAGCACGTCGCCGTCGAGCGAGCTGATGGTGCCGCGCACGCGCATGTTCTGCGCCAGCGCGGAGACGCTGAACAACAGGGCAAATGCCAGTAAACCGAGCTTCTTCATTTGGGGGAGGCCTCCTTGTATGGCGAGGTTAACACCCTTATCCTTCGCCGCATTCCATGTTGAACCCTTTCCAGCCGCCGCGGAAGATCGAGGTGCGCCGCTTCAGCTCCCTGCCGGCGAAGTACCGGCGCAAGCGCCGCACCGCCTGGTCCGATCCGAACCGCCAGGGCGCCGCGGTCGACAGCTTCCTCGAGGGGCCCTCTTTCGACCGCAAGGGCAACCTGTGGTGCGTCGACATCCCCTTCGGCCGGATTTTCAGAATAAGTCCCAAGGGCGACTGGGACCTCGTCGCGCAGTACGAGGGCTGGCCGAACGGCCTGAAGATCCACAAGGACGGCTCGATCTTCATCTGCGACTACAAGAAAGGCCTTTTGAAACTGAACCCCAGAACCGGGGCGATCGAGGCGCTGCTCGATACGGCCTTCAGCGAGAGCTTCAAGGGCCTGAACGACCTGCACTTCGCCGACAACGGCGACCTTTACTTCACCGACCAGGGACAGAGCGGCATCGCCGATCCGACCGGCCGGGTGTGGCGGCTGCGTGCCAATGGAGAGCTGCAGAAGCTGGTGTCGAACGCGCCGTCGCCGAACGGCATTACCTTGAACACCAAGAACACGCAGGTCTACGTCGCGATCACGCGCTCGCAGCAGATCTGGCGCCTGCCGCTGATGAGCGGCGGCTCGCCGTCGAAGAGCGGCGTCGCGATCCAGCTCTCGGGCGGCCACGCCGGCCCCGACGGCATCGAGATGGACGCCGAGGACGGCCTCGTCGTCTGCCATCTCGGCGTCGGCGTCTGGCGCTTCGACGCGAACATGCTGCCGACGCACATCGCGCACGCGGGGGACGAGCATCGCCTGATGACCAACATCGCTTTCAAGGGCAGCACGCTCTACATCACCGACTCGCTGAACGGCGAGATCCTCGCCGCCGAGATGCCCGTCGCGGGCAAGAGGATGTACTCCGCCTGATGGCCGAGCTGGAGCTCGATCCCTACGGCTTCAACGCGGTGCGCATGTGCCGCTGGGGGCCGATGATCTACAACAAGAACGACGCCTACGTCGGCCGCTCGCTCGCGAAGTACGGCGAATACTCGTGGCACGAGCAGAACGTCTTCAGCCAGCTGCTGAAGCCCGGCGCGGTGATCGTCGAGGCTGGCGCCAACATCGGCGCGCACACCATTCCGCTCGCGCGCCTCGCCGGGCCGCAGGGCGCGGTGCTCGCCTTCGAGCCCGAGCGCCTGGTCTTCCAGACCCTGTGCGCCAACCTCGCGCTCAACAACTGCACGAACGTCTGGGCGATGCACCAGGCGGTGGGCGCGTCGAACGGCATGATCCCGGTGCCGGCGGTGGATCCGACGGTGCCGAACAACTTCGGCGGGCTCTCGCTCCTCGACGCGAGCGGCGGCGCCGACATCGTGCCGATGCGCACCATCGACAGCCTGCAGCTCGCCGCGTGCAGCGCCATCAAGGCCGACGTCGAGGGCATGGAGATCGACGTGCTGCGCGGCGCGGCGCAGACCATCGAGCGCCATCGCCCGCTCCTCTACGTCGAGAACGACCGCCCGCAGCGCTCCGAGGAGATGATCGCCCTGGTGATGCGCATGCGCTATGACCTCTACTGGCACACCCCGGCGCTCTTCAACGCCGACAACTTCGCCGCCGACGCGGACAACGTCTTCCCGGGGATCGTCTCGATCAACATGCTCTGCTTCCCGTCCGAGGCGAAGGCGAACGTGCAGGGCTTCCGCCGCATCGCCTCGCCGGCGGACCAGTGGAACGCGCCGGCCTAGTCCATGGACGAATGCCCGCCGGCCGTTCGCGCCCTCCTTGGCGAGTGCGGCATCACGCTCGACGTAATCGCCTCGCGCTGCCTCGCCTTCGAGCCGGAAGCCGCCGAGCTGGTGGTCGCGGAAGTCGACGAGTCCGGGCGCGAGCACCGGCTGACGCCCGCCGCTGCGCGGGCGTGGCGGGGAATGCGCGCCGCGGCCGAGGCCGACGGGGTCGTCCTGCACATCGCCTCTGCATTTCGCGACATCGAGCGGCAGGCGCAGATCATCCGCGGCAAGCTGGCGAAAGGCCTCGCGATCGACGAGATCCTGAAGGCGAGCGCGCCGCCCGGCTATAGCGAGCACCATTCGGGCGAGGCGCTCGACGTCGGCACCGACGGCGTGCGAGCTTTCGAGGAGGTTTTCGAGCGGACCCGCGCCTTCGAATGGCTGCGCGAGAATGCCGGTCGCTTCGGCTTCCGCCTCTCATTCCCGCGCGACAACGCCAGCGGCTATGTCTACGAGCCGTGGCACTGGCGGTTTGTCGGTTAGCTCAGAGCAGCGCGAACATCGCCGCGACCGCGGCGGCCATCACCGAGGTGGCGAGCCAGCCGAGCAGCTTCAGCCGCCGCTTGACCACGAACGGCCCCATCACCGCGGGGCGCGCGGCGAGGACCATCATGATCGCCATGATCGGCACCGAGATGACGCCGTTCACGATCGCCGCCCAGAGCAGCATGCGCATCGAGTCGACGCCGGAGAAGTCGATCGCCACGCCGAGCAGCGTCGCGGCGACGAGGATGAAGTAGAAGCCCTGCGCCTTGGCGAGGGGCAGGCCGAGGCCGATCGGCCAGCGGAAGCTCTCCGCCACCGCGTAGGCCGCCGAGCCGGCGAGCACCGGCACGGCGAGCAGGCCGGTGCCGATGATGCCCAGGGCGAAGAGCTGGAAGGCGAACGCGCCGGCGAGGGGACGCAGCGCCTCGGCGGCCTGCGCGGCGCTGTCGATGTGCGTGTTGCCGGCGGCGTGCAGCGTCGCCGCCGTGGTCAGCATGATGCATCCCGCGATCAGGTTGGAGTAGATCATGCCGACGTAGGTGTCGATCTTGATGCGCCTGAGGTGCGCGCGCGCCTGCTCGGGCGCCTCNNNNCGCTGCTCCTCGACCTCCTGCGACGCCTGCCAGAAGAAGAGGTACGGGCTGATGGTGGTGCCCAGCACGGCGACGAACATGGCCGCGTACTCCCGGTCGAGCGAGAGGTGCGGCAGCAGCGCGCCCGCCAGCAGCTCGCGCAGCGGCACCTGCACCACCAGCACCGTGCCGACGTAGGCGAGCAGCGCCAGCGTCAGCCATTTCAGGAACGGCGCGTAGCGCGGGAAGGGGATGAAGATCTGCAGCGTGAGTGACACCAGCGCGAACAGCACGATGTAGATCTCGCTCGCGCCGCCGGCGATCAGCTCGAGCGCGTTGCCCATGGCGCCGAGGTCGGCGGCGATGTTGATGGTATTGGCGACGAGCAGCAGCCAGACGACGAGGTACAGGAACGGCCGCGGCAGGTGCTCGCGGATGTTGGCCGCCAGGCCGTGGCCCGTCACGCGCCCGATACGTGCGCTGATCACCTGGATGCCGATCATCAGCGGCGTGGTGAAGAGCACCGACCAGAGCAGCGCGTAGCCGTACTGCGCGCCGGCCTGCGAATAGGTGGCGATGCCGCTCGGGTCGTCGTCGGCCGCGCCGGTGATCAATCCCGGCCCGAGCCGCTTCAGCAGCGGCAGGTGCTCTTCTTCCTCAGTCAATCTTCGCGCCCGAGCGCCTGATCACCTCGGCCCACTTGGCCGAGTCTTTGCGGATGAGCGCGGCGAATTCCTCGGGCGTGCCGCCGCCGCCCTCGCTGCCCAGCGCGAACAGCAGCGCCTTCGTGCGCGGCTCCATGATCGCCTTGTTCACCGCCGCGTTCAGCTTGTCGAGGACCGGCCGCGGCACGCCGGCGGTGGTGATGATGCCGCTCCAGGCGTTCACTTCGTAGCCCGGGACGCCGGCCTCGATCAGGGTCGGCACCTCCGGCAGGCTGAGCGCACGCCGCTCGCCCGTGACCGCGAGCGCGCGCACGCGCCCGGCTTTCACGTGCGGCGCGATCGAGTTGGTGCTCTCGAACATGAGCTGCACCTGGCCCGAGATCAGGTCGGCGATCGCCGGCGCGCCGCCCTTGTAGGGAACGTGGACGATGTCGGTGCCGGTCATGGATTTGAAGAGCTCGCCGCTCACGTGGCCGGGCGAGCCGTTGCTCGACGACGCGTTGAAGAGCTTGCCGGGGTTCTTCTTCGCGAACTCGATCAATTCTCTGACCGACTGGAACTCGGTCTTCGGCGAGACCGCGAGCAGCATGTATCCGGTGGTGGCGAGGGCGACCGGCTGCAGGTCGCGCTCGATGTCGTAGGGCAGCTTCGCCACCATGTGGCGCGTGATGGCGAGCGCGCCGACCGGGCCCTGGCCGATGGTGTAGCCGGGTGAGCGCGCCGCCGGGACGGTTGTCGACCACCACCGGCTGGCCTAGGAACTTCGCCATTTCCGGGGCGACGAGGCGCGCGATGTTGTCGGTGGCGCTGCCGGTTGCCTGCGGCACGACGAGCCGGATCGGCCGCTCGGGATACTCGGCCGCCGCCTGCGCCGACAGGGCGCAGGCGAACGCGAGAAGCAGAACCCTCAGGGCTGCAGCTGCGCCCTGACTTCCCCGCCCTTGTTCGCGGCGCTGTGCACGTTCACGTACAGGTTGCCGTCCTTGAACGCCTGCAGCTGCTCGGCAGTGAGCTTCTTGCCCTCGGGCACAGAGTAGGTATCGCCGTCCTTGGTGAGCGGCACGATCACCGGGCCGTTCTTGCCTTTCGGCGCCATGTGGATGTGGGCCATCGTGCCCTGCACGCCGCTGGTCTTCACCGAACCGCTGACACTGCCGTCGTCGGCGATGCGGAAGCTGCCGCTGCCCGACGCCGAAGTGCTCACCGGCGGCACCTCGTCGGCGCCGCTCAGGCTCACCTTCGTCGCGCCGCTGCCGGGCATCCAGCTCGGCATGCTCGAGCAAGCGCCCAGCGCGAGCGCGGAAACAAGAAACACGGCCTGCAGAACGGGGGTCTTCATGGTCTGTCCTCCTCGACGGATATAACACTTGGAACACCTGGTCGGATTGAATATTCCCAGCTCTCACGGCTGCAGCCGGCCGCGGATCTCGCCCGTCTTGTATTGCTCGCTGTGCACGTTCACGTAGAGCCGGCCGTCCTTGAAGGCCTTCACCTGCTCGGGCGTGAGGCGCGCGCCCTCGGGCACGCGGTAAGTATTGCCCTTCTTCTCCAGCGCGACGACCACCGGCCCGTTCTCGCGGTTGGAGCCGGCGTGGATATGCGCCATCGTTCCCTGCACGTCCTTGGTGGTGACCGAACCGGTGAGCGTGCCGTCGTCGGCGAGGCGAAAGATGCCGCTGCCCGAGGCGTCGGTCCGCACCGGCGGGACCTCGTCGGTGCCGCTGAGGCTGACGAGCGCCTCGCCGGGATTCCAGCTCCAGGTCCAGTGCGAGCAGGCGGCGAGCAACGCGAACGAGAGCGCGGCGACGGTATGAAAAACAAATCGGTTCATTAGAATATTCCTCATGCCTGCCATCGCCGCCTCCCCGGCTCTTTCGCGCCTGCGCATTCTAGACCTGTCGCGCGTGCGCGCCGGGCCCACGTGCGTCAAGCAGTTCGCCGACTTCGGCGCCGACGTGATCAAGATCGAATCGCCGCCGGGCGTCGATCCGAACGAGGCGATGGGCGGCCCGCGCAACGGGCCGGACATGCAGAACCTGCACCGCAACAAGCGGGCGATGACGCTCAACCTCAAGCTCCCCGAGGCGCGCGAAGTCTTTGCGCGCCTGGCGAAGAGCGCCGACGTGGTGGTCGAGAACTATCGTCCCGACGTGAAGTTCCGGCTCGGCATCGATTACGAGTCGCTGCAGAAAATAAATCCGCGCATCATCCTCGCCAGCATTTCCGGCTTCGGCCAGGACGGCCCGTACCGCGACCGGCCGGGCTTCGACCAGATCGCGCAGGGCATGAGCGGCCTGATGTCGGTGACGGGGCTCCCGGGGCAGGGCCCGGTGCGCACCGGCGCGGCGATCGCCGACATCGCCGCGGGCCTGTTCGCCGCGCTCGGCATCATGACCGCGCTGCTCGAGCGCGAGCAATCCGGAAAAGGCCAATGGGTGCAAAGCTCGCTCCTGCAATCGGGCATCGCGCTGCTCGACTTCCAGGCGGCGCGCTATCTCATGAAGGGCGAGGTGCCGCCGCAGGTCGGCAACGACCATCCCACCAGCATGCCCACCTCCGCCTACAAGACCGCCGACGGCTATATCAATGTCGCGGCCTCGGGCGAGGGCATGTGGAAGCGCCTGTGCGGCGCGATCGGCCGCGAGGACCTGCTCGCGGCGCCGGAATACAAGAGCAACGAATTGCGCGCGAAGAACCGCGCCAAGCTGAACGCGGTGCTGAACGAAGCTCTCTCCAAGCGCAAGAGCGACGACTGGGTCGAGGAGCTGAACAAGATCGGCGTTCCGAGCGGCCCGATCTACGCCATGGACGGCGTGTTCGCCGATCCGCAGGTGAAGCACATCGGCGCCGCGGCCGAGGTCGATCACCCGAAGCTCGGCCGCTACAAGCTCATCGCCCAGGCGGCGAAGCTCTCGCGCACGCCGGCCAGCGTGAAGACGCCCACCCCAGAGCTCGGGCAGCATACGGACGAGATCCTCACGGAACTTGGTCTATCAAAAACAGAAATTGTTTCCCTGCGCGAACGCGGCGTCATCTGATGACCGAGCGGATCATCGAGAGGAAGGAAGGCGCGGTCGGCTGGCTCGTCTTCAACAACCCCGAGCGGCGCAACGCCGTGTCGCTCGACATGTGGCAAGCCATCCCCTCGGTTCTGGAGAATTTTGAAAAGGATCCGGACATCCGGGTGGTCGTCCTCGCCGGCGCGGGCGACAAGGCCTTCGTCTCCGGCGCCGACATCTCGCAATTCGAGAAGGAGCGCTCGAGCGAGGAGGCGGTGAAGCGCTACGACGCGATCGGCGAGGCGGCGCAGGCGCGGCTCGCGGGCTGCGAGAAGCCGGTGATCGCCATGATCCGCGGCTACTGCATCGGCGGCGGGCTCAACATCGCGCTGCTCTGCGACTTGCGCATCGCCGCCGAGGACGGCCGCTTCGGCATCCCGGCGGCGCGGCTGGGCCTGGGCTACCGCGCCTCGTCGATGAAGAACCTCGTCGACGCCGTCGGCGCGCCAAACGCCCGCGAGATCATGATCACCGCGCGGCAGTTCAGCGCCGCCGAGGCGAAAGCGATGGGGCTGGTCCATCACGTGGTCGCCGTTCAGGAGCTCGAATCCTTCACTCGCAAGGTCTGTGACGGCATTGCCGCCAACGCGCCGCTGACGATGCGCGCCGCGAAGCGCATCATCCGCGAGGTGTCGAAGAAGCACTACGACGCCGCGGCGACCGAGGCGTGGGTGAAGGAATGCTTCGCGAGCGAGGATTACGCAGAAGGCCGCAGAGCCTTCATGGAAAAACGCAAGCCCGTTTTCAAAGGGCGGTAACCCGGAGGATGTGATGAAGAAAATGCTGTTTGCATTGGCGGCGCTGTCGTTCAGCGCGGCCGCGGCCGCGCAGTGGCCGCAAAAGGCGATCACCACCGTCGTCGGCTTCGAGCCCGGCGGCGGCACCGACACCACCGCGCGCATCATCGCCCCGGCGCTCGGCGAGCTGCTCGGCCAGCAGGTGGTGGTCGAGAACCGCGCCGGCGCCGGCGGCAACATCGCCGTCGACCACGTGGCGAAGGCCGCGCCCGACGGCTACACGATCGTGCTCGCCAATGTCGGCGCGCTGACCGTCAACCCGCACATCATGAAGACGCCGTACGACCCGCTGAAGGACCTCGCGCCCATCGGCATGGCGGTGGTGTTCGCCAACGTGCTGGTGGTGCAGCCCGCGCTGCCGGTCAAGTCGGTCGCCGACTACGTGAAGCTGGCGAAGCAGAAGCCGGGCGTCACCTACGCGTCCTCGGGCGTCGGCGGCGCCGGCCACCTCGCCGGCGAGCTCCTCAAGGAAATGGCGAAGATCGACATCGTGCACGTGCCCTACAAGGGCGGCGGGCCGGCGATGCAGGGCTTTCTCGGCGCCCAGGTCGATTCGTTCTTCGCCACGCCGATCTCGTCGATCTCGCAGATCCGCGCCGGCAAGGCGCGCGCCATCGCCACCACCGGCACCAGGCGCGCCGCGCTCATGCCCGAAGTGCCGACCGTCGCCGAGTCCGGCTTTCCCGGCTACGAGGCGCTCAACTGGTACGGCTACCTCGCACCGGCGAGCACGCCGAAGGAGATCGTCGAGCGGCTCGCGCGCGACATCGGCAAGGCGCTCGCCAATCCCAAGGTCGTGGAGCAGCTGGCCAAGACCGGCGTCGAGCCGCAGCCGATGAACCCGCAGGAGTTCGCCGCCTACATCAAGCGCGAGTACGACACCTGGGGCAAGGTCGTCAAAGAGGCGAACATCAAGGCGCAGTAGCTTTCAGATCCGCACCACGATCTTGCCGACGTGCTGGTCGGCCTCCATGCGCGCCTGCGCGGCGGCGAGGTCCTTGAAGTCGTAGACGCGGTCGACGAGCGGCCGGAGCTTGCCGCTGGCGAAGAGCGGCAGGAAATCCTTCTTGAAGCCGTCGACGGTCACGCCGCGCTGCGCGGCGTTGCGCAGCTTGTTGGAGACGCCGAAGAGGCGCAGCCGCTTGGAGTGCAGCGCCTCGAGGTCGATCTCGCTCGAGAGCTGGCCGTCGACATAGCCGACGATCGCCATGCGGCCCTCGAAGGCCAGCGCCCGGATCCCTTCCGCGAACACCGAGCCGCCGACCGTGTTCACCATCAGGTTGGCGCCTTTGCCGTCGGTGGCTTCGAGGACTTTCTTTTGGAAGTCCTTGCGCGACGCGATGGGGACGTCGAGGCCCTGCTTTTTCAGGAGATCGAGTTTTTGTGAAGAACCCGAAGTACCGAGGACCCGAGCGCCGAGCGCCTTGCCCGCCTGCAGGGCGGCGACGCCGACGCCGGAGGTGACGCCGGCGACCAGCAGCCATTCGCCGGCCTTCAGGTTCCCCTGCGCGACCAGCATGTCGTAGACGACGAGGAAGATGATCGGCGTCGCCGCGGCGTCTTCCCAGGACATGTTCGGCGGCACGGGGATGGCGTCGCGCTCTTCCATGAGCGCGTACTCGGCGAAGGCACCCGGCAATCTGCCCATGACGCGTGCGCCGGTTCCTTCCACCTCGCCCGCGCCGTCGGTGCCAGCGGGCTTGGGCGCGCCGGGCTTGGTGAGGCCGTGGCCGCGGATGAACTCGCCGCGGTTCAGGCTCGCCGCGCGCACGCGCACGAGGAGCTGTCCGGGTTTGGGCTCGGGCTTCGGCACGTCGCGCAGCTCGAGCCGCGTTTCTTTTTCGTTCGACTGGAGGAAGTAGGCTTTCATCGAGCCTAGTGTAGCAACTTGACTACGGCATTTCGCGGCGGGCGGCGGCATCGCGGCTTGCCCGCGCTGGCTATAGTGGTCTCGCTGTCCTTCAGTCTAGGAGGTCCCCCGATGCAACGGATCCGCGAAATCACGCTTCAGCTTGTCACGCTCGTCCTGGTCGGACTCGCCGCCGCGCTGCTCATGCCGCGCGCCTACGCGGAGATGATCGCCACGCCCGCCGACACGGACCGGGCACGCGTCAAGGCGCTCGTCGAGCGTCCCGAGCTCGCTCGCGAGCTGCAGAAGATGGGAATCGCGCCGGAGAAGGCCGCGGCGCGCGTCGATGCCATGACCGATACGGAAGTCGC
>WNFL01080589.1_pt1 | contig 13655 bp, 12 predicted proteins | sample 5400361 | NCBI WGS metagenome assembly WNFL01 (sample SAMN13153351, study PRJNA577476) | soil metagenome | isolation source: 40 cm soil on Douglas fir-dominated hillslope | place: USA:California | collected 2013-09-17
CATGCGCGCGCCCAGTCCGACCTCGCGCAAAAGCTCGACAGTGCCGGTCTCCAGCACGCCGGCACGAATACGCTCCAGCACATGGGCGCGGCTCTGCCGCTCCAGCACGATGCTGTCGATGCTGTTTCGATCGAGGATATGGGACAACAGCAAGCCGGCCGGGCCGCCGCCGATGATCGCCACCTGGGTTCGCGCCGGCATGATCAGGGTCTCGTGAGCGAGAACAGCCGTAGAGGCGTAGCCCGGATTGCGCGTCAGCGAAATCCGGGGCCGCCCTATCAATACGACAACGCCGCCCCGGGTTTCGCTTGCGCTCAACCCGGGCTACGGACTTCCGGCGACGGTTCCCTCAAGCTACTCGGCGCTGTCGCGTCACAGGGCCTTGTACAGGCGCTGGTCGTAGAGATTGGCCCGCCAGGCGCGCCCGCCCTGCGCCGTGGCGGCGCGGTATTCCAGCGTATGGGCGGCGGTCTCATGGGCATCGAAGGCTTTCGAGTCGGTCCACGCGGCCACCACCTGATAGTGATTGATGCGCGGCGGCGGCATCCGGTACATGTCGTAGCGCACCGCGCCCGCCTCCTTCTGGCTCGCCTCGGCCAGCGCCTTGACGAGCGGCGCGGCGGCGGCGGCGATGGCGGGGTCGCCGCCAAGGAAATCCACGTGCTCCACCATGAAGAGCGCGCCGCCAGCCGGCGCCGGCCGCGCCGGAGCATTGGCGAACGGCTGCAGCATCTTGCGATCCGGCGGGCTGTTGCGGATCGGCTTCAGAGCGCCCTCGAATTCCGCCTTGGCGGCGCCCTTGTCATGGGCTTCGAAGGCGGCCTGGTCGCGCCAGCCCTCCATGATGGCGAAGCGATTGGGGCGGCTCGTCTCCTGCAGGATGGTGAACTCCAGATTCGCGCCTTCGCGGCGGCTCTGGTCGCGGTATTTCTTGATAAGCTCGACGCCTTGCGGCACCGCACCCGCACCGACGTCGAGATAGGTCACCGCGAAGACCGCGTCGGCGCCGCTTTGGGCCCGTGCCGCGGGTGCGACCGCAACGGCAGTCGCGATCACAAGAGAGCCTGTTGCCAGGCATCGGCTGAACGCAACGAGTGAACGCCTCGTGGCCGGCTTCGAAATGGCTCGCATGGCAATGTCCTCCGGGCGGGTCTTTAGTTGATCGGCACGTAGAGGCGATCGTCGAACGGCGAGCCGAGCAGCGGCCCCACGGTGTCGCGAAACTGCCGTCCATAGGCGGAGCTTTCATAGGCGTCGAACGCCTTGCGGTCGCGCCAGGCGGCCAGGACGGTGGTGTGGCTCTGCGGCGGCTTGACCGATTTCACCACATCGTAGCGCAGGTTGCCTTCGCCTTTCCGCGCGGCCTCCGCCACCGCCTTGGCGGCCGCCAAGGTTGGCTCGATGCCGGGCGGAAACACGTCGAGATGCAATTGCATGTAAACGGTATCGCCGCCCGCTGCTGGCTGGGCCGCTCCGACCGCGATGACGTGATAGTCGCGCCGATCGTAGGGAGCGCCGCCAATGGGCTTGAGCTTGTCGCGGAGTTCGGCGGCGTGGGCGGACTTTTCGTTGGCGTCGTAGGCAGCCTGGTCCTTCCAGGCATCATAGATCACGAACCGATTGGGCCACCCCGCCTCCTGGAGCAGCGTGACGCCCATGTTGCCGGCCTGCTTGAGGGCGCCATCGCGATATTGCCGCAGCAGCGCCACGCCCTGCGCCGCAGCGCCCGGCGCGACGTCGAGCGCGGTCATGCCATAGATGGCGTCGCCACCTGCCTGGGCTCGGGCGGCCGAATGGGTCGCGACTGCAAGCAGGAAGGCCGCAAGCGCGGACGCCAAAACGCGTGGTACCAAGAGGTGTCGAGCAACGACATCGAGCGGCGCAGGGGGCCGCTTGCGAATGGCAATCATCGTGTTTCCTCCAGCCGCCGATCGCCCCCCGCGAAGATTCTCGAACGCTTCCTCTTCGGGGGCGACTTTGGATAGATTACGCGAATTGACGTGTCTTGAATAGATGACTTGGCCACAGATGACTTGGCCTGCGAGATCGCCCGCACCGCAAATTCAACCCGGCAACCGAAATGGAGACGCGAACATGACTGCGCATCAGACACGTGACATCGAAGAAGATACCCGCGGTGTGTCACGCCGCCTCTTTATCACCGCGTCGGCCGCGGCCGGTCTCGCGCTCTCGCAAGGCCCTGCACGCGCCGCCATCGTGCGCACCGACCTCGCGAGCCTGCCGCCCTACGGCAACGGCACGCTGCCGGCGGGGATCCGGTCCCGCGCGGTCGCCAACGTCAACGGCATGACGGTGCATATTCTGGAGGCCGGTTTTGAGCAATCCGGCCGGCCCGTCGCGCTGCTGCTGCACGGCTTCCCGGAACTCGCTTATAGCTGGCGCAAGGTGATGCTGCCGTTGGCTGCGGCCGGCTATCACGTGGTTGCTCCCGACCAGCGCGGCTATGGGCGCACCATCGGCTGGGACGATTCCTACGACGCTGATCCCGATCCGTTCCGCATCCTCAACATGGTGCGGGATGCGCTCGGGCTCGTCTATGCGCTCGGCTTGAGGTCGGTCGATGCGATCGTGGGGCACGATGCGGGCGCGCCGGTGGCGGCGTGGTCGGCGCTGATCCGGCCCGATATCTACCGGTCGGTGGCGCTGATGAGCTCGCCCTTCGCCGGTCCGCCGAGCCTGCCTTTCAACACTGCAAACGGCGGCGCACCGCCGCGTCCGGCGCCCAGCGACGACGAACTCGATGCGGAACTCGCAAAGCTCGACCGGCCGCGCAAGTATTACCAGAATTATCAGCGCACGCGCGGGGCCAATGACGACATGCTGCATGCCCCGCAGGGCCTGCATGCGTTCTTCCGCGCCTATTACCACTACAAGAGCGCCGACTGGAAAGGCAACAATCCGTTCCGGCTCAAGGCGCGCACCGCCGAGGAGATGGCCAAGATTCCGACCTACTATGTGATGGACAAGGACAAGGGGATGGCCGCGACGGTCGCGACCGAAATGCCATCCGCCGCGGAGATCGCAGCATGCAAGTGGCTGACCGATGCTGAGGTCGGCGTCTACGTTACGGAATACGGCCGGACTGGCTTTACCGGCGCCCTGCAGGGCTATCGGGTTCGTCGCGGCGGCGATCCCAAGAGCATTGCGGAGATGCACACCTTCTCTGGCCGCACCATCGACGTGCCGTCGATCTACATCGCCGGGAAGAGCGATTGGGGCGTCTATCAGACGCCGGGCGCCGTGGAAAGCATGCAGACGAGCGCCTGCACCCGGATGGTAGGCTTTCACCTGCTCGACGGCGCCGGCCATTGGGTTCAGCAGGAGCAGCCGGAGCAGGTGAGCGAATTGCTGATCGCCTTCCTGCGGGACCAGCGCCGCGCTTCAGGCAAGCCCTGAAGGTCGACGGCGCGAGGTGCGGTCAAACACAGTGCGTAGGGTGGGTAACGCGCCCAGGCCGTACTCGCCTGTTCGCACGACCTTTGCCGGCGCGTTGCCCACGCCGTCCGCACTTTCCAAGTGACTGGTCGGCGGCTGACAGCGTGGGCAAAATCGCCCGTCATGCCGGCGCAAGTGGGGCCACTCCGCTGCAGGCGATTTTGCCCGCCCTACCGATCCGTGATCATCTCGCGGATCTCCCGGCGTCGGCGATCTGCGCATTCTCGATGCGATAAAGCATGAACTTCTCGCCCGCGAAAATAGGAGCAAGGCGCGCCGGATCGGGATTTTCGTGACGGGCATCGGTGAAGAGCACGTAGAGGTAATCGTAGTCCGTCGTCCAGCGCCGCCAATAATCGTCTCCGCTCGCATCGTGGTCGCTCACGCGCAGCAAGTTTTCGATCGTCGGCGGGCTGCCGTCCTGGGTGTCGACGCGGTCCCGATAATCGGCGCGGACGTGCAGAACCTGCTTGCCGACGACTGTGAACACCGTCGTCACCAGCGCGGAGCGCTCGATGACGGCGAGACAGGCGGCGTGAACGAGGCCGAGATTGCGCACGTTGTCGCCGCCGTCGGGATCCGCATAGGCGACCGCGACTTTGGCGCCGCGGTCGATCAGCGCGACGGATTCCCGAAACGAGGCGGCGCCCGGCGACAGCGACGCCCACACGGTCTGAACTTCAAGGACGCGAACGGCCAGAAGCAGAAATAGAACCGCCACGGCGCCCTGGCGGACGAAGGCATGGCGCAGGCCGAGGCGGCGCAGATCGAGTTGGGCGCACGCGATCACCATGAAGGCGAGCGAGATCGGCAGCCGCTGATCCGCCATGTAGGTGTCGAAGATGACGCGTGGCATCGCCATATACACGACGGCGCCGACGGCGAGCAGCACAAAACCAAAGGCGTGGAACCGCAGCGCACGATGGTAAAGCAAGAAGCCGACCGCAACCGCCAGGACGGCGGCAAGCAACGCACCTACCGTGCTGGAGTAGACATTGATGACATAGAGGAGCCCGTCGATCTTGCCGGCCGGCTCCCAGCCAATCTCGCTGCGCAGCCCCCAGGTCGGGCTCATCATCATGAGCGGCAAGACCGGCAGGAACGGCAGGCCGGTCGCGACGAAATCGAACAGCCGGGCCGGCAGCGCCCTCCCCCGCTTGCCGGGGAGGGCAGGAAGGGAGGGGGAAATCCACAGTCGGTGCAGTTCGAATGCCAAGAGGCCGAGCCCGTAGGTGCCGAGCGCAAACAAGTGGCAGAAAAACAGGGCAGCAACGAACACCGCCGATACGGTCAATCGCAGCACCAGATTGCGCTCGCGCAAGGCGATCCACGCCACCAGCGCCCACAGCGAAAGCCCGATGCCGCTGACGTAGTTCATGGTGCCGACGAGAAAGACGTAATTGTAGAGCAGCGGAAACGCCGCCAACGGCAGCACCGACCAGCGGCCGTGGAGCTGCCGATTGAGCGCGAACGTGCCGGACAGGATCAGCACGAAGCTCGCGATCATATAGGCCTGCCCTGCCGCGTAGATGCTCATGATCCGCACCAGCACGGGCAGGATCATGTCCATCATCAGGTTGGGAATGACCTCCCAGTGCACCTGATAGAAACGCGCGAGGTCGGAATCGCGGCCGATCGCGGCGATGATGTGCATGCGCGAGAGATGATTGATGTAGTCCGAAATCGGCGGCAGCGGATGAAGCAGAACCGGAACGGCCGCGATGAAGGCGAACAGAACGAACAGCGCGGCAATCTGGCCGCGGGAGAAGTCAAGGTTTGGCGATTTTCCGTCGTGGTCATGTGCCGGTGACCGTTTTGGGCGGCACCGTGACCCCGGCCTCAATGTGCCGACGTCGAGGGCATCGAAGGCGTGCGGGGCAAAGGTGCGGACATCAAAGGAATGCGCATGGTCGACCATCGTGGCTGATATCCAATAGAACGCACGCCCGCACCCCCTTTCGGGGTCAAGGAAAGGGCCGGACCGATTTTGAATGAATTTCCCCCAGAACAACCCGCGTCGATAACTGCCCGATTCAAAGTGAACGCAGGATGAATGGCGCTGACCGGAATTGCGGCTTTCACCGCCTTATCGCACTTCAAGGCGGCGACGATGTCTGATTTGGTGCGGAACAAGCAGAATGTCGCCGTGTTCTAGGATTTGGGTTCGACAAGCGTCGGACAGGCGACACATTGCGCGCTATGCAAGCGCCCACAGACATCCTAAACGGCCGGCAGTACCAGCTCCGCCCGTAGTCCGCCGATGGGCGTGTTGCCGAGCTGGAGATTGCCGCCGTAAAGCGTCGCAAGTTCCAGCACGATGGAGAGGCCGAGCCCGGAACCCGGCTTGGTTTCATCGAGCCGCCGGCCGCGGCGCGCCACCTGATCGCGCTGCGCCGGACTAAGGCCAGGACCATCGTCGTCGATGATGATGCGTACCGCCGCGATGCCATCGCGACGTTCGGCCACGACTTCGACGCTCACGCGCATCTGCGCCCATTTGCAGGCGTTATCGACGAGATTGCCGACCATCTCCTCGAGGTCTTGCCGCTCGCCGCGGAAGCGCACGTCGGCCGGCGCGTCGAGATCGATGGCGATGCCGCGGCCCTGATGGATCTTCTCCATGGTGCGGGTCAGTGCAGCCACGACCGGGACGACGCTGGTGACGCTGGCGACCACCTTGAGCCCGGCGGCGAGGCGCGCGCGTTCCAAATGGCGGGCGATCTGGTCGCGCATGATGTTGGCCTGCTCCGTCACCTTGGCGGCAAGCGGGTCGTCGCGCCCGGCGGCCTCGTTGACCACCACCGAAAGCGGCGTCTTGAGCGCATGGGCGAGATTGCCCACGTGGGTGCGGGCGCGCTCGACGATTTCGCGGTTGGCGTCGATCAGCGCGTTGGTCTCGCGCGCCAGCGGCGCGATCTCGACCGGGAACCGGCCCTCAAGACGTTCGGCCGTGCCCGCCCGGATCGCAGCGAGCGCCTCGGAAATCCGCTTGAGCGGCGCGAGGCCGAACCGCACCTGGAACATGGTGATGACAAGGAGGACGGCCGCGAGCGTCCCGAAGGTGACGAGCAGCGCGCGATCGAATGCGCGCACCGCGTCGTCGATCTCCTGGGGATCGCCTGCGACCACGATCAGATAGCGGCCGTCTTCGCCCAAATCGACCGTGCGCTCTAAGAGGCGCAGCCGCTGCTCCTCCGGACCGATCGCGTAGCCGTGCCGGGCGCCATCCGGGCTCGTGGTCGCGTCCTCGTCATGCAGGCGGGGAAGCCCGGTATCCCACAGCGAGCGCGAGGAGCGAACCTCCGGCTTTCCGGCCTCGAGCGCCGTGATCTGCCAATACCATCCCGACAACGGCAGTTCGAACAATGGCTCGCCGAGCGTCGGCGTCCCACGGTCCGCGGATTGCTCCGGCGCCGCGACGTCGGCCACCAGCGTGCGCAAATAGACGCTGAGGCGCCGGTCGAACGAGCCTTCCACTGCTTCGTGGTAGATCGATGACAGGATGATGCCGGTGGCGACGAGGATGACGACCGTCCACGCCGTGGCAGCCAAGAACAGACGCAGCGCAAGCGAGCTAGCGGGCATCGGCCGGGGGCGTCAGCAGGTAACCGAGGCCGCGCACCGTCTGGATGATCTCGACGCCGAGCTTCTTGCGGATACGGCCGACAAACACCTCGATGGTATTGGAATCGCGGTCGAAGTCCTGGTCGTAAAGATGCTCGACGAGCTCGGTGCGCGACACCACGCGGCCTGAATGGTGCATCAGGTAAGACAGCAGCCGGTACTCGTGCGAGGTGAGCTTGACCGGCGTGCCTCCCACCGTGACCCGCCCGGTGCGGCTGTCGAGCCGCACCGGACCGCACAGAAACTCGCTCTTGGCGTGACCCACTGAACGGCGCAGCAGCGCCCGAATGCGCGCCAGCACCTCCTCGAGATGGAACGGTTTTGCCACATAGTCGTCGGCGCCGGCGTCGAAGCCCTGCACCTTGTCGCTCCAGCGGTCGCGCGCGGTGAGCAGCAGCACCGGCATGATCCGTCCGGTTCGGCGCCACGACTCCAGGACCGAAATGCCGTCCATCTTGGGCAGGCCGATGTCTAGGATGACGGCGTCATAGGGCTCAGTATCGCCGAGAAAATGGCCCTCCTCGCCGTCGAAGGCGCGGTCCACCACATAGCCGGCATCCGTCAGCGCGGTGGTGAGCTGGCGGTTGAGATCGGGGTCGTCTTCGACCACGAGGAGGCGCATCTAAGGTTCCCTCTTTGCCGCAGTCGGCGGCCTCTATGTGCCACCGGGGGCGCATCGAGAACAAGACGTTTTTCCGGCCCCGTAAGTTTGTGCGAAAGACTCTGCGCGGGTTCACATGTACTTTTGACAGCACGTTATAATTGTGAATCTGCACTCGAACTCTTTATAATTGCGATCAAAAAGGCAGGGAAAATTATTGGCGTCGTGGCGCGGCAGGGAAAGGTGGAACCGACCATGGGTAAGACAAGGGCGAAGCAGGGCACCGGCAACGTTTTCGCCGATCTCGGACTACCAAACCCAGAGCAGGAGCTGCTGAAGGCTCGCCTGACACTGCAGACCCGCAAGATCATAAAGAAGCGCGGCCTCACGCAGGCGCAGGCGGGCGAAATCCTCGCATCAAGCAGCCGCACGTCTCCACACTGATGCGAAATCGCGCGGGAAATTTCTCGGTCGGACGGCTGATGGAGTTTCTCACGGCACTCGAGCAGGATTTCGAGATTACAGTAAAGCCGACGCAGAAGGCGCAGGGCGAATTGTCGGTGGTGATGCGGTAGGTAAAGCAAGTATTAGCTTCTCCGCGGAGAGTGTAAGCGAGCAACTCCGCTCTCCCCGTCGCCCAGCAAACGTCCTATAAGGCACGCAACGCAGCATTACCGTACGGATATTCAACCCTATGAACGCGCCCGTCAGTCTCAGCCCTCCCTACCGCCACTCGCCCCTGTTCCCGCTCGGCCTGGACACCACCCCTTACCGGAAGCTTTCCTCCGACGGCGTGCGGGTGGAGCGCGTCATGGGCGAGGAGGTCGTCGTCATCTCCGGCGAGGCGCTGCGCGCGCTCTCGGAGGCCGCGTTTGCCGACATCAACCATCTGCTGCGGCCTGCGCACCTTAAGCAACTGCGCGCGATCCTCGACGACCCGGAGGCCTCCGACAACGACTTTCTGAAGAACGCCAACATCGCGGCCGGCGGCGTCCTGCCGATGTGCCAGGACACCGGCACCGCCATCATCATGGGCAAGAAAGGCCGGCTGATCTGGACCGGCGGCGACGATGAGGCGGCGCTCGCCGAAGGCGCGCGCGATGCGTACCTGAAGAGGAACCTGCGCTACTCGCAGCTCGCGCCCCTGTCGATGTTCGAGGAGAAGAACACCAAGAACAACATGCCGGCGCAGGTCGAGATCTACGCTGAGGGTGAGGATGCCTACAAGCTCCTGTTCATCGCCAAGGGCGGCGGCTCGGCCAACAAGGCGTTTCTGTTCCAGGCGACGCCTTCGATCCTCACCCATGACCGGATGCTCGCATTTCTCAAGGAAAAAGTGCTGACCCTCGGCACTGCCGCCTGTCCGCCTTACCACCTCGCCATCGTGATCGGCGGCACGTCGGCGGAACTCACGATGAAGACCGTCAAGCTTGCCTCCACCAAATATTACGACAACCTGCCGACGCAGGGCTCGGAGGATGGCTACGCCTTCAGGGACCTCGATATGGAACAAGAAGTGCTGCGGATGACGCAGTCGCTCGGTGTCGGGGCGCAGTTCGGCGGCAAGTATTTCTGCCACGACGTGCGCGTCATTCGCCTGCCGCGCCACGGCGCCTCGCTACCGATCGGCCTCGGCGTGTCATGCTCAGCGGACCGCCAGGCGATGGGCAAGATTACGCGGGACGGCATTTTCCTGGAGGAGCTGGAGCGCAATCCGGCGCAGTATCTGCCGGACGTCGACGGTGCGAAGCTCGGCGGCGAGGTCGTCGAGATCAACCTGAACCGGCCGATGAAGGACATTCTGGCGACGCTCTCCCGCTATCCGATCAAGACGCGACTGGCGCTCACCGGCCCGATGATCGTGGCGCGCGATCTCGCCCACGCCAAGCTGCGCGAGCGGCTCGAAAAAGGACACGGGCTGCCCGACTATTTCAAGGATCATCCGGTCTATTACGCCGGCCCCGCAAAAACGCCCGAGGGCTATGCGTCCGGCGCGTTTGGCCCGACGACGGCGGGGCGAATGGACAGCTTCGTCGATGATTTCCAAGCCGCCGGCGGCTCCATGGTCTCGGTCGCCAAGGGCAACCGTTCGCCGCAGGTGCGGGACGCCTGCAAGAGGCACGGCGGCTTCTATCTCGCCTCGATCGGGGGCGCTGCCGCCAATCTCGCCGAGCACTGCATCAAGAAGGTCGAGGTGGTCGAATATGCGGAGCTCGGCATGGAGGCGATCTGGCGCATCGAGGTTGAGAATTTCCCCGCCTTCATCGTGATCGACGACAAGGGCAATGATTTCTTCAAGGAATTGAGTCTGGGGTAATCGTGTGGCGACACCGCCTCGGTCATGCCGCCTTCATAGATTAGACTGCTAATAGGGTAGTCGTGTGATGGAGACGTCGACGCCGCGACGCGAGAGCGGCTTCGACGACCTTTTGAAATCATGCGATATCATGCGGCATAACCTCTTACGGCAGGGACTTTATGACGGCTTCGGCTTACCTATCCCCGAGGATTTCGCGGCATTGTACGACCATTTCAACGGCATCACCACATCGGCCCGGTTGTCATTCTGGGAAACGACTGTGTTTCTCGACGCCTTTTGGCCGGAAAGCGCAATGCTGGTAAGCTCCAACAAGATCGCGCGGCTGGAAAAGCATTTCGCCGCAGAGCGGAAAATCCGCGCCTTCCTCACGACGCACGGCGTATCCTACGATTTGTTTCCGGACTTGGCGCAGGAGGGGGTGGTCCCTCTTGTTGCCAACCTTGGGCCGCTTTCGCAGCGATCGTTCATCGCCTTCGACAGCACGCTGGCGATGCTTCGCTCGGTCTGCGCCGCGCAGGATGCCGGCGTCCTGCGCTATGCGCCCGACCGAATCGCGCATTTCGCCCCCTTCGGCCGCGGCGTTGAAAAGGACGAGATCCTGTTCGATCCCAAGGATTTGTGGGAGGTGATCCGTGCCTTCAATGCGCGTGCCGAGTATTGGGCTCTGCTCGCCGAAGGGCCGATCGATTGGCAGAAGATCGCGTACGAATTGCCGAAGGACGGCCGGCTGCAGCTGGACCGGAAGTGCGCGCGATCGTGCTCGGCCAAATCAAACCCAAGCCGTGACGCGCGATTCGTGCCCTTTCTGCGTTTGATTTCAGCTTGTAGGATGGGTTGAGCTCTTGCAAAACCCATCAGGAGCAGAGCCACGCGGAATGGCCCCGATGGGTTTCGCTGCAGCGAAACCCACCATCGGCCTCGCCCCTGGAAAGGCCCTGGTGGGTGTCGCTCGCTCAACCCCTCCTACGCAAGGACCGCAGTGCGTAGGGTGGGCAAAGGCGCGCTCATCGAAATCGGCTATTGCCGATTTCGAAAAACTTTGAATGTGCCAAAGTCGGGCAAGCCCGACTTTGGTGCGCGCCGTGCCCACCTGGGCTCGGTCGTGGTGGGCACGCTTCGCTTTGCCCACCCTAAGGCCGCAGCGCGAACAGGTGCATGTCGTAGATCAATTTGCCGATCGAAAAAACAACGCCGCAGCCGATCATGAACAAGATCGCCCACACCGCATAGTCGACCTGCTTCTTGAAATTCGATACCGCCTGCGACCGCCTCTTCGAGCCCATGAACATGGCGCGGAGGAAGAGAATGACCGGCATCGCAGCCACGATGATCCCGACCAGTTTGAGCATGGCGCGACGCTACTTCTTCACGTGCCGCTCCAGCATCTGACGCCGCACCACCGCGCCGTAAACGTTGCCTTGCGCGTCCACCCCGAGGCCCTCGGCGCCGGAATGATCGGGCGTGGTGGACTCCAGGTCCTCGATGAAGGCGGACACCTTGCCGTCGCGGGCGCTGCCGATGCGAATGCCTTTGCGGATGCCCATCAACTCGTTGGCGCCGGTATCGGGACCGGATTCGGAATCCGCCACGTAGATGGTGTCGTCGCGCGTAATGTAGATGCCGCTCGGGCGGCCGAACTGGCGCCATTCGTCGAGCACCTTGCCGTCCTGGTCGAAAATCTGGATGCGGTTGTTCTCGCGGTCGCCGACGAACAAGCGGCCCTGGCTGTCCACTGCGATAGCGTGCGGCTCTGAAAGTTCGCCGGGGCCGGAACCCTTGTGGCCCCATTCCTTGATGAACTTGCCGGTCTTGTCGAACTTGACCACGCGGTTGTTCTTGCCGCGGCGGTGGCTGTCGGTGACGAAGATGTCGCCGTTGGGCGCCACTGCCACGTCGTTCGGCTGATCGAACAGGTCGGGACCCGAGCCCGACACTCCCGCCTTGCCGAGCCGCATCAACTCGACGCCGTCGGGCGAGAACTTGATCACCTGATGGCCGATGCCGTCGCGGCCGCCCGCGTCCGTCACCCATAGATTGCCCTCGCGATCGAGCCCCGAGCCGTGCGGGAAGACGAACATGCCGCCGCCGAACGCCTTGCGGAGCTTGCCGTTGGCATCGAATTTGAGGATCGGCGGCTCCGGCCGGCCGGCGCAGGAATTCGCCGCACAGCGATGGACGACGAAGATCGAGCCGTCGGCCGCCGCTTCGATGGAGGTTACGGCCGCCCATTTCATGCCGGCGGGAAGCTCGCCCCAGTCGCGCGTGGTACGGTAAGGCTGCGGCAGATCATTGCGCGGCGGGCTCGATGTCTGCGCGAGCGCCAAGGTGATGCAGGCAGAGGCCGCGAGGGCCAGGATGAGTGTCGATCGCGTCATGGGGGCTCTCCCGATATGCTCATTGTCGAGGTTAAGTATAGCATGCTGGGAGGTGAGCGCCGTCACCGGGATCGTAGCGCCGCGCGCCACGCCGGTCGGAATCGTCGAACGGCTCGACGCCGAGATCAACGCCGCCTACTCAGCCTCATCCTGAGGAGCGCCCACCGAAGTCGAGCTTGCCCGACTTCGGCAGCCTAAAGTGTCGAAATCGGCAACAGCCGATTTCGATGGGCGCGTCTCGAAGGATGGCAACGAGTTCCTGCCGTGCATCCATCCTTCGAGACGCCGTGCTACGCACGGCTCCTCAGGATGAGGTCGTTGATTTCTTCACACGCGCTTTCGCGGGCGATGACACTTCTTGAAGCACTTATTCCTGGACGGGCCCTAGGCGGGCTCTAAAATCCAACTCCAAAAAGAGGAGGTGCGTCGCCAGAGCAAGATCCCGAGCAGGTGTTCCTGTTTTCTGGCGCGGCCTGCGCGAAAGCGGTGCGGCTTGCGGCCTGCCGTTTCGCCGCGGTTCGCGCTCGTGCGGGCGTCTTCATTTCGGGTATCTTCGCATTACCCATGTTTACATTGGCGGCATCGGGCATCTTCACATCAGGTTTATCGTCGGACATCGCAAAATGAGACGAAAACAATTGCGGAGCGCCGTCATCTTTGTCGGGGGAGGAAAACCGGATGTCAGCCGTTTGCCCTTTATCCTGATCGAGCGGCCTCATTCCGTTGGTTCTGTCAGGACGGTCGGCGGCGCTCTTCGCGCCAGCTTGGCGGATCGTAACTGCCGGAGCGTCGCCATCATTCGCGGCCGTCGTAATGGCGCTCAGCACGAACGGCGCCGCAGGCGCCGCCATGCGCTCAAGCCTATCGTGTGTCGTATCGGTTCGCGCGCCCGTCTTAGCCGGTCCGCGCGCAGTAACCTCGGCGAGTTTGGCCGCCTCGATCGGTGTCTTTGAAATGTACGCGAAAAGCGTGTAGCCGCCGCCCAACACGACCGCGAGGCCGACAACCGCGATGGCATCTGAGACGATGTTGCGCACCAGGTAGGAGACGGTGCTTTTTAAGCTCCGTCGGAACCGCTCACGTTCGAACTTCAGCAGCCGGTCATAAGCCGCCCGCTGCGCCGCGTCGCGAAGGATGTCATAGGCTTCCACAATCTCCCTGAATCGAATTGCAGCATCCGGATCGCCGGCATGGAGATCAGGGTGGTTCGCCTTGGCGGCCTTGCGAAATGCATCTCTGAGCCCCTCGGCATCGTCGTCCGCACGCGCGCCGAGCAGAT
>WNFL01442870.1_pt2 | contig 13655 bp, 16 predicted proteins | sample 5400361 | NCBI WGS metagenome assembly WNFL01 (sample SAMN13153351, study PRJNA577476) | soil metagenome | isolation source: 40 cm soil on Douglas fir-dominated hillslope | place: USA:California | collected 2013-09-17
TCTTTGTCTCGTTATCGATGTCTCCGGCTCCATGGGTGCTGACGCACCTGCCGCAACCGAAGACGGCAAGTCCACAGAGAGCATGGGTTTGAGTGTTTTGGATGTAGTCAAGCATGCCTGCCGCACTATCCTCAGTACCATGCAGGATGATGACCGTCTCTCCATCGTCGCATTCACCGGTTTTGCAGAGGTGTGTGTCTCTGCTCGCCCCCCCGGCGCGCGCCGACAGTCCAACCTAACCCATCGATCAGGTTGTCTCCGAATTCCGTGAGACCACGGAAACCGGTAAGAAGGCCCTCCTCGGATCGATTGAGAGGCTTCAGCCTCGGGACATGACCAATTTATGGGACGGTTTACGAACGGGCATGAACCTATTCAATAACCTCTCTGCCACCACAACTTCACGCCTTTCGGCCTTGTTCATCCTCACCGATGGTCAGCCCAACGTTGAGCCTCCCCGTGGCCACATTCCGATGCTAGAGCACTACCTCGAGTCGCACCCAATCGTCCGCTCTGGTGTGACCATCTCCTCCTTTGGATTTGGTTACAGTCTAGACTCGATGCTCCTAAGCGAGATCGGACGTGTCGGCGGGGGCGCGTACAGCTTCATCCCCGATGCAGGGCTCGTGGGCACTGTGTTCGTCCATGCGGTGGCAAACATGTATTCGACGTACGCGATTCGGTGTGCGTTGAATGTTGAAGTACCCGAGGGTGTCAAGGTCAAGAAGGCTAGGGGTGGATTCAACAAGCTCGATGCAAGCTGGGGAAGCAAGGTCGAATTTGGTGACTTGCAATATGGCCAAACGAGGGATATCATTCTAGAGTTCGAGGGCGGTGACCAGGGAAAGCTGCCTGAGGTGACTGCCTCTGTGGTGGCTAAACCGTGAGTGTTCATAAACCGGTGCCTGATTCAAACCAAACTAACGACTTCCCCCTTCTGTCACGCATACCCCATCAGCGGCCCCGGCACCGACTACTGATGCACACAAGTACCATCTTCATCGTCTGGACCTTGTCGATTCCATCTTCTCCATCTGTTCGACAAAGACTCAGGCTGCCGCTGCTCTCAAGACTGCTACACAGAACTTCGAAACACAATCTAGGATGATCAACACCTTGCTTCCCAACTACCCTGACGCGGTCGCTCTCGCATCAGATATTGGCGGTGAAGTCGTTCTTGCGCTCTCAGAAGAGAAGAACTGGACTAAATGGGGCAAACATTACTTCCCTGCCCTCGCGCGTGCGCACCAACGACAGCAATGCTCGAACTTTAAGGATGCAGGCTTACAAGTTTATGGACAGCACAGTCCGCTGTTCATCAAGAGCCGAGATGACCTCGATGCCGCATTCGACAAGCTCCCACCCCCCAAGCCCTCGAGGAAGATCTATGCCGACACGAGTACCAGCGCGATTACCAACGTGAATACCAACGCTCTCCGAAAAGGGAGAAAAGCTGCGGTCCCCGCTGCACCCGCTAGCATGGCAAGGTGGAACAATCGATATGGAGGGTGCTTTGCTGGGGAGTGTCAAGTCCTGCTCGAAGGCGGGAAGAAGGCCACCCTGCAGGAACTCAAGAGGGGCATGAAAGTAATCACGCCAAAGGGGACCCGAATAGTTGGCGCAGTGCTGAGGGTTGCAATTGAAGGTGGAAGGTTGATGATGTGCAGGATCGGAGAGTTGAAGGTCACCCCTTGGCACCCGATCTGCGTCGAAGGGAAGTGGGTCTTCCCTGCGAATGTGGTGGGAGCACAGCTGGAAGAGTGCGACGCTGTCTACACAGTCCTCCTCGAGGCGGACACTGACGTCAATGCACACGCATTCGAAGTCGAAGGTATTATGGCTGTCACCCTTGGACATGGGCTTGTAGCAAGCAATGAAGCAGACGCGAGAGGGCATCCATTCTTTGGGTCATACACCAAAGTCTTGGATAGCCTCAAGGATCTCGCTGGGTTCGAGAGCGAGGAGGGGGTTGCGCACTGTGTTGGAGTGCACAGAGATTCCACAGGTCTAATTTGCGGCTTTTCGAAGCCAGCTGTTAACACCACCAGCCTGGAGGCATTTTCTCACACTCTCATGGTTTCTGCTTAAGGAAGCTTGTATTTCTGTGTTATTACTCGCTTGTTGTTTAGAAACCTTGAGACACCCAAATTGAATTTGACTAAACCACTTGTGTCTCTACAGATAATCTCAAAGCTGTTCTGTCCGGACTAGGGCCATTGGACAGACCTTTGGGCCCATCACTTGAAATAATAAGTAGTGGGGGTCTTTGAGGTGTCGAATGTTGCCGATTCAAGCTCGTGCGTCCTCCACTGCCGTCCTAGTGCTCGATTTCTGATAGACCGGATAGAAATGCCATGCGTGAAACCCACACTGAGCTGAAGATACACGGAGCATGATTCAATGCAACAACAGCTAGGACTTCCGCCATGCTTATCACCCAATGTGCGCAAGAACAAACGACGGCGTCACCCTCACAGAGGTTAAGACGATCAAACCAACTGACTATGGCGGTATGAGAGAAACAGTGGAATATGAGCTCTGGTGTAAGCCTCATAACCCTGTACGTCGCCACTTAATTCGCAACCAAAGTATTCGCTGGTGATTATTCCTTGTAGGATATCCTTGGAGTTTGCAGAGCGACGAAAACTATTGCGCGGCATGATCTGTATGCTGAACTCGAGACCGCCCTGACGAAAATTAAAACCTCTTGTCTATTATATTCTACGATGAAATTAAATGACAAGTGAGCCACAGATGAAATCGGCAAGGGAAATCGCAATAATACGGGGAATTCAGGTCTTCCCAGTCAACATGCATTCCTTGGTCCTACCAGCCTCGAACCAGCCTCGAACCAGCCTCGAACAGCTTTCCCAGCTTGCAGTGAAAGCTCGCAATCACCCAAACGTCCATCAAAGGGGTGGTCTCAGGTGGTCTCCAACCAGCGTCGCCTTTGCCAGAAGCAGAGCCAAGCCAAGCCAAGCCTTTGTGACCACTTTTCAGAGAGCACCTGGGTCCACAGAGTGGATTTGCTGGACGATTTTTTACTACGGCCCGCTGGCATATATGCCAGTGTGATGTATACGAGGTGCGTGTGATAGACGCCGTTCCTGCTCTGAGACAGGCATCACTTGCAAGACATAAATAGGTGCAGTTGAACATATTCCCAACTCCTCGATCTCAACTCCCCGAATGGGCCAACTCCCAAGTTCTTCGACCCATCGACGTACAATGGTGCACCTCGATTCTGACGCTCCTCCAGCTTATGAGACCCCCTCTAGCAGTCAAAATGCGTTCTTCGGGGTCACTCTTCATGAAGACGTGGGCAAAAGTCTCCTTGTTACTATTACTCCCCCTCGCGAACCCATCGCTAAAGAGAAGCACCCTGGCAGACGTGCACCCTTGGATCTCTGCCTTGTCATTGATGTCTCTAGCTCCATGGCTACTGATGCACCTGGTTTGAGCGAAGACGGCAAGTGCAAGGAGGACACAGGTCTGAACGTTTTGGATGTAGTCAAGCATGCCTGCCGCACTATCCTCAGTACGATGCGGGATGATGACCGCCTCTCCATCGTCACATTCGCCCACTCTGCAAAGGTGCGTGTCTCTGCTCATCCCCCGCGCCGCCAACTTCACCATCGACTAGATTGTCTCCAATTTCCGTGAGACCACGGAAGCCAGCAAGAAGTCCCTCCTCGAATCGATCGAAAAGCTTCATCCTCGTGGCAGGACCAATTTATGGGACGGTTTACGAACGGGAATGAACCTATTCAACGGCCTCCCGGCCAGCATGACTTCACGTCTCTCAACCTTGTTCATCCTCACCGATGGCCAGCCCAACGTCGAGCCTCCCCGTGGCCACATTCCGATGCTAGAGCACTACCTCGAGTCGCACCCAATTGTCCGCTCCGCTCTGACGATATCCTCCTTCGGATTTGGTTACACCCTCGACTCGATGCTCCTAAGTGAGATCGGACGGGTCGGCGGGGGCGCGTACAGCTTTCATCCCCGACGCAGGGCTCGTGGGCACTGTGTTCGTCCATGCGGTGGCGAACATGTATTCGACGTATGCGATTCGGTGTGCGTTGAATGTTGAAGTACCCAAGGGTGTTAAGGTCAAGAAGGTGAGGGGTGGATTCAGCAAGGTTGATGAAAGTTGGGGAAGCAAGGTCGAATTTGGTGACTTGCAGTACGGCCAAACGAGGGATATCATTCTGGAGTTTGAGGGTGGTGACCAGAGGAAGCTGCGTGAGGTGACCGTTTCTGTGGTGGCTAAACCGTGGGTATTCATAAACCGGCACGCGATTTGAACCAAGCTAACGACCCCCTCCTATAGCTGGTTCGCGAATGAGCCATTCACCGTCTCTGTCACGCACACCCCATCAGCGGCCCCAGCACCGACTACCGATGCACACAAGTACCACCTTCACCGCCTGGACCTCGTCGATTCCATCCTCTCCATCTGTTCGACGAAGACTCAGTCTGCCGCTGCTCTCAAGACTGCGACACAGAACTTCGAAACGCAGTCTAGGACGATCAACACCTCGCTTCCCAACTACCCTGACGCAGTCGCTCTCGCATCAGATATTGGCGGTGAAGTCGTTCTTGCGCTCTCGGAAGAGAAGAACTGGACTAAATGGGGCAAGAATTACTTCCCGGCCCTTGCGCGTGCACACCAACGACAGCAATGCTCGAACTTCAAGGACGCAGGCTTACAGGTCTACGGGCAGCATAGCCCGCTCTTCATCAAGAGCCGAGACGAGCTCGACGCAGCATTCGACGAGCTCCCGCCCCCCAAGCCCTTCAAGACTGGCTATGTCGACACATTTTCCAACGCCCTCGGTGGACAAGATATGACTGCTGGTGCACCCGCCATTGCACCCACCAGCACGGCACATAACTACAGCGGCTCCACGACATCCCGCAGCATGGCAAGTTACAACAGACGATTCGGAGGTTGCTTTGCTGGAGAGTGTCAAGTCCTGCTTGAGGACGGGAAGGTCGCCCTACAGGAACTCAAGAGGGGCATGAAAGTAATCACGCCAAAGGGGACCCGGAGAGTCGGTGCGGTGCTGAGGATTGCGATTGAAGGTGGAAGGTTGATGATGTGCAGGATCGGAGAGTTGAAGGTCACCCCTTGGCATCCGATCTGCGTCGAAGGGAAGTGGGTCTTCCCTGTGGATGTGGTTGAAGCACAGTCGGAGGAGTGCGACGCCGTTTACACAGTCCTTCTCGAGGTGGGTGCTGACGTCGATGCTCACGCGTTCGAGGTCGAAGGTATTACGGCCGTTACCCTTGGACACGGGCTTGTAACGAGCAAGGGAGCAGATGCAAGAGCGCACCCATTCTTTGGGTCGTACACGAAAGTCTTGGATAGCCTCAAGGATCTCGCTGGGTTCGAGAGCGAGGAGGGGGTCGCGCACTGCATTGGAGTGCACAGAGATTCCGCGGGTCTAATTTGCGGCTTTTCAAGGCCGGCTGTCAACACCACCGGCCTTGATGCATTTTCTCACACCCTCGTGGTTTCTGCTTAAGGAAGCTCGCACTTTTGTGTTATTCGTGGCTTTGTTTGAAAACTTCGAGATTCCCTAATTGAAGTTGACTGAACCACTTGTGTCCATACGGGTAATTTCAAAGCAACAATGGGGATTGGCCCCGTTCCATCCGGACTGCGGCGAGAGCTTTTAGACTGACTTTCCGGCCCACTCGCACCCCACCACTTCCCAGGTCGTTACATTCGCCCTTGAAGTGGCGTCCAGGCGTCCTCCAAAGCCCTAGTGCAGTCCCCTCGTCGGCCATGTCATCGTGTACCCAAGCACCAGTTGCTAGTTCCACGGCTCACACCGGGAAATTAGCCTCCATCGATCTCTCTGGCTATGACTTTGAGCAGGCAAAGCTCATGGACGAACGTTGCATTGTTGTCGATGAGAACGACAAACCGCTTGGTGCCACTTGATAAGAAAACCTGTAGGTGGTTGCATCGAGCACCTTTTGGTCGAGGCTAGTCGTTGTGTGTCCTTACGAAAATGCGATATATGCCAGGCCATTTGATGGAGAATATTAAAAAAGGTCTTCTCCATCGAGCGTTCTCTGCCTTCGTTTTCCATCCCACGAGCGGCAAGCTCCTTCTCCAACAAAGGGCAACTGAGAAGATTACCTTCCCGGACATGTGGACCAACACATGCTGCTCTCACCCTCTTGACGATTTCGAGGAGGAGAAGGTCGAAGAGGAGCAGCACGGCGTGAAAGTTGCCGCTCGTCGCAAGCTCGAACATGAGCTGGGAATTCCGCAAAATCAGACTCCCATTGACAAAATGCAGTACCTTACAAGGATACACTACCTTTCTCCTAGCGATGGGTTGTGGGGCGAACATGAAGGTGTGGGAGTCTCTTCCTGGTTTCGATATCCTCATGTAGTGGAGTCTGACTTACGGTCTCCCTTTAGTCGACTATATTCTCTTCATTTGTGCCGATGTTACTGTGAAACCGAACCCAAACGAAATTCGGGACCATAAATACGTTTCGAAGCAGGAGCTTATTGAGATGTTCGAAGCCCCCGGTAACCTTTTTACACCCTGGTTTAAGCTGATAGCTCGTGACTTCCTCTTTGGATGGTGGGACGAGCTTCTGGGTAGGAGAGGTGCTGATGGAACTCTGGATGTTCGGTCCTTAGCGGCATTGGTGGATGGATCGAAGGTTATTAAGATGGTGTGACATGGGGTACACAAGTCTTTCACGTTACCGGAAAATTCGCCGGCGATTTATGGGTATAACTTGTGGCTTTGCAACCTATTTCACATACTGTATCACAAGCATGGGTTTCAGTAGTTCAATGCAGTTCGATGGTCGATGTGGACTTTATCAGAACCTCGATTTGGGCCTGGAGCACTTGCGGCTAACTGAAAGCCCGGCAGGAGCTGCTTCATCATTCGACGAGCCGAAGCAAGTTGTTCTTTGATCTGGTCCTAGTCAGAACTATGTCAGACTCGAAAAGCAAAGCCCTTCTCTGTGGCACACCTTGTCCTCCAAATGTCGGTTACCCCCAATCTCATCCCTCATCCACTTATTCAAATGCCATGGCAAGTTTCTCTTGTGGGACTCACACCGTGTTGCACGAATCACCGAACGATAAAAGCTGAGCACCTGGGCGTGCAAAATAAAGTGGTGCAAGGTCAGAGCAAGTTTTCTGGTACTTGTCATCATTCTACGTATGTTCCTGGTACTTTGGATCGTAGTTTGGCTTTGTTTGTTTCAGAGACGGGTTACAACCTTTTGACTGCTCCTCTGCCCGAGGGAAGATCGCGTCTCGTTGTAGTCGCATCTCCCGTCAAGTCTAAAGGAATACCGTCTGACCCTTTTTGGGCGGCCGCGCCACGTTCCGTGTGACCAACTATCCGACCTGTGTGGGGGAAGTCGCTACTCCTCTCTCAGTACATACACTCACTAGGCTCAAAAGCTTCAGGAAACGCGTCATCCCGCTTTTGTTCGCCTCACTCTGTCCTTAGCATGTGTCGCAAGCGTAGGCACGACTCCGTCAATGAAAAGGGACCATCCTCCTCCCCACCGAAGCGACCCAAATACCACACATGTGTTGCAGCCACAGGGGTTGCGGGCCGTCGTGCCGAGAAGCCGAAAGACAGCCCTCTGACAGGTCTCTGGTGTGTCATTTGCGCATCAACGTCTATTGAGGGTCTTCTCCCCATCGATGAGCAGCCTAAAAATCAAGTTCCCCGATGCCACCAGAACGGCGGGACCTGGATGGCACACCGAACCTGCGGACAGCTGCTGAATGGGATATGCGTATTTAAGCCCTCCAACTCCGAAGGAGAAGTAGTGGAGGGTCTCCGAAGTATTGACCGTAGTCGATTCAAGCTCGTGAGTACACCACTGCCATCCTACTGCTCAATTCCTGATAGCCTGGATAGAAATGCGTTGCATGCATCGACGCCAAGCTAAAAGTACACGGAGCCAAGATTCAGTGCAGCAGCGGTATTTGCGCCGTCGCTTATCATCCAATGTGCGCAAAGACGGCCGACGGCGTGTCCCTCACAGAGGTCAAAACGATCAAATCAACTGACTACGATGGCGTGAGAGAAACGATTGAATACGAGCTCTGGTGTAAGTCGCATAATCCTGTAAGTCGCCAGGTCCCTTGCAACCGCTCGATCAACCATAATTCGCGACTAAACTACTCACTGGACATTACTCCTCGTAGGGTATCCTTGCAGCTCGCAGAGCGGCAAAAGTTGCAGCGCAAAATAAGTTATATATTGAACTCGAGACCGTCAGACCTGGCACCACTGTTTCTCACTATCTCACAGCCCGCGCGTATGGGTGTGCACCAGTCGAAGGGGATGTAGTAGAGAATGATATTAAAGGACGAAAAATGAAGATCTCGGATGGTGAAACGTACGTATTCAGTCCAGGGCGTGTTTTGCCACTGATTCATGAGTTCATAAAGCTCGGATTACTACGGATGGGACTGCATTGTTGAAGTGATAGGCGGAAAGAGCAGTAACAGAACCGAATCTCCGGAGAATCTGGAGCAAGTCGACCACGAGAATACCCGAACGGAACCTAATTCGCGAACCTCTAGCACCACCCAGGAAAATATCGTGCAATCTAGAGTACCAGAGGCTCTTTCATTCGGCTCCAGTCTAGCGGACCCCCCGCCAACTACGTCGCTAGTCTATGAAAATCCTGATCCAGCTCCTTGGCCGCTAACAGCATCTTTGCATCAAATACCTCTACGAATGTCTGTGGAAACGGGTGTTCGGAGCCCAGCTACCGCGAGATCTTCACCGAAAGCGGAGTCCAAACCCAAATTAACAGCACCAACGAGTGTACCAACACTGGCGCCAGGCTTGGAACCACCATTCTCCCCGCAGATGGCCCTATCCTCACTGAGATGCTTTATATGTGCATCGCCGTCTGTAGAATCCCTCCTCCCCCTCCGACATCAACCCAGATGGGACCTCGGGGCATGCAGACACCCGGAAACATATGGGTCATGGGAAGCACACCGAGAGTGCGCGCTGCTCATAGACGAGACGATTGTTTGCGAAACACCCGGCCGTATACGCGCCCAAGTCGAAGAGGTCCGCAGTATCGATCTGAAACGTTTCGAGCTAGTACGTCTTTCATTCGTCCACCGTTTCTAGTCCCTCACTCTACTGATAGAAATGCGTGGGTTGCACCCGAATGGATTTCAAAATTCACGGTGCCAAAATTAAGTGCCAGAGTCCAACCTGCATCGTAGCCTACCACCCGGGTTGTGCAAAACAGGCCGAAGGGATCATGTTCCACGAGGATCCTATAAGCGAAACGGAAAGCCGCGGAATGGTCAGGAAGACTCGCAGTTACACCCTGTGGTGTGAGGCCCACGACCCTGTAAGCGCAGCCCAACGTATATCCATAATGGGTCTCACTCAGTGCTACAGTCAAATCAGGATAAGCCACGAGCAGCAAAGGAGCCGATTGAAACTGGCCCCTGCCCGCCAAGGCCGCGTTTCAAGCCTGGGATGGAGATTATGATCAAATATCGAGGTCGTGACGAAGAAGGCGTACTCAAAACAGTAATATCGAACGATGTTGCTGGACGAAGGGTAGAATGTCAAGAGACAACTGGGTGCGTTCGGATCCCTCAGCTTGAAGGTAATAGTTCAGTATTCTGAGTAATTTATAGGGCTCATTGGTACTGTTGGTCCCAGGTCCTTGGAATCTCCAGTGAGAGTAAAGACATCTCGGGCTCGGAACCTGGGGCAGATGATCAACAGATTCGAGAGAAAATTTCAACCAGTCAGAACATACACGATGTAAGGCCTGAATCAGCCGGTTCGGATCGGTCGGTGATTCCAGGGATTGCTCAGTAATAAAAGATGGATCTCAGACGAGTTGGGGAACAAGCGTCTGAGGTGTCGGAAAGTGGCTAAGTCCAATGTGATTACGTATGGTATATACGCTTGTAAATCCATCGACTTCTAACACTCAGGATCTAGCCGTGTCATCTCAAATTAGTAACACCTGCCTCCGAGCCGCTCAGACACGATGCTGCGAGAAGTACTGACCAAAATGACCAAAATGACAGCTTCCACCTCGCAAGCCCTGTACAAATAGCCCATTTCCCAAACTATTACACATATTTCACCACCCATTATATCAACCCTTAACCAGGCACTGGTCGAAGTCGACAAGCAATTCAACAGTGACGAGGATGAAGTGTAACTGGGGGAAAACGATGACACCATGGACCTGATTGCCACCCCACTTGAAGAGGACGAAGTCGAGGAAGATAAGGGATGTAAGGCACTGACCGACGCAAACGACACGGATATTGAAACTGCGCATTCCACGATTTCCGAGTCTGAAACTGACGAGGAAGGACAATCTCTACTGGTTTCGAGGTTTGAGCGACTCGATGCGCCTGCTGTTTTTCAAGGATCTCCAGTGTGGCACGCCTCGTACATGTCAGCGTGCACACGGATGACACAGCCCCTTGAGATTTATCTCCGGATTTACGCAAAGACACATACAATAACCTCCTTCGTAGGGTCATGCAGAAGGAGGAATGGAAAGAAGATCTGGACAGGATGTTGAATAACATAAGGTTCGATTTATGGAGGAAAGGATGGGCTAAGGACACTACAATGTGATGACGATGGGTCATTGCATCGCTCAACCTTGGTCCCTATTCATTTCTTCGATCTCGTTCTGCCATTTGACATATTTCGCGGTGTTGGAATATTAGTGTTCTCATCACATAGAGTACATCACGTGGTAACGACTACGCGATTGTTACGTTTTCGATCTTTTTCTCTCCAACGTTCCGGGCTTTCGCCTATATGTATGTAAGCCTCCTATTCTCGTGCAAAAGAGGCAGCAGTTTCATGCGGTGTCCTTCGAGCCGGAGTCCCCTTTGCCGTCACGCTCTGCAATCGCTCGCACTGTTTTGGCTCTTACGACCTTTGACGCACCTGTAGCCTACCAGAACTGCGTTAATATGGTCGCGTACTATACGTACACCCGAGTGCCGGTTCAAGGGAAATGTACTGAACTCGTCATATTATCAAGGACATCTCGCGCATCACTTCACCTACAGCCTACTTCAGACCGGCCAAACCTTCGTCGTGGATTCCTTAGAAATCGTGATGCAAAGCTTCTCGCCATCCTCGACAATCTTGTCGCTCATAGAGGGAGGGATCCCTCTAGCAGTTGGTCTAAGCCGATCTCGAAGACGGCTGATCCCCCACATAATGGCGAATGATAGCACAGAAGCGAGCCCAATAACGGCAACATACAGAGGGACCTTGTTGCTCACAACTGTTGTATCCAAGAATGGGTAAGCTGCGGCGTGGTTGTCTTTAGTACAAGGTTGCATCGAATTTATCGAACTTACGGAAGAAACCGAGGGAAGCATGCACGACATTTGAGAAACCCTGTTCGGTCGCGTCAGTGGATAGGCACATCCACACTTAGCTGCAGCAATCCTATCAAAGAGCGAACAGACGACATACAAAATACAACAGTCCGATCACGGGGGGGATGGGCGCATACACCCAAAGGAGCGGTGTACGGCTGAGGAACAGCTCCACAAGAACGAATACTGTATTCATTGCATGGAAGGAGATATTCGACCACACTAAAACGAGAGATCAGCAAAACCGTTTACATCCAAAACGGGGATTTAGCGTACAGTGGTAGCCAGGTTCTGCGGAGTTTCCCTTTACGAGGAGCAGCCAGAATACAACTGTGACCATTGGCGCTGTGCATTTGGACTCGGTATGTTGGGCTTGGTTAAAAAGGTGGACGAAAGGGCTCACGGAAAGCAGCTACGGTCGTCCAAAATGACATGTACAAGAATCTCAAAGGTTTGGGCCATGTTTGAAGAGGGTAAGATGGTTTGTCTACCTGTAATAAGCGAGCCTTCTGAAGCGATCGGTCGAAAAACCAGGAGTTGAGAGCCCCAGAGGCTAGGTATATAGTGATTGCGATATAAGACATCCTGGTGAAGAACGTATAGTATCTGAAGTACGTTAGAAAGGTGAGCGTTAAGCGGAACGCTGTTGAGTGAAACCATACGGCATGCTCACCGACCACCTTCTTCGAGAACCATAACATTGTAGAAAAGATCGAATACTCCAGCAGCAGTTGCGTAAAATGTCAATGTAAAGCGGATGAAGAAGAGCGCCAAAGGGGTAACCCAAGGCGACGTGACAAGCCTGAATTCAGGGTCATGAAGTGCGAGTAGCTCGTCAAATTTGCTCGTCGGCCCCATCGACATTGGTGTGCCAGGGGCGGTATTTGGTTGCTCTTGGAACTAATCGCCGCCGAGGGAATAGAAAAGAAAAATTGATTGTAAAATGAAGGAGTGGGTGTAAACGGTCCACTGGTCCAATCTCCCACAATATAGGAATTGGGCTTCTCAAAAGCAGCGGAGGGGGGAACGACGGCGGAAAGGGAGGGGCGAAAGAGAACAACAGCTAGTTGACGCATTGAGGGGTGGTGTATGGGTGTGTGTTGTCTGGAGCCATATCAATTGATTGCCGGTTTGTCGCTATGGGCCTGCCTGGAAGTGCACTGCAACCCGCCGCATCTAGGCATGACACCGCCTGGGCGATTACCACCAGCTTGCATCTTCACCTTCAGTTCTTCGCTGAACTTGTATGTCCGGGCAGGGAGGGCTATGCAGACGCCCCGCATTCGGCCTTCTCGTTCGTTGCATTAATTGGATTCAATAGGCTGAGAGTTGATCCCACAGCCCATGCGCGACGAGGAATCATTTGACAACCACTGGGTCACATAGTTCATATTAGAAGCACATGGTTGCTCTAAAGCGGGGTTTCCTTTATCCGGCGACTCCCATGTAACGGTCCAACTCTGACAAGTTGGCTATTGACTTTATGCCGCTCCTTCGCGATGGCCTTGGCGGCCTTCTCCTGTTGGACCATCTTCTTCTCATAATATGCCTGGACACCGTGTTTGAAGCGTGTGATCAAGTTGGCTGCCTCTCCTTTGGTAAGCGTCATCGGGTCCCATCCCTTTCCCCCCTCAAAAGGTGCTGCCTGCTTCTTCTGGCTCAGGAAGGCAATTTGACTAGGCGTGGCAGGTTCGAACCTCCATCTGGCATTGCGGAAGAGTCTACCCATTCGCGATGTAAGTAAAATGGAATCTTGTATGGATGAAAGTGGAACATACATGCGTGACTGAAAGCCTTGCAAAAGCTTACGTTCAACGAACAGGTCCGCCCCACGCACTGCTTCCTCCAAAGATTGCGCTACGAGTACAGACACCTTACGACGATAAACTCGTTCTGGGCGCCCCACCAGAGTCGAAGCTGTTTGGCTATCCACAATGGGGATGAAGAAAACTTCGTGGTGAACCGTTCGTGCGTCACTTTCTACAAAACAAATAAGCTTGTTGCTGGTCAGATAGCAATTGCACAAAGTACGACTCACCCGCATCAGCTCCATTTGTCTCCTTCGATTTCTTTTGGAACGGCAATATCTTCAGAGTGCCTTTCCTCGGACACTCCAACACATATACCTCACCACCCTTGTTCCTGCAGTGGACCCAAGAGAATTGACTGATCGTGCCGATGTGGGGCTGTCCAGCTCCGCCATTGAGGAGCTCCCAAGGGTTGTCCCAATCCTTGTATGTGA